>Ga0073928_10000866_pt1 | contig 63247 bp, 60 predicted proteins | sample PaiPotPPA55metaG_FD_76969 | JGI IMG/M metagenome (GOLD analysis project Ga0073928, IMG submission 76969) | Iron sulfur acid spring bacterial and archeal communities from Banff, Canada, to study Microbial Dark Matter (Phase II) - Paint Pots PPA... ... | reverse complement strand
CGGGTACACAATCCTGCCCACCTAGGCGTAAGGCTCTGAACCGAAGTGTACGTTGCGGAAGCAGCTAAATTTACATTAGAGACCGGGAAGGTACATTCAATCAAATGTGGCCGGCAACTTGCCTTTTATTAGTGGATGTGAGTGCCGGCCACGAGACTAATGGAGTGGCTGCACAGACGCGGAGTTTATGCGTCCCGCGCGCAACGCCAATAAATGGTCGAGAATCACGTCGCCGACTTCCTCTTTGCTGAGCATCGGTGTAGTTTCGCGGCGGCCATCGGCGCCCACGATGGTCACTATGTTGGTGTCGACAGCGAACCCGGCATCTGCGCGCGAGACGTCGTTGGCGACAATAAGGTCCAGCCTTTTACGTTTAAGTTTGTCGGCTGCATTGATTTCGAGATCTTCGGTTTCCGCGGCGAAGCCGACGAGGATGCGATCGCCTTTCTGTCCGGCCAGCCGCGGAAGTTCGTCAGCGATCGGCGCAAGCTCAAGCATCATCCCCTGAGGATTCTTCTTGAGTTTTTGCAGAGCCGGTTTGGCTGGACGAAAATCAGCGACGGCCGCCGCCATGACCAGGGCAGAACACCACAGAAAATTTTTCGCCGTTGCGTCCAGCAATTCGGCGGCGCTGACCGCCTCGACGCGTTCGACCCCGTAAGGGGTCAGCAGGGCAGAGGGCCCTGCCACCAGGCGCACCTCGGCGGCCCGCCGCCATGCGGCCCGTGCAACCGCAAAGCCCATTTTGCCGGTTGAACGATTGGACACGAACCGCACCGGGTCAATGGCTTCCTGGGTCGGCCCGGCCGTGACCAGAATCCGTTCGCCCTCCAGGTCATGGCGCGAAAGCATCCGCGTCAGTTCCTCGACGATAAACCCCGGCTCCTGCAACCGGCCCTTTCCCTCGTAACCGCAGGCGAGCGCGCCCGCCCCTGGCTCAACGATAGTAACACCGCGAGCCTGCAGCCGGCCGAGATTTTCGACTACCGCCGGATGATCGTACATGTGGACATTCATCGCCGGTGCGAAAGCGATGGGACAACGCGCCGCCAGCAGCACCGTGGTGAGCAAATCGTCGGCAAGGCCATGCGCGGCCTTGGCAATAACGTCAGCGGTTGCCGGCGCAATCACGATCGCATCGGCCGTATCGGCTAGCCGAATGTGACCTATCTCGGATTCCTGAGTAAGGCTGAAAGTGTCGGTTGCCACCGGGTTCATGCTGAGGGTCTGCAGCGTCAATGGCGTGATGAATTCCTGGGCATTGCGCGTCATCATCACACGCACCCGCGCCCCTGCCGCCGTCAGCAAACGCACTAGTTCGGCGGCTTTGTAAGCGGCGATTCCACCGCAAACCCCGACCACGATGGCTTTGTCTGTCAAGGCACTCATGGTAGGGCGATTGTATCGAGCTTGCAGCGCCAAGGAAAAGACGGGGGCTTGGTCACAGGCTCCCCCGCACCACAGTTCCGCCGGCGAGGGCGAGCAAAACAGGCCTCGCTACCGTTCGAGTTCGCCGGCGATAAATTTTTCCACGCGGTCGCGCGCGACATTGTCGGCGAGCTGTTGCGGCGGATGTTTCATCGTGTAGGCGGCGATTGAATACAGCGGACCGCCAATTTTGCGGTCGCGCGCGAGTTTGAGGCATCGAATCGCATCAATTACTACGCCGCCCGAATTGGGCGAGTCTTCGACCGACATCCGCAGTTCAAGCTCGATCGGAATGCCGGCGAACCCCTCGCCCTCGATCCGCAAGAAGCAAACTTTGTTATCGTTCTGCCATGGCACGTAGTCTGATGGGCCTATGTGGACATCCACGTCCGGCATTCGCTCGGGCAGGACACTCTGGACCGCCTCGGTCTTGGATTTGCGCTTGGCGCCGAGCCGTGAGCGGTCGAGCATATTGAGGAAATCGGTGTTGCCGCCGGTGTTGAGCTGGTAGGTGTGCTTCAATTTGATTCCGCGTTCGGCAAACAATTTCATGATAGTGCGATGCAAGATCGTCGAACCGAGTTGCGATTTGACATCATCGCCAACTACTGGGATGCGCCGCGCAGCAAACTCCGCCGCCCATTTTTCGTCAGAGACGATGAACACCGGCATACAATTAAGTAAGCTGACCCCAGTATCAAGACAGGCGCGGGCATAACGCTCGACGGCCTTCTGGCTGCCAACTGGCAAATAGCACAACATTATATCAGCACCACTCTTGCGCAGTTCCGCTTCAATACCAACGGCCGGGGCCGACGACGGCATGAAGGTTCGCTCGGGGGGGTAGCCCCACATATGTGGTGCAATTCCATCGTGGAGTTCGCCCATCTGCACCGTGATTCCGTACCGGGGCAAATCGCTCCAGATGGTGGCGGTGTTATTCGGCGGGGCAAAGCAAGCTTCCTCCAGTGGACGGCCTACTTTACGCCTATCGATATCAAAGGCGCAGGCGACCTCGACATCACTCGGCCGATAGCCGCCGAGGTCGTAATGCATCAGGCCGACCGGCCTGGTTTGTTCGCCGAGGTGCCGATAATACTCCAGGCCCTGCAGCAAGGAAGATGCGCAATTTCCTACCCCAACGATTGCCAGCCGAATCTTGGACATGTCCCTCTGTTAGTCTGTGCGGCGACGTGAGAACTTTGAGGCTATTGAACCCGCCTTCAGGACGCTGCCAGCAAACGACGCAGCACGCCTCAATGCTTTTTAACTGACAAGTGAGGCAAAGTAAATTGTCGGCGTTCGGCCTAGGATTCACATGCACACACTGCCCAAAAAGGGCAGATATCGCCTCCCCTGCTATCTTTGGCCCCAAGAGGCGCAAAGGCTAACATCGGGGCCCAGCGGCTTGACGAAGCCATACGGGCGTGGCGTCATTGCCACGTGGCGGCTCATCCTACTTCCGAGGGCCCTCAGATGCTGACCGCGGCAGAAGCCGCGGCTCAACTAGGCGTCAAATTAGGAACTCTCTATGCGTACGTCAGCCGCGGATGGCTTAAGAGTTACCGGCGGCGCGTAGGACGCGAGGCGCTTTATCGCCGCAGTGATATCGAGGCTTTGCGCGGGATGACAATGCCCGAGCGCGGGCGGCGCGCACGTAGTCTGCCCGATGCGTCCTCGTGGGTAACTATTGCGCAGCCGCCCACCGCCGACGGTTCGCCGTCGGGGGTGATTGTTGCTGAATCGGCGGTCAGCTCGATAATCGAGGGACGGATCGCCTATCGCGGTTATCCGATAGAAGAAGTGGTCGAACACGCGACCTACGAAGAAGTCTGCTTGCTGCTGTGGAACGGCGAACGGCCGGGGCACGCGGAAGTTGAGCGGTTATGCACTACGATCGGACCGGCGCAAATGCCCCGGCCGGTTGCTTCCGCCTTGACGGCGGTAGGACCACACGCCCCACCGCTTTTGCGCCTGGCTGTAATGATGCCGGCATTGGCGGCACAGCCGCGCAATCCGGCGCGCCAGCGCAGCGATGACGCCCGGGAGATCATCCGTATGATGCCGCTCGCGCTGGCTCCCGCGGCAACACGTTCAGAACGCAGGCAGCAGCCGTTCAGTACGGCGGAGCGCCTGCTGCTGGCATTCTCCAGCCCTGATTTCCGGACGTGGGAGCGGCGAGCGCTCGACCGTGTGTTGGTCGCCTGCGCCGAACATGAACTCAACGCATCGACGTTCGCCGCGCGAGTGGTGGCGAGTACTGGCGCCGACCTCTACGCCTCAGTGCTCGCCGCGTTATGTTCGCTGTCGGGGCCGATTCACGGCGGCGCCTGCGGTCGGATTGAAAGTATGTTCGCAGCCATCGAATCAGGCGTCCGGCTCGAAACGATGCTGCAGCATTTCAGCGAGCAACACCTCCTGCCGCCTGGGTTTGGCCATGCCATTTATCCGAACGGCGACCCCCGCGCAGTCCTGCTCAAAACGGTCGCATCGTCAATCTCCCAGCATAAGGGCAAACGCTGGTTCGATACGGCTTGCAAGATCGAGGAGCGAGTCTGGCAACGTGATCATCTCCGCCCTAATCTCGATTTTTATCTAACGGTATGCACTCGGATGCTGGGATACCCACGTGGATTGCCGGCGGCGATATTTGCGCTCGGGCGCGCTGCCGGATGGATCGCGCATAGCCTGGAACAGTATGCAGATAATCGTTTGATCCGTCCACGGATGCGCTATCGGGGCTCGCCACTGCGGCATTGGGCATAAGATTCCGGCCCGAGCCAATCACCTTTTTTCGGATCTCGTCCTCCGCCTAGAGCTGCCGCTTTACGTTTTCCACCGCGCAGCCGGGTGGTTAATTAGTCAATCGGAGGCGCTGTACCCCCGACACCACTAGTAGCCCAGAGCCGGTGACGTCATATATCGGCGATGATCTTGGCACCGCTCATATAGACGAGAAGTTCGAGTAAGGTTGGGCCGCGGGACGTGACCGCCGGCTTGGACGGTGTTAAAAATAGCACTCACTATTAGTGGGGAGTGCCGTAGTTCGCCGGCCGGCAGCCGCCATCGCCATCGCGCAAGCTCACGTTCCCCCCCCTCGCGCGTCTCGCGACTTTCAGCCGGCATCCACTTCCAACGCCCGTTCGAGACCTGAGAGAATTCTGAACGCGCTCACCGTCCACCGAATCTTCTCACAATCTGTCATTCCGCGATCACATCATATTGTCAATATGATGAGCACTATATGATAGCATCTGCAGGCGGGTAGGGGTAATGCCGCTGCACCCGAAAAACGACGCAAAATGAGACCGATCGCAATCGTTCCTCGCCCCGGCCACGAAATCAGGATCGAGCTGCACGACGCGATCACGTGCCTGCGGAACGCAGGAATCCCTGCGCGCAACGCCATCATCGGTCGGGCATTCGCGCTGATCTGGGTGGACGATGAAAATATCTCAATTTCTGTAGAAACTTTGAGGAATGCCGGGTTCCTGGCAGCGGCACTAACCGAGACGGATGTGCCAGAATAGGACACTCGCCTCGCGCCGATTGGTTGATTTTCGCCACGTTCCCTATCTTGATGCCCACCTTCGGTGCAAATTCGATGCGGCTCAGCGTGTCAGTTCGTAATACGATACGCCAATGAGCTGGTCGGACGGGATTTGCAGACCAGCCAAGATTGCCGAGATTTCGCTGCGGCAGTCGGCTGGCTCTTCGCCCTCATCCAGGACCGCCTCGAGTTCGCCGAAGGCGCCATGGTTATCGACCTCATCCAGATGGAGCCTGATGTTGGCGCGCCGGAGCAGGGTTCGCCGCTTGCGGACCTCTGCGAGCACTCCCAGGGCTGCGCTCAGCAAGACGCGGAACTTGAACGGCTCTGCAACTGCGACAATCTCATAGCTGCTGAGTTCGAGCCCTTTCTCATGATCGCGCCGGTAATGGATGAGCCAGGCACCGTCAGGTTGTTCACGCAGCTTGAGCTTGCCGTGCGGCACCACAAAGAACGTATCGTGCTGAATGAGTGTGCCGATGTATTCAAAGCCGAGGGCTTCGGCGCGCCGGCGCGCGGCGGCCATATCCAGCAGTGGGAATTTCGCCTCCACATTTCGCATTGTCGCCACCCCCGCTCGATTTATGCGCGGGCTTGCCCGCCTGGCGGAATGGCGGAGACGCGGGATTTCTCGTGCACGGCATCCACCGCGCTGAAGTGACATAAATGGGGCTGCGGCCATAGCCGGCAGGGACGAATCAACTGCGCGAAGGGCGCGCTGCCTGGTCCACCCACGCCGAGTTCGGCCGCCCAGCAATCACGTGAAAATGGATGGTGACATCCTTGCCCGCCGGTAATGCGAATAGCAAGCGCGGAACCCGGACACCGAAATCTGTATAGTTGAAGCTCATTTCGCCATCGCCACTGAGCGTACCGCCGGAATCCAGCGAAACATCGGAGGGCACGCGAATCTCGCGAGTCGTCCCGTGCAGCGTGAGGTTGCCCACGACCACCACATGGCCCATCTTGCCCGGCACGTCGATTTGGGCGTTTTCAAGATGCGTACTCTCGAAACTGATGGTCTGATATTCGGCAGTATCGAGTGCGGTGCCCAGTACCACGTTATCACGATGGTTGTTGCCTGAATCGAAGCTAGTCGCGTCGATTACCAATTTGATATGTCCGGTTTCGCCAGGATGCTGCGGGTCGCCGTCAACATTGCCCGAAATGATTCGCAATGTGGCTTCGATCTCGCCAGTCTCGCGCAATTTTGCGAGAGGGTCTGCAACCGTGGCCTTGATCTGCGATTTCTGCGGATCAATCTGCAGATGAATCTCCGCCGCCAGCGTGCTTCCCAACGCCAGCAATATTGTGATGAACACAGCCGCAACGCCAGCGCCCACACGGGTACTCATCGACTCTCCTCGTAGCCACTCCGGTAACATCGGCCAAGCTACCGCACACTACAGGAATAGAAGGTGAGGGGTAAGTAGCAGGCACGGCTTGGCGCGAACAGCACCTCAGCAAGAGGCAGAAACGACAAGGACACGGCCCCTTGGCTAGGACCGTAGGCAGACAGCACCAAGAAGGGACTACGCGCCCGCCATCGTGTCAACGGTAGCTCACAATTTCGAGCAGGTTGCCGTCGAGATCAAGGAAATAGATGCAGTCATGATCGCCCCAGTTGATTGGTCTCGCACTATCGACCCCGGCTAGCGCGAACCGCTCGCGCGCAGCTTCGAAATCGGCGCGGCTCACGCTGAAAGCATGATGACCTTTGCCCAGCGGATGAGAAATGCGGTCATGGCGCTGCTCGGGCGTGAGCGGCGGCCGTTTCACCTGAAACAGGGCCAGATTCTGCGGCCCACACTGAAGTAGCGTCTGATCGCCCAGATGGGCGACGACGGTCAACCCCAGTACCTCGGTATAGAAACGCTCGGCAGATGCGAGTTCGTTAACTTCGATCCCAAAATGATCGAGCCGTTCAAGTTTCATCAGCTTTATTACAGATTTTCGTGTTGAGATTGACCGGGCTGAAGCCCCGTCCACTTTGAAATCGTCGCCCAACTGGTCTCGACAGGCAAGCTGATCGACAGCGATCGAGCTTCCCCGCTGGCTCAGGCCATATCAGCAAGCAGAACGCCCGTCAGGTATTCGCCTTCGCTATGGCCGAGCATCGTGGGATGGTCTGCGCCGGCGCCGAGCCGGCGCACTAAGCGGAAAGTTCGTCCGGCGCGCCCCGCGGCAATGCGCACCGCGCGAAGAAAATCCTCGCCCCGGAAATGTACCGAGCAACTGAACGTCATCAGAAAACCGCCATCCGCCACCGCCCCCATCGCGGTGCGGTTGAGTTCGGTGTAGAGATGCGCCGCGCGGGGGACGTCTTTGAGACTCCGCGCGAGTGGCGGTGGATCGAGCAACACGATATCGAACTGCTCACCGCTCTGACCCAGGTACTGCGCCGCCTCGCCGTGAACCAGTTCGTAGCATCGAGGCGCCCAGTGGTTGAGCTCGAAATTCCGCCGCGCCCATTCCAGCGTCCGGGCGGAAGTATCCGCCGCCACGACCTGCCTAGCCCCGCCGCGCAACGCCGCCAACGCGAAGCCAGCCGCGTAGCAATAGCCGTCGAACACGCGCGCGCTGCCTGCGAGCTCACATACGAGTGCGCGATTGTCGCGCTGATCCAGGAAACAGCCGGTCTTCTGGCCATGTTCGAAATCGACCAGCAACTCGATTCCATTTTCTCTCACGGCGGTGGTGCTAACGGATTCGCCTGCAAGTACACCAACTCGATCTGAAAGACCTTCTTGCCGCCGCACCGCACCATAACTGCGCTCGACCACCGTGCGAGGCGCGAGCAATTCCTGAATTGCTGCGACGATTTCGCCGCGCATCCGGTCAGCTCCAGCGGTCAGCAATTGCAGCACGACGATATCCCGGTAGAGGTCGATAACTACGCCGGAAAGGGCATCGCCGTCGCCGTTGATGAGGCGGTAGCAATTTGTATCGGCCGATATAATCCGATGACGCAGCTCAAGCGCTCGCCTTATTCGATACCGGACGATTTGTGCAGGCTCGATACCCTCGCCAAACGCCAACATCCGTACGGCTATCGTCGTCGTCGGATTGAAATAGCCGAAGCCCAGCCAGTTTCCGGCAACATCTAAAACTTCCACACCATCGCCTGTCGCAAGCTGGGGCGGCTCCGCTCTTGCGATAGCTTGTGAGAAGATCCATGGGTTCCCGCCGCGCACGGGTCCGTCACGGTCTTTCTTGAGGACGACTCGGCCAGCGATTTTCATTCTGTTGTTTTAGCCGAGAGCACAGATCGCTTTAAATGGAGCACCTCGCAAGCTCGTTTTGTGCCTCGCTTCACTCGAGGCTTTGGCTCATCGAGGAGAAGCGAGGATGTATATGAGATCTGCCTCTCCCGGCCGAGGCAGTCGAATAGAAGCCAGAAGGTCAGGGGTGGGTGCATGGCTGTGCATGGCGCGCTTGGTTGTGAGCGGGGAAATAGGGGTAAACTTGTAGAGTGCACCACTGTTCAAAGTGCGGATTCGAAAATCCCGACGGCATGAAATTTTGCGGCAATTGCGGCGGTCCGCTCGCAAACCGATGTTCACGATGTGGCTCGGAAAATCCAGCGTCATTCAAGTTCTGTGGACAATGTGGCGCTTCCCTTCAGCTCCCTCAACCCGTTGAACCCTTTCCCCCCGGGGCCCGCAGTTCATCAGAGCCCGCGCTCCGCCTAATGCCCGAGCAGGCCGCGCCTGCGCCCAACGAGGAGCGCAAAACGGTCACCGCCCTGTTCGCCGATATCAAAGGGTCGATGGAACTGATGGAGGAGCTCGATCCTGAGAAGGCGCGCGCACTGGTAGACCCCGCGCTGCGTCTGATGATCGAGTCAGCGAATCACTATGGCGGCTACATAGTTCAATCCACCGGCGACGGAATCTTCGCCTTGTTCGGTGCGCCGGTCGCGCACGAAGATCACGCCCATCGTGCGTTGTTCGCGGCCCTCAGAATGCAGAACGAGATGCGGAAATATTCGGCACGGTTGCGCGAAGCCGGCAATCCGCCGCTCGAAATCAGGATCGGGGTCAATACGGGCGAAGTTGTGGTTCGTTCGATCCGTACCGCCGACGCGCATACCGAGTACACGCCGATCGGTCATTCGATGAATCTCGCCGCCCGCATGCAGACCCTGGCGCCAACCGGCTCGATCGCGATTACCGAGGCAACGCAGAAGCTTACGGCGGGCTATTTTGAGTTCAAATCGCTCGGCCCCACGCGGATCAAGGGTGTCAGCGAGCCAGTAAATGTCTATGAGGTGGTGGGCCTCGGCGGGCTCCGCACCCGGCTTCAGGTTTCGGCCGAGCGTGGATTATCCAGGTTCGTCGGCCGCCAGCAAGAGTTGGAGCAACTACGACGAGCCTTTGAGCTTGCGCAGGGCCGCCGCGGCCAGATTGTGGCGGTCGTGGCTGAAGCCGGAGTGGGCAAATCGCGCCTCTTTCACGAATTCAAGTTGCTGTCGCCGAATGATACCTTCGTGATGGAAGCCTTTTCATTTTCTCACGGACACGCCTCACCTTATCTCCCGGTTATAGGCCTATTGAGGGACTATTTCCGCATCGGTGATAGGGACGACGAACGTACACAACGTGAAAAGATTACAGGAAGAGTGCTTGCGCTCGACCGTGCGCTCGAAGACGCTTTGCCATTTTTGTTTGCGCTGCTGGGCATCCAAGACCCGGCAGGCCCGCTCGACGAGATGGATTCCACGGTCAGGCGCCGCCGCACGCGTGAAGCGATCAAGAGCTTGATCCATCGCGAGAGCCTCGATCACTCGCTGCTGCTGATCTTCGAGGATCTGCACTGGGTGGATGCTGAGACACAATCACTACTGGATCTTCTCGCTGACAGCATCGGCACGGCTCCTATTCTCATGATGGTCAACTACCGTCCGGAATACGAGCATCACTGGAGTAACAAGACTTACTACACTCAGCTACGGCTGGATCCGCTCGGCGGCCAAAGTGCAGCCGAGATGCTTGCGGAGTTGGTCGGCCACGCCGACGAACTGCAGAGCGTCAAGGACGCGATCGTGGCGAGGACCGAGGGTAACCCATTCTTCATGGAGGAAATGGTACGAGCCCTGTTCGACCAGGGGGTATTGACGCGAAATGGTATGGTGAAAGTGGCCAAGCCGCTGGCGTCGATTCAGATTCCTGCGACGGTGCAGGGCATCCTGGCGGCGCGTATCGATCAGCTCGCGGCGGCCGACAAGGAATTGCTGCAGATCCTGGCAGTAATCGGCAAGGAATTTCCGCTCGGGTTGGTGCGCCGGGTGGCTCAGCAGGCGGAAAGCGAACTGACGCGCGGGCTGGCCCGGCTGCAACTCGGCGAATTCATCTATGAGAGGCCTGCGTTTCCAGAAAGCGAATACACCTTCAAGCATGCGCTGACACAGGAGGTCGCTTACAATTCCGTGTTGTTCGAGCGCCGCCGCGAACTCCATGAGCGGGCGGCGGCGGCGCTGGAGGAACTTTTCGCCGGCAAGCTTGATGAGCAGGTCGATGCTCTCGCCCATCACTACAGCCGCAGCGGCAATGCTGCGAAAGCGGTCGGATTTCTGCGGCGGGCCGCGGAGCAAGCGCGCACGCGTTCCGCCTACGACGCCGCGCTCGGTTATGTTAACGAGGCGCTTCGATTGCTGCCCGAGCTGCCGGATTCGTGGGAACGCGACCGCGACGAGATCGCGATTCAAGGCATTCGCGGGTTGTTATTGGCGGCAACCCAGGGCTTTGCCGCCGCCGATCTTGCCCAATGCTTGAATCGGGGACTCGCGCTCTGCCAGCGCATCGGCGAAGGCCCGGAAATGTTCGCGGTCATGTTCGGGCTCTGGAATTTCAATCTCGCCCGTAATCGATTGCATGACGCGATGAAACTGGCGGAGAAAATTCTCAATCTGTCGCCGCTGATGAACAACGAGTTAGCGAACGCCGGCGCCCATTCCGCGTTCGGTGCAACCTGCTTATGGCGGGGCGAGTTCAGCGCCGCCCATCAACACCTCGAACAAGCGAATTCAATCTATGATCGAGATATTGGCCGCTATCTCCCGATGTATCAGGCCAGAGTAGTGCCATCCCGAGCGCAGGCGTCCTGGGCTCTTTGGATGATAGGTCACTCAGACCAGGCGCACGCGCGTGCCGAGGAGGCGCTAGCCTTCGCGACCCGGCTGGGCAGTCCGTTCAGCATGGTTTTTGCCCTGATGCATGCGATCGCGCTGGCGCATCTTCGCGGCGAGTACAGCGTGATTCGGGTCCGTGCCGAGACCATGAACCAGATCGCGCGTGAGCAGGGCTTTCCCTACTGGTCAGCAGTCGCATCGATGGTGATCGGACGAGTGCTCGTCGGCGAAGGCAATCATAATGCCGGCATTATCCGGATACGGGACGCGATGGCGACTCTGCACGAAACCGGTGGCGAGCTGATCCATAACTACGGGCTGAGCTTGCTGGCGGAATCGTACCTCAAGGGCCGCGAGCCTGAAAAAGGGCTCGCGGCCGTAGCGGAAGCGTTCAAAGTAATCGAGAGCAGCGGGCAGCACATGCTCGAAGCCGAACTCTGGCGGTTACGAGGTGAATTGCTCGTCCTGCATCGCGACGCAGAGGCAGAGGTGCAGGACAGTTTTCACCGCGCGTTGCAAGTGGCGCGCGGCCAGCAGGCCCGCTCATGGGAGCTGCGTGCCGCAACCAGCCTCGCGCGGTTTCTGGGGACTCAGAAGCGGCAAGAAGAAGCAAGGTCGAATTTGGCGCCGATTCTGGCGAGCTTCACTGAAGGGTTCGAAACCAACGACTTCAAAGAAGCCGCGGCGCTGCTGCACGACCTCGGCTGAGCGCGCTGGGGAGGGACCGGGGTCCGTGCTTGAGTGTCCTCGCTCGCGCTACCTTCAGATTGCGATCCGACCGAAATCCCCAACGCTCTTCGCCATCGCTCGGGCTAGCGCGGCCACGGGCGTTCGCCTGGGCGAATGAAGTCGCCGCTGCGCCCGCCGGTTTTTCGAATCAGCCTGACAGCACCGATTATCATACCCCGGTCGATAGCTTTGGCCATGTCGTAAATCGTCAGAGCGGCGGTACTCGCCGCCACCAGCGCCTCCATCTCGACGCCGGTACGCGCCTCCGTGACGGCCCGCGCCTCGATTTCGAGTTCGGACCGCTGACGAGCGGGAGAAAAATCGACTTCGACCGCCTCCAACGGGATTTGATGGCAGAGGGGAATCAATTCATGGGTACGTTTCGCGGCCATAATTCCAGCGATCCGCGCCGCGGCCAACGCCTCTCCCTTTTTGAGTGTGCCGCCGACGATCGCCTCAAGCGTCGCCGCTTGCATCGCTACCGCCGCGCGTGCGACTGCCTCGCGACGCGTGACCGGCTTGGCGCCGACATCGACCATTCTCACACGGCCTTGCCGATCGACATGGGTAAGCTCAGAGGTACGTTGTGCAGTTCCATTCGTCGCACCTTTAATTGCGTGGGAAGGTCCTGACTGCTTGCGTTTCATCGAGGGTATTCGCAAAGCTTACGCTGCCCTGCCGGCGGTGTACAATTGACGTTATTTTGGCGGCTCAATTGAGTTTCTCTGAGTACAATAGATTATGGCAGACGAAGTTAATCGCCTCGTAATTCTCGGGTCCGGTCCTGCTGGCTTAACCGCGGCACTCTATTCCGCGCGCGCCAATCTGTCGCCGCTGCTGATCGAAGGGCTGACGCCCGGTGGGCAGCTCACCATAACCACCGAGGTTGAGAACTATCCGGGCTTCGAGCACGGAATCCAGGGTCCGGAGATGATGGACGTGTTCCGCCGCCAGGCTGCGCGATTCGGCACACGTTTCATGATCGGCGATGTCAGCGCGGCGAATCTGCGCACCCACCCCTTCGAATTGACCCTCGAGGAGGGAGTTGTTCGCAGCCAGGCGCTGATCGTCTCAACCGGCGCATCGGCGAAACTCCTCGGGCTGGAATCGGAACAGCGCCTGATGGGCTATGGGGTGAGTGCATGCGCCACTTGCGACGGGGCCTTCTTCAAGGACAAAGAAGTGGTGGTAGTCGGCGGCGGCGACACGGCGATGGAAGAAGCGATTTTCCTCACGCGCTTCTGCCGCAAAGTGACAATTGTGCATCGGCGCAACCAGCTCCGAGCGTCGAAGATCATGCAGCAGCGCGCCTTCAAAAATCCCAAAATCGCGTTCATCTGGGACTCGATGGTCGAAGACATCTACGGCGAGCAGCGCACCGGGGTAAGCGGTGTCCGGCTACAGAACACGATGAGCGGTACCACATCGGATTTTCGCACTGACGGCGTTTTTATGGCTATCGGCCATCAACCCAACACCGCAATTTTCACGGACCAGCTTGAGATGGATGAGCTTGGTTATGTAAAGGTCCGCCCCGGCTCGACCTACACCAATATCGACGGCGTCTTTGCAGCCGGGGATGTTACCGATCGCGTCTATCGGCAAGCAGTTACGGCAGCCGGGACCGGCTGCATGGCAGCGATCGATGCCGAACGATGGCTCGAAGCACAGCAACATTAGGCGGACGAAGTGGCCCGGCGACCTAAAATAGACAAGATGGCGTGCCCGACCCTGCCTCCAGCGGCTCGCAGAGCGTCTTGGAAAATAACCTGAAAACCGAAACCAGCGAGCAAACTGCGCTGATGGGGCCGGTAGCACGGCGCGATTTCACGGTGCGTCTGGCGGAGCTGCTGGTACAAGTTGTCGCCATCATCGGCGCTGTAGCGATCGGACTCGGCATCACCGCTTACTTTGGTTCGCACCCCTACATTGTGGCCTACCTCGTTTCATACGCCGCCTTTCGTTTTGCCGATTTGTTGATGCGCGATCGAACAGCGCTCGGCCTCGATAGCGTAAGGTTTGCACGCCGGATGATTTACGAGTTGCCACTCCTGGCCTTGTTTTTCGGGGCGCCGTTCGAGCGAACCTTCATCTACGGCGGCGAAGCCCCGCGATGGCTTGGTACGCTCGGCCTATTAATCGAATTAGCGGGTATCTGGCTGGTGCTTGGAGCAAGGATTCAGCGGGGATTTTTCTCTCCGGGCGGCAACCACAACTCGCATCGAGCGATGATACGAGGCGGCCTATATCGCTTCATCCGGCATCCGATTTATACAGGCGAATTCCTCGTTATGCTTGGGTGGCCGTTCGAGTACGGCGCGCCAGTAACCCTGCTGATAGCGGCAACGCTCGGCTTTGTGTTCGTCAATCGGCGCATCGGTCGGGAGGAAGCCGACATGTTGGCAGAATATGGCGACGCCTACGCCGCCTACATGCAAGCCACTGATCGAATGATTCCCAATCTGTGGTAGTAGAAATAACGAAGAAGGGGATGGGCGTACTTTCCAGCACGCCCACTTTTTTGCAATTACGCTGACGCTTCCAGTAGCTCAGCGTTACCCACGGGTTCGTATTTGCCAGACGCGGGCATTGGACGCGTTCCCGGCTTAATCTCGAATGGCGAGCTGAGGCCCATTTCTTTTGCGATCTCGCGCAACGCAGGCACAACTTCCTCGCCGAGTAATTTCACGCAGGTGCGGCGATCCTTCAGGGGAACCGGTCCATCGAGCCAGAAGGAGAAAATGCCCGGGCGCAACACTTCAAAGATATAACGCAATTTCTTGACCAGCGTCTTTGGTGAACCAGTAACGATTTGCCCCTGTTTCTGCCAATCCGGATAGCTATTGTAGAGACGTTGCTTAAGTTCCTGCACCTCCGCGTCACTCTCGGGATCGTGATCCACGGTAGAACGTCCGGGGAGATTGGGATTTGCGAACTGACTGGCGAGGCGGCGGGTCGCCTCTTTCGAATTATAGCCGGGTGGGAACATCCATTCTGGTCGGGCGAAATGCGAGAATCCGCCACCGAACAGAAAGGCTTTGCCAAATTCCGCCGCTTTCTCGTCGGTCTCATGACAGAAAACCGGCTGCAGGTAGCCGAAATTCTCCGGACCCGCCTGGTAACCCTGATCGGCAGCAATCTTCGCGTACATGTTCCACAGCTCAAGAGTTGGCTTGAGCATCGTGGCGAGCGCGACGTACGGATATTTGTGCTGCGCCGTCCACACCACCGTCTCCGGACTGATCAGGCCTGGAATCCAGATTGGAGGATGGGGTTTTTGCAGAGGCAGCACCCACGGATTCACAAAGCGATAATGGAAATGTTTGCCCTCGAAGCGAAACGGCCCGGGCCGCGTCCATGCCTGGATAATAAAATCGTGCGCTTCGTCGAAATATTCGCGATTGTACGCCGGATTAGCATTGTTGAAGAGCTGCTCGCTGCCCGCGCCACGAATGAAACCGGGAACCAGGCGGCCACCCGACAGCATATCGATCATTGCCAACTCTTCAGCCAATCGTAGGGGGTTTGACACCACCGGAGTCGGGTTGCCGAGCAGCACGATTTTGACCTTTTTGGTCGCACGGGCCAGCACCGATGCCTCGACGTCCATCACGGCGCCCATGCAAAAGGGCGTTCCGTGATGCTCATTGAGCATCACGCCATCGAATCCAAGTTCGTCACAATAAATCTTCTCGTCGATGTACTCGTTGAGAAGCTGAGCACCTTTTTGCGCATCGAAGAACTTGTTTGGCACGCCGAAGAAGCTGCGGCGCTTGAAGATTTCGTTTTCGAGGACCTCTGGATTTCCGTGATACGCCCGCTCGGTAAAGAACATAATGTGCATGTTGTCACGCTCCGCAAGTCAAATTTACCGCGCCGCGCGGCCGAAGTGTTGTCAAGCGCAAACCCACCAAAGTCCGTCAACATCCTGAATTATCAGAACCACCGCTGAAGTTCCACGGCCATATTTCACCACAGGAAGTTGCGGACTTCCCGCAGGAAATCGTCAGTTTTCTCAACCTCGGGCATATGTCCACAATTGTCGAAAACGACGAGCCGTGAACCTGCGATTTTCTGATGGTAAAGTTCGCCTGCGCTCAGCGGCACCACCGGGTCCTGTCTGCCCCAAATGAGTAACGTTGGCAGACCGACAACGTTCGCCAGCCGGTGCGCCATCGCCTGCTCGAACATATATGGCTTCCAGGCGATTCGCGCGGTCTCAGCGCGCGCGTCCTCCCATGCCTCGAATTGCGTTGGTGTTTGCTCGCCGCCAAATAGCTTGTTGAATTCCGGGTTGCCGTGTGCATTCAGCACGTTACGGTTCAAGTAGGTGCGGGCCGTGACGGTGAACATGTCCATGATCTCGCCGCCGGGCGGGCGCAACCCCGCGGCCCCAACCAGTATCATCCGGGCGAATTGGTGAACGTTCTGCGCCGCCATTTCGGCTGCCAGCCATCCGCCCATCGAGAACCCGATTACGTCTGCCGGCGCGAGACTCTGCTCTCGCGCGAATCTCGCATAAAAGGCCGCCAAGTCGCGCATATCCATAATCCAATCGACGTAGGCCGATTTTCCAAAGCCTGGATGCTGCGGGATCCAGAGGGTGCGCTCAGTTGCGAGCGCCGAATGCCATGTGAGCCAGCCTGGGTCACCCAACTCACCGTGAAAGACCAGCAATGGTCTCCCGCTGCCTCCTTTAATGATCTGCAGTTCCGTTTCTCCGACACGAAACTTTTCCTCCGTCCAATTCGTCTTGTCCGCCATGTAATCTCCACCGCGGGGCGCGGGCCACCAAACAATGAGAGTCGCGCACCGCGTCTGCTGCAATTCGGCGCGACTATAACGCGAAGCAATCAAAGAGAGAAGCTAGAAAACGGGCTACCATGAACATTAGATTAGAGATGTCCAGGTGATAAACACTTGAGGATGTCCAGGCGGTCGGCGGCATCATTAGCAGGGTGTTGAGAAACGGTTACCGAACCGCCATCTCGTGGCAGTTCAGACTCAACACCCTGTGTAAAAGTTGGCTTCCTTTTCCTTTAGTTCTCTCCCGCCTTGCGGGGGAGACTACAGAGTTTTCATCGGTCTGTGACCCGACCACGCACGGATGAAAATTGAGTATGCTGTGAAGACCTTTTCAACAGCCTGCTCGACCGGACTGCAAGTCGACGAAGACGATTTCGCTCTGCCGATGACCGACAACTTCGCGGAACGATTGCCGTCGGCCCAGCCCCTGTAAAGCAGAATGGTTTGCTTACCACCGATCGGCTAACCTGCTCAGGCTGAGGAGTTCCAACAAATGGCCTTTATCATGTGCGACGACCATAACCTTTCGTTTGAAGCGGACGGAATCGATCCGCAGGCCGCGAGGAGGCTGATGCTCAGCGAACCGAAACCGAATCCGACACCGATTGAGCAGGAAGTAATCGAGTTCGGCAAAAGACACCGCGACTGCAGTATCCGGGTTCTTGCCGACTGAAACTGCGCTAGGCGCGGAAGCAAGCTTGTTCTGTCGAAAGGCAGCCTGGGAAGCCCTGGCCCTTTATTGCGCTGGCTTCGGCCGTCGCAATGCTAGGCAGTTGCACTGCGAAGTTCTCGACGCTGGTCGCCGATCATCTCGGCTGCGCCGCCGATGCAGATATTGCGCGATCGCAGGTGGAGCAATGCCTCGGCTATGGGAACGTGCATCGCGATACGCTCGATCTGTGCCTGGAGAGACGGCAGGTGGCGCAGCGTAAGATTGAACTGCTCGACGATTGCGTAGCCGCTCGATCAGGCTAGTACTAAGTTGCGTAAATCCGCGTAAGGCTCGTGGCGACGGAATTGACTGCAATCCCTCCGCCTGACCAGGGGGAGGTTAGATGGAGGTGGCTGCCGGCGGTACATAGTGGTCGTGCCGCCATAATTTTCCTGATGTAGTCATTTTGTCCATGTATTCATAGGCAGCAGGCAGGCAACCCCGCACCCCGTCCTCCCCCTGGTCAGGGGGAGGATCAAAGGCGCCACGTCGCACTAACAACCCGAACGTGCCAAGTCGACAACCCAAACCCGTGTTGCGGGAAATCATGCAACTAACCACTAGAGAGATCAAAACGGAAGGGCTAGCGGCATTGGCTCCGACAGGCCATTTTTTGCATCAATGGCGCGTCGCGCTTCAACCCGGACAGCCGCCGCGTGCCGAAGGGAGTCATAGCGCTTAACCGTCAGCCCTCGCTACTACGACGTTATTGTACCACCTCGCCCAGTGGAGGTCGGTTCAGCCGCGGGCCGCGGCTATTTCGGGTGCTGGATGCCCGCGTGCGTAACGCGCGATGAATGCGGGGCGCCGCCAGGCAATAAAGGCCGGCAGGATCAACACGCCGGCGATCATGTTGGTCCCCATAAGAAAGATCAGCAGCACGCTCATTTCATTGTGAAACAGCAGGGGCGAAAATGCCCACGGCACGATTCCTCCAATCATCACCGCGAACGTGCTGAAGACCGCCGCGCCTGTGGTGCGCAACGCGGTCGAGACTGCCTCGTCAATCGATGCGCCGTTTATCACCTCGTCTTCGATGCGGGCGACTGTATAAATGCCGTAGTCGACGCCGAGTCCAATCCCCAGTGAAATAACTGGAATAGTGTCGATGGTGAGTCCGATTCCGCGCGCATTCATGTAAACGAACGCACCAAAATTCGCCATTACGCAGGAGACGATGAATAGAAGACCAGCTACGAACGAGCGAAAAGTAAAAGCACAGCAGACATAAATCACCAGCAGCACGAACGTGATATTGATGAAATCCAGCTTCTTTAGCACATCGTTCGCCGCCAGGAATAGGCCGGCTGCGCCACCAAGATAGCTCACCCTGACCTTGCTCAATGCCGGATCTGGAGTGATGCGCTGGTCAACGAAGCGGCGGATGTCATCGCGGACGCTATTGAGCCGGGTATAAGTATGGTCCGGCAACAACAACCTCATGCATGCGCTCGTCATCTTGGGCGAGTATGCGAAAAACCGCTCGATCTCGCCCGGTGCAGTGCCGGCCAAAAACATGTACCAGAGATTACCCCCCAATTCCGTACCGCTGGGGATTACACGGTACTTGGGAAAGCTGTAATGAAAGAGCTGGTTGAGCGGCTGGATCGCGATATTCGCAAATGAAACCGTGCCAGCCACGTCGCCCCGCTTAGTAAGATACGCACTCAAATCATCCTGTATCCGCAACACCTCGGGGCCGATGCTCGACTGCGGATCGGGATAGTTCGGCGTGCTCAGCACGATCCAGCCTTCGTCCGTGGGGAAGAAGCGGCTGACTTCGGCAATGTCGCGGTTGACTTTCGCATCAGGCCGGTAGAGCGGAGTGCCAGGCGTTTCATAGCCAATCCGCGCGTGCAATCCCGAGCTGATGCCCCATAGGATAAACATTGCGCCTGCCGCAAGCAGCGCGCCCCGGACCAACCCAGGAGTTACCGGCACGTTTAGCAGCCCTTCAGTAAGCGTACGGAACGCGTGATGACGGCCTTTGCGCTTCGGCCACCATTGCCGCTCGCGGATGCGGGGACGCGGCAGATAACTCATGAAAATTGGCTGGAAGACGAACACCATCATCAAGCTCGACGCGAGCCAAACCGCGCCACCGAGCCCGATTTCCTTTAGCACTGGAATCCCGCCGAACGAAATGAAAATAATTCCGGCGATATCAGCCAGAATCGAGAGCAACCCCGGCGGCAACATCACGTCAGTGGTGGTCGCGCAGGCCAGCAGCTTATCATCAAGCCGGTCGAGTTCGTCGTAATAACGTCCCTGCCATTGAATGCCATGGCTCAGGTCGCGAGCCGTAAGAATGAACGGGATGACCAACATCACGGGGTCGAAGTTGTAGCCCATCAGGCTGACAAAGCCGAGACCCCATATCGCCGAAAATGAACCGGTCACGATCGGCGCCCACCAACTGCTGCGCCGGCCCAGGCTCATGTACAAGATGATGAGCATCAGCGCGATCGAGCTGAAGAAAATGACCGTCACACGCGGCAGGTAGTAATAGCCCCATCCTGAGATTACGGGCTGCCCGACCATGTAGAGTTCGGTGTCATTATCAGAAAACTGGTGCACCAGCTTCTGCAGGCCGTCGAACAGTTCTCGATAGTCGAGTCCCTCTTCGTTGAAGCTCGCGGTAATCAGCGCGCCTTTGTTATCGCGCGTGATCAGGCCGGCCACCTGCTCGAAGTGCGCGGCGACATTTGCCCGCAGTTCGGCCAGCGCCTGCGGAGTTTGCGGCACCGTTGGGTACATGAAATTAGTGGAGATGATTGCCCCGGGAATTACTCTCGGGAAGGCCACGCGATACGAGGCAAGTGAAAAAATCTCGTTGTGGTCGACTCCCGGCAAGATATTCACTGCACGCGTCAGATCCTGAATTTTCGTGAGCGTCGCGACGTTATAGACGTCGCCGTGCCGTACCCGCAGCAACAACATCAAAGTTTGAGCCCCACCATAGCGGTACTGATATTTGCGGTAGAGCAGCGTGTCCGGATGATTGGCAGGGAAAAAATTCTCGAATTTAGTTGCAATCTGGACGCGCGCCGCCCAGTACCCCATCAGCATCGTGATCAGAATCAGGAGCATTCCGATGAGGGCGCGGTATTGAAGAATGTACCTACCAGGCCGCCAAGGTTCTCTGTCACCCATGCTGGGCATCGATTTTCTCCCCACCGACTCTCATGATGTCCCTGTGCGTGAACCGCCTGCCCCCTCCCTCCGGCAACTTACGCTCAGGGTTCAAGTGCATGACATGCCGCCGCAACTCTCGCAAGCGCCGAATTGAGCCGCACCGACGAGCGACCAGATAGCCGAGCAAGTACAGCGCGGCCGCGGCCAGATACCGACTTGCCGATCAAGGCTAAGTTCAGGTATGGGCCGGACGATTCAGCAGGCGGCAATTCGACCGAATCTTGATTACTCAGCTAGCACTCAGACCCTGCTGCGACATCGTTGGTTTTTAAATCCGGGTCTGGTGGTACGGGAAGGCCTCCCCGAGTTCCTTCTCGCAAAAATCAACCTTGGCTTCTCAGCGCTGTGACCAAAATCGTCCCTTGATCGCGGGGGCTGCCGTAATCTTGGCGAAGTAGGCAGCCATTGAGCACTGCCCCATCTTCATTCACCGATTCTCGACAAAATAGGCCCCGTTACAGCCCATGGGCGATTCTGCTCAGTGCCCTGCGGAGCCCGTCAAACATCATGGCGGATTGCGAGTGCACTGGCGCTGCGGTTAGATTCGACCATAAGGGCGCAGCGGTCGCGACATATTTCTGTTTAATGGCTAGGCCCAAGAGCCATGAGAAACCGCAGCTTTTTTTACTTCCCGGCACGGACCAAAGAGCAAGCTGAACCAGTATGGCGCGCCGCTCGTCTCCCTTTCTCAGCCTTGCTCCCTCTGGGGCGAAGGAATCGCGGCGCAGAACAGCCCGACCCTTCAGCTTTCCGGCTCCAAAAGTTGTGGCGCGGGTCGGCCTTACCTCGATTATTGGGCCTTTGCGGCGGCGCGGTATTGGCTGCCGGCGCGGCTGCACCACTTATTCATATTCCCATCGCGGGGTCTATCAGCTACCTGCAGCATCCGAATTACTTTAGTAGCTGCAATATTGGTGAACTCGTAATTTTGGCAGCCGCGGGACTATCGATCGTTTGCGCGCTCTTGAAGCGGTTCAAACTATTATGGCTTACGGGCACCATTGCGCTCGCCCAATTAATCGCGACACTTGCGATTTTTCAGCACAGCGCAGCGGCTGTGGTTGCCAAGGCGGACCAGCCTGATCTCGTTGACCCGATGCTGATGTGGGCGAGCGCCGCGCTGCAGCATGCGCGTTTTGAATGGGGCATTGCGGTGATCGGAGCCGGTGCAGCGATGGTGCTAGCTGCGGCGGCGTGCGAAGTCAGGAAAGGACGCCGAGACGATAAAGCCGCGTAGCGCAAAGCTGACAGACCTCCCAAGCGAAGCCCCCCCCAATTGAGTGCGTAGAGCATTGATTGATGGTGTCAGATCGCATTCGTTCTCAACCGAGGGCTTCAAGCGGCCCCCGCAACATTAGTTATTGGGACGCTCTGAGCGTCGGCTAATGAAGTTCACTGCTGGAGTAAATGAACCAGGACAGGCGCGGCAGGTGGCAGTTCGGGTAGATCCTGTCCAAGGATCCTGCACGCTACTTGCGCACCGCCCACGACGACCTGAGCCATCAGACGGCAACCACGCGAGCGGGCTGCACGGGATCTTCAAAAACGCGGCTGACGGAAATAAGCGTCAACTATTATTAACAAACGCCAACTTGCTCGTCCGTAACGGCCGCGGTGAGTTTACTCATTATCGTCATCATCATGATGGTGACGGCGCCAATGATGATCGCCACGATTGCCATTATCCTCATCATGATAGCTTCGATTGGTGATATCGTTATTCAGGTCTTCTCGCCTCTCATCAATTGCAGCCCGGCGGTGGTTCATTTCCGCTTGTTCATGCGCGGCGGCTGCATAGTCGCCATTGCGCACATCGTTGCGCAGTTCTTGCCGGTCGTGATGAAGCTGCTCCTGGCCCTCCTCGATCGCCCTTTGGTCATTTTGCATATCATGCCAGGATTGCGCTTTCACACAGGGCGCCAGAAGGAACATGCTCAGTGCCCCGGTGGCCAAACCGATCGCTATGCCCTTCGTAGAAAACCTCCTCTTAGCACAGCCGGCGCACTCGCTACCGACCGACAAACTAAACAAATGCAGATGCTGTGCCACTATCACGATTGCGAGTGGGAAGTCCTTGGCATCGGCGTTTTTGTAAATAGCAATTCGGTTCAATTAACCCCCGGGGAGTATCCGCGCCCGCAGGTTGTTTTCGCGCAACAGAACCGGTGTACGCACTGACTCATTTGGTGCAATGACAATTCCGTTCACGAAATACTCACAAAGGCGCCGGATAGAAATATCATTCCGTTGCATCGAATTGGGCGCAGTTGAAAGGAACGGACGCTGGACCGCTTCCTGGTGTTTGATGTGCCGCGCGGACCATGCTACAGCGCGTCAAGAGCATAGGAAGAGCGGCACCAAGCGGCTCGGGAGGAGTCAAGTCGTGGCAGGTTCGGAAAACGATGCAATTTTTTCCGGCATCAGGGTATTAGATCTCACGCAGTACATCGCTGGCCCGATGATGGGCAAACTCTTGGCCGACCTCGGCGCCGAGGTGATAAAAGTAGAAGTCGCACCGCAAGGCGACATGATGCGTTACTACGGGCCGCCGAGCGGGCAAAGCGCAGTCTTCCTCAGCGAAAATCGCGGGAAAAAAAGTCTCTGCTTCGATCTTAAGCGCCCCGAAGGCGCCGAACTGATGCGCGATCTGGTCCGCCAAGCCGACGTCCTGATTGAGAACTGGACGCCAGGGGTGTTGGGCAAATATGGGGTAAGCTACGAGGCTCTGGCACCAGTAAATCCGCGCCTGGTCATGTGTTCACTTTCAGGTTTCGGCCAAAGCGGTCCTCAGGCTGGTCTTCCCGGCAACGATTTAATCGCATTCGCAGCCAGTGGAATTCTCAATATGGTCGGCTACCCCGACGATTCGCCGCTCTATCCTGGCGGTGGAAGCCTGGCCGACAGTATCGGCGGGGTGCACGGCTTCGCTGCGGTCTGCGCCGCGCTGTATCATCGCGAACGCACCGGCAAAGGCCAGTATATCGACCTGGCGCTCACTGATTCACTGATGCATCTGACGAGCGCGCTGATTACCACGCGTAGCTTGCTCGGACCGGATTACAAACCCATGCGCAGCGGTGCCCATCTGCCCGGACTCACACCGTGCGGCATCTTCAAAGCGCGGGATGGTTACGTCGCGATCACTGTGCTCCTCCAACAATTCGATACGTTCGCGCGGCTCATCGGTAAAGCAGAACTGTCGACAGATCCACGCTTCGACACTCCAGCGCATCGCGCTGAGAACCGGTTCGAGCTAATCAGGATTGTAGAAGAATGGCTGCAATCGTTTCCAACTCGAGATGAACCAATTGCACTTATTCAGCGTGCACATATCCTCTGTGCCCCCGTGCTCGACACCGAAGGCGTAATGAACGACCCGCACAACCGTGTGCGCAACAGCTTTCAGGAGATCGATCAGCCGGGCGCAGGCAAGCTCACACTGCCCAGGGCTCCGTTTCGCTTTTCCGGAGCCTCCGTTGCAGTGCGCGGACGCGCGCCCTTGATGGGCGAGGATAATGAGAGCATTCTCAGCGATGTCCTTCATTATCCGCCTCAGAAAATCGAGCAGTTGACCAAACTGGGCGTGCTGTTCAAGCAGCCGCGTGACGAGTATCTGCGGCACCGCAGAGAGGCAAGCTAGACCGGAGGTGAAGTATGCCTTATCAGAAATCTGTACTCAGCCTGGACGATGCACGACGGGCAATGGATCGGATGTTGCAAGAAGCGCTGAAGGCACCGAACCGCCCTGTCGCGATTGCAATCTGCGATGACCAGGGCGAACTTGTTACCTTCGTCCGGATGGACAAGTGTGCGCCATTGCCGCTGACGATCGCCCGCAAGAAGGCTTACACCGCGGCTCGGGCACGAAGCGACACCAAAGCCTTTGCCGACCGGTTAAAGGGTATGGGCCGTTCGGCAGTGGAATTTGGTGATCCAAATCTGCTCGCGTTGCAGGGTGGAGTGACGATTATTGCTGCAGACGGCACTGCTCTCGGAGGAATAGGAGTAAGCGGCCTCGCGGCGGAGGAGGACGAAGCCATTGCGAAAGTCGGACTCAGTGCTATTGCTGGTAGTTAACTATCTCGCAGGAACGAGTCTGGTTTATGCAATGGGTATCGGATGAATGAAGAAATGACCTCGGCGCTGGGGAAAGTCACCAGCAAGGCTGAAAGCGGTGCGTCGATAAAGGAGATGGCGCCCAGTGCTTTGGCCAGCTTCCCCTTCTCGCTGCCGCGCGCGATTGCCACCGTGCGGAACCCCATGCGCCAGGCGAACTGGATCCCGAGATGACCGAGGCCTCCAATGCCCTGCACATCCAAGAGATCGCCGGAACGGAGCGGCGCATTACGAAGAGCGTTATACGTCGTTACACCAGCGCAAAGAAGCAGGGCCTTGTTGACGGCTTTTCAGGAGTCCGAAAGCGAGACCACCGCGTTGGCACCGGCAAGCATCATTTCCGCGTATCCACCGTCCACGCTGATTCCGGGATGGTGAGATTCCGACAATTGATAAAATCTCCCCGGCGGCAAGGCTCACAATGTCGGTCGAAACGCCGAAAAAGCCGACGCCCACTTGCTGTCCGACATGCCATTGAGAGGCGCTGGAACCAATGGCTTCGATACGCCCTACCGTCTCGTGCCCAAGCACTCTGGGTAAACTAAGACCTGGAAATTGACCTTTCGACCGTTAACGAGTCCCTGTGACAAATGCCGCAGGCTTCAACCCGGATCAGTTAAGCGACGCTACTTTTGCGGACTAGATCAGGTTCTTGCCGGGTAAGCATGCGATATTCGGCCAAGAGCCGTCCAGTCATCTCTACCAGAGCAGTGCCGCGACCCCTCCATGCAGCACTGGACGCAAGTTATGAAATCGGTGCGCCGACAGGATTCACATCTGCCGCAGGGTCCAGGTGCTGCTTTTAGTCAGCCGCTTGTGCTGCCCACGGCCCGATTCCGCTGAAGCGTGCGGGAATAATTCGCGTGACGTAACCCTGGATGTTGCGCATGGCGGCCGACGGAAAGTCGGCGCTCGGTCCCAGGTAAATTGGTGCCAGGCGTTGTAAAAGGTCCACAGCGCCACCTTCGGTCACACGCGCGTTACCGTAAGCGACCACGTATTCTCGCAACCCCTGTGCGTTAGTCTTGTCACCGAGCACGGACAACGCCACTCGCGGATCGCGTCGTATGTTTTTTATCTTCTGGTGCACCGCCAGGTGGCCGATTACGAACTCTTCGTTCTCGACTCCGACCCACACTACGGTGACCTGCGGCCCGCCTTTCGAGTCGAGCGTGGTCAAATGAGCGAGAGGCGCGTTTGCGATCAGTTCGCGGATCGATTGCGGAATCTTCATGTACTTTTCCTTTCGTGACATTTCTTTGGAGTAAGGGTTCGCTAGAGGGACCTTACTGTGTTCGAACAGAACGAAATCGAGAACGGTCGCGCGGAGATCCCCGTGCAGATCCTTGGAGTAAAGGCGCAACGATGAGGCAAGCCCCACGTCAGGTCAGCTCATCCAGCAGCAGCTTCGCTTCTCTGAGATCGCCGGTGTTAAAGCCTTCGGTGAACCAGCTGTAAATGTCTATGAGGATCGTGCGCGCCTCGTCGTGGCGATTGGAGTCGCATAACAGCCTTGCGAGGGCAATGGTCGCGCGCAGCTCATCTGATTTTGCGTTCATAGCGCGCGCGCAATTGACGGCGGACCGAAAGTCCTCCTCGGCCACTTCTAAACGAGCATTGCCTCTGGGGCCGCCGCGTAGCCGCACCTTGCCGCGCAGGCGCAACAGTTCTGGTCGGAAGAGCAATTCTTCATCAGTGAATTCTAGCGCTTGTTCTACCGAGGTCGTCGCTTTGGCGAGGTCGCCCCTAAGAAGGTGCACTTCCGTTAGCCAGCCCAAGAACATACCACGCATCAAGAAAAATTTGACCGTAGTCAACTCAGATAGGGCGCCCCGGATCCGCTCCGCCGCTTCACAAGGCTCCTCCATGTGGGCGCGGCTATAAGCAAATTTGATCTCGGCTGCCGCCGAGATCAAAGGATATCGGAGAGTGCTTGATAATCTTAAGGTTTGCTCACTGGCTTGGAACATGCGCAGCCAATCGGCTGTAAGTTGATAGACTAAGCCTGCTCCATAATAGGCGATGCAAAGACTAATTGGGTCGTTGATGAGACGCGCAAGTGCGAGCATCTCGCCCATCTGAAGCACGGCACGGCCAGGATAACCGAGATGCCATTCAGTTGGGCCGCTCACGAACAACCGGGTTATCGCTGGGGTGTGCGGAAGGCGGCGCAAGTCTAGGCTGCTATCGTGCCGTCCTGCTTGCGCCAGATGCTCTCGAGCTTTGATCAGATCGCCTAGAAAATGACACACAGTTCCCTGCGCCGTGTGCGCCAGGAACAGGGACCGGGGGCTGGCGATGCGGTTCGCGACTTCGAAAATCTGACGGTTTATCGCTCCTGCGGCTAGTAACTTTCCTTGCGATACGGCGGCAATGGTCTCGCCGAACAGCATGGGGGCAGAGTCACTACTCGCCTCACGTTCCGCAAGCGATCTCGCACGCCCGTACACCTCAGCTGTTTCAACTGCGGAGGACCCATGCGTTGCCACCAGGATGTTGCCCAAGACCAGCAGTAATGACATTTCGCGATGGAGGCGCTCTGGCGATTCCGGAATAGTACCTAAGACTGCGATGGCATCACGATAGTGCTGTTCGGACTCGTGATAAGCCCGGCGAGCCGCCGCACGCTCGCCGGCCAACTCAAGAGCCAACTCAAGAAATGTGACGGCTTGGGATTTGTTGCCCCCGAGACGATAGTGATAGGCCAGTTCTACCGCGACGTCGCCGACATTTTCGCCGTAAGCTTGCTCTCCGCGCTCCCGATCCGGCGATGCAGTTGGATCCGGTGGGCAGGCGACACGCGGTCGTACAACACATTACGATAGAGGCCGTGCAGGAATCGGAATATTTCCGTGACCGTGCCGTCGGGCAATTCAGCGGAACCGCTCGCTTGGATGAATTGAGGCTGGCGCGCAAGCCTGGCACAGGCCGCTTCAATCTCATTAGGGGGACGCTCTAACGCGGCGGCAACGGCCGCCGAGGGAAACTCGGCGCCGGTCACACTCGCCGCTTCCAGCACAGCTTCCTCGTCTGGGTTGAGCCGCTCCAGATTGCGCTCGATCATCTGAACAATGCTCGGCGGCGTGTCGATGCGATCCATAGCCGATGCCCCTAGTGAGAGAGCTTCCAAAATGTCGGTGAACGTATCGCTGGCGCGTCGCTCGACGAGGTAATCGACTACATTGACCAGGAAGAGCGGATTGCCGTCCGTGCTCTTATAAATTTTGCAAGCTAAATTGCGCAGACGTTCTGGAGCAGCGACCCGATGCTGACTGTGGGATGGGATGGAATCTAAAGAGGAACCGAACCGCAGCTTCAGGTACCCCATTACCGCCCCTTCGCTCAGCAGCGTCAGCGGCAACTCTGTGCAGTGGCCATGTATCTGACGCTCGTGCTTGAGGGTTTTCAGCGGATGCTCGCGCACGATTACTTCCACTGGCCGGTAGGTGCCAAGCACCAGTAGTCGCGCTGGTTCTCTACGACGGGCCAAAAAGCCCAGCCACTCGAGCGTCGAGTAGTCGCTCCAATGCAGGTCTTCGAGCCACAACACGAGCGGCGTCTCGGCGGTGATCACTTCGATTGCCTCGGCCAGCTCGCGCAGCATCCGCGCATGCGTGGCACCCGCAGCTTTGTCCTGCAGCTCCTTCCGCTCGGCAGCCTCCAGAAGTGCCGGCATTTGTGCCAACCACGCTGGTGCGTATCTATCCAGGAATTCCACCAGCCGCTTGCCGCCGGGTGCGCGGCATAGTCGTCCTAACGCGTCCAGGACCGGGAGATAGGCTTCCCCGGTCCCGTAATGCTCGATACACTGCCCGCGCCCGACCCACAGGCTCTCACGGACAACTTGCACTTGCTGCAGGAACTCCTCGACTTGGGTCGTTTTGTCGATGCCCGGCTCGCCGGTCACAAACACGACTTGGCGCTCGCCCTTCAGGGCCCGCTCCAGCCATTGATGTAGCTGCGCCAACTCTGTCTCGCGCCCAACGATAGGTTGGCTATCGGATCGTAGTTTAGGGCCTGGTGCTACGTCGCGAGCTGGAACGGAAGCCAGCGTCTCAACTGGTCGCGCGGACACCGGAGCGATAAATCGGTAGCCCAGCCGATGCACGGTCTCGATGTACCGCGGCGCCCTCGGGTCATTTCCCAATGCCTTGCGGAGCTCACTCATACACACGGTAAGCGTGGCATCGGTTACGCTGACACCGGGCCAGACCGCGCGTCAGAGGTCGTTCTTGGTCACCAACTGGCCGTAATGCTCTACCAGATAGCGAAGTACATTGAAGGCTTTCGGGGTCAGGACAATCGCCTCTCGCCCCCGCCGCAAGGACGCGTTGGCGACGTCCAGCTGAAAGGAACCGAAGATAAACACTGCATCCCCCTTCACCATATTTCAGGGCTAGGAGAAATCTTGCAGAAATCTTGGAACTTCCTTGCGACTCCGCCTCCTCACATTGCTACAGGTGAGCAGTCGTAAGCAACCGGATAAGGAAACAACTGCGGACGCACCCGACAAGAAATGGACGAGCCCCCAACTGACGAATCGCCGCTGTCGCCTCATCGAGCATTTGTCGTGCAACCTCGTTAGCAAGCGGACGGGGAGCAGGGGGACGGAGCAGAATTGAACACGTGACGTCGGGCCAGGCCACCCACTTTCAGTCGCTTGACGAACTGCTGGCCTTCATAGGACGAGTTTTGGCGGCCTCAGCTTCGCGGCCTCGGGATGATTGAAAGGTTGCTCTACCTAGAATCGGCAAAACGCAGGCAACCAGACATGTCCTGATGCAACAGCTACGCGCAGAACGTATCCACCACATTTCACCGCACGATCCAGGCATTGAGATCGTAATGCATAAGGGAAGCAAGTTACCGGATTCGTCGCGGTAGTACGCCTCCTCGTCTGTTTATCGGCGATGAAACCACCGAGCTCACAACTCAGGAGACAACAATGAGGCGAGATAGTATCGCTGCTACCATCTTGGCACTCACCCTGTGTTCGCTTACCGCGTGCTCGGCTCAGCGCGGACGCCAGGGATTATACATAGCGCCCCATACTGTAACGCTTCCACTCGGCCAGGATGTTGCCTTCACGGCTACGGTTTATCACCATGGGCACACGGTATCCGCGTCACCGAGTACAGTCACTTGGGAAGCTCACAACGTCGCTGAAAACAGACCAGCACGTATATCACGCCAAGGCACGTTCACTGCGCGTTTGCCCGGGCTATATCGGATTACAGCAAAAACTGCGCATTATACCGGCCATGCGCTAGTTCGAGTCCCTGACCGGATTGTCTGGAATCCGAACGAGCTACCTTCAAACGTAACAAACGTCACTGCCATAGGCCCGAGCGATACCCCGCCTCGTCTCCCGCAGCCGCCACTTACAGGGCTGGCAAGATGATAACTTTCAGCATGCGTTTTACGTTGAAAATCAGATTGGCAGAGACGCGAGGTATAGGCAGACTCTTGCGCACCAAATCGCTCCCGGTCGTAGTCCTCGGTTTAATTTCGTCCTGCGTCAGAAGGTCGCACCCCTAAACCCTGTTGCTCCGGTTTCGAACCTCGGCGGATCGTTGCCTATGACCCTCAATATGCCTCTGGGTGTCGGGAATGGAATTACCTGCTTTCGATTCCGATTCTGAGCCTACCCGGAAGGGGTCGGGACGTGAGGCTCGCGCTTTCGTACAATTCTAAGGTATGGACGAAGATCGACGATCACACGATCGTCTTCGATCACAATCATGGTTGGCCTGCACCCGGCTGGTCGCTGGGGTTCGGCAAAGTGGAACGGATGGGCTCATACGGCGTCGCGCTTGAGGACCCTGATGGCACCATTCACTCATTTGCTGGCACAGTAAATTCCTATGCTAGCGGCTTCACTAATTTCATTACTTATACGACGGATGGGACGTTCATTGATTATTTCTTCCAGCTTCTCGGGGGAGCGTTTAGCACCGGGTACGCGAAATGGCCTAATGGCACAGTCATTGACTATGGCGCGGCCAGCGCCGACGGAAACGAGATGTATCCCACGCGTATAATGGACGCGAATGGCAACTATATTACGATCACGTATCGCAATAACTCCGGTCCCCAAATCGATACTATCGTTGATACTCTCGGTAGAGCAATTGAGTTCTTTTACGATTCAGGCGGTTTCCTGACAGCAATCGTCGCTCCTGGACTGCAAGGCAATGACAGAGTAGTGGTACGCCTTCAGTATAAATGGTTACAGTTGAACGCCGCGTTCAGTTCCCAACTACAGCCGCTTAGCCCAGATGGCGCCTGGGTCATCGCCGGGATTTTTCTTCCAGGAACCGCGACAGGTTATTGGTTCGGCGATGCCAATTCATACTCCCCGTACGGCATGATTGCTAAGGTGAGCCGCAGACGAGGCATGACCTTCAGCGCTTCCTCGCTAACCGATCAAGGCAGTCTCACAGCGGGGTCTGTCGATCAGATTTACAACTATCCAACGGGTCCTGACGCCACGCTGACCGATGCTCCCACATACACCCAACTTGGCGACACTTGGGCGCGAATCGATGTCGCACCTGCCGTGACAAGCTTTTCAGCGGCGATGGACGCCAACCCAAGGCGACTCGACGTGTTTTACCCAGACAACAGCCATGTCACCCAGTTATCGTACAACGATCAGGGAAACTTCGACGACGCTCTGGTCTTTAAACAGATTACATCAGATGCGTCTGGGAAAACCGTCAGAACTGTCACAACTACCTGGGAAAAGGGGGACGAGCAATCGCCTAGAGTTAAGCAGATTCAGGTTACGGATGAGCTGGGCCAGACCACGAGCACCACTTACAGCTATCTTCCCCTACTAACCAACTGACGGATACCCGTCAACTGGATTACGATGGCCAGACCGTCCTACGCACAACCAATACGGATTATGTCACTGGTCCGGCTTATTTCGGGAGGCATATTTTCAATCTCCCGAAATCGATCTCCGTGCTCGGACCTGATGGCATACTTGCGTCACTGACCGAGTATGGATACGACGCCGCGACCCTGGTGAATACGCCAGGCGTTGTTGGGCATTCGGATATCTCGAACCCATATGCTCCCAAATATTGGGTCCCGCCAGACGACTATATCGAATGTGATACCGGAAACAATTTTGCTAGGACGTCAGAAGCAAGCAGCAGCCCGCGAGCTGAAGGGTGTCATAGAGTACACCAGCCCGGATACTGGCAAACCGATTATGACCAGAATAGCAACCATAGGCGCAATGTCACGCAAATAACGCGGTACGCAGATGCCGTCCAGCCAGCGGGCGCAGTAGTTGAAAGTTGTACGTATGATATCAGTGGAAACGTGGTCGTCCGCAATGGGGCCTGCTGCGAACAAACGACCGCTACGTATACAATAGCAACTCAGTTTGCTTATCCCGAATTCATTAACCGCGGAGCGCCGCCGCCATCCTCCACAGAGATAACGACGGCCGCCACTTACGATTTCAACACTGGACTGCAAACCTCGAGTACCGATGCGAACGGCCGACAAACGACCTTCGTCTACGACCCTTTAAGCCTCCGTCTGCGGCAGACGACTCTGCCCACATCTGCGACGGTGACCGATGATTACGATGATGTCGCCATTCGGGCATCAGCCGTTCGATCCGCTGCCTATAACCAAGGCCATTGAAATATGTGACGGATTTGTCTGTCACAACTCGGTTGGCATCCAATACGGTATTAGTTGAGGTCATGATTCGGAAGATCGACTGGCCTCTGATATGCTTTCGTTCCTAGGCCACCCCCGTCTAGCAATGGGTTACAAATACGACAGCGTGAATCGCCTAATCGAGAAAACGTACCCTACAGAACGCGGCGAGGGCAACCCGCCCATAGCAGATATCCGCTACAGCTATGGTATACGTGGTCTACTCTCGGATCTTACAATCGATGGCTCGGAGTACGTATCTGGTATGAGGTATAACGCCGCGGAACAGGCGACTTCGTTGATAATAGGTCCAACTGGACCCGCGCAAACTAGCGAAACATCCAGGTTTGATCCGAACACTGGGCTAGTCCGCCAGCAGAAAGCACGGGCTGGCCAATCTGCACTGCTTCAACTTACGTACAATTACTATCCGGGCGGCCAATTGTCTGAACTCGTTGATGAATTGAAACAATCAGGACACCGGAGCTACAAATATGATTCGCTCGGCCGATAGCGCTCAATCACAGGCGGAGGAACATCTAGCAAACCGTCGTGATCGGAGACGTACACATTCGATGCGTATGACAATCGCACCGGCATTGTCACGTCAGGGTCCGCTTCCGTTCCCGTAGACGGACTGCCCGATCTGAGTTACGACGAGAAGACCAACCATGTAATAAATCCAAGGTTTGGGTATGACGCCGAAAGCAATCAGACGTCTGTCACACGCGCGAATGGCTCGGTGCTGAAATACGTTTACGACGAAGCCGGACACCTCGCAAGGGTAACGGACAACAATGGAAAAGTGTTGGAAGAATATCTTTACGGTGCAGATGGGCGCCGGCTAGTTGCGGAAGGATTGGTATCAACGATATTCGTCCCGAAGCTGCTCAGAATGTTACAACTGAGATTCAACGGGCGGGCGGTGCTGCCAGAACGTTCGTCGCCGACGTTTCCAGCAGTGCGGCGGTCAGGCAGATGTTCAGCGATTTTCTCGCTGCCTATGGCACGATTGACGTGCTGGTCAACAATGCCGGAATAGCGCGAACGCGCCAGTCTGATGAGCAGGTGCTGCTCGCGACCACCGATCTCACGGACGATGACTGGCATAAGATGGTGGCAACGCATCTCGATGCGACCTTCTACTGCACCCGCGAAGCGCTCAAGACGATGGTGCCGAGGAACTCCGGGCGCATTATCAACATCGGCTCGATTGCCGGCACCGCGGGATTACCCTTCGCCTCACATTATTGTGCGGCCAAGGGCGGGATAATTTCATTCACCAAGTCGGTGGCGCTCGAAGTTGCCAAGCATGGAATTCTAGTCAACGCGATCGCGCCCGGATTCATCGAGACCCCGATGGCTGCGTTACTGACACCGGAAGCGCGGGAGTGGGTAATCCGGAGCACCCCAGCCGCGCGCTTGGGCCAGCCGCGCGCTTGGGCCAGCCGCGCGATATCGCGGCCGCCGCGCTTTATCTTGCCGCAGAGGACTCATCGTTTATGGTCGGGCAGGTGGTAAGTCCCAATGGCGGCTGGACCACCGCGTGAAAAGGCGAGGAGAATCGAATGAGGAAGCTACTAATCATCGCGACACTGTTGGTCTTCGGTGCGACAATCCATGCGCTGACGTTGCGCGTCGAGGCGAAGACCAGCGACAAGGCTGAAATCGCCGCGCTTGAACACCATCTAATGAGTTCGATCAGAACCAAGGACCTCGACGGCGTCATGTCGGTTTACGTGCCCGACGACAGCCTGTTCGTTTTCGACGTGATACCGCCGCGCCAGTACGTCGGTGTCAGCGCTTATCGTGAGGACTGGAAGGGCGTACTCGCAAGCTTCAATGGGCCGATCACCGCCGAGATCAGCGACTTGAGAATTACCTCGAGCGATAATCTTGGGTTCGGCCATAGTATCCAGCATATCACCGGCACCGATCGCAGAGGGAAGAGCGTTGATTGGATTCTCCGCGTCACCGATTGCTACAAAAAGATCAAAGGTAAATGGCTAATTGTTCATGAGCACTACTCAGTCCCGGTGGATTTGGAGACCGCCAAGGCCGACCTCACGTCAAAACCTTGAACGGAGGTTGAGCGCGCCCCGGGGTCAGGAGCGGCTTCTACAACAGGAGGTATCTCTATGGCGGTTTATTTACATCTGTCAAAGCTGACACGAGAGGGAGCAGCAAAGATTAGGGACTTGGGAAGTTCATACAGCACATGGAAAAGCTTCGTCGAGTCCCAAGGCGCCAAGATCGTGTGCGCAGCAGCATGCTTCGGCGAATATGATTTCGCCGTTGTGGCGGATTACCCGAATGAAGTAGCGGCGCTGAAAAGTGCCGGCTGCGCCACAGCTCTCGGAATGGTCACGATGCAGACCCTTCCATGCTGCGCGATCGAAGACTTCGTCAAAGTAATGAGTGAGTTGCCGAGATAACCAATTAACGGATGAAGCCACCCTGACCCCGGGTGCGACGCTTGGTAAATTCGGATTTGTCGCGACCCTTACGCGTAACGCCGAGGATTATCCGCCAGGGTCAGCGCGTTCCAGAGTGCGTGGCCTTGCGCGTCGTTATCGAAATAGATGTGAACGTCGCGTCAGACATCCAGCCATTGGCGAATTCCTTTCACCCATAGTTCGAGCAAATCACGCTCGTAATTCGACGCATACTCGCAGCATGGCCGTGCAGGCGGATGAACACCAGGTCGGTTGTAATTGCTCGCCACATCGGCCACGTAGCCGCATTGATTGGCACAGAGCGATCCGCTCGCGCGCCATCAGCGCGGCGACTTCGTCATCAAACCACGATTCGTCACGGAACTCGATAACGTGACGCACCTCGGGCCACATGGCGAGCATCGTGATGAACACGGCGAGCTTGCGCATATTTTTGTGCAGACTCGCCGGAAGTTGCCACAGCATCGCGGCGAGTCTCTCACCCAGCGGGGCCGTACTATCGCGTTGGAGCTTGAGTGATTCGCCAGACGGCTCGAGTCGCTTGATGTGAGTGATATAGCGATGACCTTTGACGGCGAAATGGAAATCGGCAGGAGTCCGCTCGTACCACGACTTGGCGACGTTCTTCCGCAGTAGATGGTAGAAGGTCCCGTCCCCTTCCAGCGCATTGAAGCGCTCGGAGTAATATTCGAGCCACCACTTGCGCGGCACGCCGGTGTAGAAGTCGTCCTTCCAGCCTGCATAATTCCATCCACTGGTTCCAATGAATATGTGAGCCGCCATTGCGAGTGCCTGAAGAGATGACAGGTGGAGCCGGTGATTTGGGCTAATTGGGAAAACGCGAGAGCAGTGGAATGATTTCCTCTTGAGCGGGAGCGCCACTGATTTCAGCGCGGCCGTTTGCGATTGCCATGTCCAGTTCGCTGCGTACGCCGAAGCGGAGCGGGAGATAAATTCCCGGTTCAACCGAAAAGCAGGTGCGCTCGATCAGCGCCCGATGATCCCGGGTTTCGAGCGAATCCAGATTTGCACCAGTGCCATGAACCTCGCGGCCGATCGAATGGCCTGTGCGATGCACGAATTGCTCGCCGTACCCTTCATGCTCGATGATGCGCCGCGATGCCTGATCGGCTTCGGCACCGGTCACAATCAAGCCCTGCCCGATTCGGGTTTGCACCAACTCCACCGCCGCTTCCCGCGCGTGTGCGACGATTCCAAAGATGCGGGCGTACTCGTCCGGGACTTCATCGCCCACGAATCCCATCCAAGTGAGGTCGCCATAGATGCTGTCGGATGGGGCCTCCTTCGCGAATAGATCAAGCAGGACCAAATCACCCGCCTGAATAGGCGTATCGTTTTCCTCGCCGGTACTGAAATGCGGGTTCGCGGCATTAGCATTCACGGCAACTATCGGCGCTTCATCCGTCCGCATCCGGCGCGCTTCAATTCGTTGGAGCACGAAGCGCTGAATCTGGTACTCAGTGCATGGTAAATGAAGACGCACGCGGTGCGCGATTTCGGCGAAGCTTTCGTGGACGATCTCGCGAAGCGCCACTGCGGCCCGCCGATGTCCTTCGAGTTGTGCGGCCGTGAGAGTAGCCTCAAAGGTCTGGATCAGATCGGCGGCGGTGACAATTTCAAGGCCCAGCGAACGAACCAGCTCAATCGTCCCGCCATCAACGCGCGAAACATAGGGGATGGCGCACTGCGGCGAGTAGTTCATCGCGATGCGGCGGCGATGCTGAAGGATGCCGGCCAATCCCGCCACCATCTGCCGTTCCGAGCGGTAGACGACCCGGGGCGAGGCCGGCAACGCATCAAGCCGATGGGCTTCCACCGCGGAAACCAGCGCCTGCGGTGGTCCGCTCGCCGCGACGAAATAGAACCATCGCCGGGTCGTTAGTCCCTCTTCTGGCAGCCCCAGGATGCGATACGCTAGCGGATCGCTCAGGCGGAAATCGTAAAACAGCCAGCCGTCAAGGCCAACTTCGGCAAGGGCTTGAGCGATCTCGTCGATACGCCCCATTTATGCGATTCCTGGTGGCTTGAAGCGCTGCCCCCAGCCATGAACCCGTTCCGCATCGATCCGCACCATCGGATTGCGCTCCTCGCTCAGTAGCATCGCCCGATATTGAGTGTATTTGTCGCGCAGGTTGCGCAAAGCAAGCACGTATTCTTGCGGGTCATCGACGAGCTGGGCAATGCCGTGGATCAGCACGTATGCGAGGCCGGCCCAATCTTCCTCGTAATGGTCAATGACCAGGGCCACGCGCGGGTTCTCCCCGATATTGCGCATACGCTTAAGACCGACGCCCGTCAGCCGCTTGGGCTTCTCATCAATAATGAAATAAAAGCGGGTTGAGCCATCGAACCAGAAGCAAATTGGTATATTATGCGGAACTCCGTCGCGCGTTGACGTCGCCAGATGACCTAGACGGGCGAGCCGGAGGAACTCCCGCACTCGCTGGTCACTTAGACTGATGAGCCGACGGTCGTCCATTTTTTAGTGACGTGGCATGTAGCGCCTGGAAGCCGGTCCTGGCCGCGGCTTCGCGTGCAGAGCCGCACAGCTCTGCCGCTTGGCGTAACATTTGGCTGGGTGCCACAACTCTGGCCGTATTCTGTTAATGCCGTCACGCTTCTCATCGTAAGCCAGAGAATTTCAGTTACCAGTGATAGGCCGTTCCGGCTCTTGAACGCACAATGCGCAACGGCAGGTCTCGCGAAGCTGCGCCGTTGTGTAGAGCGTTTCGTGCCCGTCTACCCATCCCAGGTAAACCGCCGCATCACCAAGCCGCGATAGTTGGAGCAACCGTTGAGCCGTCGCGGAAATTTCACCCTGGACCCCGCCCGCGCAGGCATTGCACGGGCAATTGCGGCGCAGATTCTCCAGCGGAAAGATACTGTCGTGGCCGTCGATCCACTGAATGCCGATCGCGTACCGTCCAACTTCATTCAGCCCGCGAATTCGCGGCGGCGTCTTTGACTTCCCAAGCGCCATTGTTGCACTCTTGATACCAGGCGCAGCGGAGCGCAGCCAAGCTCACCAGCGGAAAACGAGTAGAGCGAGCAAACAAGTCCGCGAGGTGCACATATATAGAGAGAGTCTGCGACGCGCGCATTTCGGATCGTATAGCATTAGCGCAGCGCCGTTAAGCCTTGTCTCAGGGCTCAGAAATCAGCCATCGAGTTGGAATGAAGGCCTGTGACGGAGCGGCGAAACCGATATTCAAGCTGTGCAGCGGAGGCACGAAGAATGGACGAAAATGCGAAGAAAAAAGGCTTGCGGATGATTCCCTACGGGCTCCAGGTGCTGGGAGCCCGCAGCGGCGACAAGCAAACTGTCGCGTCGATAAATTGGACCACTCAGGCGAGTTTTCAGCCGCCCTTGGTGGTAATCGGCATCAAAACGGATTCGACCGCCCATGACCTGGTAAAGCAATCGAAGAAGTTCGCGCTCTCGATGCTCGCCACTGGACAAAAGGACGTCGCGATGGCGTTCTTCAAGCATGTCGATCCAAAAGACGGCAAATTCGGCAATTATGCGTTCGAGAGCGGCAAAAACGGCTGCCCGATAATCAGTGACGCGCCGGCGGCGGTGGAATGCGACGTGGTCCATTTCTTCGAGCACGGCGATCACAGTATCGCGGTGGGTCAGGTGACCGAGGCCCATCTGAAGAAGGACGTCGAGGCGCTTACACTCAAGGAATGCGGCTTCAGTTACGGCGGTTAACTGTATAGAACGAACAAGCGGCGAGAAGTGCGGAACCAAAAGGCGAGTTTTTCCTCTAGCCACTTCTCGCCCATCGCTCCCCTTTGGAACGCGCCAGCTTTGCAGGAGATTGCAGGTGCCGGGAAAAAAAGTGGTGGTGCTGCCAGGTGACGATTCCGCGCCTGATACGGTCTACGCGGCGATGGAAGTGATGCGGGCGCTTGAAATACAGCTCGATTTCGTCGAATTCTCGCCCGGGGAACAATGGGTGCGCGGCGAAACCGACAAGGCGGCGCGCGCGGCGATTGATGCGTCTGACTCCACTCTATTCGGCTCGACCTCGGGCAAGACGACTGCTGTGGGCCATTTGCGCTGGGGCAAGAAAACTTTTGCCAACGTTCGTCCCTGCCGGTATCTGAAGGGTTTCCGCAGTCCCCTCGCCCATCCAGAAGGAATTGATTTCGTCATTGTGCGTGAGAACCTGGAAGATCTTTATTTGGGACTCGAAGGACCCCTGGAAGCGCTCGCACCTCTTCATCTTAACAGCCGGATCTTGCGAGCCGAACTTAACACCGCCGAGCGCGGCAAATACGCGATAAAGGTCATCACCGAGCGCAACACTCGGCAAATCGCGCATTTTGCCTTCAAGTTGGCGCGCCGCCGCAAGTCGCAGGGCCGTCCGGGCAAGGTGACCTGCACCTCAAAGTACAACATGTTGCGGGAGACCGACGGACTCTTTCGCCAACTCGTCGCAGAGATCGCCGGCGAATATCCGGACATCAAATACGAGGAATTTATCGTTGACGATTTCGCACGCCGACTGGTGCAAAGTTCCCATGACCTGGACGTCGTGGTGATGCCGAATTTGTATGGCGATATTCTCTCCGACGCGGCCGCGGGAACAATTGGCGGACTTGGCGTGGCGCCCTCAGGATGTTACGGCGACGATTATGCCTACTTCGAATCGGTACATGGCACGGCGCCGGATATCATGGGATTGGGCATTATCAATCCGACCGCGACCATGCTCTCAGCGGCAATGATGCTCGAATATTTGGAGCTGACCGCTGCGTCAAAGCGCTTCGAAGACGCGATCCGCCGGGTATACGCCGAGGGCCAGATCCTGACCCCCGATCAGGGCGGCAGCGCCGGGACGCAGGAATTCACCGGCGCCGTGATAGCGAATCTGTAGCTATTCAAGTCATCGTGACTTGCTAAGCCGATCCTCAACTCACTTCGACGAGGACCTCGTCGTCGACTACTTTGACCCGGTAGGTCTTAACCGGCTTGATTGCCGGAAGTGACAATACCTGGCCGGTTCGGATATCGAACAGTGAAGCGTGATATGGGCATTCGACCGTACACTCTTCCAGGTCGATATCGCCCGCCGCCAATGACGCCTGCGCATGACTGCAAGTGTCCTCGGTTGCGAAATACCCGTCGTTGAGTCGGTAGAGCGCAATTGGCGGCTTCAGATTGAGCCGCAAACCCTCGCCCGGTTTGAGTTGATCAGTCTTGCACGCTTTGATCAGCATTAAAGTCGAGCTTCCTGGCGCGATTGCCGTGGCGTACCCTGTGATTCAGGCCAGCGTTGAAGCTTTCCTGGCCGCGTCCCATCTGCACGTTGAGGGCCGAACGGCCGGCGACGCATCCGCGCCGCACCTTCTGAATTTCGAGCCACTTCTCCCCGACCTACCGCCGAATGTTGCCTAATTTTGCTGACCTGAAGGGCCCAGGGTTGTTCAACGTGTCTCTTCATCGATTCCACTCTGAAATGAAAAAGGCAAGCCTACGTCCCGCGCACTGCCCACGCGAGAACTTTAGCCGAGTGGTACATGAGCTAATAGAAGCGGGCCTCGTGCTGCGGCCGCGTTTTCCATCGCCGATGAATCCAATTCCAATGATCAGGATGACGGCGAATCATGGATTCGATGACCGAAGTAAACGCCTGTGTGTACTCGTGAATGCAGTCGCTCGGGTTACCGGGGGTGCGGACGTGCATCACCGGGAGAATTGTAATCTGGTGTCTCGAAGTCTCACCTTGCCGCACCATGAACGCGGGCAGCACCGGCGCTCCGGTTACGATCGCGATTCTGGCAAGCGCTGGATTCGTGGCGGCCGGCGTACCGAAAAAATTAACGAACGCGCCCTGACGAGTATCCAAATCCAAGGGTACCGCAACCATCCAATTCTCCCGCAACAGGCGCATTACCGCGCGCGCGGCGCCTTTGCGTGGCACCGTCAGATTACCGAAACGGCGGCGGCGGGCCGCAATGGCATGGTCAAGCACAGGATTGCGATTGGGACGCTGGACGATTGCGATCCGATTACCATAAATCGAATGGGCTACCGACAAGAGTTCAAAATTGCCGAAGTGCCCGGTAAGCACCAGGATACCGCGGCCCTGCGATCGCTCAATCGCGTCGTCCCAATGCTCACGGCCGGCATAGGAGACATAATGCTCGATGTTGTTGCGGCGGAGTTCAGGGAAATGCACCCACTCGGCCGCCATCCGGCCGAAATTGCGGTAGGTCTCACGCAGGATCGCAGAGCGTTGCTCGGGCGTCAGGTTGGCGAAGGCGAGTTCGAGATTACGGCGTGCAATCGAACGGTTGTACAGGTCAAACGCGAAAGCAATCGCACCTATGGCGGCGCCCGCGCGAACCGCAGGTTCGAGCGGCAGGCCGCGCAACAATGCCCACGGCGGCGCGAACGCCGCGCATTCGGCCCACCCGCGAAGCCGCCCAATCTGACGCGCCATCAGAGGGAATTTTTCAGACCGATGGTGCGAGCGCAAGCCATCGGGGAATAAGCGGAAATCGCTCTACTGATTCCTCCGACGGCTTCGCGCTCCAGTCGTGTCTACGGCGACGAGCCGTTGCTCCCGGACGGGCCGAGGCGTTGTAGGTTGCCCGTAGACGGCAGTCCGGCGCCCTGCTGCTGCGATTGCATCAGATCCTCCTGCGGCGATACCGGGGCATTGAAGGTCGGCTGATACAGTTGCTGGAACTGCGACGCGGGCATATTGTTCACTTCCTTGCGGCCGAGCGAGCGCACGAACTTCTGGCGTTCATCCAGCGCGAGGGACTGCAGGTCGTCGCGAGTGTGGATGACGTGCGGCGTCAGAAACACCAGCAGATTGTCCTTCGCAGCCGTGCGCGAAGTATCGCTGAAGAGGTTGCCAAGCACAGGGATATCGGACAAGAAAGGTACTCCCTGGCGGCTATTCTCGACATCGCTCGAGATAAGTCCCCCGATTACTGCGGTTCGATGGTTCTGGACCAGTACGGAAGTCGAGGCGGAGCGGATAGTAGTAGTCGGACCCAGCGGATTGCTCGCCTGATTTGCAGTCCCGGGTACGACGTTCGAGACTTCTTCATAGACGTCAAGCTTGATATAGTCACCGGCCGAAACCTGCGGTATCAGATCCAGCGAGATGCCGACGTTTTGCCGATCTACCGAGTTAAAAATCTGGCCAGATAGCGCGGAACTGGCCGTCGCGGAACCGACGAACGGCAAGTTCTCGCCCACCACGATTTCCGCCTCCTCGTTGTCGGCGGTTAGCAGCGTCGGTGCCGATAGAATATTGCTGTGTGTATCCAGGTCCAGCGCGGTCATAAGGGCGACCTCACATGGCACCGTGGTCGCGCCAGTGGCCGTGGAGCTGGTAGTAGAGCCGGTTACGGCACTGGCCATGGAATTAAGCAGATTGCCTGGGAGGCTGCAGCTGGAGCCGGATGCTAGTCCGATTCCGAGCCCGGTTATTCCAAGCGGATTGCCGAGCGAGTTCTGCAGTTGCCCGAAATTCAACACGCCAGGCATTAGTACACTGCCGCCGCCAAGCCCGGGGGTGAAAGCGCTCACCCCTATCTCTCGAGAGCGGTTAACATTCACTTCCACGATAATCGCCTGGACGAACACCTCTACGCGCGGGATATCGAGTTGGTCGACAACCTTGCGCAGTGTTTCATAGTCCTGTGGAGCGGCACTTATTACAAGTGAATTAGTCGCCGGGTCCGCCGTCACGCTGACTGGATTCTCGAAGATCGTGCCTTTGCCACCGTTGCTGCTTGCAGTTACGCTGCCGGTGGTAGACCCGCCCCTTGAACCGCCACCCATGCCGCCCGCGCCGCCGTACCCGCCGCCCATTGAGGAGCCGCCGAAGCCTGAGCCAAAGCTTGAGTTGCTGCTGCCAAAGCTGGAGAAGCCGCCGCCGCCAAAGCCGGAGCCGCCGCCAAAGCCGGAGCCGCCGCCAAAGCCGGAGCCGCCGCTCCCACCGCCGCCGAAGCCAGTTCCAAACCCCGCGCCGAACGTGCTCCCTGAACCGCCTGAACCGCCCCGCCCGAGCGAATTGCGCCCGGTCGTGGGCGACAGCGAGGAGGGCCCTCCACCGCCACTTAACAGGCCGTTGAGCACGTCGACCATCTCGGCGGCCGGTGCATATTTCAGATGGTAAACATGAATCCGCGAGGTTTCATTGGGCGAATGAATATCGAGCCGCTGTACGAGGTCTTTGATCTGACGCATCTCGAGCGGACTCGCCAATACCACCAACGAGTTAGTGCGTTCGTCAGCCACGACGCTGAAATTCGTGGTGGCACCCTGCGCCGACGGTGCCACAACTCCCATGCCCGGACGAATGAACTGCCCCCCGCCAACGCCGTGCATCGCGTTCTCGCGCGCAGCCATGATCTTCTCGATCTGCTGAGCAAGATCGTCGGCGAACGCAAGCTTGAGCGGAATCACCGCCACGTTTTGCTGGACCCCCTGCACATCAAGACTGCCGACAATCCGCAGCAGCCGCTGAACGTTGTAAGCGTCATCGGTAATGATCAGCGTATTATCTTGAGGAAACGCAGCGACCAGGCCGTCATGCGAAATCATGGGCTGAATCACGCTCATCACCGAGGTCGAGTCGGTATTGCGCAACTTGATCATGCGGGTGACGTACTGATCGCCCTGGCTGAATCCGGGCTGCTGCGATTGGGTTAGCTCAGCAGACTGCCGCACGTCCCGCGAGGGAATGATCTTGATGATCGTGCCGGCCTGGACCGTGGTAAAGCCCTTGACCTGCAACACCGACTGGAAGATTGAATAGGCTTGCGCGGGGGTGACCCGGGTCGGCGAGATAATGCTGACCTTGCCCCGCACGTTCTCGTCGAGCACGAAGTTTTTTCCAGTGATTTCACTGATGAACTTGGCGAGGACGGGCAAGTCGACGTTCTGGAAGTTCATCGTGATGAGATCCTGGTCGCCCGCTGCGTGGGGCGTGTCCGCCGCGGCCGTTGAGTCGTCCGCATTCCCGGCGACCGCGGGGCTTACGGTGCTGTTACGTGCAGGCGCGCCGCTGCTATCAGCCGCCGCATCACTATTGGCCGAGGCATCGCTGGCGTCTGCCGAATCCGTATCGGCATCGGCCAGGCGGTCGTTATTCGCGGTCCTACGCGCGACTTCGTTTGTGGCTGGCGTACCCGTATCGACTGGGGTTGCGTCGCTAGCGGCGACTGCCCTTCCCTTGTCCGCCACCGGCTTGTCGCCGGCCTGCAGTCGGCTTGCTCCAAGACCAAGGCATAGCGCGACTAATAAAACTCCACCCCGAAAGCGTGTCATGCGAGAACCCCCAAAACGGCACGTTGCGAGTCTATGGTGCTAAACAAGTTCAATCAATCCGCAATTTGTGACGTTCTCATCAAGATCAAAATTCACGTTCAGCCGATGCCAGACGCTAAACGGCGCGAGCGAGCCGTGCCCTGGTGTTCTCCTTGCCGTGCGGCAATCGTGAGCAAATTGGCCGTATCACGCGTACAATCGAGAGGGATGCGAAGATTAAAAGGCTGAATTATTGATTTTATGTTAGGCTCGTCCGCTGCTTCGCGCGGTGAAAGGGCGCCGGCTGCGGCGCAAGTGCAAGAAGGCAGCGGCGCTGCAAATCCACGTCCATGCGTTACGAGTATCTAATTGGATTGCGTTATTTGCGCGCGCGGCGGCGCGAACGGTTTGTCTCGCTGATCGCCGTAATTTCGCTAGCGGGCGTTGCAATCGGCACATTTGCCCTCACCGTGGTCTTGTCAGTGATGAGCGGCTTCCAGGAAGACCTGCGCGGACGGTTGCTCGCGTTCAATCCCGAAATCACTGTCGATGCCACTGGGCAGCAGTCAGAACTGGATAACTTACAACGGAACATCAGTGCGATACCTGGGATTACCGGTGTTGCGCCGTTCACAACTTCCCAAGTCCTCGCGGTGTCGACTACTCCTTCGGGCCTGCCTGCGTACGTGGCGGGCGGTACTTTGCGCGGTGTGTTAGCCGCCCATAATCCGGTTCTGATCGAGCTAAAGAGCACGCTGGAAAGCGGTACGCTCGAAACGCTCGACCAAATGCATCCGGTCAGCGAGTTGAAAAACGGTGCGAGACGCACGGTTCAACTGCCAGGCGTGATTGTGGGCAAATCGCTGGCCGAAGAACTGGGTCTCGGGATTGGCGACGCCGTCATCATCATTTCACCAACCAGCATCGGGGCCGGCGCCGGGGCACCGCGGCTGAGGCGTTTCGTCGTTGGCGGTCTATTTCATTCTGGGATGTACGAATACGATGCGTCTCTGATGTTTGTAGCATTGAAAAATAGCCAGGCGTTGTTGGCCGAAGATCCGCAGTTGGAGACCGGCCTGGAAATTCGGGTGCGTAATCTGTTCGAGGCTCCGGCCATCGCCGCGAAAATAGCGGTGCTGGCGGGACGCGCTTACACGGTCGCGGACTGGACTCAAACCGACGCGCCACTCTTTTCAGCCCTGAAGCTGGAGAAATTCACTTATTTCCTTGTGCTGTTGTTGATTGTGCTGGTCGCCGCGTTCAACATCGTGGCGACGTTGGTGATGGTGGTTATGGAACGGCGCAAGGAAATCGCCATCCTACGCGCGATGGGCGCCAGAGCGGCTTCGATTGCGACGATTTTTCTGTGCGAGGGTGCAGCATTGGGAGTGATTGGTACCGCGCTCGGAGTAACGGCGGGATTCTTCGTCTCCTTTCTGATCGGGAAATATCATTTGATTCGTCTGCCGCCGGATCTGTTTATGGTCAGTGTAGTGCCGGTGCGGCTGTACCCAATCAACTTCATCGCCGTGGCCACCGCGGCGATTGTACTGTGCCTGTGCGGCGCAATTTACCCGGCGCTACAGGCGCGCGCGCTGCGGCCGGTCGAGATAATTCGCTATGAGTGAGGAAGCGCTGACCTTCCGGCATCCGGAGCGGGGACCGGTCCAGCAACTGCTGCGAGCCGTGGCGGTGGATAAAAAATTTGTCGATGCAGGCCGCGAGATTTGGGTGCTGCGCGGCCTAAACCTCGAGGTCGCCGCCGGTGAGGAAGTTGCGATCGTCGGGCAGTCCGGCGTCGGGAAGTCCACTCTGCTGCACGTGCTCGGAAGCCTCGAGCCCCCTACGGGCGGGACGATCTATTTCGAGGAGCAAGACCTGTTCGCGATGGATGAGCGGCATCTGGCTGAGTTTCGCAACGCGCGCCTCGGTTTTATCTTCCAGTTTCATTATCTGTTGGCTGATTTCAGTGCGCTGGAAAACACCATGATGCCGGCGCTCATCGCTCGCATGTCCGATCGCGATGCGCGGGCCCGCGGGGCGGAGGTGTTGGACTTGGTTGGCCTCGGCGACAAAATGCATCGCCGGCCCGCTGAATTATCCGGCGGCGAGCAGCAGCGGGTGGCCGTTGCGCGCGCGGTGGTGCTGAGGCCGCGGCTGGTGTTGGCCGACGAGCCTACTGGCAATCTCGACCCGCAGACCGCGGACGAAGTGCATTCGCTCTTTCATCGCTTAAATCGTGAACTCGCTATCACGTTGATCGTCGCCACACACAATGAGCGGCTGTCACGCAGCATGGGCCGTACGCTCAGACTCCGGGAAGGAAGGCTGTTTGATGAAACGGGACCGGCGCGCAAATAACCCTTCGCCACCTCTCATTGCGAATTGAAGGTCACGCCTGGTGCTGGACGCGACATCGCGGAACACGCGGTTATGCTGACTGGACTACACCATCTTGGCTCGGCAGAGCCTTCACTCCGCTCACTGTTCTTGGCTGCGCCTGCCGGGTCGGTTTACTTCGGGAGAGTGATTGGCTAGCTTGTCCGCGGCGTCGGGGATGATTGGTGAGGGCGGCGAATCTTATCACGCGTCGGCGGGGTATCCAGTACCTGTGCGAATTTTGGCTGCTGCTGGATGCGCTTCTGCTCGTTGCGAATGGATGGGCACAGCCCGCGCCGGTGATTTCGCAAATCGCGATAATGGGCAACCAGCGGGTCGACACCGACGCGATTCGGGTCCATATCTCCTCGCAGTCCGGCCAGCCGCTCAATCCTGCGACGGTCGACAGTGACATCAAATCGATCTACCGGATGGGCTTTTTCACCCGGGTAAACGCCTACGTCAAGCGTCAGCCCAGCGGCGCAGTTCTCACATTCGTCGTCACTGAAGAGCCTCTGGTTAGTGAGATTCGCTTCGGCGGGATGACCAAGATTAGTCCGAGCGACGAGCAGGTCGTGAATGCGATGGCATTGCATTCCGGTTCGCTGCTCGACCGCGTGCGGATAAACACGACGGCCCGCAACATCGCTGACATCTATCAGGCCAAAGGCTACCTGGACGCACGGGTAACGTCGCGCACTATACGGGGGCCGAATAACACGGTCATTCTGGTGTTCGACGCGAATGAGGGGCCGCAAGTCGAAATCTCGTCGGTTCGGTTCGTTGGCAACCAGCATTTCAGTAGCCGGTTGCTGCAGGCCGCTATTCAAACCAGACCTCATTCGATTCTGAGCTGGATAACTGGCAGCGGGATTCTCGACCAAAAGAAGCTCCAGGATGATGTCGATCATCTCACTGCATATTACTACTCCGAGGGTTATCTCAACGCGCACGTCGGCTACCCCACGCTGGCCCGTCATGCCAATTCGCTCACGGTTACCTTCGATGTCAGCGAGGGGCCGCGTTACCAGGTCGGCACGATCGACCTCACCGGGGACCTGGGGGTGCCCAAGACCGAGCTTCAGCATTTGCTGACGCTTAAAGCGGGGCAGGCCTTCAGCAGCACGACGATGCAGCACGATGTGCTCACCCTATCGGATTTCTATTCGAATCGAGGGTACGCCTACGTTAACGTTGATCCGCGTACTGCTGTTAACCCGTCCGCACACCAGGTCGATGTCGATTACAACATCAGCCCTGGCCGCGAAGTGCTGGTCGACCGGATTAATATCACCGGTAACACCAAGACATCCGACAAGGTCATCCGGCGCGAACTTGTCATCCAGGAGCAGGAGCCGTATTCGACTCAGCAGATTCAAAAATCCAAGCAGCGGCTCGACGCCCTCGGCTACTTCTCGAACACGCGGATTTCGACTGAACCCGGACCCACGCCGGACAAGATTGACCTCGATGTAGCGGTGCAGGAGGCTAACACGGCATCCTTCCAGGTGGGGGGCGGGTATGACAGCTACTCGTCGGTGTTTGGCAACTTCATTATCAGCAATACCAACTTGTTCGGTGGTGGTGAATCTGCATCGGCCTCGGCGCAAATCGGGTTTCTCTATCAGAATTACAACCTGAACTACACCGAGCCCTGGTTTCTCGACATGCCGCTGACGGTGAGCATGTCGCTCTTCTACGACAAGCTCTACCTGTTCTCGTTCAATCAGACCAACGCCGGTTTTCAGATCAACACCGGATATCCATTGGCCGAGCTTGGCTTTAAGAAACTCGGTCCGTTTTCGCTGGAAGATATCACCCTCGGCCTGGGCTATCAGTTCGAAAGCGTCGGGATTAGTGGGCTCTCGCCCCTAACGACTTTCGAAATCTTGCGCTACAAGGGCTACCAACGAGTTTCCGAAATCATGCCGAGCATCAGGCGCTTTACGGTCGATAATCCGCTCGATCCAAGGAGCGGGTCGGTGACCAATCTCAATGTGGAATTGGCTGGATTGGGTGGAACGTCGTTCGTCAAGGGACTTTTCCATTCACGTTTCTTCTTTTCGTATCTGAAGAGTCCGCGGTGGGGGGAATGGGTCTTTTCGCCCGGCGTCACTTACGGCATCGGTACCAGTTTGGGTGGTAACCGCGGCGTCGAACTGCCGCTTTACGAGCGGTTTTTCCCAGGCGGCTTAGGCGGCGGTGGCGACGTGCGCGGTTATCAAATCTACTCGTTGGGCCCGCAGGTAACTCTGTTCAATCCGGTGGGGGTGCCGTTCGGGATAGAGCAGGTCGGCGGTAGCCAGGAACTGCTGTTGAGTGGTGAAACCACATTCCCGATTTTGCAATCGTTTGGCATCCGGGGCGCGCTCTTCGTTGATGCGGGTAATTCGTTTTTCTTGAGCCAGTCGCCCTCGATAGAGAATTTGCAGTCGGCCTTCGGATTTGGCATCCGATGGCGCTCCCCGTTTGGACCAATCGCAGTCGATATCGCGCGGCCGATAAACCCGCGGCCCAACGACCAATCTACAGCCTTCGATTTTGGGGCTGGCGCTCCGCTTTAGTGAGTGCCGAGACCCATTAACAGATGACCGGCGAGGCTGCGGTTGCGCCTGCTTGCAATATCGGCCAAAGTCTACGGTCAATCGCCCACGTAATAGCTTCCAATGCAAGGCGCAGTAATTATTGATGCCAGCTTGCCGGGACTGCATAGATTACCCACCAAGCGCAAAAACAGGCAGCTCGGCTCCTGAAGAAGTACCACGGGAGGGTCGAATACGTATGAGATATCGGTTGACCATCGCCTCGCTGCTGATGGGCTTGGCGGCAGCCGCCACCGCATACGCGGACGTGAGGCTCGCGTATGTTGATGTACAGCGCGCGCTTAACGAATGCCGGGCAGGTAAAGCGGCCAAGACCCAGTTTCGCGGACGAATAGAGCGATTGCAGTCGCAGCTCGAAGGCGAGCAAAGCGAGGTCGAACGACTCAAACGCGAGCTGGAGCAGAAGGGTGCGCTGATGCAGCCTGACCAGCGTCAGAATCTCGAAGACGACTACGAGAAAAAACTGCGGCATTTCCAGGACGATTACAAAAATTCGAGCGACGAGCTAAAAGAGAAAGACAATCAGGTCACTGGCGCGATAGTGCGGGATTTAGCCACGGTGGTGCGTGAAATTGGCGCCAAGAACGGCTACACCATGGTAATGGAAAAGGGCACCCTGCTGTGGGCGATCCCGGCCACCGATATTACCGATCAGGTGATTCGCGCCTATGACGCTATGAACGTTAGGCCCGGATCCCTTGGCGCAGAGGCCGAGCGTGGCAGCGGTAAGTTCGGTCCCGCCGCCGCTGCGGACGAGCCGCCCGCCGCTGCGGACGAGCCGCCCGAACAAGGTGCCAGCGGACGTTCGACGCTGCTCAAATAGGGGCCGCTGTTTTGTCCCAGGAAAGTCCGCGAGAGCTTGAACGTTTCCTCAAGCTCCTGCCCCATCAGTATCCTTTCCTACTCGTTGATCGCATACTCCAGCTTGATAGCGGGCGGACCGTCACCCTCAAGAACGTGACCATTAATGAACCTTTCTTTACTGGCCATTTCCCCGGACTGCCAATCATGCCCGGTGTGTTGATTCTCGAGGCTCTGGCACAATCAGCGGCGATCCTGGCGTTAAGCATAATCGGCGAGCGGCGCAGCTTGTTCATGCTAACGGGCCTCGACAAGGTCCGTTTCCGGCGCCGGGTGGTCCCGGGCGATCAGCTCCGGATGGAGGTCCGGGTTTCCAAGCATCATTATCCGCTGTGGAAAATGCACGCTGAAGCACGGGTTGACGGCGAACTTGCCGCGGAAGCCGAGTTGTCAGCGATGGAAGTGGAGGAGCAACTACCATAAGCCGGATTCATCCGTCCGCTGTAATTGATCGCCGCGCGGAACTCGACTCTAGCGTTCAGGTCGGTCCGGGTGCCGTCATTAGTGCGCACGTTCGGATCGGACCCGAGACCGTCGTCGGTCCCTACGCTGTGATCGAAGGCGAAACCATAATCGGTGCTGGCAATCGGATCTTCCAGTTTGCCTCAGTAGGAGCGGATCCTCAGGATCTGAAGTATCAGGGTGAAGCTTCGCGTCTGGAGATCGGCAACCACAACCGCATCCGCGAGTTTACCACTATTCATCGGGGTACCGCAGGCGGCGGCATGGTTACGCGTATCGGCAACCATGCGCTGCTGATGAACTACACTCATGTCGCGCACGATTGCCAAATCGGCGATCATACGATTATCGCGAATTCGACCGAAATCGCCGGCCATTGCGTGGTGGAGGAGTGGGTGGTGACCGCAGGTATGTGCGGCATTCATCAGTTCAGCCGCATTGGTGCCCATGCGTTCGTCGCGGCGGGGTCGAAAATTGCGCAAGATGTGCCACCCTACGCCATGGTCGCCGGTGACCGCGCTCGTCTGGTCGGAGTAAACACGGCCGGCCTTGAGCGGCGAGGCTTTGACCCTGAGATTGTCACGGCGATAAAGGGTGCATTTCGAACTTTGTTCTATGGCAAGCTGCTGCGCGAGGAGGCGATGCGCCTGATTCTCGACGAGTACGGAGAGCTCCCAGAGGTGCGCCGTCTAGTCGACTTCATCCTGAAATCGGAGAGGGGAGTCGTCGGTCGAGACCGCGAATAGTCCTGCAGCACCGGCGGGAGGTGAGCGAGACCAAGGTGCACGCGTTTTTCCTTTGTTTTGGCTTTCGTTTCTCACCTTTTAGAATGCTCCATCCGTGTTGAACGATGAGAACGTTAGGTCTAATCGCTGGGAATGGGATCTTTCCGTTGGAAGTGGCGAGGATGGCGCGTTCGCGAGGGCTGCGAACGGTCGCTGTGGCCCATATCGGCGCAACAGATCCCGGCCTGGCCGAAGTGGCCGATGCCGTGACCTGGATCAAAGTCGGACAACTCCAGCGGATGATAGACGTGTTTAAGGATGCCGGCGTGAGCGAAGCGGCGATGGCCGGGGGAATATCGCGAGCCCGCCTGCAAAGCGACTTCGCACCTGATCACCGGGCAATAGTGATGCTGGCACGGCTCGGCCGCTTTAGTGACGATAAAGTGTTGCGCGGTGTCGCGGCCGAACTCGAATCTGAGGGCATTCGGGTCATTGATCCGGTGCCGATGCTCGATGGCGTCCTGGCGCCTGAGGGACTGCTGGCCGGGCCGACCCCGTCGGCAGCTCAATTAGCCGATCTGCGCCTGGCCTTTGCAATTGCCCGGGCGCTAGGTGCATTCGACGTGGGCCAGGCGGTGGCCGTGCGCGACGGTGTGGTCGCCGCGGTCGAGGCCGCCGAAGGCACAGACGCCGCGCTCCGGCGTGCGGCTGCGCTCTGCGGTAAGGGCTTGGTAGTGGCCAAAGCGGCCAAGCCCTCGCAGGACTTGCGCTTCGACCGCCCTGCTATAGGACCGACAACCATCGACTTGCTCAGCGAACTGGATGCGGCCGTAATCGGGGTGCAGGCCGGAACAACGATGCTGTTGGAGCGCGAGTCCACTTTGCGTCGGGCGCTTGTCTCGAACATTACGGTGCTTGGTTATGCGTGAGCTGCGGGCCGCAGTGGTTGGGGTCGGCCGTCTCGGCGCCCTGCATGCACTCAAGTATACGAACCTTGCAGGGGTAAGACTCTGCTACGTCATCGACGCCAACCCCAGGCGTGCTTGCGAGATCGCCGCTCTGACCGGAGCGGTTGCGTTACCAGACCATCGAGCTTTGGCGGGCAAGGTCGAACTCGCAAGTGTTGCGGCCCCGAGCCTTGCGCATCATACGATCGCCCGCGACCTGATGTTCGCCGGCATCGACGTACTACTTGAGAAGCCGATGGCAGCAACGCTGGCTGAGGCCGGGGAGTTGGCGGCCATCGCTCGCGATTCTGGACGTATTCTACAAATCGGACATTTGGAGAGGTTTAATCCAGCGATTGTGCGCTTGCGCCCGCTGCTGAATAGTCCGCGCTTCATTGAATGCCATCGGCTGGCGCCTTTCACTGAACGTGGCACTGACGTCGACGTCATCCTCGATCTGATGGTTCACGATCTGGATGTCATCTTGAGCGTGACCTCAGCCGCTGTCAGCTCGCTGGAGGCCGTTGGAGTCGCAGTACTCACCGACCATATCGACGTGGCCAACGCGCGTGTTCGCTTCGCCGACCGCCTTATCGCGAATCTGAACACTAGCCGCGTCGCTCCCCGCAAGGAGCGCAAGATTCGATTCTTTCAGCCCGACGCTTACATCTCGCTGGATTATGAAGTACGGAGGATACAGATATATCGGAAAGAGGCGCCACCCCCCGGTGCCGCCTATCCGGTGATCTCAGCGGAGCAGATTGAGATCGATGAAGGCGACCCGCTGCGCGACGAAATAGCCGCATTTGTGCAATCCGTCCTCACCCGCCGCATTCCCGAAGTTGACCCCGCCGCCGGCCTGCGCGTGATGGAATTGAGTGAGCGGATCGTCGTGGCAATTCGTGAAGCGGCGCTCAATGTCTCGGTCAATGGCTAAGACTGCTAAGGCGAGCCTTCGAGAGGATTCGCGTGGCGCAGCGGGGACAGAAGTGAGCCAGGAACCCATCCGTTCTGCCTCATTCGAGTCGCTTTCATCCAATCAATGTTTTTCGCCACCCGCAGCCCCTTCGGGGCACCGGCGGATCATGATCGTCGCAGGAGAGGCGTCCGGCGACCTGCACGGCGCCGATCTGGTATTGCGGCTTCGCGCACACGATCCGCATTGCGAAATCTATGGCGTCGCAGGCAAGCAGATGCGCGCATCTGGCGTCCGAGCGATTGCCAATATCGAAGACATTACGGGACTGGGGCTTTCCGAGCTGGGTTCGACTTTGTGGCGCACCCTTGGTGCTTTGCGGGCGCTGCGCGCCGAGCTTCACACCGCGCCGCCTTCACTGCTCATCCTCATCGATTATGCTGAGTTCAATCTGATCCTGTCCGGTATCGCTCATCGAGCGGGCGTCCCGGTACTCTATTATATCCTGCCGCAGGTTTGGGCCTGGCGGCGAGGGCGCATCCGCAAGCTGGTCAGGCGGAGCAACCGGTTGGCCGTGGTCTTTCCATTCGAAGCTGCGCTCTATGCGGAGGCAGGGGGGAAGGTCAGCTTCGTCGGTCATCCGCTGCTCGATCGAGTCGCGCCCTCACAAGGTCGCGCTGAAACCCTCGCCCGCCATGGAATTCCTCCGCATTCGCGACTGCTGGCGATTCTCCCCGGCAGCCGGCGCGGCGAGATCCGTTATCTCCTAAGACCGCTACTTCAGGCAGCTCGCATTCTGGGCGCCGACCACGATCTCGTACCCGTGATTGCGTTAGCGCCGACCCTCGCTACGGCCGACCTGAAGGCCGCGGCAAGTCGCGATGAATTAAATGACGTACGTATCGTCGCTGATGACACCTATAGCATCATCGCCGCTAGCGAACTCGCCTTGGTAGCTTCAGGCACGGCAGCTCTGGAAACCGCGCTGCTTGGTTGCCCAATGGTGATCGTCTACCGGGGGTCCGCGCTCACCTATGCTCTGGGGCGGCTGCTGGTCAGAAGAGTAAGCTACTTCGGAATGCCCAACATTCTTGCCGGACGGCGGCTGGTGCCTGAATTGTTGCAACGGCAGGTGAACGCTTCCAACCTGGTGCGCGCCGCCGAACCAATGCTGACGGAACCATTACATGGCGAAATCGCCGGCGCACTGAGGTCATTGCGCGCGTTACTCGGCTCTCCCAGCGCAGCCGAGCGGGTGGCCGGAATGGCGCTGGACCTGAGCCGATAAAATTATTCACGCCGCTGGCCCACTGATGCACTCGATTGGTATGGCGCGCCCCGCCTCTCAACTCGAATTGGAGCCAAGCCGCCGCTTCGCTGAAGGTCGGGGAATAGTGGCCCGGGCAGAACTTACCGCGGACAAAGGTGAACATGACCGCCGGGGTGCGATTTGGTCCCGAATTTACAGTGCACTTTGGTATCCAGCTCTACCTTTCGTATTGGTTGCCACCGGCGGCGACGCGCAAAGCCGCCACGAACGCCTGGGCGGCGTGACACCCCAGGCGGATAGGATCGGCGCCGGCCACCTTCGAGTCTGGCTGCATGCGGCTTCGGTCGGCGAAATTGAGGGCGTGCGTCCGGTGGTTCAGAGCCTTGCCCGCATCCGGCCCGAACTGGAATTCGTAATAACCACCATGACGGCTACGGGGCGCGATGCCGCGCGCAGGCGCTTGAATGGCATTTGTCAGCTCGCGCCGTTTGATCACGTCACGGCAGTACGCGCCTTCCTCGCGCGTATTCGCCCGGTTCTGGTCATAATTACTGAAACCGAACTTTGGCCGAACTTCTTTCTCGAGAGTGCCGCAGCCGGCGCCAAGATCGCCTTAATCAACGCGCGCCTCTCGATCCGCTCGATGAGCCGATATCGCCTCATCAGACCGCTGTTAGTGAGTGCGCTGAGAAGAGCGAGTGTGGTGCTGGCGCAGACCGCCGAAGATGCTGAGCGATTCTGCCGGCTCGGCGCGGCGCCTGAACGGGTGACCGTTTCCGGTAATGCGAAGTACGAGGTTCTCGGCGATTCGCCGCCACTACGGCCCGAGTTGGCCTCTTTTGCCGAAGAGCGGCCAATCTTGATCGCCGGTTCTACCGGGCCAGGAGAAGAACAAATGGTGCTGACCGCGTACCGCGATTTGGTCGAACGGTTTCCGTTCCTGGGTCTAGTCCTTGCGCCGCGCCATCTCGAGCGTGTTGACGAGGTACAGCGCGTATTGCATGCCGCCGGGCTAGCCTATATCCGGGCCAGCGATTCGATGATTCGCTCTCGATCCCCACACCGGGAGTTGCCGAAGAATTCGCGCAAGGACGAAAATCCAGTCGCTCCCCCCGACTCCGGGAAGGCCAAGTGGGGGTTGTCTGTTGACGAGCGCCATCAGCACGACCACCGCATTTCTGGAGACGAAGCCGGACGCCGCCTTCCTCAAGTCCTCCTGCTCGACACGATGGGCGAGTTGGGCCCATTGTATCAGAGCGCCAGCATCGCTTTTGTCGGGGGAAGTCTGATGCCGGGGCGCGGAGGCCAGAGCCTCGCTGAGCCCGCGAAGGCCTCGGTGCCGGTTCTTTTCGGTCCCTATTACGAAAACCATCGCCAGCTCGGCGACGCACTGCTGGCGGCTGAGGCGGGACGCGTTGTGCGTGACGCGGCAGAACTTGCTGATGCAAGCGCAAAATGGCTCACCGACGAGGTGGCGCGGAGCACGGCCGGCCAAAGGGCGCGCTCGGTAATGGAGCAGCTTGCGGGCAGCACCGCCGCTACCGTGCGTTATTTATGCGCTCTGCTGCCAGCCTCATAATGCGCCTGTGGGCCCGGGCTCGAGTCCGCAGGTTGAGCTGGGCGGCGACGGCGCCGCTGTCGGTTGCGTATGCGGGTATTCTTGCTGCCAGGTCAGCTTGGTGGAAACGTTATGCGCGAACTCCACCGTTACCCACCGTGAGCGTCGGTAATCTGACGATCGGCGGCAACGGCAAGACTCCATTTACCCTGTTCCTTGCTGCACGGCTGCGCCAGCGCGGACTCAGGGTCGGAATCGTCAGCCGCGGCTACGGCGGACAAGCATCGCGAACTGCCAGGCTCGTCTCCGACGGCCAGCACATAATGATGACGCCACGCGAGGCTGGCGATGAGCCGGTGATGCTGGCGAAATCCTTCGACGGACCGGTAGCCGTTGCGCGCCGCCGAATAGACGCAATAGAGCTACTCGCCAACCGCGGATTGGCGGACGCGGTCGTGCTCGACGATGGTTTTCAGCACGTGCGGCTTGGGCGTAACCTTGATCTGCTCCTCATCAATCAAAGCCTTGGCTTCGGGAACGGTTGGCTGTTGCCAGCAGGGCCGCTGCGCGAACCTGTAGGCGCGACCCAACGCGCCGACGCAGTGGTCCTGGTCGAATCGTTTGGTTGGGGCAGCAGCTCGATTAACCTACCCCCGCGAGACTTCATGCGCGGCAAGCAGGTTTTGTACGCGCGGCTTCTGCCGTTAGCATTGACTTACTCCGAAAGCGGGAATTGGCGCACGGCGCCGCTGATGGTTGACGGGCGGCGAGTGGTGGCGGTAAGTGCCGTGGCGAATTCGACAGGGTTTCATGCAATGATCAGCGCACTGGGTGCGGAACTGCTGCGTACGCTTGATTACCCCGACCATCACGAATATAGCCCCGGCGACTGGCAAAATATTTTGGCCGCCGCCCGGCAAGCCGAGATGCTGATCACGACCGAGAAAGACCTGGTGAAGCTCGAGCGCTTTGCGAGTGCCGAGCTTCCGCTTTATGCGTTACGCTTGACCGTTGCTATGGAGGCGCATGACGAGAGGCAATTACTAAGTTTAATCATGGCGCGAATCCAGCCGCCGGAGCCCAGCCGTCGAGCGGCGAACCTGTGGAAAATTCAGGGAGGAACCACCATTGGCACTGAGTCAGGATCTGCTTGACATTCTGGCATGCCCCAAATGCAAGGGCGAACTCCGCCTGAGCGACAAACAAGACGGCCTCATTTGCGAAACTTGTAAGCTGCGGTACCCCATCAAGGACGACATCCCGATCATGCTGATTGACGAGGCGGAGACCATCGGCTGAATATGATGCGCAGGAGCCGTCCGCCAATATATTCGCCATGAGACCCGCTCCCCAACGCGGCTTTGGCCCGCCGGCCGATACGCCACTGGAGGGCTTTCAGAAATTCGAGTTAGGCCGGCGAGTTGTTTACCTGCGGGTTGATCTTGCGGCTCGTGCTCCCGCGATTGTGGCGTCATTAAGCACCCTCGGTTCTGTCGCGGGTGCCGGCAATCGTTTCGGCGGCTTTGCTTTGAAGCTCGAAGACGGAACAGAGCTATTCGCGCGAATCAATCGCCGCGGCGGCTTGATCCGCCTGATCTTGAAGGATCTCTATATGGGAATAAGCGCGCGGCCGGTGCGCGAGTTGGCGGTTGCCGCCGAGGCCCGTCGCCGTGGCATCCCGGTCGCCGAGCCGATCGGAGCGATGGTCGAATGGGTTGCGCCGATTGTTTACCGCGGCAGGTTCTTAACGCGCGCATTGGCCGGAATGACGTTATGGGAATTTCTTCGCACCGACGATGATGCTTTTGTGCGCGCCCACGTAACCGAGCAGGCGCGGCGGGCGCTTGACACCATGCATCGGCGGGGGCTGTTCCACGCCGACCTCAACCTGCACAATCTGTTCGTGACCAAAGCACGGGAGAGCTTCGCCGTCGCGATCCTGGACCTGGACAAAGCGCAGCTCTTCCAGGGCCCGGTTCCGGCGAGGATGCGCACGCGGAATTTTGCGCGGCTGCGGCAATCAGTGCGCAAGCTCGACCCTGATGGGCGTTATCTGGATTCGCACGCGCTGGAAATGCTGACGCGCGGATGAAGCCGCTGCAATCTCTTGTATGAGCAGGACGGACTGCGAATCAGGAAAGGTGATTTGAGCGGCGACATCGAGGATCGCAATGTGCCGCCTTTCGAAGTCGTCCTCAGTAATCGGCTGCAAACCGACTGAATCTCAAGCATGAAACGGCACATAATAGGTTTCCATCAGGACGAACTCGGCGACTGGTGGCTGAACTGGAATGCAACCACAATCAGCACGTCCGCCATCAGCCGCCATTTCAGATGCGTCCTTGGGTGACTAATGAACAAGGGCGTCAGCAGCAACTCGGCGCGGAACTGGAGTGCCGTAAATGTGACGACGAACCCGATTATCTGCGCGAGAATCGGACGTTGGTGCGCCGCTACTACGGCGAGTTGTGGAACCAGCCGGTTTTGACCGCCACGGACAAACATGGGCGCTCCGCCTGCCGTTATTTACCGCCCAGAACGGCATTTTATCTTGTGGGCGGCCTCGCGCATCGAAGCTGACGTTACATGGCTCTAAATGTTCATGGTGAGACTGATATCGCTGTGACCCAGGATCTCCATCGCGATACGCTGATGAACCCCCCTGTGCGGGTAATAATGACGCGGCGAAACGACGGGAATCATGTAGCCTGGTCCTAGTCGTGTCTGGAAGGTTCGCCTTTCTCAACGCCCGTTTGAATTCAGAGTCGAGGCGACGCGGTTCGATAGGTGTCCCTTTTCGTGTGGAAAACACAAGGTCCAGATCCACCCAATCCGGGCCTGCTGCTAAACGGTCTTCGGCTCGTCGCGCACGGCGAGCGCGCAACATTGCCGCGACGAATTTCTGGCAGCAGTATCGTTCTAGCCCCGCGAGAGCTTTTCGGCGGAGCAAATACCAGCTTAATGCGTTCACCATCAATATCTTTGCCGCCACTACGCTGGACTTGGATCTTGCTGTAATAGAATTCCTCCCGTGCTGACAGGCGAGTTCACCGAGGACTGTCCACGTCAATGGGCACATAAGCGAACTACTTCCGGATGGCGTCTTCCAGGAGCTAAATCAACACGACAATCTTTCCACCCGCTTTGTTCTCTTCCATGCAGCGATGCGCATCAACGATCTCATCGAGGCGGAAGGTCTTGCCGATTTGGACGTGCGACTTGCCCGCCGCGATCTGCTCGGCCATTTTCTCAAGCGGCGTCCGCATGAAGTCTTCGGAATCGCCAGCGTAGGTAGTCAGGCTGACTGCCGTGGGGATCGCTTCCATCGGGGCAAAATCGTCAAACGACCATTTGTTGCCGACAATGCCCGTCATGCAAACAATCCCGCTCTGTTTGGCGCAGCGTAGCGAATCCTTTAGGGTCGTTGTTCCCACCAATTCAAGCACTTTGTCGAACCCGTTCGGAAATACTTTCTTTACCTCGTCGGCGATCAAACCAGGATCGATAAACACCTGATTGGCGCCGTTTGATCTCAACAGTTGTTCTCGATCGGGATTGCGAGTCGTGGAAGCGACGAAGGCGCCATGATTCTTGGCGATAGACGCGGCCGCTAGTCCGACCGAGGTGGTTCCGCCGCGGATCAGCAGGCGTTCGTTGCTTTCGAGGCGAAGGGACTTGAACAATGACCCCCAAGCTGTTTGCAGCATCTCCGGCATCGCGCCGAGCGTTTCCCAGGATAGTTGCGTCTTCACGACCTGCACTTGGTTTGCAGGTACGCATGTGTATTCAGCGTAGCCGCCATCGAATTGCCGCCCCATGCCGCCCATCGCGGTTGCGACTACATCACCCTTGCGGAACTCGCCTCCAGGCGCTTCATCGACAAGGCCGACCGCCTCAATGCCAAGGATTCTCGGGAACTTGACGCCGGGCGAATGGCCCTGCCGGGTGAACAACTCGGAGCGGTTGAGACCAAAGGCCTTGACGCGGATCAGGACTTCTCCGCTTTTCGGCATGGGAACCGGCTGAGTCTCGATCTTAAGAACCTCCGGCCCACCTGCCTCATGAATCACTACGGCTTTCATTTTGGTCATCTTCAGGTCCTTACTTTTTACGATGCGTTGCATTCGGCCGTGACAAAGGGTTTTGTCAGTCTCCAAGAAAAATGGAAAGGAAAAGGATGGTGTTCCATTCGCGCCCGAAGTCGTTTCCAGCGAGAAGCGGGTACGCACGGAAGCGGCCCTCAAGGAGCAGTGACCGCAACTGGCAATTCAACGCTGCACCAACCACAAGCTTGGAATCTGCTGGCCGAGGCCCCGGCTCATTTGCGACAAGGAACTGGCCGAAGACTATCGACGGATGATTTACGCGGGACAGCCGCCCGGGCGATTGAGAAGGCTTGCGACGGGTTAGTGCGCAAATGGAGGCTGCGCTCGCAGGCCGTGACCGCCAGCGTCAAGGAAGCCGGTGACGAACTCTTTACCTTTACCGCTTTCCCGGTTTAGCGTTGGAAGTCCCTGCGCACGATCAACGCGCGTGGGCGCCGTCCTGACGTACAACCGAAGTCTGGCCACGACCATCGTTTGTCGCGCGGGTTGGTTGCAGACTGATACTAAGAGAGGCTGCGTAGATGACCGGCAAATCTGAATTACTTACGGCAACAGATGAAACTATCGATGACGTGGTGAAGTACGCCGACCCGATGGTGCTTCGTGGTCTCTTGTATCAACTAACCGGCGACGAGAGCATCGCGGCCACTGAGGCCACAACGGCACAAATAAGAGATTCAGAGCCAGACAGAGCGTCGAAGGACTTTGCGCTGGTGCAGTCCAAGGCCGACGTCTCGAAGCCGTCGGACTTGGCGATGATTCAGTCCAAGGCAGCCGCATTTCTGAAGTCTTATCGGGAGCAGGGTGCTCCCGACATTCCTTGCGGTCTGCCGGAGCGTCTCCGCCGCAGCCTCAGCCTTGTCGCTGGAACCGATATTCCCGCCTCCGAGTTGGAAATGTGGCTGGAACAACTGGCCCTGGATCCCTGGGCGAGGGGACTCGTTTGGCAGGATCCGCCACCATCCCAGGACTTGCGGAAATTCGTCGTAGCCGTCATCGGCGCTGGCATGGGAGGTCTGAACGCCGCCGTTCAACTGAAGCATGCCGGCATCCCGTACTTTGTGATCGAAAAGAACGATGAAGTCGGCGGTACTTGGTATGAAAACCGCTACCCGGGCGCCCGGGTTGATTCCCCAAGCCGTACCTACACACATATCTACGGCGTTGATTTCGAATATCCGAATGCATTCTGCCTGCAGCGTGAAAACTTGAGGTATTTCAAGTGGGTGGCTGATCACTTCGATATTCGCAATGACATTACGTTCAAGACGGAGGTTAAGTCTGTCGTTTGGGACGAGAGCGCTAAACTCTGGGGAATTAAAGCCGACGGCCCTGAGGGGCCACGCGTTTGGCATGCAAACGCGGTTATCGCGAGCGTCGGATTTTTATCGCGCCCAAACATGCCGAGCATCGAAGGCATCGAAGCGTTTGAGGGCAACGCCTTCCACACGGCCCGATGGCCTGCCGGCCTCGATCTGAAGGGCAAGCGGGTTGCGGTGATTGGGACCGGGGCTACCGGATACCAATTGGTCCCGGAACTCGCGAAATTAGCCGGTCATACCTTCGTTTTTCAGCGGACGCCGAATTGGTGTTTCGACATAAAGAGTTATCTTGATCCATTTCCTGCGCAGGTGAACTGGCTGGATCGCAACTTCCCGTATATTAGAAATTTTATCCGATTCCGCCTCAGCTGGCTTGCGGGGCCGGAAACTTTCTCTCCGATCATGCGGGTCGATCCTCAGTTCGAGGATCAGCACGCAAGGAGTGCACTCAACAAAAAAATCAGGGAGCAACAGCTGGCGTTTATAAAGAGAAAGCTCGCAAATCGCCCGGATCTCATCGAGGATATGACTCCGGTTGCCCCGCCGTACTCAGCTCGGCCCATCATCGTCGATACGGATTACTCCATCTATGATGCATTGCTGCGTGACGATGTCACCCTGGTCACCGACCCGATTCTGAAGATCAAACCAAACGGGATCGAGGTACAAGGCGGCGGCGAGTACTCGGTTGACATTATCGTCTATGCCACCGGATTCAAGGCCAACGACTTCCTATGGCCGATGGAGGTCCGCGGGCGGGGCGGCAAACGCGTCGAGGAACTTTGGGAAAAAGACGGCGCCCGTGCGTACCTCGGCACGATGCTGCCGGGGTTCCCGAACTTCTTCATGATCTATGGGCCGAACACCAATAACTTCGGTGGCCTTCAAATTGTCGATTTCGAAGAGATGGTGACGAGATTCGCGCTTCAATGCATCGGCGGCTTGATCACGCAGAAAAAGCGCACGATCGACATCTCGCTCGATGCCTATTGGCGGTACAACGATGAGGTCGATCGGGCCGAAGCTCTGATGGTGTACAAAGATCCGCGCGCCCACAACTACTACAAGAACGATAGCGGGCGGTCAGCGGCCAACAACCCCATCGATATAAGAAAGGTCTGGACCTGGCTGCGCAACCCGCTCGATGGCCGTGTGAACGGGAAACAATCCGGTGATCCGGAGGCGATAGCCAGTCGTGTCGTGAGGCCGTACTTCCGGAAAGATCTCATAGTGGAGTGAGAATCCTCCAGCGGGTCTGTCCCAGCGATTGTTTGTAAGTACTTCTACTCCAGAGGCGTGAGCCGCTGGAGTAGAAGAATGCCAGGTCTAAGCGCTAGCAACGGAGCTATCGCTGGCGAAGCAGACCTCAGTTCCGATCTCATTCGAACACATACGGCTCATGCGACGTCTGTGCTTCGATGCGGTACTTATCCCACCGGCGGCCCCCGTAATAGGCCAGGCTGCCCGGTGCCGCCTTACCTTCACCGTTATAGTAGGAGATGCAATCGCGCAGCGGCGCAGTCGCGATGTCGACGTCACGGCAATGTTCCGCATACTTATCTTCCGGCTCCTTGTGGACATCGACGATGCGCGCGCCGCGCTCGCGCATGGTCTGCAGCACCCATACGAGATAGTCAGCGTGCGCGTAGATCACGTCGGTGAAGTTGAAGCTGCCGCCTCCTCCCTGCGGACCGGTGACGATGAACAGGTTGGGGAAGCCGCGGCTATGCAGGCCGAGGAACGTTCGGGTCCCTTCGGTCTCCCACTTCTCCTTCAGGGTCCGGCCGCCGCGGCCGCTGATCCTGTTGAAGGTTGAGGTGCCCATCCACTGGAACCCGGTCGCATAAATCAGCACGTCGAGCGGATATTCGACCCCCTCATGGACGACGCCGCGCTCGTTGATCTAGCTCACGCCGCTTGGCGCGGTGTCGACCAGATGGACGTGCGGCAGGTTAAACGTCGGCAGGTATTCGTCGTGGAAGGTCGGCCGCT
>Ga0073928_10000865_pt1 | contig 63312 bp, 52 predicted proteins | sample PaiPotPPA55metaG_FD_76969 | JGI IMG/M metagenome (GOLD analysis project Ga0073928, IMG submission 76969) | Iron sulfur acid spring bacterial and archeal communities from Banff, Canada, to study Microbial Dark Matter (Phase II) - Paint Pots PPA... ... | reverse complement strand
GGAATCTTTTCCGCTTTTCTACCCGTTTGAAGCGGACTTTCCGAACCTCGGCGCGTTTCTGGGCAATGATGGTGTGAACGGCGCGCAATGCGTGTCGGCGCTTGGGGATGTCGGTGGTCCCGGACCTGCCGGTTGCCAGCATCCCAACGTGATTTTCTTCGAGCGCTTCCAAGCTCCAAACTTCAATGAGCCGAGCCTGAATACATCGGTCTACAAAGGCACGAGTTTTTCGCCGGCCATCCGCAACGCCGCGGAAGGCACGATGAATCACACTTACAACGGCGTTTACATCCAGGACAAATGGCGTGCCACCAAGCGGCTGACGCTCAATGGCGGGATTCGCTGGGAATGGGAAACGTGGCCGTCGAACGTGCTGAACACACAATGGAAGAACATCGATCCGCGCCTCGGCCTTGCTTACAACATCGGCACGAAACACAACGTCGTGGTGCGCGCGGGCTTTGGTTTGTTCCACGGCATTATCCCGGCGCCTTTGTTGGCGTGTCAGGAGCCTTCCTGCGGGGGGACTATCGGCAGGTATCCGGGTCGTCCGTTTGAGAACGGTCTGAACGCCAAGACCGAACTCTTCGCGTTTGCGAGCGCACCGTTCATCACCGCTACAGCAATGGATCAGCTTCTTGCCAATGGGACCTATCCGGATGCGGTTCCGTTTGCGTGCCCTGGGGGAATGTTGGCAGGGTGCGGATTCTTCGGTCCCTCGGTGGTTGTGCGTTTCGACCAAAATCACAAGAATCCATACGGGGTGCAGGCCAGTCTGGCTGTCGAATTCGATCCGCTGCCGGATACAACCGTCAGCATCAGCGGCTTACATGTTCGCGGCGTTCATCTTGGGAGTTTCTTCAACGTGAACCAGCCGGATCCCACGACTGCGGTCACGCTGCATGATTCGCAAGGACGGACGGGCCCGAAGAATTTGTATTGTTCCGTGCCAGCTGCATGCCCGTTTACTCCCGGCGTGCGCACCTTCCCCATCGCTATCTATTTTGAAGCTACTTCGCGGTGGGATTCGCAGTACGACGGACTGCTTGTCAACGTGAACAGGCGGCTGGCGCACAATTTTTCCTTCGGCCTCAGCTACACCTGGGCCAAGTCCATCGACGACGGGCCAAACCCGAGCTTCGTGCTGATCCCGCAGGACAGCAAGAATTTCCGCGCGGAGCGGGCGCTTTCATCCGACGATGTGCGGAACCGCATCGTGGTGAATGGGACGGTCACAACTCCCAAGACGTGGAATCCGTTTGCGCGCGACTTCCTCTTTAGCCTCATCGCCACGGTTCAGTCGCCCATGCGCTTCACCAAGTTCGCGGGCTTCGACGCGAACGGCGATATTTTCGGTAACAACGATCGGGTCGGCATCGAGCCGCGCAACACCTTTGTGGGCGACAATTTTCGTACCGTCGATTTTCGCATCGGGCGCACGATTCCGTTCCACGAGAAGAGAAGCTTTGAAGTCATCGCGGAGGCTTTCAACCTCTTCAATACGACCAACATACGATTCTTTAATACTGTGTACGGTGCATCGGATTTCTGTCCTGTGGATCCTACGGCATTCGGCTGTGCTGGAGCGACCGGCAACCGGGAAGGCTCGCCGAACCCGCTGTACGGGACGCCGCGAGCGGTGTTCAATCCGCGACAGATACAGTTGGCGCTGAAGTTCAACTTCTAGAAAACTTCGGACGGGAGGGGCCCCCTCCCCCTGTTTTTGTAAGTGCGGATTCTAAAGGCTTTGTTGTGGCGCGTATCCGTAACTGCGGAAAATAAAGGAGTTACCGACGGACGATTTCGGCTAAAAACCGGTGAAACGCGGCGTTTGCTTGTAAGTGCGTGTTCTAAAGGGGTTAGAGAGACGCTGGCGTATCAATATAGGAATATGAGCGTCGAGTATAACATATAGTAACACGATGTCAACAAGAATTTATTCGCCCAAACGTCAAACGCTCACGGATGATCCGCAGACTAGAGAGTCCGAACGCGACGGATTTGCCCCATTGAGCGCGCGCCGCCTGTTTCTACTCGGCGGCATTGGCTTGATTCTAACCGGGATGATCTTCGGCGACATCTTCGCCATATTTACTTTGCACCAGAACGCGGCGCAAGTCGGGGCGAATCTAGCCGCCGCGGCGAAAGCTGCGCTGGCCGGCAATCGACACGCGGTGCTCGCCAATTTTCAGAATGTCGGCGCTTTCCTGGAGAATCGAGGCACCAAGGTCGATACGCATGTTCACATGATCGACTTCGGCTATTTGGCGCTGCTGCTGGCGATCCTTCAGCCCTGGGTGGCTTTCGCGGAGAGCTTGAAGAAGAAACTTGCGTGGGTGTTTCTCGTTGGCGCCTGGCTGCTGCCCGTTGGCGTCTATCTCATCCACTATGTAGGCCTGGCATACAGCCCGGTGAAAACCATCGGATGGGCGAGCATTGCCGCAGACTTTGGTGGTTTGCTCGTTCTGGTTGCCACCTTCGCTTGCCTGGTTGGTTTGTGGATGCATTTTCGCGGAGGTCGCATCAGTCCTGCGGATAAGCTGCTTGGCGATCGCAGCATGGAAGGGCGCATGTTATTTGCGGGAGGGCTTGCGCTGGTCCTTCTGGGATTTTTTCATGGCGCCTACTATGCCGCTGCGGACCTGTACAAGCATGAGGCGCAGGATTACTCGCTTTTGGCGCAAATGGGTGCGGGGGCGGCGGCAGGCGCTCGAGTGGTGGTCAACGATGCGCTAACAAGTTATGGGCAACTGCAAGGCGCGAAGGCCGTGAATATTGCCGCACACGCGCACAGCGTTGAATTTGGCTTGTTGGCTATCATGCTGGCGTTTTTTCAGCCGTATGTTAGGTTGCACGCAAGCTGGAAACGCCGCTGGGCTGGGGTGCTTTTGCTCGGCTCGCTCTTGCTTCCGGTCTGCGTGTTTTTAGAAATTAAGTACGGTCTGGTCGCCGCGGGCTTGGCAGATTTCGCCGGCCTGCTGATTATTTTCGCGCTTCTGGCTATGTGGATCGGAATATTGCGTTACACCGGAGAACTGGACGCGTCAATAGTGAACACGCCAAATTCGGGGGATTCGCAATGAGCGGGTCGCGCCGACTTCTGATTATCGGAGGCATCGCGCTTGCTGTGTGGGGTATGAGCTACGGGCTCTGGTACGCGGTCTTCGCGGAGCACCAGGCGCTCGACAGCATCGGAGCGTCTCTGGCGGGAAGTTTCGCTGCTGCTGCGGACCGCAATCCCGCTGTCATGGAGAGTTCCCTCGAGCAGTACCGGGAGGCGAAATATGTCTACGATCGCCAAGTGGATGTTCACGGCCATTGGATTGGGCTGGCGATGCTGCTGATTGTTCTTGGTATCGGCTTCGATCGCGTGAATTTCCCGGAGCGTTTCAGGCAGTTTCTCGCGCTGGGCCTCTTGGCGGGAGCGGTGGTTTTTCCGCTAGGGGTGTTGCTGCAGACGATTAGTCACGGCCCGTTGCCACGAGCGATAGCGATTGCGGGATCAGGATTTGTGATTGCCAGCCTGCTCGGATCTGCAATTGGCGTTGTGGCTCGCAATTCTTCCCCGGCGGGTACGGACTGATCTTTCCGGTCAACTTCGCGCCCTGAATTTTCTGAGGCATTGTTCGTAAGATTCCATCGTATCGAAGTCCTCCAAAATCGAACTACTCCTCACCTTCAGTGCGCGAATCCGTTCGGGAGCTTTATAAATGACCTCTCGAGCGGTTGCGGCCTCAAAAAACTCTGGGCGCACGGCCGCGGAGACGATCACTGGGTGCCCGTCTGCGTCCTTGTGCCGAGGTATCACAATTTCCTGGGACGCTGAGCGAGTGCGAAACGCGCGCACTAACTGCTCGACGATGTGTCGAGTTATGAGCGCATGATCTACGGGGTAGAGCAGAAACGCGGCGTCAGGCTCGATTCTCTTCAGGGCGGCTTGCAACGAGCTGAGCTGCCCTTCACGCCATCGGCGATTGATTACAATCTCGGACGATTTGGGTACGGCCGGCAGGATTCGTTGCGCGTCTGCGCCCAAGACCACCCGAACCTTGGGAGAAAAAGAGCAATTCTCGACGGCTATATCGAGCGCGGTTTTCTTGCCGAAACGGGCCAACGCTTTTGGAAACGGCAGGGCCTGCGAGCTTCCCGCTGCCAGGATAATTGGAATGATTTCTTCGCGTTTGCGCATCCGGAGGCCGGGGCAGAATAAACGAACGGGGCGGCAAACTCCAGTCCGCCCGTTAAGCTCCGTACACGCTGGCAGCCTTCTGTCACGTGCGTTTCGCCTTGCGACTCTGAGGCAATCGCAATAAAATGCGCGCGACGAGACAACATCTTCGTTCGCTGCCGCGGACCAGCCACTCTAGAGACGAGCCGACCAACTGTGTACGCACATCCCTTTGCCTACCATCGCGCACAATCGCTGGGAGAAGCTACAAAACTCCTGCACCAGTTGGGAGAGGAATCGCGCGTGATCGCCGGCGGGCAAAGCCTGATTCCATTGATGAAGATGCGGCTGGCGCGTCCGACGGCGCTGATCGATATCAACTTCATTCCGGGGTTGAGTGAAATCAAGAACCAGAACGGAGAGCTTAGATTCGGGGCGCTGGCACGCCATTCGGAAATCGAAGCCTCCGAGCACGTGGCTGGGATTCCCATCCTTTACGATTGTGCCTCTGGAATTGCAGACGTGCAGGTGCGCAACCAAGGAACGATCGGTGGTTCGCTGGCGGAGGCCGATCCGAGCGGTGATTGGGGCACCACGCTGTTAACGCTGGAAACTTCTCTGGTTTGTGCCGGTCCGCAGGGCGAACGCTCCGTTCAATTGGACGAGTTCTTCAAGGACGCTTACACGACGGATCTCGGGCGAGAAGAGTTAGTGCGAGAAGTGGTTGTGAAGAAACCCGCAAAGAATAGCGGCGGCGCGTATCTAGCTTTTAAGCGCAGTGCCTGTGTGTACGCTACTGGCAGTGCGGCTGTCCAGCTAAGTCTCGATGCGAAGGACACGTGCAAGGACGTGCGCATCGTGCTTGGCTGCGTGGGCCTTACAGCCATTCGCGCCAAGCAGGCCGAGGTCGAGCTGCGCACCGAGAAAATTGATGAGCGTACGATCGCTCGCGCAGCGGACGCCGCACGCGAAGCGGCAGAGCCGCAGAGTGATATGCGCGGCTCCGCTGACTACAAACGTGCGTTGGTAGCGGCTCTGGTGAAACGCGCGATTGGGATTGCGGTTCGGCGCGCGCGCGGTGAACACGTGGAGGCGGGACACGAATATGTCGGCCGCTGAAACCATTCTTGTTCGCATTCGCGTGAACGGCGAGGCGCGAGAAGCGCTGGTCGAGCCGCGAACGTTGCTCGTCGATTTTCTGCGCGAGAACTTGAATTTGACCGGGACGCATATCGGTTGCGACACCACGTATTGCGGCGCGTGCACGGTGTTGCTCAATGGCCGCACCGTAAAGTCTTGCACGTTGTTTGCGCCGATGGCGGATGGCGGAGAAATCACTACGGTCGAGGGCCTTTCCACTGACGGAAGGCTACATCCGGTGCAGAATGCTTTCGCGGAATGCCATGGACTTCAGTGCGGGTTCTGCACGCCCGGGCTTCTGCTCTCTACGATTCACCTTCTAAAGAAGAACGCGAAGCCTAGCGAGAAGGAGATTCGCAAGGCTATCGCGGGAAACACTTGCCGTTGCACCGGCTATCAAAACATTCTCAAAGCCATACGCATGGCTGCCGGCGAAATGGGGAAGCGTTAGCCAATGGAGATCAAATTTAACGGAGATTTCACGGTACAGAAAACGCCGCGGGAAGTTTACGATTTTCTTGTGGATCCGAATCGGTTTTGCCCGCTGCTGCCGGATTATCAGAGCATGGAGATTCTTGATGCGAAGAATTTCCTTGTGAAACTTAGCGTGGGGATTTCACATATTCGCGGCACCGCAGCGGTGAGGATGTCTCTGGTAGAGGCGGAGCCGGCTGCTCGCGCGGTTTACGAGGGAAAGGGCGATGTTCCCGGCGGTTCTGCCAGCTTGCGAGCAGGTTTTGATTTGCAAGCTTCGCCTGGCGGAGAGACGAAAGTTATTTGGCTGGGGCAATCAAACGTTGTCGGACGCATCGCTTCGTTGGCGGGTGGATTACTTGAACCGCTGGCGAAAAAGAATGTGCAGAAACTGATTGATGGCTTGCAGAAAGCTTTGGGATAGCTACTAATCATGGCAACTACGTTACGCACGAAAACCAAGAAAGCGAAAGCTGAGGCCGCAAGTAGCCCGGCAAAATGGGTGGGGCAGCCCATTCGCCGCAAGGAAGAAGACCGCCTGGTGCGCGGCAAGGGAATTTTTGTCGACGATCAGAAATTAATGGGCATGTTGCACATCCGCTTTGTGCGCTCGTCCTATGGCCACGCCAAAATTACTCGACTGGACGTTTCGAAAGCGGCGGCGCTGCCGGGCGTGGTCTGCACGTTGACCGGCGCCGAAGTGAAGGGCATGGTGAAGCCATTTATCGAAATTGGTCCGGATGCCGGACAGAAGATTGCCGACTATCCGATGGCCGTCGATAAAGTGGTGTTCCAGGGAGAACCTGTCGCGGCGGTCGTCGCGGAAACTCGGCTGATTGCCGAAGATGCTGCCGAGTTAGTTGAAGTCGAATACGAGCCACTTCCACCCGTTATGACTGCGGAAGAAGCGCTGAAGGATGCGAGCCTTGTGCATCCGGAGATGGGCACGAATCGCAACTGGCATGGGGTTTTCGAGTACGGCGACATTGAGAAATCATTTCAGCAAGCCGCGCATGTTGTGCACATCGGGCGATTGCATTTTCACCGCTTCTCGAGCACTCCGCTGGAAAATAACGCGGTGATCGCGGTGTGGGATTCGCGTTCGGAGCGGATCGAATACTGGTCTAACAATTCGTTTCCTTCCTTCGCTGCGCAATTTCTTTCGCCCGCGCTGGGCGTAGGCATCGATCAGATTCTGATGAAGAGCTTTGACATTGGCGGCGGGTTCGGGATCAAGATCACGAACTATCCATACATGGCGGTTTGCGCTTTAGCCTCGCGGAAGACAGGTGGGCGTCCGATTAAATGGGCGGAAACGCGGACCGAGCACATGCAAGCGAGCGCGCACGGAAACGAGCGCACATTTTTCGACACGCGCGTGGCATTGGACAAGAAGGGCGTGATCACCGCGATCGATTCGCGTCACGTCGATGATTGCGGCGCTTACCCGAGATATGAGCCGCTGGGCTGCGTCATCTGGGCGCAGGTGCTGCCCGGGGCGTACCGCGTGAAGAATGTTCGCATCGACATGAATCAAGTGGTGACGAATAAATGCCCTGTTGGCCCCAACCGCGGTTATTCGCGGATGCAGCAGCTCTGGTTCATCGAGCGCATCCTGGATATATGCGGGCACACGCTGGGCATCTCGAGCGATGAGATGCGGCTTCGCAACTACATCCGCAAAGACGAAATGCCGTACACCACGCCGAACGGCTGCGTCTATGATTCCGGCGATTACGCCGGCATGCTTGCGCTCGCGGAAAAACTGATCAGCTGGGACGATTGGAAGAAAAAACAAGCTGCTGCGCGAAAGGAAGGCCGCTGGATCGGCATGGGTATTGGCTCGACGCTTGATTCCGGCACGAATAATTTTGGCCAAGCGCAGATTATCAACAATTTCGCGCCGTTTTCCGGGCAATCCAAAGCTGCCAACGTCAAGCTTGATATCTACGGCGAAGTCGTCGTCAGCCTGGGGTCGGTGCCGCAAGGACAGGGACACGAGACGACGGCCGCGCAAGTTGTCGCCGACGTGTTGGGGATTTCTCCTGACCTCGTCAAAGTGAAGCCCGGTTTTGACACCGAGCAAAACGTCTACACCGGGCACACGGGAACCTACGCGAGCCAGTTTGCGGTCACGGGACTTTCGGCGATTCACGGCGCGGCGGTCAAGCTCCGCAACGAGCTGGCGCGACTCGCAGCTTGGTCGTTGAAGGGCAAGGAGAAGGACCTGGAGTTTGCAATTGGCGCGCAAGGGCCGGAGGTTCGCGACCGGCGCACGAAGAAATCGATAAATTATTGGGCGCTCGCAAATCTCGTTAACGTAAACAATGCGGGGATGCCGGAAAATCTTTGGGACGTCACGCTGAATTGCCGCCACGTATACCATGCGCCGTTTCAAGTGCCGGATGTAAAGCGCAAGTACGGGAACCTGACTTTGACGTATGCGGCGCAAATTCATGTCGCCGTTATTGAAGTCGACCGTGAAACTTTTCAGCCGAAGATTCTTGCTTACGCTTGCGTCGATGACTGCGGCCGCACCATCAATCCCCGTATCGTCGAGGGCCAAGTCCACGGCTGCACCGCGCACGGCATTGGCGCCGCGCTGATGGAAAATTGCGCTTACGACTCCGATGGCAATCTGCTCGCCTCCACGTTCAGCGACTACACGCCGATCACCGCCGTCAATATGCCCGATCTCCTGTACGGCCACATGGAGTCGCCATCACCGTTTTCCTACAACGGCGCGAAGGGCATGGGCGAGGGTGGTGCCGCGCCGGTGCATACCGTCTGCGCGGCTTTGCAGGATGCACTCTATTCGAGCGGCGTGATTATCGACGACTCGCACAACACCGGCGATTCCATCTTTCGCGCACTGCAGCGGGCGAGCTCTGGCGGATTTGCTTCGATGGTTCGTGTTGAGCATCCGCGCGCCAGTAGATAAAAATGCCGCGAGTCTAGACATTTGATCAAGCGAATCTGCATCATCGGCTGCGGCTCTATCGGAAGCTTGTACGCCGCTCACCTGGCGAAAGTCGCGGAGGTCTGGGCGTTTGTGCGACGGCCTGAACACGCCGCAGCGCTGAACAAGGACGGGCTGCGCGTTTCTGGAACGCACGAATTTCATGTCAATCTCAGCGCATCGCACGAGCCCTCGAAATTGCCGCAATTCGATCTCGGAATCGTCTCCAGCAAAGCCACGCAGACCGCGGACGCCGTGCGACCCGTCGCTCATCTTTTCATGAATGGTGCTGTCCTCTCATCGCAAAATGGCTTGGGCGGGGAAGAGATCATTGCTGACCTCACGAAGACATCCGTGATTCGCGGCACAACCTTCATGAGCGGTACGCGCCACAGCGATACGCATGTTCAGTACGAGCTCGACACCGCAACGTGGATGGGCCCTTTCGAACCAACGCACACGCCTTTCGCCATCGTGCAGGAAGCCGCCGATCTGATCTGCGCGTCCGGACTCAAGGCGGTGGCGTTGCGGGACGCGCGTCCCGCCCAGTGGTCCAAATTAATTTTCAATGCTTCGGTCAACGCGGTCTCCGCGCTCACCGAATTGCCGCACAGCTTCCATTTCGCGCTGGAAAATGAATTCACCGACTTAGGGCGTCTTCTCCACGCGCTGATCGACGAGGGCAAGCAAGTGGCAGCCGGCCTGGGCGTAAAGCTCCACGAAGATCCTTGGGAGATGAACAAAATCGGCGCGCAAACGGATCATCCACCGTCCATGCTTTATGACGTTCGCCACAAATTGAAAACGGAAGTCGATTTTCTTGGGGGCGCCATCGCCCGCGAAGCCCAGCGCGCCGGAATTCCAGCCCCGCTGCACACTGCGCTGTATCGATTGATCAGAGGCAAAGAGATTTCGTGGAGCTATCAAGGTAAGGAACGCGCAGCAGTAAAGTGACGGCAAGATGGGATACCCACTCGACCAGGAAAAATGGCGCCGCGTTCGCGAAATGATGGAACGCAACGACCTTGATGCCATCGTCGCGCGAGCGCCGGACAATGTTCTCTACCTGACGAACTACTGGACGATGAAAGGCTACGACCTGGCGATTTTTCCTCGCGAAGGTGACCCTACGCTGCTGGTTATCGAGCCACAATTTCGCGAGGCTCAGCGTACGGCCTGGAACAAAGACGTCCGCTTCTTTCCTTTTTATCATGAGAAGGATCCTCGGCCGCCGATGATTCGCGCGGTGGATATGGCAGTTGAGGTCTTGCGGGAACGAAAACTTACTCGGCGTGTCGGCATCGAGCTATCACAAACTTCGCAAATCTGCGATCGCATGGTCGGCGAGCCTACAGTTTATTGGCAGGGCTTTTACGATTCGTTTCGGGCTGCATGCAAAGAAACGGTTGATGCGGCGCCGCTTCTTGCCCAGGTGCGTATGCTCAAAACTCCGCAAGAAATCGAGCGCATGCGCCTCGCCAACGAACTCGCGGCGATTGGGATGGAGCACGTACGCGACAACATCAAGCCCGGCATGAAAGAAAGTGAAGTCGCGGCCATGATCGAAGGCCACATCCACCACGTCGGCGTCGGCTACAAAGGCAAGGTCGAGATGGCTCGCGCGTTCACTCTTGTGTGGTCCGGCCCTGGCATCGCGACGTTTACGGCGACTAGCGATCGCCCGGTGATCGAAAACGAGCCAACCCTGGTGGAAATCTGGGTCTGTGCCGATGGCTATTGGACCGATCTCACGAAAAATCTCTGCCCGGGTTCGCTCACTGCAAAATACAATGTGCTGCTCGACCAACTGCTGAAGATTTTCAACGATGCTATCGCGTGCGTCCGTGATGGCGCTGCGCTGGGCGATATCGATCGCATCATCCGCAGGCGGATCGACGCTGCGGGCTACCCTGGCCAACCTTCGCATCCCGTGGGCCACGGCGTGGGCGCACGCGCGCATGAGCCGCCTTACTCGCATCAGGCCGCGGCGGGAACGATGCAATCCGACATGGTCCTTGCCATCGAGCCGGGCATTTACTGGGAAGGTGGCGGAGGTCTGCGGCTCGAAGACAATTTCTTGGTGACGGCCAACGGGTGTGAGAAGCTTTGCTCGTATCCCGACGATTTTCGTCGCTGAACACAAAACTATATGACGCCACACGCAGCGGAAGCGCATGGTTCGATGACGGAGGAGCTCGCGAAAACGATTCTCGCGCAAATTCGCGAGGATGAGATCGTCGCCATGTGCTGCGACGTCGTCAACATTCCCAGCGCCACCGGCGAAGAGTTGGAGATGGGCCGCTACATGCGCAAAGCCCTCGAAGAGATGGGGCTTGCTGTTTCGTGGCAAGAAGTGGAGGACGCCCGCGCGAATGTTGTCGGTCTGTGGGAAGGCACCGGCAATGGCAAGAGCCTGATGTTCAACGGCCACATGGATACCTCCAATACCGGCCGCGAAACGTTTCTGACCGGAATTGGTTACAAACCTAAAGTTGTGATTCGCGACAAAATGATTTACGGGCTGGGCATCTACAACATGAAAGGCGCGCTGGTCTGCTATACGCAAGCGGTAAAGGCGCTGATGCGCGCCGGAATAAAGCTCGAAGGCGACATCACAATTGCCGCGGTTGTGGGCGAAATCGAAAAGACACAGTGGAGCGATGAATTTATCGGCAAGGAATTTCGCGGCTACGGTGTGGGCACGCATCACTTGGTCAATCACGGCGTTCTGCCGGACATGTGCATTCTCGGCGAGCCCACGGATATGCAGCTCGTGCTTGGGCACTACGGCACAGTTTGGGTGCGCCTCTCGACCCGTGGTCACTACGTCCACACGGCATTTACTCGCGGAAAGCAGGACCACAGCTCGATTTTCCGCATGAAACAGATCCTCGATCCTATTTACAACTGGATTTCCGCATGGGAGGAAAAAGCTGCTTACGACGGCCAGCCCGGGGTTGTGAACGTCGGCTGCATTCGTGCCGGCTTCCCATGGCGCGTCAGCCGCACCCCCGACCGCGCCGACATTTTTCTCGATGTGCGCGTTCCGCCGCCGATGCCGCTCAAGGAAGTGCGGACCTCCATCAAGCAGCTCGTTCTCGATCTGCGGAAAAAATATCCCGACTACGGCATCGAATCAGAAACGTTCGTCTCCGTTCCCGGCGCCGAAATTTCGAAGGACCATCCGCTCGTCAAGACTATCGAGTCCTGCCACCAGCGCGTGCTCGGCGCCACCCCCAAACACGCTACCGTTCTGTGGGACTCCGATGCTTCAGTGATGACGCGTTTCGACATCGAAACGCTCAATTACGGGCCGTCCAGCGGTCCCCGCGATGCCGAAGGCGAAAAAGTCGCCATCGAAACGCTCGTCAACACCACGAAGGTGTATGCTCTCGCCGCCGCCCAAATCTGCGGAGCGCATTAGCTAGAGGTCATTCGCAAAATGCCGAGCCAAAAAGAGATCGAGCGCCGATACAACAATATCCGCAGCGCGATGGAAGCGGAAAAGGTCGATGCCTTGATCGTTTGCGGCAATCAATACGCAGGGTTCGAAGGCGCGGTGCGCTACACCTCTGGGTTCGAGATCGTTCATCGCTATGTTTACGTGCTGATTCCACTCTCTGGCGATCCGGTCCTTGTCTTTCCGCGCGAAGCTCGCTGGATTGGCGACAAGAAAGCTCCTTTCGTTCAAGAAAAAGTGTGGGCGGAAATCCCAGGAAAATGGCTGCGTGAGGAAATCGAAAAGCGCCATTGGAAGCGCGTAGCGGTCTATGGCATGGACTTCATCATGGCCGTTCGCGATTATCGTGAACTGCAAGGCCAATCTTTCGAGCTAGTGCCGTTCGATTTTCAATTCGATATGGCCCGCGCCGTGAAAAGCGAAGAAGAACTCGAAGGGTTCCGCGACAGCATGGATATCATTCTCGACGGTTTCCACGCGCTGCTCGCCGCCTACGAACCTGGCAAGAGCGAAGCAGAGATCATGGCCCCCGCCGTCGAGCGCTTTTTTGCTCGCGGTGCTGGTCCGCGGATGATGAACATCGTCTTAAGCGGTTCAAACGGTGAAGCTGAAGCATTTTTCAAGGTCCCGTCGCTACGCAAAGTTGGCTCCGACGATTTGCTGCTTTATTCGCTTGAAGTCACGGGCGCGGATGGCTACTGGATCGAATTTTCTCGCGCGCTCATCCGCGGAAAAATCAGCGCGCGCACGCAAGCGATGAGCGAAGTCTATCCGCACGCGATGGAAGCCGCTCGCATCCGAATGCGCGACGGCATGCCCGCTAGTGAAGTTCACAAAGCCGCGGCCGACATTTTTAGCAAGGCGGGCTTTTCGCTCGGACATCTCACGGGACACTCCATCGGCATGACCATGATCGAGTATCCGGCGATTGGCGCGAATACGCAGATTGCGCTGAAAGAAAACATGGTGGTCAGTTTTCATCCGCAAGTTGTCGATCAGGACGGCCAGGTCTGCCTCTACACGCAAGACACCTACCGCGTCGGCAAAAACGAAGGCGAGTGCCTCGCTAACGTCCCGTGGCGATTTTATACGGGGCTGGAGGCGCGGAAGACGGCATGAGCGTGAAGATTTGCATCGTTGGCTGCGGGGCCATCGGCAGCATTTTCGGCGCCCACCTCGCGCGCCTGTCTGATGTGGAAGTTCACGCCTACGATGTCTCCGAGGAGCATACCCGCGCAATAAACGAACGTGGACTGCGGATCAGTGGCGCCGCTGATTTCACGTCGCGCCTACATGCGACGACGAATGTGAAAGAGATTCCTGTGTGCGAATTCGGAATCGTGGCCACCAAAAGCACGCACACGCGTCCTGCCATTGAGCAGACCGCTCATCTCTTCAGCGACTCTAGCGCAGTCTGTTCGGTGCAAAACGGCGTCGGCAACGAGGAAATTCTCGCTAAGCACGTGCGTTATGTAATTCGCGGCACCACATTTCCGGCCGGTCACATAATCGAGCCTGGTCACGTGGGGTTCGATATCAACGGCGACACTTGGATCGGTCCTTTTGAACCGACGAGCACTCCCTATTCACGCGTCGAAAAGTTGGCCGAGTTGCTGAATCGCGCAGGGCTGAAAGTCGTTCCGCTGCAAGACGCGCGTGGCGCGCAGTGGACCAAACTCATCTTCAATGCTTCAACCAATCCTGTCGGCGCGCTCACGCTGCTCCATCACGGAGCTGCCACTCGCTTGCCGCAAACCGGAGCACTCTTCAACGCGCTTATCTCGGAAGGGGAAGCAGTTGCTGCTGCGCTCGGAATCGAGCTACACGGTGATCCCCGCGCGCTTGTACAAAAGGGCGCGAACGCTCCGGGAAAACACAAGGCCAGCATGCTGCAAGATATTCTCGCCAAGCGCCAAACGGAGGTCGACTTCATGAACGGCGCGATTGCCGACAGCGGCGAAAAACTCGGAGTGCCCACGCCGCTCAATCGCGCGCTCTGGCAGCTTGTAAAAGGTTTGGAACATTCCTGGAGCGATCCCGCTTAGAAACAGCGAGCGCGCCCTCAATTCACGAACGGAGAAAAACCAAACCGATGAGCATGCCCTTCAAAATCGGTGTGTTGCAGCTCAGCATGGAGCCGCTGCAGGAAACCGTCAGCATGGCGCAAGCCTGCGACGCGGCAGGCTTTGACACTTTCTGGCTGGCCGAAGCCTACCCGTGGTGGCGCAAGCATTCCATGGAGGCGCGCTCATCCACCGCCGTTACGGCGATTGTTGCGCGTGAAACAAAACGCATCACCATTGGCTGGGGCATTATTTCGCCGTACACGCGCCATCCGGTGCAAATCGCCATGGAGGCGCGTGTTTTGCAGGAAGCCGCCGGCAAAGATCGCTTCCTTCTCGGCCTCGGTGCCTCAAAAATATTCATGAAGGAAATCGGCGAAGGCGAAAAAGGAAAAGAAGTCCGCCCCGCCACCGTCATGCGCGAAAGCATCGAGATTATTGAAGCCATGCTCGCCGGCAACGAAGTGAAATACGAAGGCAAAGCGTTTCAAGCGTTCGCCCCAGCGTTGAAAGCCGATACCCATGTGCCCCGCTGGCGCGTGCCCATTTACGTCGGCGCTACAGGGCCGGTCCTTCAGCGATTAGCCGGCTCGCATTCCGACGGCTTGCTGACCGCCAGCATCACAACACCGAAGTTCGTTCAATATTCTCGAAAAATGATGGAAGAAGGCGCACGTAAAAGCGGCAAAGACCCCGCCAAGCTTGATCTCGGCGCCGTAATCGTTGGCAGCGTCGGAGAAGACCCGAAAACCGCTCGCGAAGGCGCCCGCGAGATGGCCGCCATGTACCTCGCCAATAAAGTGCAAAACATTCGCGGCTCAGCCGACACGCTGCTCGAATGCGCGGGCCTTAGCTTCGACGAAATTCGGCCGATCGCGGAAGCTATGGAACAAGGTGGACGCAAGGCTGCGGCACGCGCCGTTACCGATGCCGTTCTGCAAAAAGTTTGCCCGATCGCGGGTACTCCGTCGCAATGCATCGAGCGATTGGAGGAATATCGCGCGTCCGGTTGCACGCACATTATGTTGGAATTGTGGGGAGACGACCGCCTCGAGCAAGCGCGGCTGTTCGCCCAAAAGGTGTTGCCGCACTTCAAGAAAAAATGACGACTTGAAGGTCTAAGCCGATGCCACGCGTTTTACTCGCTCGGTGATGGCACGAAACTCATTATCTGTAACCAGTCCGCGCTTCTCGGTTCCCGCTCGCTTAACGGCCGCGAGCGCCGCCTGCTGCTCTTCCGCACTCAGCGCGATGTCCAGTTCCTTTGCCTTGATCGCGATGCTGTCGATACCGCTCTTTTTGCCAAGCACAATCGCGCGTGTAGCTCCGACCAATTCCGCAGAAAACGGCTCAATCGCTTCTGGAATATGAAACTGGCTCGCTACCGCCCCGCTTTCCCGCATAAATAAATTTTCGCCAACCACCGGCTTCCACGGCTCGAGCTCATGCCCCGCGGTGCGCCGCACCAAGCTCGACACTTCTCGAATCTTCGTCAAGTCCAGCCGCACCGGCACACCATAAAGCCCGGTAAGCGCCATCGCCACTTCGCCAATGTCCGCATTGCCCGCGCGCTCGCCCATCCCGTTGACCGTGCCCTGAATCCATTCCGCCCCGCCGCGCACCGCCGCCACCGCGCAAGCCGTCGCCATCCCAAAATCATTGTGCCCGTGAAAATGGAGCGGGACATTCACGCCAACCCAATCCCGCACCTGCCGAACCAAGAACTCCACGGCCTCCGGTCCGCACGCCCCGATCGTATCGACCACCACCAGCTCTTCCGCGCCTGCCTCCAGTGCACAGCGATAAAACTTCTTCAGGATTTCCAACTCCGTGCGCGTGCCATCCACTGTGAAAAACGCGACGGTGACTCCATTCTTTCGTGCGTACCCGATCGCCTCCGCCGCGCGCCGCATCGCCTCGTCGACGCTCAAGCCGTATGCCCTCAGCTTGATCGCGCTCGTCGGCGTCTCAATCACCGTCGCATTAGCGCCCAAGCGCAGTAACTCGTCGATGTCCGCCTTTAGCGCGCGCCCAAATCCCCAAATCTCCGCCTTCAACCCGGCTTTCGCAATCAGCCCAAAGGCCTCTGCATCCTCAGCTGAAACGCGCGGAAAGCCGGCTTCAATCCGTCCGACACCCAAGCCGTCGAGCGCCCACGCGATCTCCAGCTTTTGCTGCGGCGTCAGCACCACACCGACGCTCTGCTCGCCATCCCGCAGCGTTGTGTCGTAGAACTGGACGGCACGTCCCAAATCAAATGCCTTACGCACCTCCGGCCGTCGATTCAGTTCGCTGACCCAAATGCCGTTTTGTCCTGCGCCGCTCATTGATTCGGCTCGGTCACGCAGCGGCAACAGACTTGCCGCCATGCTTCTCCCTGTACGAAACCACGGGGTTGCGCAGCACGCCAATCTTCTCAATCTCGCATTCCACCACGTCGCCAGGTTTCAGATACAAAGATTTCGGATCGCCGCTGAACGCCGCTACTCCCGAAACCGTTCCGGTCGACAGCACATCGCCCGCCGAATAGCCCATCGGCGAATAATGCGCAATGATCTCCGGCACGGTCACCGACATCTTGCTCGAGTGCGACTGCTGCCGCACTTTCCCATTCACGCGCAGTTCCATCGCCAGATTATTCGGGTTCGCGATCTCGTCCACGGTCACAATGTGCGGGCCAAGCGGGCAAAATGTATCGATGCCCTTGCAAAAGCTGAACACGCCCGACTTCATCTCCGTGCGCTGAATATCCCGCGCCGTGATGTCGTTGAAAATCACATACCCGCCGATGTAATCGCCCGCCCGTTCCGCGGAAAAGTGCTTGCCGCTCTTTTTCATCACCACCGCAAGCTCCAGCTCGTAATCCAGCTCTTCGGTAAGATGTTCCGGGTAAACGATCTCCTCCTCCGGGCCGATAATCGCGTCCACATTCTGAAAGAAAACGATCCAGGGCAGCACCGGATGCGAAAATCCCGCCTTCTGCGCCTCCGTATGGTGCTCGCGAAAATTACCCGCCGTATGAAAAAACTTCTTTGGAACAATTGGCGCCTTGATTCGAACCGCATCTCTGCGAAACAAAATTGCTTCCCCGCTTGGCCCTACTGTTCCCGGCCCTTCTTTCAACGCATATTCCAGCGCCGCCCGCGCGCCGTCCAATCCACGGTCGCCGTTCTCAAAAAGTCCGCGCATCTCCGCAGGAACCCTCGCATCAGCCAGCGCATAAAACGCGCCCTCTTGCTCGACATTCCGCAAATAAAGCGCGTAAGCCGCATTCAAATCCACAATGCTTCCGTCTGCCGCCACAGCTCCGACGCGATCTCCGCGCCCCGAGTGATGGAATGTAACCAGCTTCATGCCAGGCCCTCGCTTAGTTCCCTCGCCGACGGATGTTACCAAAGCCGATAGTTCCCGTCACGGACCCCCAGTGTCGACGCCGCCCCGCGCCTATACTAAACTCATTGCGTCACTCCACTGGAAGGGCCTGTAGCTCAGCGGTTAGAGCAGCGGACTCATAATCCGTTGGTCGTAGGTTCAAATCCTACCGGGCCCACCACCGACGTCACTGGCTATCTGACCGGCACTCGCTGGCGGAACGTGCCTGAATACAAGTAGCGGCTCGGAATAACTTGTATGATCTTCCCGCAATTGGCTCAATTCACCGATATTGCTCTTCTGCTCCTGCGCTTGATGGTTGGCATCGTGTTCATCACCAGCGGCTACAAACATCTTAAAGACCCGGCAACGCGGAGCAAGGACATCGGGATGAGCAAGAGCATCACAATTTTTCTGGGTGCAGCCGAGTTAGCTGGCGGCCTCGGAGTAATTTCGGGCGTTCTCGCACAACTCGCCGCCATGGGTTTGATTTTGGTTATGCTCGGCGCCATGCAAAAGAAAATATTTACTTGGCACACGGGCTTCTGGGGCAAATCGGGGACCAACGGCTGGAGTTACGAAACTATGCTCGTCGTTATGAATCTGGTTATCGTCACCACCGGCGGCGGAAACCTGACTCTCACTCACCTAATCAAGTAAAACCCTCGCTCGCGTTAGGAGGCTCAAGTTGAACGATCAACAAAAGGAGGAGCAGTATTCTGGAGTGCGAGATCAAGCGATCCGTGCGGCACTGGATCAGCATTGGGCGGCGTCCGATGCCAACGATTTTGAAACGGAGCACCGCATCTATCACGAGGACGCGGTGCTGGAATACCCTCAGTCAGGCGAGCGAACCCGCGGTCGACGCAACATACAGAACCAACGCGCTAGTCAGCCGAGCAAAAAGCGGTTTGCTGTCCGACGAATCATTGGCGGCGGTGATCTTTGGATCACCGAATTCATCCTGACATATGACGGCAAGCCGTCCTACACCGTGAGCATCATGGAGTTTAGGGACGAGAAGGTTGCGCGGGAAATACAGTACTTTGCGGACCCATTCGTGGCTCCCGCGTGGCGCGCTCAATGGGTCGAACGGATGGACACATAATCTCGAGGCGCGAGAATTCGCTAACGGCACTGCCATTTTCGGTTTGCAACATAATTGTCGGGAAAAGGGATTAACGCCAGAGACCCGCTAAGTCCTGATTAACGCGCTTACCGGGAGTCTGTCTGACTGCCGCCTAACGCGTGGTGAAGCGCTGCCTCAAACTTGCCAATTGAAGATCTGCGAATTGTAGGGTTTTGGGGAATTTGCGGCGCAGCCAATCCAACGCCCCCTGCGCCCAAACATAATGGGAGGAAAGAATTACAAGCCCTAGGACAATAAGGACCACTCCAGGAATGAACGGTAGTGCCAGCCCAGCTATACCCAACCCAATGATGATCCAGCCGCTAACGGTAAATCCGACCTTTTTCATGGCCCTCGGTTCCGACTTCTCGCTTTCATTTGATGCAATCGATTGGCCAAAGAACACGCATTAAGTATGCATCCTGGATTAGAGAGGCAGCAGCGCTAGCAGCTCCGTTGTTCGCACGACCTGGACGCCAACCTTCTACTCTTCCAGCCGCGCGTCTCAGCCGCATACTTTTCGCAAACAGCGCAATCTAAGCTGAAGGAGGTTCACATGGCAGCCAGGAAATCTAGTTCAAGGCGCAGGTACAGCAAAGGCGCAAGCAAAACTGTGGCCAGCGCAATGCGCAGGAGAAAAAGTGGCACGCTACGCTCAGGCAAAGGCGGCAAAGGTGGTCGCGTAAAGAGCCGCAACCAAGCCATAGCCATTGGGCTCTCCGAAGCCCGCAAAAAAGGCGCCAGGGTTCCGCGAAAAAAGCCCAGCTGACCACGTCTCATGGAGTCCATCGCCATGGCCGATTATCTTGACCGGACATTGCCAGTCGCTAAACGCTCCGTCTTTCCGTAAACTCTTACGCAAATCCGTAACACGATCGTCCCTCTTCGCCTCTCATCCCTTCCAGGTGTATAGTCTGCCCCGAACACGCGAACGTCAGCCGATTCGGAGGCACGCCATGCGACTTTCTCTCTTCTCCATCTGTTTCCTATTCTTCACCAGCTCTCTTTTTGCGCAGCAGTCGCAAGTCCCTGAAATCCGCTACCATTCCGTACCCGACTTCCTCAAGTTTCCTGCCGACCTCCACCTCGGCGAAGCCGTAGGCGTCGCCGTCAACTCCAAAGGTCACATCTTCGTCTTCTCCCGCGGCAACACCACAGGCCCAGCGTATGGAGCCGCCGCCGCCAACCTGCTCGAATTCACTCCCGACGGAAAATTCCTCCGCGAAATTGGCCACAACCTCTACGCCTGGTCCTTCGCGCATTCCGTTCGCATCGACAAAGAAGACAACATCTGGGTCGCCGACAAAGGCTCCGACATGGTCATCAAGTTCAATCCGCAAGGCCGCGTCGTAATGGTTTTTGGTCGCAAGCAGGAAGCTTCCGACGAAGGCACCGAGCCGCTCAAGCATCCCAAGCCGCCGCTCCCGCCCGTCGACGGCTTTTTCCGCCAAGTCACCGACATGGCTTGGGATTCCGCCGGCAACACCTATATCAGCGACGGCTACATCAATTCCCGCGTCGCCAAAGCCGATAAAAACGGCGTCTGGCTAAAATCCTGGGGTGAGCCCGGCGATCAGCCCGGCCAATTCAACACGCCCCACAATATTGGCGTCGACGCGCACGATAACATCTACGTCGCCGACCGCGGCAATCGCCGCATTCAAGTCTTCGACACCGACGGAAAATTCCTGCGCCAGATCACGATCGACCTCCCCATCGGCCCCAACGCGCGTCCCGCCATCGGCAATCGTCCGACGCAAACAACGGGCACCATGTCTCCAGGCGCTCCCTGGACGATCTGCATCACGCCGCCACCCAATCAAGTCCTCTTCACCTCCGACGCTTTCCCCGGCCGCATTTACAAACTCAGCCTCGATGGCAAGCTCCTCGGCTGGTTCGGCCAAGCCGGCAAACAACCCGGCGACTTCGGCTGGGTCCACGAAATCGCCTGCCCGTCCCAAAACGAACTTTACGTCGCCGAAATCCTGAACTGGCGCGTCCAAAAGCTGACGCTCGAGCCAACTCACTGACACCTTCCCGAGACATTTGCAGCCACCGCCGCAAAAGTGTAGTCTCTCGCCCGAACAGCACGCGAAATCATCCTCACTGGAGACGAAAAATGTCCGACCGTCGCAGCTTTCTTCAGACCACAGCCGGCGCTGCCGCCGCGCTAGCACTTCCTAGCTGGACACACGCAGCCGCCGCGGCCGACCTCGACCCCATCGTCGCCGAAATCGACAAGCGCCACGACGAATCCCTCAAGCGACTGCAAACCTGGATTCACCAACCCTCCATCGCCGCCGAGAATCGCGGCATGAACGAAGGCTGCGAGCTAACCATGCAGATGCTCCGCGAAGCCGGTTTCAGCCAGGTGACCAAGGTCCCCACCGACGGCCAGCCCGGCATCTTCGCGACTCTCGACGCCGGCGCACCGAAAACGCTCGGCCTCTATTTCATGTACGACGTGAAGCAAGTCGACCCTTCCGAGTGGTCCTCGCCGCCGTGGGATGCCGCACTCGTCGACAAGCCCAGCCTCGGCAAAGTAGTCATCGGCCGCGGCGCTGTAAACCAGAAAGGTCCCGAAGCCACGTTCCTCGCCGCTCTCCACGCCATTCGCGGCGCCGGGCGCAAGCTGCCTGTCAATCTCGTCTTCGTAGCCGAAGGTGAAGAAGAAATCGGCTCGCCGCATTTCCATCAAGTCGTGCATCACCCTGACGTCCTCGCTGCCGTAAAAAAATGCAGCGGCATCTTCATGCCCTCATCGTCGCAAGGGCTCGACGGCGAAGTCACCATCACCCTCGGCGCCAAAGGTGTTGTCGAGCTCGAACTCATCTCCAGCGGAGAAAAGTGGGGCCGTGGTCCGCGCAAAGACGTGCACTCCAGCAACAAAGCGCGCCTCGACAGTCCTGCATGGCATCTCGTCGAAGCGCTTGCCACGCTAGTCGCGCCCGACGGCAACGATCCCGCCATCGAAGGCTTCGCCGCCAAAGCCCGCCCCGTTTCCGCCGCCGAAAAGAAAATGATCGCCGTAGCCGCGAACCGCCTCAACGAAGCCAACGCAAAGAAATTGCTTGGAGTCGATCACTGGGTCCACGACGTAAGCTGGCAAGAAGCTCTCGAGCTTCTCGTCTCGCGTCCCACGGTCAACATTGAAGGATTAGTCGGCGGCTACACCGGCCCCGGAGGCAAAACCATTCTCCCCGGCCGCGCCGTCGCTAAGATTGACATGCGCCTCGTCCCGGACATGACCGCCGCCGAAGCTCTCGTCGCCCTGAAAGCGCATCTCGCCAAAAAAGGTTTTGCCGATATCGAAGTCAAAATGAGCGGCGGCTACGATCCCACCAGCACGCCCGCCGACGCCGAGATGATTCGCGTCTCCAACGCCGTCTACCGCCGCCACGGAATCGATCCCGTGCTCCTGCCGCGCAACGCCGGTTCCTGGCCCGGTTACGTCTTCACCGGCGACCCGCTCCGCCTACCCGCCGGCCATTTCGGCCTCGGCCACGGAAGCGGCGCCCACGCCCCCGACGAATACTACGTAATCGAATCCGCCAACCCCAAAGTCCAAGGCCTGAATGGCGCAACGCGCTCCTACGTAGAGTTCCTCTACGAACTAGCCGCCACTGCCTAGCTGCAGTTGTTTTGGGACGACAATCCCGAGCGAACAAATTGTGCGAGCACATGTAGCGGCCGCCGACCGTGGCGGGCGCTTTCTTTCACACGACCCCGGTGAAACCAGGGGGCGCTTCTTCTCTGCGCCGCCTCAGCGCCCTCTGCGTCTCTGCGCTATCTTTCTCCGAGCACCCCTACTGCATCCCCTCAATATCTTCTTCGCCTCCTCCAACCGTCCCATAACGTTTTCTTTCTCCGCCACGGAATTCCAATCCGGGTACTGCGACGTCGTATTCATCGTCCGCTCAATCCACGCCACAAAATATTTGGCATCCTCCGGCGACCGCGCCTTCTTCCCCCCAATAGTCACGTAAATCGGACTAGTCGTCGCATAAACATAATTGTCCAGAACCGGATACTCCGCCTTGTCGCTCGAAGCCCGCAGTAAGCACCACCCGCTCTCCTTCAGCGGAATCGTGCCGCTAATATCCACAGCCTCGCGCGACGCCGCAGTAGCGCCGGCATCCCTGCTGGCCAGCGACTTCACAACTACCCCGTTACAAACAATCTCCAAATGATCCACAGGCACAATCGATCGCATCTTTACCCTGAACGGGACTTCCGCTTGCGCCCCAGCAAACTTCAAATCTCCGCCAATCCCCTGGCCGGCGAGCGAAAAATCCAGCAACGGCCCATTCGTAGCAACCGTTCGCCCGTTCTTAAGCGCATCGAGAAACGCCTCAATCTTCACCGGCCCTGCCGAAACGCGCGCATACACCCGATCCATCCCCACATGCCCGCGAATCGGCGCAGCATAATTCGCGGTAGCATCCGTGCCAGCTCCCGCTGGAAGCCGAAATCCCAAATTCAGCAATCGATACCAAACCGCTGCCGTGGACCGGTGATCGCTGAACCCTACAATCTCTATGTAATCGAGTTTCCCCAGCGCCACATCCACCGGCAATTCATTCGTAATCCTCTCCGGCGGATTCGCAAACGGATCTGGTTCCGCATCAAACGGATGCACCTCTCCCACCAGCGCACCCTGAGCATGCGCCATGTCATACACATCCACATTCATCGGATACAAACTCGCCGCCGCCGTATTTGGATACCCCGCATATCCCGGCAACAACACGTTTCCATGCAACCCCAAAATCCCGCGATGGCCCCAGTAGCTCGTATGAAATTCCTGCCCATGCACTAACAAAGCATCGGCTTTAGAAGCCCGGTCAACTCCCCGCCCGTCATACGCAATATCCGGAAATTTCTGCTCCTTGTTCACAATTAAGTTGTTCACCACGCCGAGATGTTCCGCCTCGGCCTGCTCCACCAAATGCTCAGGCGTATTGCGATACGTTCCGCCGTAATTCATGTGCACGTGCAGATCACCGCTAACCCACGTTTCACTTCCCGCCCCAATATCCCATTTGGGCCTAAGCCGGACATTCACATAGCGATTCGTACCTGACGCAGTGATCGTTGTCTCTGCCTTCAACGAACGCTCGAGCCCAGCAACAACGTCCACGTGAATATTTCCGATAGGCATACTCAAACGATCTTCGCCCACACTGTGGAAGTAATGCGCTTCAAAAGCACGCTCGCTGCGATCGTAACCGTCGTCAGCATGAATCCAGCGGTTCTCAGGTGCATAGAAGCGGCCATCGTCTCCTAGAACAGACACGCGCGCAGCTGTTGAATGGCCACTCTGGTCTGTGATCCTCAGAAAAACCTCCATCCGCTGCCTGGCATAACGGCGCTCTGTGATATCGATGCGCCGCTGGCCACCTACCGGAATCGCCTGCAACCACAGCTCCGTGTTCCCGTTCCGGTTCGAAACAAACGCCAGCAGCTTCCCATCCGGCGACCAGCGCACATTCGTCTCATCCCAATTCCCGTAAGAAACCGCAAAAGCATCTCCGCCCTTCGCCGGCATCACCCAAAGCTGATGCCACTCCCTCCCTAAATATGAGCTGTAAACCATCCGCGACCCATCCGGCGAAAAATCCGGCCGCGCCTTCCAATTCGTCTCCTCGTAATGAATCTCCCGCGCCTCCGCCCCCGGCTCCGCCGCGATCCGCCAGAATCCGCCGGTCCCGTGAATGTGCCCGCGATTCGAAATAAACAGAATCTCCGCGCCATCCCGCGTCCACACCGGATTGATCTCTGTATCAAACGCGCTGTAGTAATACCGCGGCAACCCGCTCTTCGTCTCCCCCGTCAGCCGCACCACGTTTTGCAATTTCCCATCGTTCACATCCGCCCGAAAAATATGAAATCGCTTGTTGTACTCCGTCGAAACAAACACAATCCGCTTCCCATCCGGAGACCAGCGTGGCTCGACATTCACCGCCCCGTCAGTCGTGAGCTGCTGCGTCTTCCCGCTCACCAAATCAAACAACCACAATTCCATCGCATCCTTCTGATAGCACACGTACACAACGCTCTTCCCATCCGGCGACCAATCCGGCTGATAGTCGTACCCCGGCCCATCCGTCAATTGCACGGCCGTACCTGAATCGATCCTCTGCCGCCACAGCGAACCCGCCATCGAATACACAACTTCCTTCGAATCCGCCGACCAAGCCACGCTGCTAGGCCCGCTCGTCAACTGCGGCAGATACAATTCCCTAAAGTAATAAGGATGCGGCAGGTCAATCTGCGGCAGCACTGGCCGCCGCTGCGCCGCCCCAGGCGCACACAGAACAACAACACTGACCAGCGCGAGAAAAAGTTTTCTCAAAGGATGTTTTGCTCAGCCAACCGATTCTTCAGAAGCAACCCAGCCCCCTCACTCATAACGCAGCGCAATCACCGGATCGACTCGCACCGCGCGCTGCGCAGGAATGTAAGAGGCCACCAGAGCAACACTCGTGAGCAGCAGCGCCACACCGCCGAACGTCACCCAGTCATAAGCGCTTACTCCGAAAATCAGGCTGGCCAGAAACCGAACCAGCAGGAAAGCTGCGGCCAGACCTCCGACCACTCCCACCAGCGTCAATCGCGCGGATTCCGCCAGGATCATTTTCTTTACACTGCCGGGCTGCGCTCCCAAAGCCATGCGAATCCCGATTTCCTGTCTCCTCCCACTTACCGTGTTGCTCATCACGCCATAGATTCCCACCGCCGCCAGCACCAGCGCCAGCCCGGCGAAGATTCCGATCAGGACCGCCGAAAATCGCCTCGGGGAAACCGAATCTGAAATCAAACCATCCATCGTGATTACCCGGCTGATCGGCAGGTTGGGCTCGCTCTTGTGCAACATTTCAGTAATAGACGGCGCCAGCGCAGCCGGGTCAAGCGCCGACCGGACTACCAGATAAGGCGTCCAGCCGCCCGCAAAGTACGAATCGTAAGTAGGTTCGGCTTCCAACCCAAATTGATGGACGTTTCCCACGATGCCGACAACTACAACCCAGCATGGCTTCGGATCGAGCGAACAAAAATTAATGCGCTTGCCGAGTGCCTCACCCTTCGGCCAGTAGCGCCGCGCCATCGCCTGGTTGATTACCACCGTACTGAACGCCCTCCAATCGTCCCCAGTAAACGTGCGTCCCGCGAGTAGCGGGATTCCAGCGGTCGCAAAATAGCTCAGGCTAACCGTGCGAGTTTGCGCAATCGGGCGAGCACCCACCGCAATCAGAGGCTGCCCTTCGATGACGAACCGCGACGCCTGCCGCAGTTCGTTGCCAAGCGGAAGATCGTCGATTCCGCCAACCTCTTTGACTCCGGGAATCGCTCGAATCCGCGCGGCAATCTCTTCGAACTTGCGGGATTGTGCCTCGCCCAGCTTGACTAATTCTTCCTGAGAAAGCTTCGAGGACTGCGCAAAGGAAAGTCCTGCCTGCTGGACCTCCATCGTCAAAAGATGATCTGGACGGAAACCCGGATCAACCGTCAATAGATGTTGCAAGCTGCGAAGCAGGAGGCCGGCTCCGATTAGCGGAAGAATCGCCATCGCAATTTCCGAAATAACCAGCAGCTTGTGCGTGCGTTGATGCGCCAGTGAGCTCGATCCCTTGCTCCCCTGCTTCAGCGCGCTGGCCACGTCGGTGCGCAGGGCACGAAGTGCCGGCACAGCCCCGCAGACCAATCCCGTCACGATACAAACCGCCAACGTAAACGCCAGTACCCAGCCGTTCAGACTCGTGTGCTGCAACACCTCCAGATCGCTCGGCACGAAAATCATCAATACCTTCAGTCCGGTGAATGCCAGGATCAGCCCCAAAACTCCGCCGGCGAGTGTGAGCAGTGAGCTTTCCGTCAGAAGTTGGCGCAGCAGCCGCCAGGTATCTGCTCCCAACGCCGTCCGCAAGCTGATTTCCCTTTCGCGGCTGGCGTTGCGTACCAGGAGCAAGTTCATGATGTTCGCGCAAGCGATGAGCAGCACAAGGCCCACAGCGCCGAAAAGCACCACCAAAGTTCTGCGAAGCTTTGCGGCGGAAGGATCTTCCAAGGGCTGCACCACCACGCCGAAATTCTTATGTGCGTCCGGATAAGCCGCGGCCTCCATGCGATTCAGAGCATTGATTTCCTCGCGCGCCTGCGCCAGCGAAAATCCTTGCTTCAGCCGTGCAATCGCCACAAACGCATGATGCACGTGCTCGGTCAGATCATCGTTGAATTGCCCAAGTGGCATCCACACATCGGCCCAGCGCAGCATTTGAAAAGTGGCCGGCAGCACGCCGACAACCGTGTACCGCTGATTGTCCAGTGCGATCGTGTGTCCAACCACACTTCGATCGGCTCCGAAGCGGCTTTGCCACAGACGGTGGCTAAGCACCACCACCGGTGCGTGACCCGCGCGGTCTTCTTCCGGAACAAAGAACCGCCCGGCGGCTTCTGACGCGCCCAGCAACCGGAAAAGTCCCGAACTGACATAAGCCACTTGTACGCGCTGTGGCTCACTTTCCCCGGTAAGGTTAAGGCCTTGCGAAACCTGCGCGTACGCTTCCATTGCGCTAAAGCTCCTGGCTTGTTCACGCCAGTCAGCGTAGTCGCCGGGTGAAAGACCGCCACGCGGAACTTGCGGAAAGTACGTGTTAAAAATTTCAACTAGCCTCTGGGGGTCCGGATACGGAAGGGGGCGAAGAAGCACATTTTCAACAACGCTGAATATCGCCGTGTTTGCGCCGATCGCCAGCGCTAGCGTCAATACCGCTACTAACGTGAATCCCGGGCTCTTGACCAGCGTTCGGAAAGCGTAACGTAGATCCTGCATCAGGTTCTGCATCGCCGCTTGTTCTTCGTTTCTACAGAAACAAATAGGATGCTACCTAGCCGCGAAAGGCTGAGTCCTTGAGTGCCTCCTGAACGCGCTCAGGCCAAGCCCGCCTTCGTCAGCGGCAATTCTCGAATGCGCTTGCCCGTCGCCGCGAAAATCGCGTTGCACAATGCCGGGGCAAACGCCGGCAATCCCGGCTCGCCGATTCCGCCCGGAGGCGCATCGCTCTCCACAATGTGTACGTGAATCTCCCGCGGCGCATTATTCATCCGCGCCATCTGGAACGTGTCGAAGTTTGATTGATCGATCGCGCCATTCGTAGCCGTGATCTCTCCGTACAGCGCGATGCTCGCCCCCATCACCGCCGCGCCCTCAAACTGATTCCGCGCCATCTCCGGATTTACCACCGTCCCGGCATCGAGCGCCGAATCCACGCGCGTGATCTGCAATTTCCCGGCATCATTAATATGTACCTGCACCACCGAGGCCGCGTACGTCAAGAAGCTGCGGTGTACCGCGATGCCCATGCCAAATCCGTTTCCATTCTTTCGCTTGCCCCAGCCCGCTTTTTCAGCCGCAAGCTGCGCCACGCGCTTAAACCTTGCCGTGTCGATCGGATACTCATCGTAGCTGCCGCCATAGTTCGTGTAATCCTTCGGCAGCTCCGACTTAAGCACAATGCGGTCCGGCCCCAACAGCGCCAGCGTGTACTCCAGCGGATCCTTGCCCGCCGCGTGTGCCAGTTCGTCCGTAAACGACTGGATCGCGAACGCATGATAAATGTTGGCGACCGATCTCAGCCATCCGATGCGAACATGCGCTGTCGCCGGCCCATTCTCAGACCGATGATTCGCAATTGCGTACGGCAAATCCGAAAATCCCAATCCAAGTTCGCCTGCGTCCGAATATACGGCATTAGCGTCAAACGTCGATCCGATCGGCGGAAACACCGTGCGCTGCAGCCAAGCTGTCGGCTTCCCGTCCGCACCCACCGCCGCCTTCATATACATCGCTGAAACCGAATGATACGTATCGAACCGGATGTCGTCTTCCCGCGTCCACACCACCTTCACCGGCTTCCCACTTTTCTTCGACAGCACCGCCGCCTCGACCGCAAAATCCGGAAACGACTTCCGCCCAAACCCGCCGCCCAGCAGCGTCACGTTCACCGTTACATCTTCCTTCTTTGCGCCAACGGCCTCTGCGATCGCGTCCCGCGCGCCTTGCGGATTCTGTGTCGGCGCCCACGCTTCCACTTTGCCCTCGCGATACACCGCCAGCGCCGCGGGCGGCTCCATCGAAGCGTGCGCCAGCAGCGGCGCATAATATTCCGCTTCGATCACTTTTCCGCCCTTTGCGAACGCGTCGTCCACGTTCCCGACTTCCCGCACCACTTTCCCTGGCTTCCGCGCGGTCTCCTCCAACTCCTTGCGGTACGGACCCGAGTTAAAAACTTTGTGCGCGCTCTCTTCCCATTGCACCTTCAGCTTCTTCCGCCCCTGCATCGCCGCCCACGTGCTGTCCGCCAGCACCGCAACACCGCCCAGCGCCTGCATATTCACCGGTGGCTTAAAAGTAGGGATCGTCTCCGTGCCCTTTACTCCCGTTACCGCGCGCGTCTCTTTGTCATCGACGGATTTCACCGTGCTGCCCATCACCGGCGGATGCATCACCGTCGCGTACAACATCCCTTCCATTCGCGCGTCTTGCCCGTAAATTGCTTTGCCTGTGCACAAATCCTTCAAGTCATAGCTAGCCGCATCTTTCCCGATGTAACGCCACTCGCTCCGCGGCTTCAGCTTCAACTCTTCTTTCTTCGGCACGTCCTGCTTCGCCGCCGTGGTCACCAAATCGCCGTATCCGAGCTTCTTCCCCGATTTCTTGTGCACCACGGTATGCAATTCCGTCGAGCATTCCGTTGCCGGCACGTTCCACTGCTGCGCCGCAGCGCGCACCAGCATCAATCGCGCGGTCGCGCCGGCTTCGCGCAGCGGCACAAAAAAGCTCACCACGGAGTGCGAACCGTCCGTATCCTGGTCGCCGTACTTCTCATCGCCGGTCGCCTGCACCACTTTTACGCGCGCCCAGTCCGCATCCAATTCGTCCGCCACAATCCGCGGCAGCGCCGTTCGAACGCCGTTCCCCATCTCCGACCGGTGCGCCACAATGTAAGCAGTCCCATCCGTATCAATAGCCACATAAACGCTAGGATGCAGCGGCGCCGCATTCATCGGCCCAGCCGGGTCAACTCCGCCCACATCCCCGCTCGCCAGCAAATCCACCGGCATCAGCCGCACGCCCAATACAAAAGCGCCCGCGCCCACCACGCCTTTAAGAAATCCACGCCGGCTAACATTTTCAATGGAGATCATGCGCCCCTCCAAACTTCAGGCTCTCGCGTTCCGTCCCTGTGTTCGAATCGACACGCTACATCCTACCGCCATTTCGAATGGTTGCAAGCCCAGCCACCGCGTCTCTGCAAGCGATCGAGCAAGCGAAGTTAGTATTTGGTTTTGTTTGGCTGCTGCTTCCAGGCGGCGAAAACGGCGAGGGACTCTTCGCGCATGAGCTGAATCATGGGAATGCGGCGCGATTCCGGTGGGCGTTGCAGCTCTTCATAAATGAATGTGTCATCAAAGCCGGCGTCTGCCGCGTCGACGGCGACTCCCGCGTAGAAGACGCGCGCGGGGCGGGCCCAGTAAATCGCGCCGAGGCACATGGGGCAGGGCTCGCAGGTAGTGTAGAGGTCGCAGCCGGTCAGTTGGAAATTGCCGAGCGCTTTGCAGGCTGCGCGTATCGCGACGATTTCCGCGTGCGCGGTGGGATCGTTTGTGGTGGTGACGCTGTTGGCGCCTTCGGCGATTACTTTGCCGTCTTTTGCCACCAATGCCGCGAACGGCCCGCCGCGAGCGCAGCGAACATTTTCGAGCGCGAGCGCGATGGCGCGGCGCATAAAATCTGCGGACATAGGGACTTCCGGCGAAGTGATTGGCCGCGTGCTCCGCAAATCACCCATACTTGAATTCCGCTCTGCTCGCGACGCGAGCGACTGTCGCACGAAACTAAAAAATAATCGCCACCACTGTCGCTTCGGCCGATGGCGGGCAACTTAAGGTTGCGGCCAGGTACCTAGGGCTCGGCGCAAGTCTACTAATTGGCCCAGGTGATAGGCGTTGTGATCTGCTAGCACGAGGGCTTGGCGCAGAATTGTCTGGTTGTCGCCGTGCGGGATTTTTGCGAAGAGATCCGTGCGCGGATTCTTTACCAACTCGATCATTTCATCCAAATCGTGCTGGAACGACTGCACACTCTTGTCCCACTCCGCGTCGGCGGGCGGTCCGGGCGTTTTCGGCCAGTAGCCTTCGGGAAATCCCGGCGAAACGTGATTTGGATTGCGGCTGAATTCCAGGATGTCCCACTGCGCGATCCGCGAATGTTCCAGCAATTGCCAGCCCGTGTGCGGCAGACCCGGCGCGAACGTGCCGCGTTTGTTCGGCGGAAATTCTTCCAGCGCGTCCATGAATTGCACGTGCGCCGAGCCGCCCTTCAGCAAATCGATCAAGTGTTTGCGAAGCGCGTCATCGTTCACACGCGGGTTCACGCCCGAGTTCGGGCCCGAGCCTTTTCCGTTCGCAGCTTTTGATCCTGCACTCTTTCTGCTCGTCTTCTTGCTGCTGGCCCGCACGATTGGCTTTTTCTTCAAGCTGATTTCTCCGAGACGATCACCTGCTGCGGCATTTCCGGCACAGGATGCAGCGTGGATTTCGCAAATCCCGCGTTGCGAAACATTTTTTCGTATTCCGAAAATGTGTACGCATCGCCGGAATCCGTATTCGCCAGCATTATCAAGCTGAAGGCCGCCGCGGTGGGCGGTGTCACGCGGTCCTCGTTGGGAACGAATTCCAGGATGATCGCCTTGCCGCCGGGTTTCAGCGCCGCATGTACCCGCTTCATCAGCTTTTCGCAGGTGGGCATGTCGAAGTGATGGAAAATATTGGTCAGCAATACGTAGTCGTATCCGCTACCCATCTCCACCTCAAACGCGCTTCCGGCGCGCACGCTGAAGCGATCGGCCACGCCGAATTTCTGCGCGTTTTCCTTCGCCACTTGCAGCACGTTCGGCCAATCCAGCGCCACAATTTCCGCCTTCGGATTTTTCCGCGCGACGGTGATTCCGTACATTCCATGACCCGCTGCGATGTCCAGGACCTTGCACGGTTTGCCTCCTTCGGCGTGAAGCAGCGCGGCAATAAATTGCGAGGAGGGCACCGCCAGGCCCGCCATCGAGCGCGCGAAAGCCACCCAAAATTCGTCGTTCGGCTTAGTATTGTCCCCGCCTTCGGACCAAACCGAGCCGCCCCTGCGCACCGACTCGGTCAACGAGTCGAAGCGGGCGCGCGTCTGCTTGCTGCCCAAAAATCCGGCCATCGATGCCACGCACGCCGGCGATTTGTGGTCTAGAAAAAATGCTGATTCCGGTGTCAACGCATACTTCCCGTGGTCCTTGGTCAGGAATCCATGAATGGTCATAAAGTCGCAAAGAACGCGCGCACCCTTCTCTGCCGCTCCGGTTTTCGCAGCAATTGCCGCGGCAGTGTTGGCGCCAGCGCCAATCGCGGAGAAGACGTCCAGTTCAATCGCCGTAAGCAACGCCGCGGTCTGCTCGTGTGCATTCAGCGCGTTAAAAATTCGTTCTGGTGTTAGCCGGCTTGCTGTTGTGGGGGTAGCCATGAATTTTTCCCTCCGAGGTGTCGACTGAGTGCGCCTATTCTACACGCCGGAATCTATTTGCTCCAATCGCGGAACTGCTGGCATACTGCCTCACCCCGCAAACTGAAGAGAGGCAGCTTTGTTTGCCATAAGAACGCGAACGGCTGGTGTTTCGGCGCACAGCCAAGATTCGCCGTGCCACAAGGCCAAAGCATGAAGCGCGAAATTCATCGCTGGCATTCGCCGCGCCTGGGCATCGAACTGGGCGTCGTCGTGTACGGCCACTGGGGACCGCCGCTGCTCGGCTTCCCCACCAGCTCCGGCGACGAGTTCGAGCTCGAAGGCCAGGGCATGATCGGCGCGCTGGCCGATTTCATCGACGCCGGCAAAGTGAAATTCTTCAGCGTCAATTCCATCAACGGACTTTCTTTCTACAACAAGTCCGCGCATCCGTTTCATCGCAGCTACGTGCAGTCCGTTTTCGATTCGTACCTGCGCGAAGAAGTTGTGCCGTTCATCTGGAGCAGTTGCCAATCGCAAATTGGCATCTCGACCATGGGCATGTCTTTCGGCGCGTATCACGCGGCTAACTCCCTCTTCAAGCATCCCGACGTCATCAAGCGCTGCTTCGCAATGTCCGGCGTCTACGACCTGAAAAATTTCATGGACGGGATGTTCGACGACAATTTTTACTTCAACAATCCCGTCGACTACCTCGCGAACCTAAGCGACCCCTGGGTGTACGAGCAGCTTGCCTCCTGCGACATTCATATCGCTACCGGCACCGGGCAGTGGGAAAACTCCGGCCCGTCGTATCGCCTCTCCGAAGTGCTCGCTGGAAAAGGCATCCGCCATTCGCTGGATAATTGGGGTCCGGAAGGCGGGCACGACTGGCCGTACTGGAAGCACATGATGCGCGAATACGTCGCGCGCTTGTTCTGAGACTTAAAGGACCTCTTTAGATTCCCTGAGCATCGAGGGGTACCACCCCCGTGACGATAGAAAGAGTGCGCAATCCTTTGATAATAAGAGGGTTATTAGACTGCCGTTGCGGAAAAGTGTGCGTAATTGCCTGATAATGCTGGGGTTGCAAGGATGTAATAGGAGGGAAAGGACTTAGTGCGTTCGCTTGCGCCAACATAACGGATGGTATAACAGATTCTGCTATTTGTCAATAGTAAACTTAAGAGGGTAGCGTCAACATGTTTGTGTAAATTTGAAGAGCGGTTTTCTTTCCCAGGAACGGTTTAGGTGACTGGTGATGCCGAAGACTATGCGGTCACAGCTTTCCAGGTTGGAGAAGCTGGACATCGGTCGGGTTCGTCGGCGCACTTCGCGGAAGGGCGCGCGGGCTGCAGCTCGACGAGAACCCGAAGAGGCTCGAGGACGCCGTGCGGATTTGGCGCTCTTCTTTTTCTTCAAGGCGGAAATAGCTTTTCCGAAGTTGCGGATTCTGCGGGACCGCTCCTCGACTGGAAACTGCGATAAAAAGTCGCCCAAAAGGGCCGCGAGCTTTTTCGCCGCTGCTTCCTTTGTGGACCCTCTTCCTTCTTTGCGCTTCATAATGTCCATTGCCCGACGGCTGGCCGAAAACGGCAAGAGCGTTGATAGACGGCGACACTAGGTAACACCGTCTCACTTAATCGTTGCCGCGTTTTGTGTCTTTGGCGCGCTGGGTGGCGGCTTGGGCCATTATTTTTTCGATTTCGGCGGGGTCGCGGGGGAGGCGTTCGCTTAGGAATTTGTAGCCAGTCTCCGTGATTAGGACGTCGTCTTCGATGCGGACGCCGAGATTTTCTTCGGGGATATAGATGCCGGGCTCCATCGTGACGACCATGCCGGACTGGAGTGGCTTGCAATACTCGCCGGGATCATGGACGTTGAGGCCAATGTTGTGGCCGAGGCCGTGAATGTAATATTGGCCGAGCGGGTTGCCGTGCAGATCTTTTCCGTGGGAATTGATGTAGTCGTAGGAAATTTTGTGCAGGCTCTTGCCGCCTTTTTGGCACAGATCCATGCCGGGCTTGATGGCGGCCAGGGCGGCATTCTGGGCGCCCAGGACGATGTTGTAGATTTCGAGCTGGCGCGGCGTGAACTTTCCGTTGGCGGGAAGCGTTCGCGTGATGTCCGCGGAGTAGCCGGAGTACTGCGCCCCAACGTCGAGTACGACGATATCGCCGTCTTCGATTTTTCGCGAGAGCTTGTCGTAGTGCAGCGCGGTGGAGTTCGGCCCTGCGCCGACGATGGGGGCGTAGCCTTCGGCTTCGGAGCCGCCCATGGCGTGGACTTCGACCATTTTGGCTGCGACCTGATATTCGTAGAGGCCGGGAAGCATCATGCGCATGGCCTCGAGGTGGGCGTCGAGCGACAGGTCGATCGCGCGCTGAAGGAATGAGAGTTCGCCGGGAGATTTGATCTGGCGCAGAGCGCTGATTTGCGGGCGAATGTCTTTCAGCTTGATTTGTGGCGCGACCTGCTGGAGCCAGTCCACGACTTCTTTTTCGTGGGGGTAGCCGCCTAACTCTTTTTGGTAGGGAAGAATGGTGTAGAAAGAGGCGCAGGTTTTCGCCAGCTCCTCGACTTCGGCGCGCATTTCGGCGAAAGGCTTGACGGTGGCGAAGCCGGTGCGGGCCTCGATGCCGGGATCGGCGGGAGAGATGCGCACGCCGTTCCATCTTTCTTTCATGGGATTTTTGGCGGGAAGGTAGAAGATTTCGCGCGGGCTAGACGAGGAATCGTCGGCGGATTTTGCGGGGAGGATTACGAGACCGGCGCCCTCTTCATTGTGGCCGGTGAGGTAATAGAAATTTTCTTCTTGCTCGAAGATGTAGGTTTGCGAGGATTCTTCGCGTCCGGTGAGGCCCCAGAGAACGATCGGGCAGTCGATTTGAGCGGCGAGCTTGGCGCGACGCTCGGCGTAGACGCTATTGGGCTCGCGGTCGCGGCGTTCCTGAGCGTGGGCGAAGGGCGCGACACCGCAGGCGCCGAGACAGATCAAAGTAGACAGGATTGCCGAAGCAAACTCATACCTTCGCCGGGGGCGACTACGCATGGCGGTTACACCTCTCATGATTACTCTGGGAACCCACAGGGCGGTCGGGTTGCGCCATCGCCCGCTGGCGACGGAGGCAGAGCAAGAGGATTGTATCCGAAAGCTGGCGCATGGAGAAAATGGCTGGGTTGGGGGGCACCCCCGGGTTTTGTATGGATATGAAAGCAAAGGAGTTGCCAACAATGGATTTGTAAGTACATGAAAATAAAGAAGGAAAAAGCGCAACCCAGAGGCACTGAGATCGGAGCACAGAGACGATGCGCTCGGGTTTTTGGACGGGAGACGGGGTACCACCCCCGTGGCGATAGAAAGAGTGCGGAAGCTGTTGAAAATAGGAGGGATAGACGGCTGCCGTTGCGCAAAAGAGTGTGTAATTCCATGATAATGCTGGGCTTGCAGGGATGTAATAGGAAGGAAAGGACTTGGGTTACTTGGCCGAGCTAACATGGGGGAGTTTACCAGAACGACATCTACTGTGTCAAGAAATTTGTCTAAACTTATAAGCGGACATTTTGACCCGTTAGCGTGATCCCTGCGCTCAGCGCACAAAACCAAAACCCGCGCTCGTCACCAAACAGAACCCCCACTCGTCACCAAATTTGAAGCGATGGCCGCCAAAATTCGCGCTCGCCAAGCGGCTCTCCGCCGTGCGCAACGAAAACGATAAAGGGCGGACCATAGCTAAAGCCATCTGCGTTGGGCGTTGTTCCTGTCACGGAATTGGAACGCCACGCTCCTGACTGGCCACGCTGCCGCCTGACATGAAAAGATGGAGCTATTGGATTTACGAATCGCTGGCATCACAGAATCAGCTTTGACAGACTAAACAGTTTGGGAGTAGCATCCCCGTTACCAAGCCATATTGGCTCTTAGCAGGATTTTCTTTCTTCAATGTCGAGGATAGGGTAAGGGTGCACCCCAGGTGCCGAGTGGCGCTGCTTTGGGGGGCACTTTAATCAGGGGCGGGTGGTCTGCAGAAGTCGGCTCTAAGGCGTGGGCAATTAGGGGTGATTGGGCGCTGGTGAGCTGCTCTGAAAATTGATCAGGGGGTGGAAGTATGAGGCGATTGTTCCTCGCAGTGGCTATGATTTTGAGTTTGGGTGTAGTGGCAAATGCGCAGACTTTTCGCGGAGCGATCAACGGAACGGTGACGGATCCGTCGGGCGCGTCGGTGCCAAACGCGCAGGTAAAGGCGACGGAAGTCGCGACAGGAATTGATCACACGACAAACACAACGAGTGACGGTGCGTTTGCGTTCCAAGATCTGCCGCTAGGATTCTATAAGGTCACAGTGACCGCCACGGGCTTCCCGCCATACGCGGTAGACAAGGTTGAGGTGGCCGCTGGCACAATCTATACGCTGAATGTGAAGCTAACCATGCAAGCGACGACCACGACGGTCGAAGTATCTGCGGCGGCACTCACACTGGACACCACGACTCAGACGCAAACAATGACGCTCAGTGAGGATATCGTTCAGGATATTCCGCTGAACGGCCGCGATTTCACGCAGTTGGTGGCAGTGTCGCCCGGTTACGGAGGGTATTCGGTGGGTGGCTACGGATCGTTGAACGGCACGCGGCCAAACCAGATGAACTGGCAGATCGACGGCGTGGACAACAACGATTTCTGGCACAACATTCCGGCGGTGAATCAAGGGGGAGTATCTGGAATCGCCGGCGTGGTCCTCCCGATTGACTCGGTCACCGAATTCTCCGCGCAGACCTCGTCGGGCCCGGAGGGCGGCCGCAGTGCAGGTGGCACCGTAAATGTTGTCACAAAATCCGGCAGCAACGACATTCACGGCACGCTTTATTATTACAACCGGAACGAAGCTTTCGGCGATCCCTCGCCCTTTTTTGCTCCGAGCGCGAACGTTCCGAAGCCGCCCAAAGAGCGCAACGAGAACTACGGCTTCTCCGTCGGCGGACCGATCATCAAGAATAAGACCTTCTATTTTGCCAGTTACGAGAAGCAGCAGTTTATCTTCGGCCTGTCCGGTATAGCCACTGAGCCTTCCACTGCGTGGGTGAACCAAGCTCTGGGTGTGCTACAAAGCCACGGCGTTGCCGAGAGCGGTGTCTCCGCCACATTAATTGGCCCGAACGGCTTCTGGCCACAGAATGTGATCGGCAATTTGCCTGGAACCACCAACAATTTTTTCAGCCCCAGCGCCGAGACCGGATACAGCTACAACGGCGTGGTTAGACTTGACCAGCAAATCACTGACAAGCACCACCTTTATTTGCGTTGGTTCGGCGGACAGGGGAGCCAGACCGCCCCTCTAGGTGGCAGCCCTGCATTGGGAACCGCCAGCTCAAACCTGCCCTACTATTTTGAAGTCGCTCCACTCCACGTCTTTAACTACTCGGCGGTGCTCAATTCTGAATTGACGACGAAGTTGACTAATCAACTTCTCTTCGGCGCGAACTACTTCAATCAGGTCTTTAGTGACAAGAACAACAGCTTCAACACTCAAGCTATGGGCTTATTCTTAAGTCCGGATGCGACGAACAAGGGTAAGTACATTCTGGGCGCGCCAAACATCGTCATTGCTCCGCCTTCGAGCGGCGGGTCTGGAGGATTTGAACAGATTGGGTTGACGCCCCCTGAGGGCCGAAGCGACCTTACCTGGCACATCTCCGACATCGTCTCGCACACAATGGGAGCGCACCAACTACGCTATGGTGCGGAAATCCGCCGCGCCACAATTGATGAGTTTTACCATCGCCGTGGCACTGGGCAATTCATCTTCGACGGGACCGCAGGCCCTTGGGCCGGCAGCGCCACCTGCGCAGCGAATCCCCTGGTCTGCTCCCTAGCCGACTTTCTTGCCGGCGATGTTTCTGCCTGTGACGCTTTTCATAGCGCTGCGGGAGATATCTGCGGCTCGACAATTGCTGTGGGAAACCCGGAACGCTTTGTGGGAGTTACCGCTTTCAACGCGTACTTCCAGGATTCCTGGCAGGTAACCAAAAGGCTGAACGTAAATTACGGCTTGCGCTACGAATACTTCGGGCCGATGTCCAGCAGCAAAAAGGACATCGCGAATTTTGTACCAGGAACGGGATTTGTGGTTCAGGGTGGGGGGACTCCACTGTTCAAGCCGGGCAAGGACCATTTTGCTCCACGACTTGGGATCGCTTATCAGCCAACGGGAAGATCGGACTTGGTCGTTCGTGCCGGGTTTGGCGTCTTCTATGACCAAATCAACTTGAACCCGTTCTTAGATTTCCGCCCGCCCGTTGCCGCGCCGTCAGGCATTGAGGGCAACCCTTTTGGTGCATCCCCCGTCTCGACTTACTCACGGAGCGGTTACAATTGGGGTGCCGTACAGGCCGGCGGGGCTTCTATCTTCCCCGGTGTCCAGGCTTGCTCCGATCCCAACTGCGCTGCGCCCACAGACCCGAAAGGTCTTGGCGCCTATTCGGTAAGCCCGAACTTCCGTACACCGTATTTCTTTAACTACAACCTGCAGGTGGAGAAGGCTTTCGGAAACGTGGGCGTACTACAGGTTGGCTATGTCGGAAGCGAAGGACGCAAATTGAATATCGTTTCTAACATCAACAGCAGCGGTGCGTTTCCGAATTTCGGCAACATTCTGCAGCTCAACACGATCGGCACCTCCAACTATAACTCCTTGCAAACTGTTTTCAGACTCAGGTCGTGGCGCGGACTCACTTCACAGCTCGCTTACACCTGGTCGCACTCCTTGGACGAGATCAGCGAGTACCGGGGCGCAATCCTGACGGATGCGAACAATCGCCTGCTGGATTATGGCAATAGCGACTTCGATACCAGGAACCTGTTCACGGTGGACTTTACTTATGATGTCCCGAAAGCGCCTTGGGCGAATTCTGGATGGTCAAAGCGTGCGTTCAATGGGTGGCAGGTGAGCAGTGTGATGAACTGGCACAGCGGCCAGCCTTCCGACGAAGGTCGGTTGGGACTAGATGTGATTGGTAACCCGTACGCTGGACTTAGTCACAGCTTCGATAAGACAATACCGGGAGTGCAATGGTGGAACCCGGCAGCGTTCTGCAGCCCTGGGGGGACAATGTGCCCAGGCGCAGCGGACAATCTCTCGCGCAACAAGTTCACCGGTCCAAGTTTCGGCAATGTTGACCTGTCGTTGATCAAAAACGTGCCGATTACCGAACGTGTCAGAATCCAGCTCCGCGCGGATTTCTTTAACCTCTTCAACCGCATCAATTTCGCTTCCGGAGTTGGATCCGTGAATAGCAGTTGTTCGCCGAATGCCATAACAGGAGTGTGCACCTCGAACAGCGGCTTCGGGACTGTCACTGACACCATCGGGGACTTCAACGGCGCTCCCGCCATTGGCCCTGGCGAGGCGCGCAACATACAGCTCGTTGCGAAGATCGTCTTCTAACAACCTTGCCTGACGTTGTTTACAGTGCGCGAGGGCTTTGGTCCTCGCGCATTTTTTCAGGTGGGTGCCTGTGCGTTTGGCCGGTAATTAGTTGTGCAAATGGATGTTGTCTTGCCGAGTTGTCCTGTGGAATCTCTGCTAGGCTGAAGTTACGTAAGCACTTATTGGTTGGGCGGCACGCTTGTGAAAAAGGCGCGCAACCTGATGAATTTGGTCGCGGTAGGGTCCCCAAAAACTGCAGAACGCCTTGAGCCGGATCGATCTGGCCGGGGGAGTTTGCGGTTACTTATGGGCGAAGAGGAGAACTGACGTGAAAAAGGCAACGATTTGCCTGGCAATTACGGGAATGTTTGGGTCCTTGGCTGGGTTGGCGGCGGGGCCGGCTTTTGCGCAGACTGCTGGGTCGACACCGACCGCGTCTAACGTGTCGCGAACCACTAAGGCTGTGAACTTCCGGCGGGCTGGCGGGTCGACGAAGCTGGAATTTCATGGGACGGAGTTGCTGCCGGCGGCGGGCGGCGAAGCGAAGGTGGAGAGCAAGAGCAATCGGATTGAGATCGACGCGAAATTCGAGAGTTTGGAAGAGGCGACCAAGTTTGGGCTGGAATACCTGACGTATGTGCTGTGGGCTGTGTCGCCGCAGGGGCGCGCGGTGAATTTGGGCGAAGTGGTGCTGAATCATGGCAACGGGCACGTGAAGGCGATCAGCGACATGCAGACGTTTGGCATGATCGTCACGGCGGAGCCGTATTTCGCCGTGCAGCAGCCGGGGAACGTGGTGGTGCTGGAGAATGTGATTCCGGCGGACACCCTGTCGAAGGTCGAGAATATTGATGCGCGGTATGAGCTGCTGGGACGCGGGGTTTACTCGTCGTCGAACACGAAGATTGAGAATGCGATTTTTGGGATCGATCGCAAGACCCCGCTGGAGCTGTTTGAGGCGCGGAATGCGGTGCGAATCGCGCGGATTGCGCTGGCGGATAGGTATGCGGCGTCGATCATGAGTAAGGCGGACCAACAGCTGAAGGGCGCGGAGGATGTGTATCGCTCCGGGCGGGACAAGAAATCGGTGGATGCGGCGGCGCGTGAAGTGGTGGAGACGGCGGAAGAAGCGCGCGTGATGGCGGTGAAGCAGAAGGCTGAGGAGGACGCGCAGGCTTCGGTAACAGCCGAAAAGAAAGCTGCACTGGAACGCGAAGCTAAGGCTCGCGCGGATGCGGCCGCCGAAGTGAAGCGCCGGCAGGAGGCGGATCAGGCGCGCGCAGCGGCGGAAGCGGCGAAGGCGGATGCGGAACGCATGAAGCAGGAGGCGGAGCAGGCATCTCAAGACGCGGTTCGGCAAAGACAGGAAGCCGAACAAGCGCGGGCGGCAGCTTTGCAGCAGCAGCAGGTGGCGCAGGCGGCCGCAGAGCAGGCGGCACGGGACACAGCAGCGGCAGTATCGCAGAGACACGCTGCGGAAGCCGAGGCGGAAAAGGCGCGGCAGGCAGCAGCGCAGGCGGAAGCGGAGAAGGGGCAGCTTCGCGCGCAGTTGCTTTCGCAGTTGAACTCGATTTTGCAGACGCGGGATTCGGCGCGCGGGCTGATTGTGAATATGTCGGATGTGCTGTTCGACACCGGGAGCTACACGCTGAAGCCGGGAGCGCGCGAGAAGCTGGCGAAGATTTCCGGCATCGTGCTGGCGCATCCGGGGCTGAATTTGCAGATTGAAGGGCACACGGACAGCGTGGGCAGCGACGAAATGAACCAGCAACTTTCCGAGCGGCGTGCGGATTCGGTGCGGGATTTTCTGGCGGAGCAGGGCGTGCCGGGATCGGCGATCAGCGCGCGTGGGTTTGGCAAGACCCAACCAGTGGCGTCAAACGATACGGTAGAAGGGCGGCAGCGGAATCGTCGCGTGGAGCTGGTGGTGAACGGCGATGCCATCGGTGGCGGGAATGCTAACGCAGCGGTGACGTCGAATCAGTAGCAGTTCGTGCGCTCACTTATGGGTTTTGGCCATTGCCCGAAGATATAGCTGTCCATCAGAGGCGCACAGCCAGAAATGGCTGTGCCACTGTCACACACCAATTATGAACTTTCCGTTGGCTACGTAGGCGTAGGCCATTCGCGGGGTGTTGAAGGCGAAGCCGGGGTTTCCTTTGCTATCGAGAAGGATTACGCCGCCTGTGGCGTGGGTGCGTTTGGCCAAGACGCTGACGGCCTCACGGGCGGCGAGGGCCGCTACGTCGGGGGTCGTCGGCTTCGGCAGAATTGACGGAGAAAGATTTGGATCGGTGCCGACCGGGTGACGCAGGAAGTCCGCGGCTGTTTTTGCCAACACTACTTTCATGATGGCTTCTCCGTAGCCGGTGCAGGAAACGCCGCCGACCTCCGCATCGGCGTAGCAGCCACAGCCAATCAACGGAGAATCTCCCACACGGCCGGGAAGTTTGCAGCAAGTTCCGCCCGTACTGGTGGCGGCAAATAAACGACCATCGCTGTCGAGAGCAACAGCGCCGACCGTTCCTTGTTCGTGGCCGCGATGATGCGCGGCGGCGTGCTTGCTGTTGCGGCATTTCAGCCAAGCGTCGCGCTCGGCATCGGCAATCAGTTCGTCCGGCGGGCATAGCTCCAAACCTTGATCAGCGGCAAAGCGTTCGGCGCCGTCTGCGACGAGCATCATGTGCGGACAATTTTCGAGGACGTGACGCGCGAGACGTATGGGATTGCGAATGCGACGCAGCGCCGCGACGGAACCTGCGCGCAGCGTGGCGCCGTCCATGACGATCGCGTCGCATTCAACGTGGCCATCGAGCGTTAGATGCGAGCCGAAGCCGGCGTCGAAGACTGGGTCGTCTTCCAAAACCATGACAGCGGCTTGAACGGCGTCGAGTGCCGAACCGCCGTGGTTGAGGATGGACCACCCTGCGGCGATAGCGCGCTCGCAGCCGGCTTTGCATGCGTCGACAGCTTCATCGGGAATGTCCCAAGCGCCGCCGTGAACGATTAGCGAAGGTTTCATGGGAAATGAGAATCGCAAAGCGAGAGTACGGTTGTCCAGGAAACGAAGCGACTTTTAGCTTCGTGAGTTTGCAACTAGATGAAGAAATCGAGCAAGACTAGCAAAGGTCCGAGAAAGGCGAGAATCAGGCCACCAGTGATGGGGCTGCGAGGGATGCGGTAAAAGGAGCGCACGAAATTGGCAGGCACAGCTTTGAGACGCGACTCCGGACGTGGGCCGTAGAAGGGGCCGACTGCGGTGTAGCGCGAAAAACTGCGGCGGAAAGCGCAGGCTTCGTCTTGAATCCATACGGAAACTTCTTCGCGGCCGCGCCAGACGAGCGCTGCGCCAACCATAAAGAGGAAATAGCCTAGAAATGTTAGAAGTCCCATAGCCGAACCTTCGCCCCAATACATGTTTCCTCACACGCTCGGAGTGTTGTGATTTACACGCGTAAATGAGCTGCCGTGTTACTCGCCGTCGTGAATAGTGACGAGACGCACGACTTCAAACTCCTTTTGACCAGCGGGGGTGGAGACTTGCACTTCATCGCCCACTTTATGATTGAGCAGAGCGCGACCGATAGGCGATGTGGTGGAGATGTATCCCTTTTCAGCGTCAGCTTCTTCTGAGCTGACAAGCTTGTATTCGATTTTGACGTCGCGGCTGGTGTCAAGCACAACGATGCGGGAGCCGTAGCCTGCGCGATCTTTTGGAATATTGGTGAGGTTGAGCATGCCCAAGTCGCCCATGCGTTTTTTAAGCTGCGCGATGCGGGCATTCACGAAGCCCTGACGCTCTTTGGCATATTTGTACTCGGCATTCTCGGAGAGATCGCCATGGGCGCGGGCGACGGCAATTTCCTTGGGGAGGTCGACGCTGAGTTCGTGCTCAAGCGCGGTAAGTTCCTCCTGGATCTTCTGTTTAATCTTCTGCAATGGGTCAGACATAGCGAATCAAGGCCTATCCAAGCAGGGCGGAAGCAATTCAATCACGCGCCCCGCAAACTCTTAATTATACCCGCATAAGTAATTATAGAGGCAGGCTAAGGACCGCTACAAGATACGTTGTTCGCAGCAAAAGAACAACGAAAAGCGCGAGGTGACCGCAACTTTCCGCGGCTGCACTCATCCAAACAGTGTTTAACACCTCCGTTTATTCGAGGCACCATGGGCTTGCTGCGGGAGCCGTTTTCGGCACAAAACATTTCTCAACGGGCGGCAACTGAGGGGCTCGGAGTGTCTGGGCAAGAGCCAAGCACCGGGATACCTCTGCGCAAATTTGGACGGCATGAGGTTAAGGTGTCTGCGCTTGGTTTCGGGGGGCATCATTTGGGCGACGCGGAGAACGTACAGGTGGCGATGCGCCTGGTGCAAGAGGCGGTGGACAACGGGATCACATTTTTCGACAACTGCTGGGAATACCACGTCGGGAAATCAGAGGATTGGATGGGGAGAGGGCTGAAGGGGCGGCGGGACAAAGTATTTCTGATGACGAAGGTGTGCACGCATGGGCGGGAAGCGATGCTCGGATTGCAAATGTTGGAACAGTCTTTGCGGCGCCTGCAAACGGATCATCTGGACCTTTGGCAGATTCACGGCGTTAGTTTTGAGAATGATCCCGATCTTTTTATTCGCCCAAACGGAGCGGCCGAAGCGCTGCGCAACGCGAAGGAGCAGGGTAAAGTGCGCTTTGTGGGATTCACCGGGCACAAGGATCCGGCGATTCACTTGAAGATGATTGAGACAGGTTTTCCGTTCGATGCGGTGCAGATGCCGCTGAACGCGTTTGACGCACACTTTCACAGTTTTACCGAGCAGGTGCTGCCAGAAGTAAATCGGCGAGGCATGGCGGCCTTGGGGATGAAGCCGATGAGCGGGCATGGCGATCCCATCGAGCAGGGCGAATTGAGTGCGGAAGAGGCACTGCGGTATGCGATGAGCCTGCCGGTGACGACCACGATCACGGGAATCGATAAGCCGGAAATCTTGCAGCAGAATTTGAAAATTGCGCAGGGATTTACGGCGATGACCGCGGCAGAAATGCGTGCTCTTCGTGAGCGGACACGGCAAGCTGCGGGTGACGGGCGCTACGAACTCTACAAAGTATCGCTGAAGTTCGATAATCCGGAGGCACGCATTGCTCATAATTTCCCGCTCGATGAGCAAAGCACGGAAGTGAAAGAAATGCTGAAAGCCACAGAGAATACGGGCCATCCGTTTCCGGATGTAAAGCCGCCACAACCATAGATTCAGGAGCGAAAAATGGAGAACAAGAAAGGATTCACGCGGCGCGGATTTGTTAAGGCGAGTGCTGCGGTAGTCACAGCTTCTCTTGTGGCGCGACCGGGGTCAGGGTCGGGCAGAAGGAGCCAAGAAAGAGAAACTGAGAGCGTGCCGCACCGGCCTTTGGGAAAGACTGGGGCACTGGTTTCGTGCATGGGAGTCGGTGGCTACCACCTCGGATCTATTAAGGAAGAGAAGGAGTCGACGGAGTTGGTCGCGCGAGCACTGGATGCGGGCATCAATTTTTTTGACAACTGTTGGGAGTACCACGATGGCGTGAGCGAAGAGCGGCTGGGCGCGGCGCTCAAGGGCAAACGCGACAAGGCGTTTGTGATGACAAAGGTGTGCACGCATGGTCGCGGCAAGGACGTGGCGATGAAGCAACTGGAGGAGTCCTTGCGCCGATTGCAGACCGATCATGTGGATTTGTGGCAGATTCATGAAGTTGTGTATTGGAACGATCCGGAATTGATTTTTTCGCCGAATGGAGCAGCGGAGGCGCTGCTGGCTGCGAAGCAGCAAGGGAAGGTGCGCTTTGTGGGATTTACGGGGCACAAGAATCCGGCGATTCATTTGAAGATGCTGGTGCATGACTTTCCTTTTGACACGGTGCAGATGCCGCTGAACGCGCTGGACGCGACGTTTCGCAGTTTTCAGCAGCAGGTATTGCCGGAAGCGAAAAAGCGGGGAGTTGCTGTGCTGGGCATGAAGAGCTTGGGCGGAAGCGGCGAGATTGCCGTGAACGGGGCGGTTACGCCCGAAGAAGGATTGCGTTACGCCATGAGTTTGCCCGTGGCGACAACGATCAGTGGAATGGATTCACTGGTGGTGCTTGAGCAAAATTTAGGTGTGGCGAGAGGGTTTAAGCCGTTTGGGGAGCAGGAGATGGCGGGGTTACGAGAGCGGGTCCGTCCGCTCGCTGCAGATGGGCGATACGAACTCTTCAAGACGACAACAAAGTACGACGGAAATGTCGGACGGGAACAGCATCATTACCCACCAAAAGAAAAATTGCCCGCATAGGCGGCCTGCGCGCTGATAGCACAGACTGGGTTCACCTGACATTCACTTGAAGTGTCTGAGACTTTGTATTTCCCGAGGAGTCGCTGATCGTTAGAGTGTACGTGGTGGTTTTTGCCGGGGACACGTTGACGCAACGCGCGTAGGACGGCCAGACCGCATTTGGCTGCGGCTCGAGCTTCACAATTTTGGCATTGGCGACGCTATAGCAGAGCTGCACGCTTTCTCCCTTGTGAATGGCGCCCGGACTTGCATAGAAACTCTGGATAGCAAGTTCCTTGCCGCCGAGCTGTTCCAGAGCGATGCGGTCGTTTTCCAATTGTTTTCGCGAGGCTTCTTCGCGGGTTCGGCGCTCAATCGAGCGGTCCTCTTGCCAGCGGGAATACAAGATCCAAGACACAACAATAAGCGCGATACCCACGAGGAGCGAAGAATACAGAAGCGGATTCTTAAACGGGCTTTTCGCCCGAGGCTTTGCCGGAGTGTCAGTCAGCACGGTGGCCCGTTCCCGCAGAGAGTATGGTCAAGATTTCGTGAACGTCCAACGGGTAACGGCCTCCGTGAAGTTTTCTGCGTGCTCGTCTTGTCCGAAGACGGTTTGCGGCGTAACGCGAAACACGAGGCTGCCCGAAGATTCGAGGAGAGGTCCAAGGTCACCACCATACTTTTGATTGTAGATTTCGATTAGCTGCTTCCAGACCGCACGGTCCGGCACCTCTTGGGCAGTGCCTTCGAGGATTACAGCCTCGTCGGCTTTTTCGGTGCCGACCGCGCAGCGAGGGTTGCCGGCGAGATTTTTTGCTTTGCGCGTGCGAGATCCAGTGCTGAACCAGAAGGAGTTCTGCCACCAAATGCCCCAGACCACCATGAGATGTGGCTGCCCATCGGAGCGAGACGTCGCGATCCAGTAGTTGTGAGATTTTTCGAGGCGCTCGAGCGCCCAGGACCAGGGTTTTAGGGCGGAAGAGCCGGTGGGCTTGTCGAGCGCATCTGGCCAGTACGGGTGGCTCGATGTGGGTTCAAGCATAGAGTGCCTCGTCGTGGGCAGGGAACCAACATTCTAACAGTCAGAGGCAGAACTATAAATTCGTTTTGTCCTTTGCTGATCGATGGGTTTTATTGAGAACGCGAAATGTTCGCGGGATTTATGAAACGATTTACGACACAAAGGCGCAGCCGACGCGGAAACCGCCCTGCGTTGTGCGTTGAGACCACACTGGTTTGAGGCTGACACGCACAGGCGGAAGAATGGGGACATGCAGGACGGCTAAGATGTTGTCCGGAAGATCTTCCTGTGCGTCAAGTTCGATAGCGACGCCTCCGAAACCGAGATCGAGAACGCGCGCGCGGCGTGCGCCTTGTTCGCCGAGGGTAGCGTACGCGTTGGTGCCGGCCATCGAGACTCGCTCCGCTTTGCGTTGAACTGCGTAGCTGCGTGGAGACGAAGCTTGGGGAGGCGTGGTCGGTTCTGGTTCCGCGGGAGCGGACTCGGACTGTGGAGTAGGGTCGGAGCGTTCTGCGACTCGTCCGGATTCAATGGAAATTGGCGCCGGGGGAACTGTGGAGCGTTCAGGAGCTGAACGGGGTTCCGGTGGAGCGGATTCGGTTGGAATGCGAGTTCCACCGTTTCCAGTTCTGCCATGATTTGCTTGCTTTAGGCGATAGAGCCGCTCATCGGCAACGCGGATCAACTGATCAGCCTGCTCTCCATCTTGCGGGAAGGTGGCGACGCCGTGATCCATACTTACGCCGATAATCAACTGCAAGGGGTGCAGCATTTCCGCAAAAACCGTTTCTACACGGCGGCTAAGCGCCAACGCTTGTTCGGCATCTGTTTGCGGCAAGAGAAGAGCGAACTCGTCTCCACCAATTCGGAATGCAAAATCGGAAGTACGGAGAGCTTTTTTGAGCGTAGCTGCGGCGGCGCGGAGAACCTCATCGCCGCGCGGATGGCCATGCTTATCGTTCACTTCCTTGAAGCGATGGAGATCGAGAACTACAAGTCCCAATGGCGAGCCGTAACGGCGGCCGCGATTGAGTTCTTTTTCAAAGGTTTCACTGAAGAGGCGGCGATTGTAGAGGCCGGTCAGCGGATCCGTAACGGCGTTTAGTTGCAGGATCTTCAGCTCGTCGTATTCAATAACAATTGGGACGCGGAACAGGCCGGCCGAAGCGAGAACGTCCATCAGCGCGGTTTTGAGAGCGACGGGGCGACCGAGATTTTCACTCAGTTCGCGGCGACGCAGAAGCATTTCGTCCCACAACTGAATGCATTGGCTTTCGCGGAGATCCAAATGAGTGATAGCGCGAATATATCGTTGCAGGAATTGGCCGCGCGCAGACAGATCGAGGCTTTCGAGCGTGTCGGCAAGAAGCTCGAGATAAGAATCCTCTACTGGCAGACGAGGGGGCACAGGGGCGCCGGGGCTGGGCATGCTGGGTGGTTACCTAACCTCTGCCTAATCCCCGCGGGGTGTGGGGAGAGAACGAAACTTCTCTGTTGGACAAGGAGCAAGTGGCGGTCCATCCGTACCACGACGGAGAACGCGAGAATTGTTCCTTAACCAACGCAAGCGCGAGGTCTATGTAAATGCTATCTCAAAGTAAACAATAAAGATAGCCGCGTGAGGGGTGCGAGGGAATCTTGGGCCGAGCCGTTCTTATCGGATGAAACCAAAATACCCAGGAATAAAAGGTGGCACAAAGAGGAGGTAATTACTCAAGTGGCCTTAAGAATTCCAGACCGAATAGGCGAATGTCGCCTGTGACCCACTGCCGAAGGATCTTAGCCAAGATGGGAGGAGTCTCGTTCGGAACGACGCTGGAGGAGGAGGTCGGTGACGGGGCTGGTACGGTGATGCTGACGACCTGGTCTGGTCGGAGGAAATGGGTTGAGGCGATGCAGGCGCCCGTTGCGCTGATGTTGAGCGTCTTGGTGAGCTCAATGAACTCTACGCCAGAGGTGTCGACGCCGCGAAGAAAAACGGGTACCTGGAGGCGGATGCGTGGTGAGCCGCGTCGTTGAGCAGGCTCCAAGCGCTCCCCCTTCTTGTCTATTTGGATTTCCAAACGCCCCCCGAGTGGTACCAGCGCACTAGTACGTGCATATTCAGTGCCAGGAAAACCCGTTTCGGACCAGGGTTGTAAGTCCCAGGGGGACAGTAACTTAGCCGGAACCCTGGAGCCAGAAGGCAAGATGAGTTGAGTCTGTTCGGGTTAACTCTGCGGCTAGACGCTTCCTCAAATGTGCAAACGGAACGCTTTTCCCATTGACAGGTGAGTAGGTGTTTGGGAGTATGGCGAACACGAAAAGAGGAAAATTTTTTCCTATAGCCCCTGAGTGGCCTCGGAACGAATGAGTGGAACAATTGCAAATCCGGTGGTAGCTGGTTCGCGTGCACTGCCAGGGTTCTCAAGAGGCGCGGTTGTCAGCCTTCTGGACGCGGTGGAAACTGCGCTGGTTGTCTCGGAGCGAGACGGACGGGTTGTATTGGTAAATGCGCGAGCGCGCAAGTCGCTGGGCATTGAAGTTAGCGATGATTCGGGAACCAACCTATTTACTGAATTACTACACACTAACGCCGCGCAAGTTTTTCGAGAGATCGAAAGCGGAAAGCATGAACTGCGGCTGCAGGTGGCGCGTGGCGACGAGAAATTCTTCGCAAGCGTACAGTGGATACCAGAGCCGGACTGGGTCGTGGCGCAATTCGTACGGCAGGACGAACAGCAGAGGCCGGATCCGGCGACGCAGATCACCGTGCAGGAGCTTCTGCAAGAGCGCGAAATCACGTACCGCAATCTGCTTGCTGCGTATTTGAAGCTGCAGGAAGTGAACCGGCAGAAAACGGTATTCCTCGCTTCCGCTGCGCACGAACTCAAGACGCCGCTGGCAGTGATTAAGGGCTATTACGATTTGATGCTGGCCGGTTCGCTAGGAAAATTGTCGGACAAGCAAAGAGACATCCTGGAGGAATCGAAGGAGAGCTGCGAGAGGCTTGTCCGGCTGGTGTCCATGTTCTTGAATTACTCCGCCCTCGAGAGCGGAAAATTGGTGCTGCAGCTTCGTGAAAATGATTTGCGCGATTGCCTGGATGAGGTGGCGAAGAGATGGTCAGAGGCATTTCAGCGCAAGGGCGTGAAGCTGGAAGCGTCTTTCGATCCCTCGATACCGAATTTCCGGTTCGATTACCAGAAGGTACAACAGGCGGCGGCGAACTTACTGGATAACGCCTTGAAGCATACGCCGGCCGGCGGCATGGTGACGCTGCATGCCGGGCCCCATTTTTGGGAACGCCGCGTGTCGGAAGTTGCGCCAATCCAGGAGCGGAGACGCTTTCGCCTGCCGCGCCCGAACAGCGTGGAGGTTTCCGTGGCGGATACTGGTCCCGGAATACCGGCGGAACATCACCAGGAGATTTTTGAGGATTTTGTGCGCGTCGATCGCAACACGACCGGAATGGGTTTGGGGCTGGCAATTGCGAAGCGGTTGATTCAAGCGCATCGCGGGAAAATTTGGGTGGAAGACGGGCAGGCGGGCGGCAGCAAATTTACGTTTCTACTGCCCATGGATCAGAGTTGATCTGCTGGAATTGAACGAAATCGGATGATTGAGCGCGAAGGAGATCTCGATGGCTACTGTCAAAGAAAAGATTCTGGTGGTCGATGATGAACCGAGCATTAGAAAGTATCTGCAAACGCTGCTTGAGGTAGACGGCTTCGACGTGGAGACGGTTAGCTCCGGCAAAGAGGCGCTTGCGAAGATAAACGCGGGAGAGCGGCCGGATTTCATTATTCTGGACGTTTTGATGCCGGAGATGAACGGCCTCGACACGCTGAAAGAATTGATGCAACTGGACCGCAGCCTGAACGTGATTATGTTGAGCTGTTCGAACGAGGTTGGCACGGTAGTAGAGGCGATTCGTATCGGCGCACACGATTACCTGACTAAGCCCTTCGAGAAAAGTGAGCTGGACGCGGCGATGCTGAAGTCGCGACAGAAAAATCAGTTAACGCAGGAAAATCAGGCGTTGCGCGATTATTGCGATCAGGTGACGGAAGACTTGAGTTTCCTGGCGGCAAGTCCGCAGATGGTGCGAATCCGGCAGCAAATCTTGCAAATCGCGCCCGTGGACGTGCCGGTATTCATCTGCGGCGAGAGCGGCGTGGGCAAAGAAGTTGTTTCGCGCATGATTCACTTGCGTTCGAAAAGACGAAATCAACCATTTGTGAAGGTGAATTGCGCTGCGCTGCCTGGGGAACTGCTCGAGTCGGAACTGTTCGGGTTTGAGCAGGGGGCGTTCACAGGGGCGGTTCGCTCCAAGCCTGGAAAATTCGAATTGGCAAACAAAGGAACTATTTTCCTGGATGAAATTGCGGAAATGAGCACGCATTTACAGGCGAAGCTTTTGCACGTGCTGCAGGATCATCAATATTCGCGGCTGGGCGGACGGCACTTAATCGAGACAGATGTGAGAGTGCTCGCGGCCACGAACGTCGATGTGCAGGAGGCAATGAAGACCGGGCGGTTTCGCGAGGATTTGTACTATAGATTGAACGTGCTCTCGATTCTGGTTCCGCCACTGCGCGAAAGGACTGCTGAGATACCGCTGCTGTTCCGCCATTTCCTTGAAAAATACAGCGAAAAGTTCGGGAAGCCATCGCACGGACCGTCCAAGCACCTGCTGGATGCGGCGGTGAATTATCCATGGCCAGGAAATCTGCGTGAGCTTGAGAATTTCGTGAAGCGCTACGTGATCCTGGAGGATGACGAAGGCAGCCTGCGCGAATTGATTGAGATGTCTGCTACACGGCAGCGGACGTCGCCTCGGCAGGAGCCGGTCCTTCCGCGCGAGCAGGGACTAAAGGCCTTGGTGCGAGGCCTGAAGGACGAGGCCGAAATGGAAGCGATCGCGGATGCGCTCGAAAAGACGCGGTGGTGCCGCAAAGATGCGGCGAAAATGCTTGGCATCAGTTATAAGGCACTGCTTTACAAAATGCGACAATTCAACTTGGATACTCCGCGAACGCGGCGGTCCGCTGCGCCGGGAGCTGAGCCAGCAGTAGTGGGCGCGGCGGTTCGGAATGAGTAGCGGCGGTTTCGGCTTGCTCGTACAAAGGTGATTGGTTCGCACGGTCCTCGATCCCGATACTGACGCAGTGTCGCACTAAACCAGTCCTACTTAATCGCTGAGCGCTTGCGGTACGCCAGACGCTGCCTGCTCCTGTTTTCAACCACTATGATTGACGGACGAAGTTGCTTTCCCGACATGATGGTACCTGACTGGTACGGGCGGACTTAACTATCGAGTGCGTGAAGATGGTGATACAATCCGGTGAATTCGCGTCAGGCCATAAGTGCGAGCTATTTGGGAAAGGGCGCGGCTAGTTCGGCATCAGCCGCAGGCAGAGTGGAGGATGGGGATAATGACGGAAAGGCGCACGGCTCGACGCTATGACTTATCGTTGCCCGTGATCATTCGGATGCCGACGGAGCGGGTGGCGGACACCCAAAAAGGGAAAACGCGTGACGTATCGACGCGCGGAATGTATTTCGTCCTCGATCAGGATTTAGAGGCAGGCTCCGAACTAGACATCACCTTGACCTTGCCGGCGGAAGTGACCCACGGCTCCGAAGTATTTGTGCGAGCGATGGGAAAGGTGGTTCGCGTGGAACGCCGCATGGAAGACGGAAGCGCCCGCATGGGTGTGGCTGCAGTGATCGAGCGATACGACATAATCCGCGGCGAAAACGGACATATAGGCTGAGCTGCGCGGCTTAACGCGGGAACTGCCGGCCCGGCGATAGAATCTCTGCGCTGAATTGACACTGACCTGAACCCCTTATCCGGCGAAAGCGCATCGCCACCAACTCCAACTGGCAAATCGCCTTTAGCGGGCGTCTCCTTGAGGGCCACAAGAGAGGCTCCCTCGTAGTTCCATCCACCATTCCACTTGAGCTGGGACGCTGCCGCGGTTACGGCAAAGAATTTTACAAATACGCAAATACTTTTCCCGCGGATTGGCAAGCTGTGGCGGATTGGCGCCGCTACCGCGCGGTGACATTTGGCATCCTCGAAGCCGTTTGTTCTCATTGGGATATGGTGGTTCTGGTACTAACGGTGGATTGTTTGAGCGAATGGAAGTTGGAGCTTCGAGTGCTTGTTAGGAGAAAACGGGCGCGAGCAACTGATCCGCGCACACAGCGAACTAGAAAGATGATACGTGGCGAAGCCTGGCAGCCTAACGACAATTGGAAGTGATCTGCCGCCGGACGAGGTGTATTTCGGACAAACAGCGGTCATGCTTGCGGTGCGCCATAAGGTTGAAAAGGTAGCAAATACGGATGTGCCGCTGCTCATCCAGGGCGAAAACGGGACAGGCAAGGAGGTCTTGGCGCGGCTAGTGCATGCGCGATCGCTGTGGCGGAATGGGATGTTCGTCAAGGTTAATTGCGCGGCGATCCCTGGGCCGCTTCTGGAAAGTGAGCTTTTTGGATATGAGAAGGGAGCTTTTACCGGGGCGAATACGGCGAAGGCAGGCCGCGTGGAGCAGTCAGACGGCGGAACCTTATTCTTGGACGAAATAGGGGAACTTGACTTAAGTTTGCAGGCTAAGCTCCTGCAGTTCCTACAGGACGGGCATTTCAGCCGAATCGGCGGGCAAGAGGAAAAGCAAGTCCGACCGCGAATCATTTGCGCGACAGGACGGCAATTAGAGCAAGAAATCGAGGGCGGGCGCTTTCGATCCGACTTGTTCTACCGGATTAACGTCATTCACATAGAGCTGCCTCCACTTCGCGAGCGACTTGGAGATATTCCCTCCCTGGCGAACTACTTCACATCTATTTCAAGCGCGCGATTTCAACAGGATATGCCGAAGCTTTCCAGAGAACTACTTCGCCTGCTGCAAAGGAGGGCTTGGCCGGGCAACATCCGAGAGCTCGAGAACTGCATCGCGAGGTGCGTGATTTTGGGCCCTGACGAGGCCCTGGAAGCGTACTTACGCGAAGCTGGAGCGGATGGAGGGGCAGAGCAACAAAGTCAGGGCACGATTCCGCTCAAACGCATTGCGGATAAAGCACGGCGCGACTTAGAGCGTGACGTAATCCTGAAGACATTAGAAGGCCACAACTGGAATCGTCGTCGAACGGCCGAAACCCTTAAGATTAGTTATCGAACGCTACTATATAAGCTCCGCGAGGTCGGACTTCCACCGACCCGGCAGCGCAAAATATCCTACCCGGCTAAAACTTCCGCAGCCGCTGCTGGCGCTTCGTCCGATTAATCAGCGGTGTTAGACCCTACCGCCCGCCCTTAGATCTGATGGGGACCCTTCCGCGTGCGCCTCCCCGACCGAATCGCCGGCTATGGCGCCGAATGTAGGCCAAAAAAAAAGAGGCAGCATATGCGCTGCCTCTTTCACTAAAAGAGAATAGCAAGCTTAAATGTAAGTTTAGGGTGCCATTTTGAAGGCAAACAGATAGGCATCATATCCTGGCCAGCCCGCCAGCGAATCACTGACGGTGGCAGTATACGACCCGGTTGCCGAAACCAATTTGTGCTCGATAAGCACATTTCCGCTGACGTCGGTTTCCCAACCCAGGCAGCCCGCGCAGCTGCCGTCTGGAACCCAGCCGCTGCCGGTAGTGAGAGTTCCCTTGCCAACGTCAAAAACAGCAATAAGTAGGTCAGAAGCGTGGGTGGTTGGAGGTGTTGCTGAGGTACTCAGTGTGCAAGGCGCGATGCACTGGACCTGCTTGCGAATCGACGAGGAACCATCGAAAGCGTTAGCTGTCGCAATGCCAGAGTATTCGGACACCTGAAGATAGATAGGCACCGGGGTTCCTGTAAATAACGCGGTGACCTTATTGTTTGGACTGGCATTCACGTTATAAGCCACCCAAAAGTCATCCGTGAGGCTTGCAACGCCCGGAAATCCGGGCACGTGAGTGTAGGTATTCCCAGCAGAATCCGAAAGACTCGAAAGTGCCAGGTTGCCCGTATTCCAGCTTACCCACACGAAAATCATATTGCCCGCGGTGTTGGGATTCAGAAAAGTCTGAGCGATGCACGGCGCAGGCGAGCAGGAAGAACCGCCCGAAGTGGGGGGCACTTGAGCGAAATAAGTCGAAAGCCACTGATAATTGGTCTGGACAAGAGGTGCGCCAGAAGTAGGCGGAGGGGTGATAACGACGGGCTGCGTGACCGTCAACGGAGTGGAGCCGATAATTCCACCCGAGCTCGCGGTAATTGTAGCGGTGCCGGCCGAGAGTCCAGTGGCGGCACCGGACGCGTTGACGGTCGCAACGCCCGTGTTGGACGAACTCCAAGCCACAGAGGAAGTCAGATTTTCGGAGGTACCATCGGTGAATACGCCTGTGGCAGTGAACTGCTGGCCGGTTCCGCTAACGATCGAATTGCCAGCTGGCGACACCTGGATGGAACTTAGGACACCCTCTACCGTGAGTGGCGAGCTGCCGCTTACTGTTCCAGAGGTGGCGGTAATAGTGGTTGATCCGTGACCCGACGCAGTTGCCAGCCCGGAAGCACTCACTGGCGCAACCGTGGGATTGCTGGAGCTCCAAGTGACGTTGTTTGTTATGTTCTGCGTGCTGCCGTCGCTAAAGCTGCCGGTAGCAAAGAATTGCTGCGTCTGCCCCATATTAAGAGTCGGGCTAAAGGGCGTCACCTGAACAGAAGTGAGGCTGGGTCCGGTTGTAGTGGAACCGGAATTTACGGTGAACGCCGCCAACGCGATCGCCCACGGGAAACTGTTGTTCATGCCAGTTATTGCGGCCGTTCCAACCACGGAAGTTCCGGTCAGTGCGGCGGTTTCGTACTCGCTGATCCCAGTTGGCGTCGCTTGAAGGCCGATAAATCCAGAGCCGGTACTGTCGTAGCCATAATGGTGGGCTGTGCCAACAAAAACAAAGTCATTGGGTGAAGTGGTTGCTACCGCGGCGGTAGAGGGGGAAAGGCCGGTGCCGACGCCGATGGCTGTGACGTCCAAAGGACTGACTGGATTGCCGCCGGAAATCTCGTAAATCATAAAGTTGAGGAAGGTGGAGGTGGGGATGCTAACCGTGACCGTATCTTGCCCGCCCTTAACGTTCGCGGCATAAAAGATTTGGGAGCTGATCTGGAGTGAACTGGTGCTAGTTTGCGCTAAGGCCGCGCTCGTATACGTGTTGCCCAGGGTATCCGAAACCGTGGCGCTATTCGTGGACGCGGTGATGACATGGACGAGAATCAAATTGCCTGGGGTGACGCTCGTGGGGAACTGCACAAAAACCGTGTTGGATTGCACTTGAGGGCTGACCGTTTGCTGGACCACGGACCAATTGGCCCAGACTGGGCTGGCAAAGAAGAGCACCAAGAGGCCGAGCAGGAGATTTCGCATTCTCACCTGAGATAACTCCATCGTTCAGAATTTGTAGGATTTAGGCGCGACGCTCGGGAAGAGACTAGCCGGTATTCTTGCTGGTTAGACGGCAGCAGACAGTCTCCCAATCGATCTTGCATCGATCGCGCTTTCTTTCGCGACTTTGGGAGCACTTGGGGTGCCAGCATGCCGCGGCGCTAATCCCCGTATCTGATTGATATTACTAGGCTTATCTTTGCCAGATGCGGCGGGTCAGGGGCCTTCGCGATGGCGTCGGAAACATTATGCTGTTTCCGGAAAATCTTTTGCATACCCAAAGGCCCGTTTCCTGCCACGATGGAGGTGTGAAGATGGGAATATACGAGTGCATTCACAGTGTATTCTGCGCGAATAATCGGTAACATAAGCAAAAGTTGATTTCTGGGAACGAGTCGGTTCTTGAACAGAAAGACCAGCGTAGATGTAAGATTCCGGTCTCGACGCTCTTTCGCAAGCTGAGCGATTCCCGTCGGAGGGCTGAAGATGTTATTTCTGCGTGCCTACCTTTTCTTGGGCCTGATGGCTCACAAGGTACTCTGGGAAGTGCTCAAGCGCGGGCGGCGAGCTGACTATGCGGGACCAACCGCGAAGCCATCATTTAAATTGCGCCTGATAAAGGGTGTTAAGGTGGCGATTTTGACGGGGATCCTGTTGCAGACTGTGTTGCCTTGGGACATTCTTCCTTTGCCGGCTGGAAGGCCGCAAATCAAAATCGTCGGTGTGATCATTTATACCTTGGGTTTGATAATTGCGATATTGGGCCGGATCCACCTGGGCGATAGCTGGTCAGATATCGAAACGCCGAGGGCGGGGAAGGAAGCGCCAGTCGTGACGCAGGGGGTGTACTCGTACATCCGGCACCCGATTTACGCGGGTGACTTGCTGCTGTTGGTCGGGCTGGAATTGGCGTTGCACTCGTGGTTGGTGCTGGGGGCCGTGGCGCTGATTCCGGTGGTGTTCACGAGAGCTGTGAAGGAAGAAAAGCTGCTGGCTAGCCGGTTGCATGGTTACGATTTGTATATCCAAAAAACAAAACGATTCATTCCTTTTGTACTGTAGTGGGAGAATGGGCGTTCGATAACAATCTGTGAGGTCGAATTTTGTACCCGAAAGAAACCGGGGACGAAAGTGTGGTGCGCTTGTGGAAGCAGTGAGTATCGTGATTCCGGCATTCAACGAGGAAGGTGCGATCCAGACGGTGATCGGTGAAGTGCGCGAAATTTTGCATCGGCATGGTACGGTGCCCGAAATTATTATCGTGGATGACGGATCAACGGACGGGACAGCCAAGATGGCTGCCGCAGCGGGCGCGAGGGTGTTGCGCCATCGCAGCAATCGCGGATACGGCGCTGCGCTGAAGACCGGGATTGCGGCGGCATCGCACGAATGCGTGTTGATCACAGACGCGGACGGAACATACCCGGCTGAATACATTCCGCAACTGCTTGATAAATTGGAACGCGCAGACATGGTGGTGGGGGCTCGCACGGGGGCAAACGTCAAAATTCCATTGGTGAGGCGCCCTGCCAAGATGGTCCTGAACGCTTTGGCGAACTACATGACGGCGGCGAAAATCCCCGATCTTAACAGCGGTTTGCGCGCATTTCGCCGGGATCTGGTTATGCAATACTTTCCGATCCTGCCCGATCAATTTAGTTTTACTACCACGATTACTCTGGCGATGCATTGCGACAAATATGCAGTTTCTTATATGGCCATTGACTATAGACAACGAAAGGGCAAGTCAAAAATTGTGCCGTGGGACGCGGCCAGCTTCTTCGTGCTTATTTTACGCACGGTAATGTTGTTCCGGCCGCTACGCGTTTTTTCGCCCGTGGTTCTGCTGGCGTTGGTGGTAGGTTTCGCAAAAATGGGTATAGATCTTTCACACCAGCCGAACATCTCGGCATCGGCGCAGCTAGCATTGATGAGCGGACTTATTATTCTGTTGATTGGAATGTTGGGGGATGCGATTGCAACGCGGCTAGGTCACCTGAACCCCAACGCGGTTGTAGGGGTGAAGCCGGACTTTTTGCTTCCCGCGGAACACGAAGAAGAAGTTAAGCACGCAACGGGGCGCCGCGACTAGGCGCTGGTCGATCGTTAACGAACTGAAGTCATTCGGTGGAGAAACCAATCCAAACAGTTAAGGAAGCCCGGTGAATCGCGAGTCCCACCCGGATCTAGTGATTCTCGGTGCAGGTCCCGCAGGAACAGGAGCTGCTTACCGGCTGGCGCAGGTGGGAACGCGCCGAGCTGTGGTTCTGGAACAACGCGAAACGGTGGGCGGAAATGCGGGCAGCTTTGAATTGGAAGGCGTGCGGGTCGACTACGGCAGCCACCGGCTCCACCCCGCTTGCGATCCGGAAATCCTGACGGACCTTCGCGCGCTGCTTGGTGACGATCTATTGTTGCGTCCAAGACATGGGCGAATTCGACTGCGGGGCCGCTGGATTCATTTTCCTCTCAAGCCTTTAGATCTGCTATTGCACCTCCCAAAGTCGTTTGCGTTCGGCGTCACCACCGATATGGCAAGGAAACTTGCATCGGGAGGGGGCAATTCGCCTGAGACGTTTGCTACCGTTCTAGAGCGCTCTCTCGGGCGGACGATTTGCCGAGACTTCTATTTTCCTTATGCCCGTAAGCTTTGGGGACTACCGCCGGACCAGCTCTCTGTCACGCAGGCTCGCCGAAGAGTATCCGCGAATTCACTTGCGAAGATGGTTCGGAAGATTGCTTCTTCGGTGCCAGGCCTAAAACCTCCGGGCGCGGGACGCTTTTATTATCCGCGGCGAGGCTTTGGCCAAATCTGCGAACGATTGTATGAGGTGGCGCGGAGCGCGGGCACCGATTTTTTGTTTGGCGCCAAAATTACTGCGTTAGAGCGGGATGAATATCAAATTACGGGTGTACGCTACGAGCGCAATGGCGAAGAACATCGAATCGGTTCATCGCTGGTTTTATCGACCCTGCCCTTGACGTTGTTAGTAAAACTAATTCGCCCTGAGGCGCCTGCAGAGATACTTTCAGCGGCGTCGCAAATCGATTTTCGCGGCATGATCTTGATTTACCTGGTTCTCGAGGAGAAGCAGTTTACGGAGTACGATGCGCACTATTTTCCGGAAGAAAGCATCCCAATTTCCCGGCTCTCGGAACCGAAGAATTACAGCGGCACGGCCGCGCCTGCGGACTGCACCGTCTTGTGCGCGGAGTTACCAGCAAATCCGGATTCACGAGAATGGGGCATGAGCGATGAGGAATTGGGAAAGGCCATGTGTACTTGGCTTGGCCAGACGGGACTTCCGGTGCGGTCCCGTGTGCGGAAAGTCGTGACTCGCCGTCTGCGGCAGGCGTATCCGACTTACCGCGCGGGCTATGAAGAACACTTTACAGCAATCGATAATTGGGTGGGCAAGCTTCAAGGCCTGCTGACCTTCGGCCGCCAAGGCCTTTTTGCGCACGATAACACGCATCATGCACTATTCATGGCGAACGCCGCAGTGGAGTGTCTGGGAGCGGACGGGAAATTTGATGGGAAGAAATGGCGAGATTACCGGAAAATTTTTGAAACGCACGTAGTTGAGGATTAATACGTCCGCGCGCGGAGCGCGCCGCGCTTAACTTGTTGCGGAGCGATTTGCGACGCGGTACCAAGCCACGAAGCGCCGTAGTCCTTCTGTAAGATCCGTCTTTGGCTGATATCCCAGCAAACGGCCGGGTTTCGAAATATCCGCCCAGGTCAAAGGCACATCCCCGGGCTGCATAGGCTTTTGCTCGCGAGTTGCTTTATGTCTGGTAGCATGCTCGAGGCGCTCAATCAGGTCCGTCAATGTAACAGGGTGAGAATTTCCAAGGTTGAAGATTTCAAAGGGGGCGCCCCCGGGATCTTTCGGGGCGTACTCGAGTGACCTGAGGATTCCATCAACAATATCGTCAACATACGTATAGTCGCGCCCGGTGGAACCATCCCCGAAGACCGGCAAGGGCCTGCCAGCTTCAAGCAGAGCGGTGAACTTGTGAATGGCCAGATCGGGCCTCTGCCGTGGGCCGTAGACAGTGAAAAAGCGCAGACAAATAGCAGGCAACGCAAAAAGATGGGCGTATGTGTAGCACATGAGTTCGCCAGCCAGCTTGGTTGTGGCGTATGGAGAAATGGGACGCAACTCCATGTGACTTTCGGAGAAAGGGGCGACGCTGGTGGCGCCATACACGGAACTGGAAGACCCAAAAATCAATTTTCGGATCTCGAATTCACGGCAAAGCTCGAGAATGTTGGCGGTGCCCGCGATATTAACGCTTTCATATTCAAGAGGTTGTTCAATTGAGGGGCGTACGCCGGCGAGAGCAGCCAAATGGATGACAACCTCCGGCTCGTGGCGGGTGAAGATGGCATGCAGCTTCGGACGGTCTCGAATGTCGGCTTCTTGGAATACGAAATCCCCCGAGCGTCGGATTTCCTCGAGGTTAGCTCGCTTTCGAGAGGAAGGATAAAATTCGTTCAAGTTATCAACCACGCTCAACTGAGTATTACGCGCCAGCAGGGCCTCTGCCAGGTGGGAGCCAATAAATCCAGCACCGCCAGTGAGTAGGATGCGTTGCTTGGAGCTCGTCATACGCTCTCCTCAAGTCTTAGACTCTCGTATTACCGGTATGCTTTATTTCCGCTGTTGTTCCGGAGCATCGTCGGCAGTTAAGTCCCGGCTATGAAAGCAAAGCGACTACCCCACGTATTCGCATTAGTGGCGATGCTCAGCGGGGAATGTAGCGATCAAGTAAGGGCAATAGTTCGTGCACAAATTGCAAGGCCGCCGACTGCGCGGCGGCTTGCCCGCCGGCGCCTTCGATAGGAGTAACAACGCGCACAAGCGCACCGTCGGTGCGTTGCAGCCGAATGGCATCCGTGACCAGGAAAATCTTGGCCCAATATTCGCTGGCGGTAACTCGACCATGAGCTTGGTACCAATACAAGACGAGGTCACGGTTAGTCCCTTTGCTCACGATGTAGCGGTTGACTGCGATATTGGTTCCGTCGCCACGCGGGATAGACATCCGGCCGGACTCGGTAGGCACCCAACCCGAGCCAGGTATGCAATTCTTCGGAGAATGAATCGTGTCGCCAGAACGCTGCGAGGGGAAGAAGGCGATGAAGAGATTCACCGCGGATGCGGGCGAGTCGTAGTTGCGCATCAAGAATTGCCCTGGTCCCAAAACGTCGAGTTCACCCGGCGTCAGGTGCAAATCACTGCCGCGCCAGTCTTGGAGTTGGAGCGGGAGAGATCCTAGATCGTCGTGAGGAGGTACAACTTCCGCGCGATCGCGCGCTTGCAGAAGAGCTGCCGTCGCGACGAGGACGAGAACCACGGGAATAAGGTACTGCCATGAACTTAGCGGACGCATCAGGCGGGCTCCGCAGCGCGCTCCGGGGCGATCCGTGACATGGTAGCGTGAAGTATCAGAAGCAGGCTGAAAGATACGGCAAATATCAAAAGCCCGGAAAAGAGATGAAAAAAGCCTTCTGCTTTGTCGGGATTCCAATATTCTCCCAGGATTCCACTTCCCATGATGCGAAATGCATTGGCAAATACCGCGATGGGTACGGCAAGAATCACCAATAGTGCGCGCCGCAAGGCTTTCGGCTCGAAGAGGTAACCGTAAATCACAGCCAAAGTGATAAGCGAAACGAGCGAGCGCAGCCCACTGCAAGCCTCCACGACGTCGAGCGTCAGCGAAGGCAGATGAATCACATTGCCCTCCCGCAAGATGGGAATTCCGACAAAACCAAGTAAATTGCTGGCAAGCGCCGAAGCTTGAAACTGCAGAGGTAGTGCGATTTGATTAAAGATGATCGCCGGAATCGGAATCATCAAGAACAGAGCAACCCAGGGAAAGAAGAGAATCCGGAACCATTGCCAGCCGCGGAAATAGATGATCAAGCCCGCCAGCAAAAATATCAAAGAGGTTCGCGATAGGAAATTTTCAGCTCCCAGCACGCCGAGGATCAAAATAGCTAGCGAGATAACAATGATAATCAGGCCCGCCCAACTCCTATGGGCGGCAGTCGTTTGCAGGCGCTTGCGGTCCTTCCACAACACCCAGGAACAAAACAACGGGACAAAAAATCCATGAGAATAGTTGGGATCCTGGAGCCATTGCGCTACGAGGCCATTAAGAATCTTGTAGTAGATAACGCCTATTAAGAGTACGAGGAGGGAGACTTGCAACAAAGCGGTACGTTCGCCAAAGACGTTGCGTTCGCTCGCGGCGATTGCATCACCATGGCGGTCGGTTAGCGTTTGCATCGTGGCGCTCCCGCAGTTGTTGCGACCGTTAAAGCACTAGCGGTTGTATTGCTGGCTGATGGATACCCGACGGTTCTTTTTCGTAACTGTAACAGAATGTAAGTTTCGCGCAATAGAAAGCTCGGGAAGTGTAACCTTCCCGTCCCTGGAACCTTTGCCCGCTACAACAATCGTTCAAACAGGTGCTTTTCCCTCGTTCAACCAACCTAACTTGCCGCCGAACCAACGCAGGAAGCGGCGGAACAAGGTCGAAAGCATTGAGCGGAAAGGTGCTAAATCGTCAGCAGCGAACCATGCTCCCTCTTGTACACCACGGAAAGAGCGAATCCACTGAAGAAATGTAATTTTACCGTCACGGCGGTACTCATGGAAGGAGATCAAGTCACCATTCTCGACCACCCATTTGCGGCCTTCGCGACCGGGAGCAACCGGGACTGCTTGGCCGGTCAAATCGAGATACATGGCGCGAACGACATCCATGCCGTTTTGGGCCAGGAAAAGACGAAATGTGGCGCCGACACGAGGATTGATGTCGAGTGCTTTATATTGG
>Ga0073928_10000855_pt1 | contig 63730 bp, 59 predicted proteins | sample PaiPotPPA55metaG_FD_76969 | JGI IMG/M metagenome (GOLD analysis project Ga0073928, IMG submission 76969) | Iron sulfur acid spring bacterial and archeal communities from Banff, Canada, to study Microbial Dark Matter (Phase II) - Paint Pots PPA... ... | reverse complement strand
CCCGGGTACTCAGCTTCGCATGCGTTATTCGGTCACGCCCTCTCATCCGGAGGCAAAAAGCGGACACCTTCCCGACTAACCATGTCAGGAGTTCTGAACTTACGAACTACAATTTCAGTCTTTTTCACTCTTGGAGAAATAAGTCGTGTATTTGCCACTCTTACGAAAAGTACTTAGAGGGGCACCCTCGCGCTCCGCACCAAACAGGAACTATAGTTCCTATCGCTCTACTAGAACTACGAAGTATCTGAACTTGTCACCAACCAAAGATGCGTTGCGCAGCCAGCACCAGCCCCAGCGTGAACGCGGCAATCGCCACTTCCCCGATCGCGCCTACGGCAAACGGCTTTAACCCTTGCTTTGATAGCGCCTTAAAGTTCGTGCGCAGTCCGACTCCCGCGAACGTTAGCAAAAACGCCCAGCGCGAAAGATTTGCCAGCGCGCCAATCTGTTCCTTGGAGAAAAATGCCGCAGTCGCCAGAGTAGAAATAATCAGAAATCCCAGCACGAACTTGGGAAATTTCTGCCACAGAAACTTGGCTTTGTTCCCTACCGCTTGCGCCTGTCCGCGGCTGGCCCAGTAAAACGCATAGGCCAGCACTACAAATCCGATCAGCGCATTGCGTGTGGTCTTTGTCAGCACCGCCAATTTTCCCGCAGCGTCGGAGTAAAGCGCGCCGGCAGCCGCGGCCTCGGCTGTATTGTCCACCGCCAGCCCGGACCAAACGCCGTAAGCATGATCATTCAAATGCAAAGCGTGTCCAATCAACGGAAATGTGAACAGCGAAAGCGCGCCCAACTCCAGAATCGCCGCAATCGCAAACGAAGAATCTTCTTCGTCCGCTTCAATCGCGCCCTGCGTGGCAATGATCGCGCTCACCCCGCAAACTGCGGAGCCGACCGCCAGCAGCGAAGTCAATTTGGGTTTCAAACCGAACACGCGCCCAAGAAATGTCATGAACGCAATCGCGCCAACAATTTCAATGCCCACCAGCGCCAGACTGGTGCCGCCAAGTTTCAACACATCACCCAGCAAAAACCGCGCACCGAGCAAAACTATTCCCGCCTTCAGCCAGAATTCATACGTCGCCACGCCCGCTCGAAAAATCTCCGGCACTCCCACCGTATTGGAAATTATCAAGCCCAGCAGAATTGCCCACAGCACATACTCGATATTCGGAAACGTCCAGTGATGCGCCTTGGCATATTTTCCCACGTTCGCTTCCAGCAGTTTTCCCGCGTAGCCGACTGCGGCCAGCAGCAAAACACCCGGCACAATCTTCAAGAACTGCAGACCCGGATTCACCGGCCGCACCTGCGAAATAGCGATCGAACTTGCCATACTGCACCTCATCTCCGTCATCAACGTTGCACAGCAACAAATGCCAGAACTGTTTCTGCGGCGGCGGCTTTATGTCGCCGTTCTTCCTACTGGCCGCCTGCCCGCCGTAGGCAGAGTCTTCAGACCGGTTCTTTCTTGCTGCCGATCCCGGGACGCGACCATTTTTTCACCAGGGGATATGCTTGAACACGCCCGCTCGAACCAGCGCCGCCAACACAAACGCCAGCAACACCGCCCACGCGTCAATCGAAAAGCCGCGTTGTTTCACTGGAGCCGCAGCCACTTGTCCTTGTTCGCTCATCTTGTTTCTCCCCTTTCTCTCATGCGCAAAAACAAACCCACTACAATCAAGACCGGTTAGTTTTTCTTTCGTCCGTCGACCCGCAATTCGCTCGCTTCGCTGGACTGAAACACTCCCGGATTTATTCCCGCGCCCCATTCCGCAACCGATTGCGTCGCGACGCGACCCACCAACAGAATGGAAGGTGCCGGCAATTGCGCTTCGATCCGCAACGCAGCGATATTCGTCCAGCGAACTTGCTGCTCCGCACGCGTGGCCTGCGAAACCACCACGCAAGGCGTCTCTGGTGACAAACCGTTTTCCACCAAACGCGCGGCAACTTCGCCGTAATGTGTCCCAGGCATGTAAATCGCAATCGTGGTTTCGGCAGTTACCGCCGCCCAATTCAGCCAATTCCCGGTTTCACCGCGGGAAAATGTTGTAAACAAAACTTGCGAAGCCGCGCGCCGATCCGTCAAAGAAATTCTCGCCCCTGCCGCGGCTCCAATCGCCGCGGTGATACCCGGAACAATTTCAAAATCCACTTGCGCGCGACGCAACGCTTCGATTTCTTCGCCCGCACGGCCAAATAGCAACGGATCGCCGCCCTTCAGCCGCACCACGATTTCGGTTTTTGTTGCGTAGCTCACCAGCAGACTGTTGATCTCTTCTTGCGTTAGCAACTTTTTTCCGGCGCGCTTGCCGACATCAATCAATTGCGCACTGCGCGAAACCAGCGCCAACACTTCTTTACTGACCAGCGCGTCGTACAGCACCAGATCGGCGCCGGCGAGAATTCTTGCGGCCTTAAGTGTCAACAATTCCGCATCACCCGGCCCCGCGCCGACCAGATAAACTTTTCCGCTCATGCCACACCTTGCCGCGACGGCTCTTTCTGCGATTCTATTACGAAGCGCTCGTACATCGGCTTGCTCGCCAGGTGATGCAGCATCTGCTTGTTGCTTTCCGTTCCGCCGCCATCCGCCGCACGCAGAAGTTCGCGCGCCGCGCCAAGCCACTCCAGCCATACCTCGTATTCCGGCCCGAACTGCTTTTCGAGTTCCTGGCGCAGACGCTGGGCCAGCGCAGGACTTTTTCCATTGGTCGAGATCGCAATCTGCAAATCGCCGCGCTGCACAATCGATCCGTAATAAAAATGGCAGTTCTCAATATCGTCCGCCGCATTGCACAAAATTCCGCGCGTTTCCGCATCGCGATACACCGCCGCGTTCACTCCCGGTGCGGAAGTGGCCGCGATCACCAGCGTCGCGCCGTCCAAATCGCCCGGTGCAAACTTTCGAGGGATCCATTCAATTTTTCCGGTACGGATCGGTTTCGCAAACACCCTATTTACTTCGGGAGCGATCACGCGAATCTTGGCCCCGGCGTGCAGCAATCCATCGATTTTTTGCGCGGCGATTTCGCCGCCGCCCACTACCACCACCAATCGCCCTTGCAACTTCATAAAAATTGGAAATAAGCTCATGGTTTAGCCCTCCACTCCTGCAGGGATTCTTCCGGCCGGTACATCGCGTTCCACCGCGGCAAACGATTCGCCGGCAAGAACAGTGCGAATCTGCTCGTTGGTATTGCGGGTAAGAAACGTCCGCAGGTTTTCATTGCTCTCGCGGGTTTCCTGAAAATGCATAAGCAAGCGTTCGATGGCGTCGGGAACATCCGTCGCTGCACAGCGATATCCAACTGGCCGCGCAATCGAAGCGATATGGCCGACGCTTCCGCCCACGCAGAAGTAATACGCGTCCACCATCTTTCCGCCGAATTTGATCTTTTTTCCTTCGATACCGATGTCGGCGATCCAATGCTGTCCGCAACTGTTCGGGCATCCGGTGATGTGCAATTTGATCTGTTCCGCAAAACCCGGCAGCCGTTCGTCGAGTTCGGCTGCAAGCCAGCGTGCGAATCCCTTTGTTTCCGTCAATGCCAGCTTGCAGAATTCCGATCCCGTGCACGCAACGGTGCCGCGCGCGAACGCTGGCACTTCGACCGGCAGTCCCGCGCGAGTCAATTCCGCGGCAACCGTCTCGGCATGCTCTTCGCGGATATTCGCCAGCAATAAATTTTGTTGTACAGTCGCGCGCAGATTGCCATCGCCGAATTCGTCGGCGAGCTGCGCGGCGCGGCGCAATTGTGCCGGAGTGATTCTGCCGCGCAGCACCGAAGCACCGATAAAAGCCAGCCCGCTTTGCTTCTGGCGGTGAATTCCAGTGTGGTCGCGATGCACCTCGGCGGGAATTTCCTCATCGGCCGCCGGATCAAGAGCAAAGCCGATGGTGCGATTCAATTCCGCAAGAAAACTTTCCGCCGTCCATCCATGTTTCAGAAAAAGATATTTCAGCCGTGCCTGTTCTCTGCTCTGGCGGAGCACTTCGCTGGCCCGGAATATTTCCGCGACCCCGCGCGCCACATCGACCACCTGGTCCTGGCGCACAAATGCGTCCAGCTTCAGGGCAATGTGTGGTTCCGTAGAAAGCCCTCCGCCGATGCGTAGCGAAAATCCATCTTCGCAAACATGGCCACGCTTTCTCCGCGACGGCGTAAATGCCACATCATTAATTTCCGGATAGCTGCACCATGAACTGCAGCCGGTAACCGTCATCTTGAATTTGCGCGGCAAATTGTAAAATTCGCGATTGCCACCGAGCGCGCCATCCACTGCCAGGGCGAATGGTGAAGCATCGAAATGTTCGTCGGCGGCAATTCCCGCGACCGGACAGCCGGTCACGTTGCGCACCACATCGCCGCAGGCCCCAGTGGTGGTTAATCCAGCAGCTTGCAATTTTTCAATCAAATCCGGAATCGCTTGTATCGTCACCCAATGCAGCTGCAGGTTCTGCCGCACGGTAATATCCGCAACACCGCGGCCGTAATCCTCGGACAAACCCGCGAGCACGCGCACCTGACCGCTGGTTAAAATCCCGTTGGGGATGCGAATCCGCACCATGAAGAATTCAGTGGCTTTTCCCTCGCCGTTCGCTCCGCCTACGACTCCCGCGCCATCGCCCTGGGTGTAAATTCCCCAGGAACGAAAATAAGTACCAAGCCATTCCGGCGGAACTGAGTCACGCCCGTTGCGCGCGAACTCACGAATCTCGTCGAGGTGATCCCAGGCGAGCTTTTCACGCTTCAGCCGCTCGACGCGTTGTGCTTTGGTTTCTTTTACTTCAGCCATGTCCCGCTTCCTTCTTAACTCGGGGTTTGTAAGTACAAACCCTGAAACCCGTTTCCGAAGATCAGGCCCCAAAACAAAAAGCCCACGTGTCCAGGTTTTCTGGCACGTGGGCTTTGGAATTTCTTTGTGTACGGAGGTTCTAGGTCCGCAACCGCCTCAAGCCAGAAATGTGGTTTTCGCGACAGCTAAAGCAGCTGCAGCAACAACACACAGTTTGGCGAGACATTTTCATACGATTAAAGAGTACGCGGCATCGTTTACGGTGTCAATGCCGTCGTGGACTGCAAAAAAACGCATGCATATCAACAAACTTTTGGATGCGGCTACCCGAGCGCCCGTTACCGCCAATTCAGTCCAAATACGTCCACTGGTTCCAGGAGTCGGACAGATTCTGTCGGGGCCGCCGGCAGATATAGACGGTCAATCCCGATTCTTCTGGCAGCGCGTAATCCGGACTGATGGTTGCAAAAGCGTGCACGTCGCCGAACGCTCGGTCCAACCTATCCTTCGTGAATCCGATCGCTACAACCACTGCTCCTGAAGCGCCGCGCGGTCCCCATGCGCCGTATTGATTGTGTCCGCTGATGGCCTTCGGCAGACCGTAGTGCTTGCCGAAATAATCGATCGCACCGGCTTCGCCGTAATTGTAAGCGAGCAGCGTCACGCGTGATCGCTCGTCGGCCGGAAGCGAAAGTACCGCGCGCGCCGTCGCTTGTACCTGTTCCTGCCAGCCGAACATGTCGCCAAAAAGTTGCGGCAGCGAATTCAGCGGAACATTTTCCACCTTCACTTCCTGCACGCCGAAGAACCCGCAGTATTTTACGGCGGTTGCTACAGGAAGAATTGGCATGGCTAGCGGCGCCGCTATGATCCCAGAAACAATGATTGGCGCAAGCGCCAGGGGTTTCAGCCGACCAGCGGCACGCGAAAATACTTTTCGTTCCCACCATACTGCGCCTGCAGCCAACAACATGGTGTATGCCGGAGCGAGATAGTAGATTTTACCGTGCAGCAAAATCATTTCGAGCAGTACGACCAGGTAAGCGTAACCGAGAACCGCGTATTTGCGGCCGTGGCGATCGAAAAGAAAAAAGTACAAACCTGCAAGCCAGAAAGGGGCGGCGAGCGGATTTACAAGAAGAAATTGTTCACCGACATAAGTTAACGGAGAAACAGTCGAGTACTTGGTGCCAATTACCGTATGCAGCAGGGCAATCGTTGGGTAGCCATTGTGAATTTCCCAAAGCAGATTGGGCAGAAAAATCAAAAACGCGATGAGCAGCGCTATCCAGATTTCAATCCTTGCAAATTGTTTCCGAGCGGACGCCAGGAGCAGCCCAATTGCAATTCCCGAGCCGAAAAACAGCATGGAGTGCTTATTGAGAATTCCGATTCCTGCTGCGACTCCAGAAAGCAGCCACAGCCGCGGCCTGCCGCCATTCAGAATCCGCAGAACAATCGCCGCGCAAGCCATCCAGAACACCGGCTCGAACGCGTTCATCGAGAGAAAATTATCGAAAGTCAGGTAAATCGGCGCCAAGAAAACCAAAAGCGCCGCGAAGAATTGTGCGAAGCGTGCCCCGCCGACTTCGCGCGCCATCCAACCAGCCAGCCACACTTTCGGTGGGGCGGAAAGCGCTGGGAGCAACCGTAGAGCAAACAGCGAATCACCAAACAACGCGCGGCTGATACGCGAAGCCAGCGCGACCAGCGGCGCGTGGTCGACGTAGCCCCAGGCTAAATGTTCGCCGCACGCCGCGTAATAAAGTTCATCGCGGAAATAGCCATATTTAGAATTGAACAAAAAGTGTACAAAAACGGCGAGCGCCGCGATCAGGTACACAGAATTATCGAGCGGCGCGCGCCGCGAAGAAACTACATTGGTTTGCTGGTCCATGAAGATGAGTAAGTTTTTCGAAATCGCGGCGCTGGGTCAGAATTCATGCGCGACGGTCTAATGTTACGAAAATTCCGCGATTTATTGCGCCTCGATCAATGTAGCGGATTTAATATGATCGAGCTTCGGCCAGCCCTTAAGCAAATACGGATCGCCTTGTTTTTCCAACTGTTCCTGATCTGGCCCCGCGCTGTCGCCGTAGCCGTCGTACATCATTTCAACAACATTCATGCCTTTGCCATCAACGATGCCGAATGGAGCGAAACCCTGGCCTGAATGATCGAGTGGGGTATTGTCTTTCAGGTTTATGAACACTTGCGTGCCACGGGAATTTGCATTCGAAGTTTGCGCGAACACGATGGTCCCACGCTTATTAGACTGAACGACCGGATCGTCCTTCATGGTCGTATGCTGCCAGGCGGAATTCACCGAAGGATTTGCGCTGATGCCGAACTGCACCACGAAGTTCGGGACCACGCGAAAGAAAGCTGCATGGTCGTAAAAATGATGCTTCACGAGGTTATAGAAGCGGTCGGCTTCAAGAGGAGCCCAGGCGCGGGTAACGGTGATCGTGAATTCACCGCGCGTGGTATCGAATTTCACTTTGTAGGTGTCGGGAGCTTTTTCTTTCAATTTTGCCGGAGCCAGCAACTCCTTGGCGTAGTTGCGCGCGGGCTCGGTTGGCTTGGTCGAAGCGCTGGGTGTCAGTTTGGTCTCGGCGGGCGGCGGAGATGGCGGGGCGGGCGGTTCCTTTTTTGGCTGTTCTGCCACCGGCTCTGCCGGTTGCTCGTGCTTGGTACAGCCACCCAGAATGATTCCGACAGCGAACAGTATCGCGGCCAAACCAGCGATATTATTTTTCACTTTCATGCGAAGTCTCCGTCCCTCAAGTTATCCATTACTTCTTGGCGTTCAATTCCCTGCTCACACGTTCGACATCCGTCATCAGGCGCAAGGTATTCTGGCCCAAAATCTTTTCCACGTCACCTTCGGAATAGCCTTTTTCCAGCAGTGCCACGGTAATCTTTGGCAGCATCGTCGCGTCCTCCATGCCATACGGCATGTTGGCGCCATCGAAATCGGAACCCAGGCCCACGTGATCGATTCCCGCAACTTTTACGGCGTGATCGATGTGTTCGATGATTTTCGTATACTCCACCCGCGGCAAGGCGCCTTTTGCGACATATTCGCGCGTGATGCGGTCGCCCTCGATCAACATGCAACCTTCATTGCTGTCACCGCTGCAGCGTTTTGTGACTTCCTCGGCGATCGCTTCATTGATCTTGGGGTCGGCTTTTTCCGCGTTACGAAATTCCTGGCTCAAAAATCCCACGTGGTAGTTAATTTGCATCACTCCGCCCTTTGCGGCCAGATCTTTCATCATCTGGTCGGTCATGTTTCGCGGCGCATCGCAAATCGCGCGGCAGGACGAGTGGGATGCGAGCAGTGGCGCCCGGCTAACTTCCAGCGCGTCGTAAAAAGTTTTGTCGCTTACGTGCGAAATATCCACCATCACGCCCAAACGATTCATTTCGCGTACAACATTTCTACCGAAGTCCGTTAGGCCGTTGTGCGCGGCTTTGTCGGTGGAAGAATCAGCCCATTCGTCGTTCCCGCTGTGCGTAAGGGTCACGTAGCGCACACCGAGGCCGGCATACCTGCGCAACACGCCGAGGTCGCTGTTGATCATGTGGCCGCCTTCGACACCCATCAAGGCGGCGATCTTGCCGTTTTTGTGTGCTTGACGAATTTGCTCAGCGGTGGCGGCGAGCACAAGATCTTTGGGGTGTTTGCGCACTTGCTCGCGCACTGCATCAATCTGCTCGAGCGCTTTTTGTACGGCAGCCGGACCGGTAACTTTGCTCGGAATCCAGATGGAAAAGAAAATCGCACCGAGGCCGCCTTCGCGCATGCGGGGAATGTCAATGCTGCCCATCGGTTGACGCGAGCCCACATCAAATTTCGGATCGAGCATGCGCTGGGTGGTGTCGTCGTGCGTGTCCACGACGATGGAAGAGAAATGCAGCTTTCTGGCTTTTTCTGAAATGCTGTCGCCTGCCAAGCCCGTAGTCACCAGCAATCCTCCGAGTGCAACTGTTGCGACTCGCATCAGAACACTAATCATTATTATTTTCCTTCCGGCAATGCGTTCGCTACTGCGCTTGCAGTTCGTGGCTAACTTTTTCGTTCTGCTCCATCACGCGCAGCAGGTTGCCGCCAAGAATTTTGCGAATGTCTTCGTCTTTGTAGCCTTTGCGCATCAGAGCTTCAGTTATTTTGGGAAGCTTGGAAGCGTCTTCCATGCCTTCGGGCATGCTGGCGCCATCGAAGTCCGATCCGAGTCCAACGTGATCGGCGCCAACCAGTTTCACCGCGTGATCGATGTGATCGATGATCCGTTCCCAACTGACGTGCGGTAATTTTCCTTCAGCGACCGCTTTGTCGTGCATCTCGTTCATCTTCTTGCCCAAGCACTCTTCGTCATCGCCGCACTCCTTCTTGAGCTGGTCAAAGATGGCGACCACGCCGCCGGAAAGTTTGTCGGAAGCGTCCTTATAGGCCTGGTCGATGAAGCTCACTTCGTAATTGATTTGAATCACGCCGCCCTTAGCTGCGAGCGCCTTGATCATGTCGTCGCTCATGTCGCGAACGTGACTGCATAGAGCGCGGCATGACGAGTGCGAAGCGATCAGCGGAGCTTTGCTGACCTCAAGCGCGTCATAGAACGTTTTGTCGCTGACGTGGGAAATGTCCACCATGATTCCCTGACGATTCATTTCGCGGACGATGTGCTTGCCGTAGTCGGTGAGGCCGTTGTGCGCGGGTTTGTCGGTGGAAGAATCGGCCCACTCGTCGTTGTAAAAATGTGAGAGCGTCATGTAGCGGACGCCGAGATCGCCAAAAATGCGCACCATGCGAATATCGTTGCCGATCATGTGCCCGCCTTCGACTCCGATCAGGGCGGCGATTTTGCCTTGCGCGTGCGAGCGGCGCACATCATCAGCGGTGCGGCAAAACATCATGTCCTTGGAGTTCTTGCGGACATTTTCGTGCACGGCATCGATTTGATCGAGCGCTTTCTGAATGGCGGGCGGACCCAGAGTGCGGCCGTCAATCCAGATGGAAAAGAAAATGGCGTTCATGCCTCCTTCACGCATGCGTGGAATGTCGATGCTGCCGTCCGCATTGCGTTTGGCTATATCGAAATCCTTGGAGAAAAATCGCTGCGTGGTGTCATCGTGAGTGTCGAGAACAATGGATGAAAAGTGGAGTTTGCGGGCGCGTTCGGCGATTTCATCCGCGTTGGCTGGCGCCATCAGCCAGCAGACCAGCAAAAAAGAAACAAACGACAAACACGCGCGACGGCTGCGCATCAGTAGCTCCTTGGGCCCTTTTAAAATCTGGACCGAATTAAAAATGTCGAGTGCAGATTCTACCCTATCAGCCAGCCGAGCATGGCCTGTTTCCACGCCTGGCGATTTACTTCGGCGATGGATTCGGTGAGTGGAATTTCTTTGGGACAAGCCCTGACGCAATTTTGCGAGTTGGCGCAATCGTGCACGCCGCCAGGCTGCATCAGCGCGCCGATGCGTTCATGAGCGTGCATCGCTCCAGTGGGATGCATGTTGAAAAGGCGCACCTGGTTGATGATTGCAGCGCCGACGAAATCTCCAGCGGAAGTGCCGGTAACTTGCGGACAAACCTCTAGGCAATTGCCGCAGGAGATGCAGGTGGAAAGTTTGTAGGCCTTTTCCTGGGTTTCCGGAGCCACGCGCGGCCCTTCGCCGAGATCGTAAGTCCCGTCGATGGGAATCCACGCTTTGACGCGCTTCAGGCTTTCAAACATGAATTGCCGGTCGACGGCGAGATCGCGGACGACGGGAAATTTGGACATCGGCTCCAGCCGAATGGGTTGTTCCAATTTATCGACCAGCGCCGAACAAGCCATGCGCGCCTTGCCGTTGATGAGCATGGCGCAGGAGCCGCAGACCTCTTCCAGACAATTGGAGTCGTACGAAACTGGTGTGGTTTTTTTTCTGCCGCGGGTCACGGGATTTTCCGCGATGTCGCGCAAGCAGATGATCACGTTCATCGCGGGCCGCCAAGTTAACACAAATTCTTCCCAATACGGCGCACCTTGCGGGCTTACCTGCCGCTTAATTTTTACGATGACTTGTTTTTCAGCCATGGGTCCTCTGCCAAGCCCGCTACGTTGAGATCCTTCGTGGACTCAGGACGACACTCTTCGAATTACTTCACCGCGTCGTACCTGCGCGGGCGCGGTGTAATCTGCGAAATGTCCACGGCTTCGTAGTTCAGCTGGATTTCACCCTTCACCCATTTTGCGCGCGTCGTCTTCAGCCAGTTCGCGTCGTCACGATCTGGGAAATCCGGTTTGTAGTGTGCGCCGCGCGATTCGTTACGCGCGTGCGCGCCGATGGTGATGACGCGAGCAAGGACCAGCATGTTTCCTAATTCGCGCGCAAAATTTAAAGTTTGGTTGGACCACTTGCTGCGGTCGCTTAGATTCACTTTGCGGAATCGCTGATCCAGTTCGAGCAATTTGTTATAGGCGATTTCTAGATTTTTGTTGATGCGCGTGACAGTGACATGCTCGGTCATAGTTTCGCCGAGTTCACGCCAGATAGCCATGACGTTTTCGCTGCCTTCTTGCGAAATCAGCGCCTGATTCAAGCCTTCCTGGCGCTGGCGTTCGCGATCAAAGACGCTGGACTCGATCGCATCACTTGCCTTTTCCAGATTCTTGACATACTTCGCCGCGGCCCGGCCAGCTAGTCCTCCGCCGAAGATGCAGGACACCAAAGAGTTCGCGCCCAAGCGATTCGCGCCGTGATATTGATATTCGCATTCGCCGGCGGCGTAAATTCCTGCAACGCTCGTAGCTTGATCTTCGGGATTTACCCACATCCCGCCCATAGTGTAGTGCATCGCGGGAAAAACTTTCATCGGCTCTTCGTGCGGATCAACACCCAAAAACTTTTCGTAAATTTCCAGAATACCTTCGAGCTTGCGGTCCAGCGTCTCGCGCGGGATGTGTGTTACATCGAGGTACACCGCGGCCTGGCCGACGAGGGCAAGTTTTTCCTGATAGACAATGCGATGAATCGCGCGGGTTGCGATGTCACGCGGCACCAGATTTCCGTACTTCGGGTACCACTCTTCCAGAAAATAAAAGCGTTCATTTTCTGGAATACTTTTTGCGGGGCGCGTGTCGCTGCTCTTTTTTGGAACCCATACCCGGCCGCCTTCGCCGCGCGCCGATTCGCTCATCAGGCGCAATTTGTCTTCGCCGGGAATCGCAGTTGGGTGCACCTGGATGAATTCGCCGTTGGCGTAATCCACGCCTTGCTGGAAAAGCGCTGACTGAGCCGATCCCGTGCACACTACGGAATTCGTAGAGCGTCCGAAAATTGCGCCGATTCCGCCCGTGCAGAAAATTACTGCGTCGGCCGCGAACGTTCTTACTTCCATGGTGCGCAAATCCATGGCACAGATTCCACGGCACACTCCGCCATCATCCAAAACAGCGGACAGAAATGTGAAGCCCTCGTATTTCTTAACTTTTCCTTCGGATTCGTGGCGCCGCGCCTGCTCGTCGAGCGCGTAGAGAAGCTGCTGACCCGTTGTCGCGCCTGCAAACGCGGTGCGGTGATAAAGAGTGCCGCCAAAGCGCCGATAATCGAGCAATCCTTCCGGAGTGCGGTTGAACATCACCCCCATGCGGTCCAGCAGATCAATGATTCCGGGAGCCGCTTCGCACATTCTTTTTACCAGCGGCTGATTGGCAAGAAAATCGCCGCCATAGATAGTGTCATCGAAATGCTTGGCAGTGGTATCGCCTTCGCCTTTCTGATTTTTCGCGGCGTTGATGCCGCCTTGCGCGCAGACCGAGTGCGAGCGCTTTACCGGTACGATGGAAAACAAATCCACGGGCACGCCGGACTCGGCAACGCGAATGGTGGCCATCAGTCCGGCCAGTCCTCCGCCTACTACGATTATTCTCGGTTGTCTCATCGGGTTATGTACGAAGAAAACGGGTGCCAGTCAAAGCGGAAACTGATCAAGATTAGGATTCCCATTAAGCTGAAAGCGAATCCGACGACTGCGCCAAGTTGCCCCGCCGCACGTTGTGCGCGAACTGTCGCCGCCAAACCCCATTTGCAAAGAAAATTCCATATGCCGACGCCCAGATGAAAGGACGACGCGAGAATGCCCGCTACAAAAAAAGCCAGATACCAAGGATTCTGCAAATCGTTATACACGGTGTCGTACGTAGATCGCCCGTGCGTCAACCAGCGTTCGGTGTAAACATGCCATCCTATATATACGAACGCGATCAGTCCGGTGTAGCGCTGAAATGTATAAAGCCAGTTTTTTACCCAAGGATATTGCGAAACATTGGATTCTCCGTGCAGCCAGATGTAAACGCCATAGCCGCCATGAAATAAGATTGGCAACACAATGAAAAATAATTCCACAAACGGCCGGAACGGAATGGTTTGCAGCTCTTGCGAAACGCTGTCGTATTTTTGCGCGCTGACCAGGACGGCGCTGTTGGACCAAAAATGTTCGGCCAAAAATGCGCCAACAGGAAGCAAACCACTCACGGAATGGAGTTTTCTGAGGAGATAACTGGTGTCAGGCCGGGTTGTCGTTGCGGACATGCCCTCTCCGCTGCGCGTGTCCCGCCGTGATTTTTATTGCGCACATGGGAACATTTTCACTTGCAGCACAAAAAGTATAACAGTTGATTTCGACGATGCAAAATCGCACCACGATTTTCACTGTTTCTACATTTTCGTAAATGTCAAACGATTGCCCATTGCCGTACACCTGGCATTTGTTATCTTACCAGTTGTGATCATGCTAGCGGGCCCAGCGGACCTTCAACTCCAGATTACTTTTATCCAAATCTCATGGGCAAAAAACTCGCAAGCGAATTCGAAATGCTTGTCAATAGCCTCAAATCAGGAGATGCATCGCCAGCAGCTTTCCATTTCTGTACTGGCCGAACGCATCGCAAAAACTCTACACATGAAACCGGATGAGGTTGCAATTCTTGCCGTCTCTGAAAAATGGCGTCATCTATATTTTCTGGAGCCGCAGGCTTTGCGTAACGTCGGACACATCCCGCCCTCCAGTACCTCGGTGCTGGCCGCGCGTACGGTACGGGACAGCCCCCCGGAAATCGTCAATAATTTTGCGACGGTCCGTCACGCCAGCGTTTTCGAAGGCGTCAAGGGTGAATCGCTGAACGCGTCTGCGATTCAGAGAATTATCAGCGCGCCGATACTTGCGGAAGGAAAAGTGATGGGCGTGATTCAAATCACCCGCAAGCATCGACGGTAGCCGAAGCCGGTCCGGAATTTACCTCGGACGATCTGGGAAAACTCTTGGCGATCTGCAAGCCGTTGGGAAAACTGATGCAACATTTCGCGAAAGACTGAAAGGCAGTTGTGCTTCGCTCTATTAAATTCTTGTTGCAACGCCGTTTAACGTTGACACTCGATACTCTTCTTGTTATTTTTCCACAGCACTAAATCTTCGTCACTACTTCACACACGGAGGCCGCGTACCGGCACTATGGCGTTTGTCGCTAAGAAAATTTTCTTGACCAAAGGCGTCGGTAAACATCGTGAGCGGCTTTCCAGTTTTGAGCTTGCCCTGCGCAATGCGGGCATTGCCGCATGCAACATCGTGCGCGTCTCGTCGATTTTTCCGCCAAGCTGCAAATTGATTTCGCGCAGCGAAGGATTGAAGCACATCAAACCGGGACAAGTCGCGTTTACGGTGATTAGCGAAAATTCGACGAAAGAGCCCCACCGCTTAATCGCGGCCAGTATCGGACTGGCGCTGCCCAGTGACAAAACAATGTACGGCTACCTCTCTGAGCACCATTCCTTCGGCGAGAGCGAAGAAATCGCCGGCGAATACGCGGAAGAGCTCGCGGCGGAAATGCTGGCTACTACCTTGAACGTGGAATTCGATCCGGATTTATCGTGGGACGAAAAAAAAGAGGTTTATCGCATCTCGAATAAGATTGTTCGTACCCTCAACGTCACGCAATCGGCGGTCGGCGACAAACGCGGCCTGTGGACCACCGTTCTGGGCGCTGCAATTCTCATCGGCGAAGACGACTAACCTTTTCTTATTAAATTTCCAGGCAAAACTGTAGGGGGAGCAAATCAGCCGAAGCATTTTGGCTGTCCGCGCGTCTTCACTAGTCCCTGTGTTCCTGATTCCTAATCTCTGTTTTAAAATATCCGATACGTTCCAGCACCGCGCCCACTACCAACGGTAATGCAACGGTTGCATCCTCGAAAACTTCTGCTAGTTTTCCGCCTTCTTCCGGCGGTACAAATTTTCCCCACGACACGGCTTCGGTGTAAGTGCTGCCGCTCAGGCCGCCCCAATGCACTGGTTCGGGACAAATTCTCACTCCGTAGGCGTAGCGCTTCAGCGGCAGATTCTTGTAGCCGCGTCTCGCCATCAGCTCCGCGTATACACCGAACTGCTGCGACCAGTTACGCGGTACGCCGCCCCCCACCGTAAAAATCCCCATCTTTTTCGTGGCCATCATGGTATCCGCAAACTTTTCGAAATCCTCGAAGGGATCAAAGCGCAGCAGCGGCCGCTTGTCGCGCTGTCTGCCAAATTTATGCAGCGCAAAATCAATTCCCAATTCCGAGTCGGAAAATGCCGGCACAAAAACCGGCACGTTATGCTCATACGCGGATTTCAGAATGCCGCGCCCCTTGGTATTTTTCACCAGATATTCGCCGATGCGCCGGTGCAACTTCCAACTGCAAACAATTTCCTTGGCGTCCCAATCCTCCAGAATCGAATCCACCACCTCTTCCACGTGATCCAGATTGGTTTCCGGCTCCAGCGAGTCGTACACCCGGTTATAACCGGCGTTAAATAATTCGTTGTCATCCATTTTCGAAGGATCGTAGCGGAAGTGTGAAAGACCAGTGGCTTCGACCAGTCCGTGAGCCATCAGTGCGCCGGTTGACACCACGGCCTTGACAATGCCGCTTTCGATCAGGTCGCAAAATACCAGTCCCATTTTTCCGACGGTCAACGCGCCCGCCAGAGTCATGACTACGAAACAATCTTTGTCGCGGGCCATCGCTTCCAGCACATCCGCGGCGTCGCCGACCTGCCGGGCGGTATACGCGGTGTCGCTCATCGCTCGCACCAACTGGTCGATGGTCCTGCACTTCGACAAATCCAGCGGAAAAATCGGGCGCAACTTATCCTTGACCGGATCGTGTAGAACTCGACCGGTAACTGTCTTCGCGCCCCCCGCTTTCTTCCTTGCTTTCGTCATTACGCTCCTGAACTTTTCGAAATGAATGTGACGTTGCAAAGTATTTTCTATGGATGAATGCCGAACGCGAATTCCTGTGACGCATCTTACTTTTTATTCGCAGCCTTCGTCAAAGAACTTCGCGATTAATCATATTGTGTCGATAGTCTTCGCAATAACGTTTCGCGGTTGCGTGTTACGATATTCCACATGGCGGATAAATTTACAGTTGGCCTGATTCAAATGAGCTCCAGCAAGGACGCCAGCGTCAATCTGGATCGTGCCATCGGCAAAATTCGCGAAGCGGCCAAACGCGGCGCGCAAGTTATCTGCATGGATGAACTTTTTTGCGGCGAATATTTCTGTCGTACGGAAGAAGGCGCACTGTTCGACCTTGCCGAAGCTATTCCCGGTCCGACAACGAATTCGCTCGCGACAATTGCCAAGGAAAATAACGTCACGCTGGTGGTTTCAATTTTTGAACGGCGCGCCCCGGGCATCTATCACAATTCCTGCGCCGTACTTGATGCCGACGGCTCGTTCCTGGGCAAATACCGCAAAATGCATATTCCCGACGATCCGATGTATTACGAGAAATTTTATTTCACGCCCGGCGATCTCGGTTTTCCTAATTTCGACACCAAGTTCGGCCGCATCGGAATTCAAATTTGCTGGGATCAGTGGTATCCGGAAGGTTCCCGCCTGACTGCGCTAAGAGGCGCGCAGGTGATTTTTTATCCAACCAGTATCGGATGGCATCGCAAAGAAAAAGCTGAATTCGGCGCGGCGCAACTTGACGCGTGGCGCACCATCCAACGCTCGCACGCCATCGCCAATGGAACGTTCGTCGCGGTAGTGAACCGAGTGGGCTACGAAGGCAATCCGGCCGCGGGCGATCCGGGAATCGAATTCTGGGGAAATTCTTTCGTCGCCGATCCCTTTGGTCAAGTCGTGTCGCAAGCCGGAAGCGAAAACGAGGAAATTCTGGTGGTCGAATGTGATCCGGCGAAAAGCGAAGAAACGCGACGCAGCTGGCCTTTCTTCCGCGACCGTCGCATTGATGCCTATCAACCAATCCTGAATCGCTGGCTCGGCGAATGATTTGTTCTCACTTCCGATCTCCGCGCCTTCTGCGTTCTCTGTGTTAGTTTCTTTTTCTTTTTTGAAAACATGAATACTTTTGCGCCCCAATCGCTCGGCTTTCGCATGCCCGCCGAATGGGCACCGCATGAGGCCACATTTCTCGGCTGGCCGCATGAACTCACCGACTGGCCCGGTAAATTTGCTCCAATTCCCTGGGCGTTCGCGGAAATCGTGCGGCATCTGGCGCGCGTTGAACACGTCTTTCTTCTCATAGAAGACCGAGCCTCAAAATCGCGTGTTAACTCCATCCTGAAAAAGTCTCACGTCAATCTCGACAACGTTCAATTCCTCCTAGTTCCCACAGACCGCGGATGGATGCGCGATTCCGGCCCCATCTGCGTTACAAATAAAACCGGCGAGATCGTGTTCAATCATTTCGTTTTTGATGGCTGGGCGAAATATCCCAATCACAAGAAAGACGCGCAAGCCGTCACGCGAGCCAACAAAACTCTCCGTCGTAAGATATTTCTGCCCGCGCACAACGGTCGCCGGGTGGTGCTCGAAGGCGGCTCCATTGACGTCAATGGCCACGGTACGCTGCTTAGCACGGAAGAATGTCTGCAAAGCAAAACTCAAGAACGCAATCCCGGCTTCACCAAACGCGATTATGAGCAAGTCTTTCGCAACTATCTGGGCGTGACCAATGTCCTGTGGCTGAAAAACGGTATCGCAGGTGACGACACGCACGGCCATGTGGACGACCTGTCGCGTTTCGTCGATCCGTCCACGGTGGTAACCGTCATCGAAGAAAATAAATCGGACGCCAACTATTTCGCGCTGCAGGAAAATCTCACGCTGCTGCAATCCATGGAGGATCAAGACGGCAAGCCGCTGCGCGTTGCGACGCTGCCGATGCCCGCGCCGGTGTTTTTCGACAAACAACGCCTCCCTGCCAGCTATGCAAACTTTTATATCGCAAACAAACTTGTACTCCTTCCGGTATTCAATGATCCCAACGACCGAGTGGCCCTGAACACCCTCCACAAACTTTTCCCGGGACGCGAAATCGTGCCGATCTACTGCCGCGATCTGGTCCTCGGCCTCGGCACGATCCATTGCATGACGCAACAACTCCCGGCTGGCAAGTAAGTCCCACTTCGGACAGGCCTCCTTTCTCCGCCATTCCAAGCCTGCCTGCGCAGGCAGGCGAAGCGAGGAATCTCGCTTCGATTTTGCTACACTCGCATCAGCCCGCAAAAATCAATTCTGGAGATCGCATGCTCACCTCTATCGCTTTTCTTCAACAGCGAACGGTAGTAATCGAATGGTGGCCTCGCGGCATCATCGCTTGGCTGCTGCTTGGCCTGATCGCGGGATGGCTGGCGGGAAAATTGGCGCGCGGCCGCGGGTTCGGCTGCGTCATGGATATTATTCTAGGCTTGATCGGATCTTTTATCGGCGGTTGGGTTTTCACGAAGCTTGGCATTTTCGGCGGCGGGTTTCTGTTCTCGCTGGCCGCGGCCACGCTCGGCGCCGTGATCCTGGTTGCCATCGCGCATCTTTTTAGTGGCGGCCCAAGAACCTGACGGATCGTCAGCTCGCCGGTTTTCCTCACTGGTCGCTAATCTCTGGCCGCTCAGTTCCTGCACGCTGCTCGCAGATCGCTGTCGGTCCACGGTACTGTGATACTCTTGCGATGCACCCTAATGGAGCTATATCTCGTTGAGTAAGCCTCTGCAATCGCTTTTCGCAATTCCCCTCGGTGGCCTCGGTGAGTTCGGCATAAACATGATGGCGCTTCGCTATGGCGACGACATCATCGTAATCGACGCCGGCATGATGTTCCCTGAGTCTGAACTACTGGGCGTCGACCTGGTCATTCCCGACATTACTTATCTGAAACAGAATCGCCAGCATGTACGGGCAATCGTCTTAACCCACGGCCACGAAGATCACATCGGCGCGCTTCCCTACATTCTGCGCGATCTCAACGTTCCCCTGTATGGAACGCGCTTCACGCTGGCGCTGGTCAAGAAACGTATCACGGAGGCCGGTCTTCTGGATTCGACGACGCTGCGCGAAGTAATTCCCGGCCGGCACATTGAAATCGGTCCTTTCGAAATTGAGATGATCCCGGTGACGCACAGCACTATTGACTGCGTCGCGCTCGCGGTGCGCACTCCAGTAGGGGTAATTATTCACACCGGTGATTTTAAGATTGATCACACGCCCGTCGGCGGCGCGGGATTTGATATTCACACTTTCGCGCGCTACGGCAACGAAGGCGTTCTGGCGTTATTTTCCGATTCCACAAACGTCGAGCGTCCGGGCATCACTCCTTCCGAGCGCGCGGTTGTGCCGCGTATTGAAGAGCTTGCGCGTTCAGCTCCCAAGCGAGTGATCCTTTCGTGCTTTGCTTCGTCCATTCATCGCATCCAGCAAGTGATCGACATCGCCTCGCGCGTCGGCCGCAAGGTTGCCTTCGTCGGCCGCAGCATGGTGGACAACGTCGAAATCGCGCACGACCTCGAATATCTGCGCATTCCCGACGGCATGGTGGTGCGCTCGCAGGACATTCGCTCTTTCGATCCGCGCAAAATCATTATCCTGGCTTCCGGCTCGCAAGCCGAGCCCATGTCTTCCCTTTCGCGCATTGCAGTGGACAATCACCGCTTCGTCAGCGTCGACGAAAATGACACCGTCATTCTTTCCTCGCGCATCATCCCGGGAAACGAAAAAGCGATTTTCCGCATGTTGGATCACATGTTCCGCCGTCGTGCTCTGGTCTATTACGACAATTCCGCGGGCGTCATTCACGTTTCCGGTCATGCCAGCCAGGAAGAACAAAAACTTGTGCTGCAGCTGGTCAAGCCGAAATATTTCATTCCGGTACACGGCGAATATCGCCATCTGTTCCGCCACGCCGCGCTGGCGCATCAACTCGGAGTCGTGAGTGGCGAAATTCTTCTCGTCGAAGACGGGCAAAACATCGAGTTCACGGAAGATGGAGTTCACCGCCGCGATCCAGTGGCCGCCGGCCGCGTGCTGGTGGATTCCGGCTCACTGGAAGAAATCGAAGAAGTGGTGGTACGCGAACGCAAGCATCTTTCCGAAGACGGCGTGGTGGTACCAATTATTGCGATTGATAAACATACCGGCAAACTGGAATCGCAGCCAGAAATCGTTTCGCGCGGGTTTATGAGTGACAATGGCAGCGATCTCGTCGCCGGGGCGCGAGACATCGTGTTGCGCACCATTAACACTTCCAACGCCGAAGAACGCGCCGACTGGTCAGTCATCAAGGAAAAAATTCGCGTGGACCTGAAGCGCTACATCAGCAAGCAAACCTCTAAACGTCCGCTGATTCTGCCGGTAATCCTCGAAGTCTAGAAGTCCACGCCGTCAAATTCTCCGCGTTCTCAACTTGTCCCGGGGTATAAACCTCTACGGGGGATGAATCGCTCCCCCTGCGTGTACCTCTGCCGTGGGCGTCAGCCTCTCCTAGCCAGTAACGACAACCGTCGTCATTCCGAGCGAAGCGAGGAATCTCTCTTCGCTTTCTCCCGGAGTCACCATTCAGCAATTCCGCGTTAACAGTGCCGCCGCCCGTCGCGCTTTTTTCCTGCGCTCCAGTTTCTGGTCGCTGACACCGGAATTCCGTTACACAAATTATTCATATCCGCCGCATTTGAATTCTTTATGAGTTTTACTGTAGCGGTACCTTAGATTCCCGGATATTCCTGCAACTTCCTACGGATAATTTCGTCCAAGTACATGAGTTTAGATTTTTTCGTTCTTCGCAGGATTCTAGACACTTTTAAGGAGAATTAAATGAAAACGAAACATTTCGCAAAGGGTCTTCTCTTCGGCGCTTCTCTTCTTCTCGCTTCTGCCGCATTCGCCGGCGAAAAGGCTTCCATCAAGCTGTATGAAGATGTGAAAGTCAGTGGTAAAACGCTGACTGCGGGCCGGTACGATTTGGCCTGGGAAGGCACCGGCGCAAACGTTCAGCTGAGCATTCGTCAGGGCAAAGACACCATCGCCACAGTTCCCGCGCAGCTCGAATCTTCCGCGTCCGCGCCCGCAAGCACCGGTTATTCGACGAAGAAGGAAGATGACGGCTCAAAGTCGTTGACCACGGTCTTCTTTTCCGGAAAGAAATACTCACTCAACCTTGACCAGCAAGCAGCCGCTACTGCCGCGCCCGCCGTTTCCACTCCGGGCACCAAGTAACTTCTTTCGAATTTATGTAAACGGTTCGCGGCCTACACTCTCTCCGCGAATCGCTCCCGAACGTCCTCGCATGTCTCCGCGTGCGAGGACGTTTTCTCTTTTGCGTGTCCAACCGGTTTACCGTTTTCGGAACGTGCACCACGCGGTCAGTCGACTTTTGCTGCCTCTTCGCGGCTATAATCTCAGCCATTGCGAACTGCACACGGAGAACTCGTTCGTGACGTCTGCAGTCGAAGAGGTTCGCCATGCTGATTTTTCGACGATATTTCGCGCTTTCATTTCTCCTGACCGCATTTTTCGCTGATGCGTCGCCTGCCCAGCAGAATCCCACTGATCCTTACTCGGTGGTGCACGGCTGGCCCGTTCTTCCTGACGGCATGGTCCTCGGCCAAGTCTCCGGCGTCGCCGTCGATTCCCACAATCATGTCTTCGTCTTCCATCGCGCGGAAAATTCCTGGGCCAGCGACAAAGCTCATCCCATCACTGTCCCCGCAATCCTCTGTTTCGACGGCGCGTCCGGAAAATTATTGGCGTCCTGGGGAGAAAACCGTTTCCTCGAACCTCACGGCTTGCGCGTTGACACGCACGACAACGTTTGGGTCACTGACCGCGCCCTTCAGGAAGTCTTTAAGTTTTCTCACGACGGCAAACTTCTTTTGACGATCGGCACGGAACGTGTTGCGGGCGTCGATGCAACTCATTTTGACAAGCCCACCGATATCGCTTTTGCTTCCGACGGCTCCTTCTACGTCAGCGACGGCTACGGCAACAATCGTGTGGCAAAGTTTTCTTCCGATGGCAAATTCCTGTTCGATTGGGGACACAAAGGCCAGGGTCCGGGCGAATTTGACCTGCCGCACAGCGTAGCAGTCGACGCGCAAGGCAATGTCTACGTCGCCGATCGCAGCAATGCACGCATTCAGGTTTTCGACGCGAACGGAAAATTCCTGAAAGCCTGGAAGTCACCCGAGCTTGGCCGCCCATGGTCTCTTGCCATCGGACCAGACAATTTGCTCTACGTCGTCGATGGTGGCGACCTTAAGCCCGCGGGTCCCGATCGCGGCCAGCTTCTCAAGCTCGATCCCTCCGGAAAAATACTCGCCAAGTGGAGCCGCTTCGGCAATTACGACGGCCAGATTTATTGGGGGCACGACCTCGCCGTCGGAAAAGACGGCGCGGTCTATGTCGGTGACGTCTATTACGGCATGCGCGTTCAAAAGTTCGTTCCGCGATAGTCTCGCACGTCAAATTCTTACAATACGTTCGCGCCAGGGCGATTTATATTCGAGATGAACCACGCTGCTGCGCCTCCATGAATGCCTGCGTTGGCGCTGCTGCCAGTTCCCCGCTACAATGGCCGTTCCATCCGGCCGTTCAACTCGGAGATTGCATTGTCATCATCCAGCACATCGCCCGCTACGCCGACGCCATCCAAAGCCGCCTTCTACTTCATCCTCATCACCGTGGTTTTTGATATGCTCGCCTTTGGAATCATCGCTCCCGTTCTGCCTGACCTGATCCGTCAGTTCCAGGGCGGCGACTTCGCTCGCGCCTCCGCCATCACCGGCTATTTCGGACTCGCCTGGGCCACCATGCAATTCATTTTTTCACCGCTACTTGGTGCATGGTCTGACCGCTTCGGCCGCCGCCCTGTCATTCTCATTTCCTGCTTCGGACTTGCGATTGACTACATCTTTATGGCCCTTGCTCCCTCGCTCCGCTGGCTCTTTGTTGGCCGGCTCGTTTCCGGTATCACCACTTCGAATATTGCGACCGCTTTCGCCTACGTCACCGATGTGACTCCTGCCGACAAGCGCGCCAAGCCTTTCGGACTGATCAGCGCCGCATTCGGACTCGGCTTCGTCATTGGCCCCGCCGTGGGCGGCTATCTTGGCGATATCAATTTGCGTTTTCCCTTTTGGGCTGCGGCAGGGCTTAGCCTGGCCAACGCTGTCTACGGCTTTTTCATCCTCCCCGAATCTCTCCCTCCCGAGCGCCGCGCAAAATCCGCGTGGCACATGGCCAATCCGCTCGGAGCTCTCGGCCTTCTTCGTTCTCATCGCGAGCTGGCCGGACTTTCTATTGTCCTCGCTCTTTACTACCTCGCCCACAATTCCCTTCCTTCTATGTGGGCTCTTTATACCGAATATCGCTATTCCTGGAGCCACCGCGACGTCGGCACTTCGTTGACCCTCGTCGGCGTTTGCGCCGCGCTGGTTTCCGGCGTCCTCGTCGGCCCTTTTGTAAAGCGCTTTGGCGAACGCCGCAGCGTTCTCTCCGGTCTGTTGTTCGGCGTGGTTGGATTTGCAGGTTTCGCTCTTGCCGCCCGCGGCTGGGTGGTCCTGGCTGTCATTCCCTTCATCGCACTGTGGGGAATCGCAGCTCCCGCCATGCAGTCCTTGATGTCCCGCCACGTTGACCCGTCCTCTCAAGGCAAGCTCCAAGGTGCAATCAACTCGCTGCGCGCCGTTACTGGCATGGCCGGTCCCCCGCTCTTTACGCAAATTTTCGCGATCGCCATCGCGCCAAAGTACGCAGTTCACCTCCCGGGCGCTCCTTACTTCCTGGCGACACTGCTGCTGCTTTCCTCCCTGTTGCTCGCGGTCTACGTCACTCGCGATCACGCTGCCTCGCCTGTCCGGGGGCCTGTTTCCTCCACAAACCATTGATACGTGCTCTTGGCCTCAAGCATCGGTAGTGGGTCAGCTTCCGGACGCCCTTACCGGAAACTGACCCACTGCTAAAGCATCTCCTCAATTGACGCCTCGCGAATTCTTTGCCTATCCTTCTGTTGCTCAGCTGAATCCAACGCATTCACGGTCAGTTTCGCATCTTTTGTGGAAGCTAATTCAAGGAGATTGCTCTATGCCAAGAGATTCCAAGTCAAATTCCAAGTCCGATCCGCAGGCCGGCTCCGATCGTTCACGCCCTATTCTTCATCAGCACGCACACGAAATTCAGCCCTACGGTAAAATTGCCAAGCTTTCCATCGCGTTGGATGAATCCGTTTGCGCTGAAAGCGCGGAAAACCTCAATCAAGTTCTCGCCGACACCATCACCCTTCGCGACCTCTACAAGAAACATCATTGGCAAGTCGCCGGTCACACCTTCTATCAGCTACATCTGCTCTTCGATAAACACTACGAAGAACAAAATGAACTGGTAGACAGTATCGCCGAACGCATTCAAAGCCTCGGCGCGATCAGCCTGGCCATGGCTGCCGACGTTGCCGAAACTACTATCATTCCCCGTCCGCCGCGCGGCCGCGAAGAAGTGCCGGTGCAGATTTCGCGCCTTCTCGAGGCTCATGAAATGATCCTCGAGGAAGCCCGCACCATGTCCAAACAAGCCAACGAATCCGGCGACGACGGCACCAACGATCTGCTGGTCAGCGACATCATCCGCACCAACGAACTGCAAGTCTGGTTCATCTCCGAACATCTGGTAGACGTTCCGCTGGTCCGTGCCGACGTGCCTGCCACTGAAAAGGAACCCACCAAATCAAAATCTGCGGGCGCCCGCTAATTCCCCGACCACCATCCTCAAAAAGCAAAAAGGCCGCGCAACGGGCGGCCTCTTTGCTTATACCGAAGCAACGGCTCTGACTCCAAGACAGAAATTACTGCGGGAATCCAACCCGCCGCAACCATGATTGGAGCGTGGGTCAGACCGTAGATTGTCAAGCTGTGGATCAGCCTTGAATTTGAAGCACCAGACAAGGTCCTGGCATCTAACCGTCGAGATACGTGAAGAATTATCGCGGCGGCGCGTTCAATCGTGACCGACCCACTCGGTTTGCAAGTGTGGTGGCCTGACCAAGGTTTGCATTACCACGCAATACTGTTCGGTTTTCTCCCGCAGTCCGCGTAGTTGTTCCGGGGTTGCTTCAGGAGCAACAACGTCAAAATGAAGACGAATTTTCTCAAAACCGACGGCCAGATCCTTGGCTATGCCCAGCGTACCCCGAAGATCCAAGTCGCCTTCGACAACCACTTCAATACGTTCGGTGCGTATGCCCATAGCGGCAGCGACCATCTGGCAGGTGATCTGCGCACAAGCCGCCAAGGCCCCAAGCAAAAGGTCACCCGAACAGGCGCCAGTGCCGGCACCTCCGACTCCTTTGTGTGCCTCCGCATTGTAAATGGCGCGCCCGATATCGACCGAGCAGGAAACTGGAACGTCCGTCTGCCCGCCTTTCGCTCGCAGCGTGATTTGCGAAGCCTTTGGGTTGTTGCGGTACTCCTCTTTCAACGGCTTCTGAAGTGATCGAAGGTCCATGGCAGCCTCATTCTGTGCATTTTTCACTGAGCGAACTGCGAGGCAGCCCGGCCAAGTCGCCTTGAAGCCGCCTTCGTTGGCATGTTAGCATGCGTGTTTATCATATGAGGGTTCATGCCTAAGTTCGTTATTGAACGAGAGGTTGCGGGAGCAGGAAATCTAACCGACGCGCAACTGCGGGAAATCTCGCAAAAGTCAGTCAGTGTTTTGAAGGAGCTGGGTCCCGAAATTCAATGGCTCCATAGCTATGTAACAGGTGACAAAGTGTACTGCGTCTACCTCGCTTCGGACGAAGCCATCATCAAAGAACATGCCAAGCGCGTAGGCATCCCGGCCAACCGCGTCTCTGCGGTGCGTCGGCTCATCGACCCCACAACCGCCGAGTAACACGCGTTAGCCATGTTCCAGCGCTCGTGCGCTAACTTGAAGCGGATGCCGCGTCCGGCGTCCGTGCTTCCTCAATCACTTTTTCAATCGGCATCGCCCGGCCCGCCGACCCTGCTGCCGCAGCTTCCGCACCGCTCAGCATCTGTCGCGCCAGCCCCAAGATATGTTCCAGCTTGGCCTGTTCGGCTGGTGTCAACGGAGCACCAATACTTTGCCGCAATGCCGCCGCCGCGCCGGCCAGCCGCAAAGAGCGCACTGCGTCGTGTTGCACGGTCGATAAGCACGCGAAACATTCCAGCAAACGGGCGATTCCGCGTTTGTGTTCCAGTTCTTGGAAAATTTTTATGCTTTCCCGGTATAGGGAATGTGCCTGTGAATAGTCCCCTTGTTCCCTCGCCAGGCTTCCTAGATCCGCCACTGTGCCTGCAATACCCCAGCGATCTCCAAGTTCGCGAAAGATTGCCAACGCCTGTTCGTACAACGTCCGCGCGGCGACTGACTCGCCCTGATCGCGGGCCACGTCTCCCTGATAGTTTAGCGACCAGGCAACGCCGGTCCGGTCACCCAATCCTCGGAAGATGGAAATACATTCCGCATATAGGGCGCGGGCCAGATCATGGGACCCTTGCAATTTTGCGATATTCGCCAGATTGCTGAGCGAACGAGCGACGGCCTTCTGGTCACCCAGTTCTCTCCATAGCAAGAGACTTTCTTCGAAAAGAGCGAATGCGGCCGGCAAGTCAGGCTTATCTCGAGCAACGACCGCCAGCGCGTTTAGCGAGACCGCGATACCTGTTTTGTCATCTAACTGACGCGCCATATCTCGACTCTCGCCGAGGAGCGTTTGCGACGAGGCGTAATCTCCCTGGCCGCCGGCGAGGACGCCTGCCGCAAAAAGTGCGCGCGTGCGTGCCTTGGTGGGGGCTGTCGCTCCGGCCAGCTTCAGCAGCCTCCCCAACCTCTCCCTACCCTCAGCGAGGTACTCGCGAACCTCCCAAAATCGAAACAGTGCAGTTCCGAGTCGCAGACCCCAGTCCGCGTCGCCGGTTTCTGTCAGCCAATCAAGGGCAGCGCGAAAATTGTCGTGTTCCAACGCAAAGCGCTCTAACCATTCCGTTCCTTCCCCGCTGCACTGCTCCAGAGCCTCTTCCTCAGCCAGCACCAGGCAGTAGGCGGCGTGAGAGCGTTTGGTCGAGGCCCGCTCACCACTTGCCTCCAGCTTTTCCAGAGCATATTCGCGAATCGTCTCCAGCATCACGAAACGCGATTCGCCGTCAGCTTGTTCCACCTGCTGCGCCAGGCTTTTATCCACCATGGATGCCATGCCATCAAGCAGGTCCAAATCGAGGTCACCTTTCGTGTCGCAGATGGCTTCCACGCCCTCCAGGTTGCATCCGCCAACGAACACCGATAACCTTCGGAAAAGCTTCTGCTCTGCCGCGTTCAACAGGTCGTAGCTCCAATCCATTGCAGCGCGAAGTGTCTGCTGCCGCTCTGGCAGGTCCCGCGCGCCGCCCGTTAATAGCTGCAGGCGGCTCGCCAGGCGTGTCAGCATCGAAGCAGGCGAAAGAACTTTGATCCTGGCGGCTGCCAGCTCGATCGCGAGAGGCAGACCATCCAATCGGGAGCAAATTTCGCTGATGGCTGGCGCGTTCTCTCGATTGAGCTCGAAATCCGGCTTGGCCGCGGCCGCCCGTTGTAGGAACAGCGCAATTGCCGGACACGCTGACAGCAGTTCCACAGAAAATGTGGAGCGTGAATCCGGCAGCGCTAGCGGCGGCACGGGAAATTCATGTTCTCCGTACACGTGTAGCGGTGATCGGCTGGTTACCAGGAGTTTAAGGTTGGCACCCATGGCCAGCAGTTCAGCCACTACGGGCGCCGCTTGAACCAGGTGCTCGAAATTGTCCAACAGAAACAGAATCGGAGCGTGCTGTGAGTCTTCAAAGTTCTTTCTGAGCATTTCTAACGGAGACTGACCTCCCGTCTCTCTTATTCGCAACGTCTGAACGATCACCGAAGCGATCAAGCTCGGATCGCTTATTGGAGAAAGCGAAACAAAATAAATTCCACCTGGAAAACGCTCAACGAGACCGCTCGCCACTTCCACCGCGAGACGCGTCTTGCCGATACCGCCTGGACCCGTCACCGTGACTAGGCGCACATCTTCACGGAGCAGAAGTTCTTTGATGGCAGCCACTTCCTTTTCTCGACCGACAAAGCCGGTTCGCGGCACGGGAAGATTGTTCGGACGCGTCTCGACCTGCTTTCCTATCCCGTCGCCGCCCCTTTCGCTGGCTGTTACCGCAGCCGTCTTTTCATCACTTACTTCAGTGGCGGCCAAATGACCCGAATCCAAATCGCGCTTCAACCGCTGCAAATCCGCGCGAATTTCCGCGGCACCCTGATAGCGCAACCTCCGGTCCTTCTCCAGCGCCTTGTTGATTACTTCTTCGAGCTTGAGGGGAAGATCGGGATTGAGTCGCACTGCCGCAACTGGCCTGCGATTCAGAATCGCTTCGGTAATCAGAGCAGAGGTCTCGCCACGAAAAGGCTGAACTCCCGTTGCCATCTCGTATACCACCACGCCAAACGAAAACAAATCCGTGCGTGCATCCAGATCTTCACCACGAACCTGTTCCGGTGACATGCAGGTATTGGTGCCAATCGCCGCGCCAACGTCAGTGAGCTTTTCTGACTCGCTGGCCGTGGGCATTGCCGATAGATTCCGGGCACCATCCGCAGGCACTAGCTTCGCCAGACCAAAATCCAAAATCTTGGCGTGCCCTCGTGACGTCACAAAAATATTGGCCGGCGTGATGTCGCGATGGATGATGCTTTCGCTGTGCGCGGCGTCCAGAGCATCGGCAATCTGGATGCCCATATTCAGGATTTCCTCGATCGGCAGCGGTTTACCACTCATGTGCTGACGGAGTGTTTCGCCTTCGATGAACTCCATCGCCAGAAACGGCCGCCCGTCCTGCTCGCCGATGTCATACACGGTGCAGATGTTGGCGTGGTTCAGCGCTGAGCTGGCCAGCGCTTCCCGCCGAAAGCGCTCCAATGCCCGCGAATCGTTTGCTAAATTGTCCGGCAGGAATTTCAGTGCGACATATCGCTCGAGGCGCAAATCCTGCGCCTTGTATACAATCCCCATGCCTCCGCCACCGAGTTTCTCTATGATGCGGTAATGTGATGCGACACTATGCGGTCCCACAGTTGTCGTTTTCGATTCGGGACCGGTACTCCCGGTTGATCTCGGCGTGGTGGTATTGCCCTCTATCACGGAGGCGACAAACCGGTATCCCATTCCGGTGACCGTATGCACGAACCTGGGCTGCTCGGGATCGTCATCCAGCACTTGCCGCAGCTTGCGTACGGCTGCGTTGATGCTGTTATCGGTGTCCAGGAACACATCCTTGCCCCAGATCCGTTCCACGATCTCGTCCCGCGTTACCAATTCTCCGCGGCGCTCCACCAGCAAAAGTAGAAGTTCCATGGGGATACGGGACAATCTCAGAGCTTCGCCCGACCGACGCAACTCGTAGGCGCCGCGGTCCAGTTCCAGCTCGTCCGCAAGTTTTAAGACGTTCCGAGCCATATCAAGAACTACCCAAATGGAGACTGCCCTGCATTATAGCCCCGCTTCCTGAGCAGCAGGCGCCCTCTTCTCCGTGGCTAACGTTATTCATGGAGATTTAAGCTACTTTTCAGCCGCTCACTATTGTTAGAAACCAGCGCCTCGGCCACTATTCACGCCATCGCACGCGGCCCGATGACAAGGCTCCCGAGCGAATTCCATCACAAAGAAGGAGAGCATCGCAATGAAATGTACCCTGGCTCAATTGAGTTTGCTGACCGGCAGTTTTCTATTGGCTGGCGCCACGCAAGTGGTGGCTCAAGACAATCCCACTCCCGCACAAGTCGTGGTCCTGGATGAATGTGAGCCGGCCAGCTTCAATGCCGCGCTTGGGCCTGACTTCTGCAAGAATGTCACGCTCGGCGCATTCACCACGCTGTCGGACTTGTTTGCCAAAGCGGCCGCGGGCACCCCGGATCCCAACTGGGACTTCGAACCTGACATTCTCCACATCAAGAAAGGAACTCCGGTACTCGTAGTCGATCAGGGCGGCGAACCTCACACCTTCACCGAGGTCAAACACTTCGGTGGCGGCTTTATTCCCGAACTCAATTCAGGTGAAGCAACCGTTTCCGAATGTTCCGGCGGTTTTAAGAACATTGCGGTGGCCCGCACGCGTATCTTGCAAGGCAGCCAACTTCAGGTCTCCGGCCTCGCAAAAGGCGACCATCTCTTTCAGTGCTGCATTCATCCGTGGATGCGCATGACGGTTGAGGTGAGTGACAAGGGCCCGGCAGAAAAATAAATCGCGGGCCGTTTGCACAGGACGGTCTCGCGAACGAATAAGAATGCTTCACGGAGGCGATCCCGTTTGCCAGGAGCGTTGGCAGCGGGCTCTCCTCCGTTTGCTTTTAGGCTGCAAAATCGCCTTCACAAAGGCGCCGATCCGAAATTCCGGCAGGCAGGTCATAGGAGCATTGGTACTAGGTGCGCGCCAACGATGGTTCTCAGAGCCAACAGAATCTGCGGTAACAAACTATTTACTTTTCCCGCACTCAGACATTCTTGCTTTCATATCACAGCAAGTGTATTGTCCGGGAGCTTTCCCAGTTGTGATCCCGTCCAGGAGAAATTCCATGCCAAATTCGCTGCGACTTACCCCTTTGTTTCTTGGATTGGTCTTGTTCGCTGGCTCTGCTATACACACTGCGGCCCAGACCACTCGGAGTGAACCTTCTCCATTTACAAGTCAGGCCCGTCCTGGCTACACAAAAGCCTCGCCAGTCCCGCTGGACTCGGTGGCCGCGGCGAAAACAGCACTTGCGGGGCTGCTTCTGATTTTTCCGCCGAACGCAAAATCTTCCCGAGAAGTGTTCATGAGAAACAACGCAGCGGGCGCACACGGCCCAAATACCGCAGCGGGAAGCAACGATACCGGAGGCATTCCGCGCGGCGCGACAGGAAACATTCCCGGCTTGGACACGCTACCCACGTTTGCACGAGCCTTTGCCGCTGAAAGCGGCCCTTCCGCGGGCAACGTCTTCCCTTACATCATGATCGGAAATGATCCTGTCCTCGGCGGGAAAACGGAAATTCCTGCAAAAATCACCACGGTTTCCCTGAATCTTCTCCATGTGCCGGCCGGCTTTTCCCCCAGCGTCCCATTTAGTAGTTTCGAAACTCTTTTTACCAATTCTCCCAACTTTGCGGACGCCAACTACTCCTCCGGACAGCACATTCAGTTCGCCGATGCCGTGCAGCGCGCGGAGTTCTTCCACACCATGGGCGGAAACTGGCATACCGTGTTGGACCCCAACGTCGTCAGCCGCGTCACCATCGATATTCCGCGACACGTCCAGGTGCAGCTGCCCGACGGCAGCATCGTCACGGTCCAGTCGTACTTTGTTGGCCAAGCGCCTGACGGAACGCAGTTCATCGAGTTGCTGGACTTGCTCTTCGACGCCCTGTTTTTCAACCAGGCCGTCAACGACATCAACGCCAACAATTACACTACCGATGCCTTCAACGTCCAGGCCTGGCCCAATACCTATTTGTTTTCCATCGACAATAAAGGCAAGTTCTCAACCTGCTGCGTGCTCGGTTTCCACGACTATATTTTCGATCCCAGCGCTACACCGCAACCTCGCTGGACCTTCGCCTTCGCCAGCTGGATCTCGCCCGGATTGTTTGGTGGCGGATTCCAGGACGTGACCGCGCTCTCACACGAAACCTCCGAAGCCTTCAACGACCCCTTTGGAGACACTGTGGTGCCCACTTGGCAGTTCCCCGGCCAGCCCCCGACTTCCAAGGTTTGTCAGGGTAATCTCGAAACAGGAGATCCTGTGGAGGTATTGCCCAACGCCACGGTAGGCATTTTCTTGAAGGACAAGAACCAAACCTTCCTCTATCACCCGCAGACCGAAGCCCTCCTGCAGTGGTTTGAAATGGGGAAAACTTCGGATGCCATCGCCGGCGCGTTCAGCTATCCAGACACCACCGCGCTCACTCGGTCCGCGGTCCCTTGTCCCAAATAGCTCAGTACAACACTCACTGTCTAACGAAGGCACCGGCGTTCCGGTGCCTTTTTCTGCTGCCGGCACCGTCGTTTGAAACTCTGCCTCGCAATTAGTCGTACAATACCCAGCCGGACGTGATAAATGAAACGCCGTATCTTTCTGCGGGAGCCAGTCAGCGTGGCGCTGGAGAGCCTGCGCGCGCACAAGATGCGTTCCTTCCTGATGCTCCTCGGGACGATCCTGTCCGTCTCCACGCTGATCGTGGTCATTGCTCTCATCTCCGGCGTCAATCGCTACATTGCCGACCGAGTAGCCAATCTTGGATCGAACGTATTTCTTTTGACGCGCTTTCCCCTGATCACCGACGTGGAAGAGTACGTCAAGGCCAACCGCCGCAACAAAAAAGTTACCTGGGACGACTACGAAGCGTTGCGCGCCAATATGAAGCTGGCGGAACGCGTCGGAGTGGAGTTGCGCGCGCCGGGAAAAGTTCGCGCAGGTTCACACAGCCTGGAGGACTGCAACGTTCGCGGTGTCACTGCCAACATGGTGGATATCGACATCGTGACGCCCGCCGATGGCCGGTATATTTCCGAAGGCGACGATCAGAGCCGCGCGCTCACCACCATGATCGGCCAGGACGTCGCCAACCAGCTCTTTCCCAACGTTGACCCCATCGGCCACGAAATACTCATCGACAGCCGCCCCTTCCAGGTCGTCGGCATTGCCAGACCCATCGGCTCCGCGCTCGGCCAGTCGCAGGATAACTTCGTCTACATCCCCATTCAGACCTATTTCAAAATCTATGGCACCCAGGACACCATCTGGGTGAACATCCAAGCCCGCGGCGCGGAATGGATGGAACGGGCACAGGATGAGGCACGCGCGATGATGCGGGCGCGCCGCCATCTGTCTCCCAACGAGACCGATAACTTCGGCATCTTCGACTCCGCGTCGCTCATGAACTTGTGGAAAAATCTCACCGGAGTGATCGCTACAGCGATGATTGGCGTGGTTTCAGTGTTCCTGGTCATCGGCGGAGTCGTGATCATGAACGTGATGCTTGCAACGGTCACGGAAAGAACGCGAGAGATCGGCATCCGCAAAGCTCTTGGCGCCCGCCACCGCGATATTTTATTGCAATTCTTGGTGGAAGCCACCGTGATGGCGTCGGTAGGCGGAGCCATCGGCGTGCTAACCGCCTACGCCATTTCCGGACTCACCCGAGCCACCACCTCCGTGCCTATGAACGTCCCCTTCACTGCAGTGGTGATCGCGCAACTGATTTCCGCCGCAGTCGGCATCTTTTTTGGAGTTTACCCGGCCAAGAAAGCAGCCAGCTTGCCGCCGATCGAAGCGCTGCGCCAGGAAGCTTAGGCCTATGCAGAAATCAACATGCGCATGAACCTCAGAGAGAATGCGCAGATGGCCATCAAGACACTGCGCGAAAACAAGATGCGTTCGTTCCTGACGGTGCTGGGCGTGGTCATCGGTATCACCGCTTTGCTCTCCGTTGTCTCCATCCTCGTCGGCGTTTATGGCAATGTGAACGACTACCTGTCCGACTATGGTGCGGAAACTCTGTTCATTTTTCGTTTCGATCCCGGCATTCACGGCAGATTGACTCCCGAAGAACGCGCACGCAAACCGCTCACGCTGGAAGATGCCGAAGCCATCGGGGAGTTCTGCCCCGCGGTGCGTGCCGTCACCGTCAGCCTCTATCCACGCATTGTCGAGACAGAGGGCCCTCCGCGCAGCCCAGTCACCGCGCGCTATCTCAGTAAGGAAGTCGCCGGCATCGATTACTACGGAACACTTCCCGCCACCGAAGAGGTATTCAATTCCAGGCCGCGAATCGGGCGCTTCTTCAGCGAATCTGAAAACGCGCACCGCGCTGATGTCGCCGTGATCGGCTCAGACATTGCAAAAAAGCTTTATCCCGACATGGACCCGCTGGGAAAGCCCATCATGGTCGGCGGCGTAACCTACGAAGTGATTGGCGTCCTTGAACCGCGCAAAGGCGGATTCGTCAAGGATCAGTCCGCCGACAGAGGAGTGATGGTGCCCTATCGCAGTTACCACAAGCATATCCCGCAAGATGACGAGCACTTCGTTGGAGCTACGGCCTATCCCGGCCGGATGTCAGAGGCCGAGGACCAAATCCGCGGCGTGTTGCGGCGCAGGAGAAACGTGCCTTACAGCAAACCGGATAATTTCGGGATCTCCAGCGCCCAGCAAATCGCCAACGAATTTCGCCAGATCACTTCTTCGGTAGCGCTCTTAATCTCCGTGATCAGCTCCATCGGCCTTCTGGTTGGCGGCGTAGGTGTAATGAATATCATGCTGATGTCCGTGACCCAGCGCACGCGCGAAATCGGCGTACGGAAAGCGCTCGGCGCGCGCCGCCGCGACGTCATCTGGCAATTCCTCACCGAAGCAATTGTGCTTACCGGTGCCGGTGGCGTCATCGGCGTATTGCTCGGCGGCGCCATCAGCTTGATCATCCATCTTGTAGTGCCTAGTCTGCCTTCCTCCGTCCCACTCTGGTCCATCATGGTTGCTGTCGGCGTCTCCATGAGCGTCGGCCTGTTCTTCGGCATGTACCCCGCCATAAAAGCCGCCCGCCTCGATCCCGTAGAAGCCCTCCGCTACGAGTAAATCATGGTCCCCTCCGGGGACCACAGGCTCGAAAATCACTGCGCTTGTGCTTGGCTGGGTTGAGAATTCGGCGTTTCGATCCGATAGCCGAGGCTTCGGAGTTGTCGGATCATTCTCGCGGTGCGCTTTTGCTTGGATTGTTTGGTGACCGCCGGGCCCCGTTCTTCGTAACGAACTCCCTGGTGCAGGATCAACCAGATCAGGCGACACTGTCGATGGGCAATGGCCCCGATGGCTTGGTTATGTCCTAGGCGCGGGACCGAGCGGCGATACACCATCTCGAAGATGCTTCCTTTCGTCCTGGCTGCGGCGTTGGCCGTCTGGTTGAGAACGCGCCGCATGTGACGGTTGCCTTTCGGAGACCGGTGACTGTAGTTCACTCCCGCGCTTTCGTTGTCGCCGGGGCAGGCGCCTACCCACGAGGAGAGTTGGTCCGCGGAAGGAAAGGTCGCTGCGGTGGGACCGACTTCGGCAATGATTTGTTGCGCTGAGTCCACTCCCAAACCTGGCACCTCTGCTAGCCGCTGGACGGCATCCTGATGCGGATGGAGCAGACTGGCCATCTCCTTGTCCAGTTCGCCGATCTGCTCGTCGATCAATCGCAATTCCTCCAACGCCATCTTCAGCAGCCGCCGGTAGACTGCGTTCAACTCCGTACAGGCGCCGAGCGCGTCGCACAACTGTTCCGGCGTAGCGCGCAAGCGCTCATCAGCCAAAGCGGCTAGAGCCGCGGGGTTGGTTTCCCCGTCAGCGAGCGCCTTCAACATACGACGTGCACTGACACCCAGCAGATCTGTGACCAGGCTGGATAACTTAATGTGGGCCTCTTCCAGAAGAGACTCCAATTGGTTCTGCAGCCGCACCCGATCGCGCCTCAATTGATACTTCTTGCGTGTTACCGTCCGCCATAGACGCTGCTCGGCATCAGGCACAAAGCTCAGAATCAATTCCCGGGCCACCAGCCGCTTCACTAACTAAGCGTTCGGCGTCGGGGAAATCCCTCTTGCGTCCCCGCCGCCCGCGATTGGACTGCGCCTGCGCCAGATGCAACGTTCCGGATCTCCGGCTCGCGCCTTCCCGCTTCTCGCGGATCGGCTTCCAGTACCTTTCCAGCGCTCCCCACACTGGTTTCCAATATTGCGCCGTCGATTCCATGACTACTTCCTCGGCCTCTTGCTCGAGCAACCATGCAGCGAGCGATCGCAGTTGTTCGGGGTTGCTGCCAAACATACGCCGCTCAAACTGGTACTCGCCGACAACTTCCACGTCAGACACAACCACTGCCAACATCTTTTTGTGAACATCGATTCCCGCTATTCTGTAGCACATCACTTCCTCCTGGCCGGGAGCGGAGAGCGTGCTGCGGATACCTTAACCAGGCTCGCGGGCTATCGCCGCTCCCCCAGGGGAAGACAACGACGCCCAATTATTCGCTCAACCACGCACGCTCCGGATCAGACAGGGTCGCAGCTTCGACTTCTCCACTGAGTGGTCGACCTCGCCGCTCCGGACCGGTCCGATCTTACCTCTAAGTGATTTTCATGAGGTTTCGCGGGCCGCAGGCCCTAATAGGACAGGGTCGAAAATCACTTCGCAAGCGCCGGCCTGGGGTGTTGAGGGCTTGGTGGTTCGACCTGGTAGCCGAGGCTTCGGAGTTGCCGGATCATTCTCGCGGTGCGCCTTTGTTTCGATTGTTTGGTGACGGCCGGGCCCCGTTCTTCGTAACGGACTCCCTGGTGCAGGATCAACCAGATCAGGCGACACTGTCGATGGGCAATGGCTCCGATGGCTTGATTATGTCCCAGACGCGGGACCGAGCGGCGATACACAATTTCGAAGATACTTCCTTTGGCCTTCACAGCGGCGTTAGCAGCCTGATTGAGTAAGACGGGCTGGAGGTCCGTGCACGCGCCCAGTGTGTCGCACAACTGTTCCGGGGTGGCGCGCAAGCGATAGTCAGCCAAAGCGGCAAGAGCCGTCGGGTTGGTTTCCCCATCGGCGAGCGCCTTTAGCATGCGCCGAGCACTGACGCCCAGCAGATCCGAGACTAGGCTGGACAACTTAATGTGGGCCTCTTCCAGCAGCCGCACGTGATCGCGCGTCAGCTGGTACTTTCTCCCTGTCACCGTCCGCCACAGACGTTGTTCGGCATCAGGTACAAAGCTCAGCGTCAATTCCCGGGCCACCAATCGCTTCACCAGACGTTCGGCATCGCGGAAATCCTTCTTGCGTCCCCGCGGCCCGCGGTTCGATTGCGCCTGAGCCAGATGCAGCGTTCCCGACAACCGGCCTGCGCCTTCCCGCTTCTGACGTACCGGTTTCCAGTACCGTTCCAGTGCCTCCCAGACTGGTTTCCAATATTGGGCCGTCGATTCCATGACCACTTCTTCGACTTCTTGCGCGAGCAGCCAGGCAGCCAGCGATCGCAGTTGTTCGGGATTGCTGCCAAACATCCGCCGCTCAAACTGGTACTCACCGTCGACTTCCACGTCGGACACCACTACCGCCAGCATCCCCTCTACCTCCGATTCTTGCTTCCCCTGCTCCACCGGAGTACCCTTCCTCGAATGTTCTCCAAGGGAGGAACTAATCATGGCTACTGCCACCACCGTTTTTGAACCAACCGTAAAAGTCTCCGCAACCAAGCTGCTCATCAACAACAAATGGGTGGACTCCGCCTCCGGCAAAACTTTCCCAACCATCAACCCAGCCACCGGAGAAGTCATCACCAAGGTCGCCGAAGCCGACGCCGCCGATGTGGACAAGGCCGTCGCCGCCGCTCGCGCCGCATTCGATAATGGCCCGTGGCGCAAAAAACTCACCGCCGCTCAGCGCGGCGTACTGATGAACAAACTCGCCGACCTCATCGAAAAACACGCCGATGAACTCGCGCAACTCGAAGCACTCGATAACGGCAAGCCCTACTCCGTCGCGCGCGCCGCCGATCTACCGCTCACCATCGCCTGCTACCGCTACTTCGCCGGATGGGCCGACAAGAATCACGGCAAGACCATTCCAGTGCAGGGCAAATATTTCTGCTACACCAAGCACGAACCAGTCGGCGTCGTCGGGCAAATTATTCCGTGGAATTTTCCTCTTCTGATGCAAGCGTGGAAGCTCGGACCCGCTCTCGCCACCGGCTGCACCGTGGTGATGAAGCCTGCCGAGCAAACACCGCTCTCTGCGCTTCGCGTCGGCGAACTCATCATCGAAGCCGGATTCCCCGAAGGCGTCGTCAATCTTCTGCCAGGCTACGGCCCCACTGCGGGCGCAGCCCTCGCGCGTCATTTCGATGTGGACAAAGTTGCCTTCACCGGCTCGACGGAGGTTGGAAAACTCATCATGCGCAACGCGGCGGAAACCAATCTCAAACGCGTCACGCTCGAACTCGGCGGCAAGAGTCCCAACATCGTTTTCGCCGATTCCGATCTCGATAAAGCCATCGAAGGTTCGCACTTCGCGCTGTTCTTCAACCAGGGACAGTGCTGCTGCGCCGGCTCGCGCACCTTCGTCGAAGAAAAGTGCTACGACGAATTCGTCGAAAAATCCGTCGCTCGCGCCAAGAAACGCACCGTCGGAAATCCTTTCGACAAAAATACCGAACAAGGCCCGCAAGTCGACCAGGATCAATTCGACAAAGTGATGGGCTACATCGAGTCCGGCAAAAGCGAAAAAGCAAACCTTCTTGCCGGCGGGAGTCGCGTCGGCACCAAAGGCTATTTCATCGAGCCGACTGTTTTCGCCGATGTGCAGGACAACATGAAAATCGCGCAGGAAGAAATCTTCGGCCCAGTCATGTCCATCCTGAAATTCAAGGACATCGATGAAGTCGTCAGCCGTGCCAACAAAAATATTTACGGCCTCGCCGCCGCCGTCTGGACCCAGGACATCACCAAAGCGCACGCCATCGCCGACGGCGTTCGCGCCGGAACCGTCTGGGTAAATTGCTACGACGTATTCGACGCCGCCGCTCCCTTCGGCGGATTCAAACAATCCGGCATCGGCCGCGAACTAGGCGAATACGGCCTAACCAACTACACCGAGGTAAAAACCGTCACCATCAAACTATGACCCGTTCCTTTTCTGTAGGGGCACGATACACTTGTTCAGCTCTGCGCGGGATCGTGCCCCTCTTCGATTGCCGCACGAACCGCAAATCATCAAGCCTTGGCACGGCGCGCCAGGTACTAAGAAAACGACGTCATTCCGAGCAAAGCGAGGAATCTCTCTTCGATTGTTCCGCATCGCGATCGCCAATCGCCGGACGCGCTGACGGGGTCTGCGTTTTCGCACTTCGTCTACTCGTCACCACCGCCCTGCTGTGCGCCTTCGCAATCGCACCGACTGTCGCCCAAGACACTTTCCTAGCCTATCGCCGCGCACAACATCTCCGCCGCGGCATCAACCTCAGCGAATGGTTCGCGCAAGTCTACGATCGCCGCGGCTACACCAAAGAACATTTCGAGTCCTGGACCACGGCCGCTGATATCTCGCTCATCAAACAAATCGGATTCGATCACGTACGCCTCAGCGTGAATCCACAACCCATGTTCCATCACGGTCAAACCGACAAACTTCCGGCAGAATATCTGCAATATCTCGACAACGCCGTGCAAATGATTCTCGCGCAGAATCTCGCCGTGATTATTGACATGCATCCCGACAGCGATTTCAAAGAAAAACTAGTTAAGGACGATTCGTTCGTCGAACAGTTCGAGGATTTCTGGCGCGCCATCGCAAGGCACTACTCCAACAGCAATCCCGATATGGTTTTCTTTGAGATTTTGAACGAGCCGGAATTCCGCGATCGCTATCGCTGGGAAGGCGTGCAATCGCGTCTGGCCATGGCCATTCGCGAAGGCGCTCCGCAGCACACCATCATCGCCGCCGGGGCCAACTGGTCATCTGAAAACGAATTGCTCTTTATGGAACCGCTGCACGGTTCCAACATTATTTATAATTTCCATTTTTACGATCCGCACATTTTTTCTCATCAGGGCGCAACGTGGTCCACAAATTTTCAACACTATCTGAATAATCTGCCATATCCATCCACTCCAGAAAACATGCAAGCCAACGCCGCGCAAGTTCCCGACGCCGTGAATCGCTTGAGCGTGATTCAATACGGGCTGGATCGTTGGAATCGCGACCGCATGGATGCGCTCATCGCAGAAGCGGCTGCGTGGGCCAAACGCTGGAATGTCCCGCTGACGTGTAACGAGTTCGGCGTCTACCGCCGCACCGCCGACCCGCAAGCCAGAGCGCGCTGGCTGAGCGACTTACACATGGTCCTTGAAAAATACGAAATCGGTTGGACCATGTGGGACTACAGCGGCGGCTTTGCCGTCGTAATCAAAACAAGAGACCAGCCCGCCGCTCCCGACGAAATCACCATCAAGGCCCTAGGCTTGAAAGTCCCGCCAGTCTCTTCGACTTCGGCACCCGGAGCTGCAAAGCCATGACTTTGCAAAGCAAGCGAAGCCAGGGATCTCGCTTCGATTGTTCCGCGCCACCTTCGCTGCGCGCAATCACCGCCCGCGGTTGCGATAAAACCGATTTTGTTCTTTCATCAATTTCTTCAGCGACTTTGTCTCCGCGGCGCGTACCGCGGCATCCTGCTTCGCCGCCACAAACTTTTCCTCGCGCCCCAATTTGTGAAAACTTTCCAGCCGCTCCGCAGCAAGCTCACCCGACTCCACCGCCGCCCGCACAGCGCAGCCAGGTTCGTTCACATGTTTGCAATCGCGAAATTTGCAGTTCGCCGCAAGTTCCGCAATTTCGCCGAACGCCTGGTCGATGCCTTCGCTGGCATCCCACAACTGCAATTCGCGCATTCCCGGCGTGTCGATCAGCACTCCGCCGTTCGGGGCGACAATGAGATGTCGGGTGGTAGTGGTGTGCCGTCCGCGATCATCGCTGGCGCGGATTTCTCCCGTGTCTAGCAATTCAGTCCCGAGGATGGCGTTGATGAGCGATGATTTTCCGACACCGGACGAACCGAGCAGGGCCGCGGTTTTTGCCACTGGCATTTTTTCTGAAGTAGTTTCTCCGGAGGAACTTTTGTCTGGAGCGCTCAGCATCAGCTCGCGGATTTCCTCGATGCCATCGCCACGCAACGCGCTGGATAGAATCACCCGCACACCTATCGCAGCAGCTTCCGCTTCGCGGCGAAGTTCTTCCGAGTTTTCGGAGAGGTCGGACTTGTTCAAGACAATTACCGGCTGCGCTCCGCTTTCCCAGGCCAGCGCGACGTAGCGTTCGAGGCGGCGCAGATTGAATTCGCTGTTGAGCGAACTAACAATGAAAACCACATCCACGTTGGCAGCGACGATTTGTTCTTCTGTTTTCTTGCCGGCGATCTTGCGCGAGAATTTGCTTTTGCGATTCAGCACGCGATGAATCGTCGCTCGACTTTCTTCTTTGCGCGCACTCGCCAGAACCCAATCGCCGACTGCGGGGAAATCCGCGCGGCCGGTAACTTCGTGACGGAATTTTCCGCTGACTTCCGCCATGAATTCCCCTTGCGGCGAAAGCAGACGAAACATTTCGCGATTCTCTTCGGCGACGCGCGCGGCGGCAATTTCATAATTGCGCTCGAATTCCGAAAGTTGCGATGAAAAAAAATCCGACCAGCCTAAATCATGCAATGCGTACACTGCGAATCTCCTTTGCCGATCTCAGGGTTTCTAAAACAAACCCTGAAACCCGTTCTCGAATCCGCGCGAAGCAGCATTCGAGGCGCGTGCTGCAGACAGCAGGACGGAAGCAGCCGGTTACACAGGCTGAGTTCGAAATCAAAATCACAGTGGAAATATTAGTTCAGGAGAAGGGCGCGGAGACGCACTCTTCCCGTGAGGGGGTTAACGGTTCGCACAGGCGCCTCCTGAAAGGAATTTGGGGACGCAGCAATTCAGCACCGACAGACTATCAGAAATTGCGGTTTATAACTGAAAATAATTCGACAGGCGCACGATGGTATTCCTACAATCTCCCGCGTGAGTGTGACCATTCGACAATACGAGCCGCGCGATTTTGCGGCGTTGTACAAGCTGGATCACGCGTGTTTTCCACCGGGAATTGCGTATTCAAAAACAATGCTGCGCTATTTTCTTGCGCAAGCTGGTGCAGAGTGCCTGGTGGCGGTGGACGGCGGGAAAATTGTTGGATTCATGCTGAGCGAAGAGAATCCGCCACTCGCGCATATCATTACTTTGGATGTTGCGGAATCGCACCGGCGGCACGGAGTGGGAACGGTATTGGTAGGTGAGAGCGAAGCGAACTTAAGATTTCGCGGCGTGCGCACCGTGTTGTTGGAGACCGCGACGACGAATGAGGCGGGGATTGCGTTCTGGGAGCGGCACGGATACCGTAAAGAAGCAGTGCTGAAAAATTATTATTCCGGGCGGCTGGACGCGTTCGAAATGCGCAAGAAGCTTTCGGCGACGCCTGGCGCCGGTTCTTAGTGCCGTCGTAAATGATGTAATGGGGCGCCAACTTCCGGAGACGCGATTTGAGCGATTACCTGCTGTCTGTAATACTCGGCATCATCGAAGGACTCACCGAGTTCTTACCTGTCAGTTCCACCGCGCATTTGCGTATTGGCGAAGCGCTTCTGCACATTGATCTCGCGAGCGGCTACTGGAAGATGTACACAATCGTAATTCAACTGGGCGCGATTCTATGCCTCCCAGTTTATTTTCGCGAGCGTATCGCAAAACTTCTTTCGACATTTCCAAAGGGCGAGCGTGGAGACCGTACGATCTTGACGCATCCGCTGAGCCTGACGCTAGTAGCGTTTGTGGTGACGGCGATTCCGGCATTTCTCCTGACAAAAACGATCGGGAAACATTTGGAAAGCCTGGTCATTATGGGCAGTGCGCTGGTGATCGGCGGGATTGTAATGTGGCTGGTGGACGCGAGAAACGCGAAGTCCGAGGCAGCGGGCGAAGGCGCTTCGAACTCTTTGATCCATACTTGGCACATGGAGGCGATGAGTCTGGGGCAGGCGATTTGGATTGGAGCTTGCCAGATTCTTTCGGCTGTTTTTCCCGGAACGTCCCGCTCGATGTCCACCATTGCGGCGGGGCAGTTGGCGGGCATGTCACGAGCATCGGCACTGGAGTTTTCGTTTTTTTTGTCAATTCCGACGATGGTCGTGGCAACTTGTTACGATTTGTTGAGATCGCTTCGAGGAAAAGGCGAGAACGCGATTGGGGTTTCGCATATTGATGCGCACGGCTGGATTGTTTTGGCGATTGGGTTTGTGGTGTCGTTCATCGTGGCGTACGCGGCAGTGGCATGGTTTTTGGCGTGGGTAAGGAAGCATGGGTTTGCGGCGTTCGCGATTTACCGGATTATTGTTGGCAGCGCAGTGTTGGCATGGGCGCTGGGCTATTTGAAGTAGATAAAACAGCCACATGGTGTCACGGCTCTCGAGTCGGCGGGAAATTGGCTTGTCGGGAGTTCGATTGATGCGAATGCTGTTAAAAAACTTGGGGAATGGCGCCTCAGTGCGGAGTCCAAAAAGTATCTTACGATCTCTGCGCCTGCGCGTGGATAATGCCGCAGAAGTGCGGGAGGAGTCGGCCAGGATTGTTATTGAACTTCTGCAACGCAAACGCTTTGAATTTGCAGAATTGCTCGACGAAATCAACCTGGGAAATGTGCATCGTGAAACCGATTTTTGAAAGCGGAGTCTTGGAAACGGAATTGGCGGAAGTGCGAGCGAGACTTCGGGCTTTACTCGGATCAGCTTGGATTGCCGTCCCCCGCTATAGACGCAGAAATGCAAAATTCTCGTGACTATGGTATCATGACCATGGACAAGTGAGGCTGAAAATGAAGACGAAGACCATGGCAGCGGGCGCCTTCAAAGCAAAGTGCTTGAAAGTGATGGATCAGGTGCAGGCCAGGCGCGAGAGCGTGATCATCACGAAGCGCGGCAAACCGGTCGCGAAGCTTGTTCCGATTGAAGAAACCCAAGACCCGATCTTTGGCTTCTTGAAGGGCAAGGGCGAGATAACGGGTGATATCGTCGGCCCGATTTTGACGATCGAGGAGTGGGGTGATTTGGCGTGATCCTTCTCGATACGCATGTCGTACTTTGGCTGGCGTTCGAACCTGCCAAGGTGTCTCGCAATGCCCATCGAAGGATCGAAGGCGCACGGAAAGCGAATGAGGGCGTGGCGGTTTCCGGCATCACGCTTCTGGAAATTGCAACCGCCGCGAGCAAGAGAAGATTTAAAGTAGCAATGACGTTGGAGGCCTTTCTGGTGCAAATAGAGGCGATGTTCACCGTGTTGCCGATTACGGGTCGGGCCTGCGCGCAAATTTTGGAACTTCCGGCGGAATATCCGCGGGATCCAGCGGATCGGATCATCGGGGCGACGGCTTTAGCAGATGGACTGACGTTGATTACAGCTGACCGCGACATTCTAGCATCGCAAGCAGTGCGAGCGGTGTGGTGATTTGCGATTGGGCACTTTACGAAACAAGTTGGAGCGCAGCAGTGATTTCGTCTGCTCGGTTTGCTATGATGGCACCGTTTCGCAGTTCCTCCAGGCAAGCGGCTGATAGCGCCAAGCCGCCTGTCGCACTCAGCCTTCCCCAAAAAGCTGAGGAGATCTCGTGCGTTTTCTGACACCTACCGGCAACAAGCGGCTCAATGAGCTGATCGGATTTTTGTGCCTTACGCTGGCGATTTTACTGGCCGCCGCGTTATTCACTTACTGGCCCGCCGACGCATCATTCAGCGTTTCGGCCAGCACCGCGAATGAGGCACCTCCACACAATTTAATTGGACCAGTTGGCGCCTACAGCGCCGATCTGATGTTCCAGGCACTGGGGTACTCGGCATTTCTGTTACCGCTAGCCGCGTTCTGGCTAGGGCTAAAATGGTTTCGCAGCAAGCAAGTTGAATCACAAAAGGCGATGCTTTTCGGATATGGATTGTTGCTGCTGTCTCTCCCTCCACTCTTGGCGCTGGTTCCCTTTCCGGACGTTCGCGGCGCGCTGCCGGCAGGCGGAATGCTGGGGACGTTACTGGCAAGCACGTTGCTGGCGGGCTTCAACAAAGCCGGGGCGTACATTGTTTCGCTGGCCTTGCTGGTGACGGCAACGTTTTTGACGACAAGTTTTTCCTTCGCGAGCTCACACGCGTGGGTAACTGGCCCGCGCGGTCCGGTGGGAGCAGTAGGAAAGCTGGGGATCCTGCAGAGGGCCCAGGCCAGATGGCATGACTGGCAAGCCGGTCGCGAGCAGGAACGGATGCGGCGGCGAGTGGAAGCCAATCGTCTGGAAGGCAGGAAGCCAGTCGGCAAAGCGGCCGCTCTGAATGAACTGCCGCAGGCCATTCAGTTGCCGGATGAAAGCGATATTTTCCGTGGCAAATCCGAGGTTGATGAGGAAGAAGAAGAAAAAGACGCAGCGCACAAAGCGCCGATTCTGTTTCTGAATCAGGAGAAGGCGGAAAAGCCTGCGAAAAAAACTTCCGACGCGAAAATCGCCAAGACCAATGCAAATTATAAATTGCCGCCAATCAATCTGCTGCGCGAAGGGGAACGATCGCAAAAGCTGGATGAAGAAGAATTAAAAGACCGCGCACGAGCAATTGAAGAAAAGTGCCTGGAATTCGATGTACAAGGGCGGGTGACGCAGATCAATCCCGGCCCGGTGGTGACGACGTTTGAGTTCAAGCCGGAAGCGGGAATCAAGTACAGCCGGATTATTGGCTTGACGGAAGACTTGTGCCTGGCGCTACAGGCGGAATCGATTTTAATTGAGCGGATTCCGGGAAAATCCACGATCGGAATTGAAGTTCCGAACATCAACCGGCAAACGATTGCGCTGCGCGAAATCATTGAGGCCCAGGAATTTGTGGGCTCGGCCAGCAAATTGACGCTGGCGATGGGCCGCGATTTGCACGGACGGATCCGCGTGACGGATTTGGCGAGCATGCCGCACCTGCTGATTGCGGGCTCGACGGGAACCGGCAAAAGCGTTTTTATCAACTCTCTGCTGATGTCCATCTTGTACAAAGCGACGCCAGACGACGTGAAAATCGTGCTGGTCGATCCCAAGCGGCTGGAATTGAATTTGTACGAAGGAATTCCGCATTTGATCGCGCCAGTGGTGACCGATCCGAAGATCGCTTCGAACGTGCTGCGCAATGCCACACGCGAAATGGAAAACCGGCTGAAGCTGCTGGCGCAAAAGGGCGTGCGGAATATCGAGCAATATAACCGGACGTTCCAGAAAACGCAGTCGTTATCGCTTTTTGAAAACGTGGAAGAAAGCGAACACAAGCCGCTTCCCTACCTGGTGATCATTATCGATGAGCTGGCGGATTTGATGATGGTGGACACGAACAATGTGGAAGAGTCCATCACACGATTGGCGCAGATGGCTCGCGCGGTGGGAATCCATTTGATTCTAGCGACGCAGCGTCCGAGCGTGGACGTAATTACGGGCTTGATCAAAGCCAACTTCCCTGCCCGCATTTCTTTCCGTGTGGCGAGCAAAGTGGATTCGAGAACGATTCTGGATTCAAACGGGTCAGAGTCATTGCTGGGACGCGGCGACATGCTGTATCTGCCGGCAGGTTCAGCGCGACTGCACCGGATCCACGGACCGCTGGTCAGTGAAGATGAAATCACTGGAGTGTGCGACTTTTGGCGGCAGCAGGCGCAAGCAAAGTACAACGAACAATTGCTGGAAGCGCCGAAAGACGAGAACGGCAAACCTGAGAGCGGCAGCGGTGGTAACGGTGAAGCGGCTGGCCAGGAAGCGGACGACGCACTCTATCAGGATGCGGTCCGTGTGGTATGCGAAATGGGCCGCGCTTCGACGTCCACGCTGCAGCGACGACTACGTATCGGCTACGGCCGCGCGGCGCACTTGATTGACGTGATGGAGAAAGATGGCATCGTGGGACCGCCGGATGGAACGCGCCCGCGCGAGGTGTTAAAAGGCAAGAGCTGGATGAAGGAATACGACGAGTCGGTGCAGTAGGAAGTTGCCCCGTTCAACGCATCAACTATCAACTCGTTACCCATTCTATCTTCGGGTCAGAAGAACCCTGTACTTGAGGACAGGTAGTACCATCCCCATGGGCCACTAGAAGACTTAGCTCACATTCGCTGCTCCTGTTCAGTAGATTCAGGTATGCAGCAGCTCGTAGCCTTGACGGGACATGCAATCCTATGGGCCTCGGGCTTCATTGCTCGACTTTTATTTTTCCGCGGTTTTCCCAGAGACCGATCCTATAAACCCTAACCTTTGGCAGCGGAGTTGCCGATATTTTTCGTGCATCTCTTTGATATTTGTAGCGGTGACTTTTTCGGCAGGTACAGCGCAAGGCCAAGGACTGCTGACAAGGGGCACGCTGTCGTTCAGCCCGTCGCCAGGAAGTTTCGGGTCCGTAAATGTAGGTTCAAGTAAGACCATCACGCTGACGGTAAAGAATACGGGTTCGGCACCCGTTAACATCTCGGGGGAATCGGTGCATGCCACCGGTTTCAGCAGCACTGGATTGACGGTCCCACACACAATTACCGCGGGCAGTTACATCACGCTGTCGGTAAAATTCGCGCCGACCGGGAGCGGGCTGTTTTCTGGCTATGTTTTGTTCACCAGCAACGCCTCGAATGGAAGCGCGCAATATTCGGTGAGCGGAACTGGAGTGACTGCCGCCGGCGCGGTTGCAACCACACCGTCCAGCGTTAGTTTCGGAACGGTCGCGAACGGCACAACAAATTCCCAGTCGGTGCAACTGAAAAACACCGGCGGATCCAGCGTAACGATTTCCAGCGCCACGGTGAGCGGCACAGGCTTTAAGCTGAGCGGAATTTCGCTGCCACTGACGCTGGCAGCGGCGCAGATTTCCAATTTCACGGTGGGATTCAATCCAACGACTTCGAGTAGCGTGATCGGCAGCGTAACGATCAAGAGCAACGCAACGACCAATCCGACGTACACGTTAGCGTTAAGCGGGACCGGAGGAAGTGCGACGCGAACCATTTCGCTGGGGACGAGCAGTCTGAATTTTGGCAGCGAAGTCATCGGGGGATCGAGTCCGGTGCAGGTTGCGGTAAAGAACACCGGAAATTCCAGCCTGACAATTTCGGCGATTAACGTAAGCGGAACCGGGTTCAGCGTAACCAGCGGCGTTGCCGGAACTACGTTAGCTGCCGGGCAAACGGCTGAATTAAATGTGGTGTTCGCGCCGAAAGCGACGGGCAGCGTGAGTGGCACAGTATCTCTGGTCAGCAATGCAACGAATTCGCCGAATTCGCTGGCGGTCACGGGCACCGGCGTAAGCAGCACCACGCATTCCGTTTCGTTAAGCTGGCTAGCGAGTAGCAGTTCCGGAGTGGCCGGTTACTACGTATACCGGTCAACAGTATCGGGGAGTTCGTACTCCCGAATCACGTCATCGGCACTGAGCTCGTTGAAATATACGGACGGCTCGGTGACTTCAGGAAAAACGTACTACTACGTTGTGACGGCTGTGACTTCAAGCGGAACTGAGAGTGCACATTCTGGCCAGGTGGACGCCATCATCCCGTGATGAATTTTTTATCGCAGGCGGCCTGGCATCACATTTTTGACCGCCTTCGCGCGCTGCGCCAAGCATTTGACTCGGCGCAGCGCGCTCTCTAAAATAGCTGAGTTATATCGATTGCCGGGGTAGCTCAGTGGTAGAGCGCCGCCCTGAAAAGGCGGGCGTAGCCAGTTCGATTCTGGCCCCCGGCACCAGTTTTGTTTTTTCTTCGCCATACCTACTGCTTCCTTCCTTGCAGATTGAATTCGTACGTTGGTTCAGATCTACCTGAATCCCCATGGGCTACGCCCAGGTTGTGCTGCGAGCTTCAGCGGGAATAGTGGTCGCACCTACGAAGTCACGCGCACTTACCTGTACGAGTTGGAGCGCATCAGCGCGCCGCTTCTTCGTGTAGGACAACAGCAGCGACGTTCAGCAATTTGCACCGGAAGGATGCGCAACACTAAGGAAGTACGTTAAACTTTCGGAAGAAGATTCACAAAATGGCCTGGAGCATCATTGTGAGCAACCCGGCTATCCTCAGCGGTGAACCAGTCTTCCGTGGAACGCGAGTTCCTTTCAAGTCGCTGACAGACTATCTGGAGCATGGGCGGACGCTGTCTGAGTTTCTTGAAGATTTCCCCAGTGTAACCAGCGCCGAAGCTATTGCGGCGATCGAAGAAGCCAGAACGAGCTTGACTGCCACTTTGAAATGAAATTGCTCTTCGATGAGTGTGTCCCCAGGAAGGTCAAATTCCTGTTTGCCGACGGCGGTCATGAATGTGAGACCGTTCGAGACGCGGGATTCAGCGGCAAGGAGCATGGGGCGCTGTTGGCGCTGGCTGAAGGGCCCTTTGACGCCCTCGTCACAAACTTAAGGGACGAGGGGATCGAGCCCACGCTCGAGTCTCAGGATACGTGCGACAAAAACCGCTTGAAATCGCGGTACTCAATGGGTTTGGCTGGGCACGATTTGAACAATAACTGGAAGATGGGATAATCCGGCGATTACTGTCGGTCGGCTTCGACTAAATCCTGGAGGCGGACGTCCGGCAGGTCGAGCTGGATGCGGACCTGGCGCTTAGCTACCGGCCGCGCAAGTCTGATTTCGCTGCCGGGACAGAGATGCACGACCTTCTGTTTTTGTGGGGTTGTGTTGTTAGCGTCACGCAAGACAAAAGAAGGTCCGAACATGATTGAATAATCGGTGACCGGGTTTAGACCGGGGTCCGGGAAGTCGAACGTGTTTGGATACTCCCAGGCGTGGGCATCTTCCTGAATAGTGCCTTCTTCATCGTCGCCGGCACAGACATTTTTTTGCGGAACAAGGCTCGCCATCAGTCCCGGAGAATGGAGCGGTTTGAGGCACTGGAGCGCAGGATTTCGCAGCGGATCAAGGCGGCAGATCCCAAGAGTCCCGTCGAAAAATCTTCCAGCGGAAATTGAGAGATTGCGGGCATCCGCTTCTTGGTACTCAGTCAGAAGCAATTCGATACGGAAGTGAAGAAGTTTCGTTTTTATTTTCTCGTATTCCCCGCGATCCACTTCATACGTGAGATCCTTCTGCCGGTCCTCGGGCCAGACCTCACCATATTGGCGTTTCCAACCGCGGCTCCATTGCGAATCTTGAGGAGCGTCAACTACGACGTTAATGCCGTTCAGCAAAACGACGGTTCGCGGAGCAACGCCCGAAATATTAACCGGAATATTCAAATAAACATTATCTGTTGCAGAAGACCATAGATCTCGCCGTCGGCTTAATTCTGGGAGCCGAACGCTAATCTGTGCCGGGGCAGTTGCCGATTCGACCAACGGATAGATCCTGTCTGGCGTTCTACCGAAAGGGGCGACGCTGATCAAGACATAGAGAACCGACACTCCGAGGAATGCCGCACAAGATGCCCGTCTATTGCGCCGTGCGAACTGCCAGACGGGTATCGCAATTAAAGCACCCAAGATGAGGCCTTCCTGCAGGTGCTCGACCACTGCCGGCGGATATTCCATTTCGCTGTCTGGCATTTTGGTGCCCACCCAGGCGATCCCAGCCACGAGCAGAAGAATAGAGAGGACAACCAACAAGGCTTGGCTCAGATTTTTAGTCAGGCTGGCCAAGAGCAACGATGGGAGACACAGCACAAAGAAGAGAGAGCCCTGCATCCATAAGATCCCCCAGAGATTCGGCAGGATCGGAAACTCGAAGTGTTGAAGCAGGAAGAGCTGCACATGGAAGAGCGGCACGAAGATAAAGACGAGGATGAAGAGTAGTTTTGCTGCCAGAAGATTGCTCCATTCATAGGGTTTGGTGACCCACCATTGGCGATCACCGACCAGTGATTCTCCCTGGACTACGCGGAGGGTGAGGTAGGCCCAGAAGAGCACGAGGGCAGGAGTGATGATGCGGCCATCAAAGATGAAAAAGAGCGGGCTGGAAAAACCACGACTCGCTATATTCTGCCAAGGGTGAAGTTCATGGCGGGTGAACATTGCCAGGAGCGCGAGGGAAATTAGGATTTCTGGCCAGTGGCGGCGCGTGTCCTTCTTGAAGATGTGTAGGATTTGGTTCATGTCGGCGCTGCTAAGCCTCCTCTGACTTTTTGGCCATGGCGAGGAAAATGGCTCGCAGGCTGAGTGCGCGGTACTGAAGCTTAGTAACATTGCCGAAGAGCCGCTGGACCTCGGCGGCAGTATTTTGTTGGTTGAAACGGGAATCGACAAAGCGGACCATCGCGCCGAAGGATTTTGTCTGGAGCCAAGCTTCGGGCAAGGGAGAAGGTAGCGGGTGGTCGACTTCGCGGGTGAATTCTACTTCGCAGAAACGAGTGGTGAGGCAAGACATCTCCTCGGAGAAGAGGAGCCTACCGGACTCGAGGTAGCCAACATGGCTGGCGAAACTTTCAATTTCAGCGAGGTCGTGGGAGGAAAGGAAGACGGTGGATTCGGTGGCACGTTCGAGGAGGCTTTCGATCAACTGATCTCGAACAAGAGGATCGAGGCCGCCGAAAGGCTCATCCAGGACGATGATGCGGGGGTGGAAGGCGAGGGCTCCGGTGAGGGCGAGTTTCATTCTCATGCCGCGAGAAAGAGCCTTGATTTTGCGATCGAGAGGCAAGTCGAATTGCTTGACGAGCGATTGTTCGAGCGCAGTGTCCCAAGTGGAATAAAACTCGCGGAGATATTCCAGGAGCGCCCCGACTTTCATCCACTCAGGAATTTCTTGATTTTCGGAGACGTATCCGATCTGGCCGTAGAGTTTGCCGCGGAGATTGCGAGAATCGGTGCCGAGGACTTCGGCCGAACCTTGCGAGGCGCAGATAAGATTCATGAGGATCTTGATGGCGGTGGTTTTGCCCGCGCCGTTTTGACCCACCAGAGCGTAAATCGCGCCCTCTTGGACTTCGAGATTGACGTGATCTAGCGCGGCGAGGCGGCGGTATTTTTTGGTCAAGTCCTGTGTGTGGATTACCCGGGTCATACCTGGCGTCCTCCCTTGCCTTGCTCCGGATTCCCTTCCCACTTCGAAGTGAGGCGGTTCCAATGTTTGACGATGGCTTCCTGCATCTCATGGAGATCAATGCCGAGGCGTTTGCCCTCGACGACGAGCTCCTCGAACTGGCGCTCGAGCAGATTTGCTTTTTCAACTTTGGCAACGGAAGAGCGTTTGGCGACAATCGCGACAGAGCCTGGACGAATTTCGAGGAGGCCGGCATCGACGAGACGGGTAACTACCTTGTGGGCGGTGTTGGGGTTGATTTTGAGCTGTCTACTGAGAGCGCGGACGGAAGGAAATTCGTCGCCCGAACGGAGTTGGCCAGAGATGATGGATTTGGTGGCGGCGTAAACGACCTGCTCATAGATGGGTGCTCCTGGCCTGAAGTCCACATGAAACGGAATCATGCGGTGTACTATAGCAGGTAGGACAGTTTTGGCAACGTGCAGAGGAATGCAAGACGAGTCGGGCCGGTCGCTAGTCTGGGGACTTCAAAAGCGCCTTGCGTAAAGAAGATAGTTAGCCCTATGCGGCCAACCATTCGAAATGCACAGGCAAGCGTTCGGTCCAATTCCGTTCCCCGGCACCAGATTTTCTTTTCCATTTCGCTACGCGTATCTCTTTCCCGACAGCTTCAATTTGTGGCCCGAGGTTGTGGTTGACTACTTCACATATTGTGAAGTAGTATTGGTCGGTGCACATTGTGACGCGCAAGCATCTGAGGGAGGCCATGCAGGAGTATCCAGATGCTGCGAATGAAATCAAGGCATGGGTTGCTATAGTCGAAGGCGTTCGATGGCACAATTTTGCGGAAGTTCGGCTCATGTTTCGCGACGCGGACTACATCAACGGATACGTGGTGTTCAACATCCGGCGAAACCGGTACAGGCTCATCACGGTCACTCACTATGCAAAGACAACAGATGAGAAACGGACGGAAGGACACGTCTACATTCGGTCCTTCCTGACACACAAAGAGTACAACGATCCCCGAAAATGGGATCGGAGATTTGGTGCAAAATGAATACAGTTCTCGCAGACGCGGCAAAAATGATTGCGAAGGGTGCTCCGCACGTCATACACAATGATAAAGAACTGGAAGTTTATACAAACGCCCTCTTCCAATTGACAGCTCTGGAGGACCCGTCTTCCGCAGAAGTGGAAGCAATCGAACTTCTGACCTTACTCGTGGAACGCTACGAGCAAGCGCACTACGCAATTCCCGAAGCGGATGCAGTTTCCGTCGTGCGGTTTCTCATCGAACAGCAAGGCCTTACGCAACGTGATTTAACGCCGGAATTCGGATCAGAAAGTGCCGTCTCGATGTTTCTCGCTGGACAACGGAAGCTCACACTCGAGCAGGTTCGCAAATTAAGTTCACGATTCAAACTTCCTGCTGATATTTTCATTCGAAGACCATAGCTAAGGCCGCGGACGAAGATCCTTCCCCGCTCCTCCGACTTGGCAGTTACGCGGCAGCCAACCATCCAAAATGGATTGGTAGACTTTCGGTCCGCTTCCCTCCCCCTGCACCATTTTTGTTTTTTCCACCATGCCTATCCCTCCTCTCAATTCGGTACGTCTCGGGACCCCGCAACTGTCCGTCATATAGTCATGCGGCTAGCGAGAAGCTAAAATCAGTGGCACGCGTGGTGCAAACCGGGCCCCCGGCACCATGCCAATAGCCGTAGCACCCTGCCAGCAAGTCCAACGCCCAGACGCGAAATTGTTCTGTACAAGGAAATCACGCGAGATCTATTGTGGTAGTGAACAAAATAATCCAACTCAGCGATTTGGGACTTGCTGCATGATTTCTTCGCTTTTCCATAGCTTATGTGCGAGACAAGGACTCGGGCTCGTACTTGTCTGCATCGCGGCTCACTGCTACGCACAGAGTTCTAACGACCAAGACTTGGCGGCCGCTACATCTGCTCTTAAACGCTCCTCCCCATTGGAACAGAAACAGGCGGCTCAAGACCGAAGCCAAGCTGCGCAGGCACCGTCTCAAAGTGCCAATTCATCGCTCTATCCGCCTGAACAGGTACAAGCTGGTAAAACTCTCTTCGTCGCGCAATGTAGCTTCTGCCACGGACGCGACGCTGGAGGTGGCGAAAGCGGCCCGGACCTAATGGCGTCGGCACTTGTTGGGCAAGATGTGCACGGAGAAAAAATTGGCACTGTAGTCCAAAACGGGCGGCCGAGCAAAGGAATGCCCGCATTTGACCATGTTGACGAGCAACAACTAGCGGCACTAGTTGCGTTCATCCATGATCGGAAGGCGAAAGCAAAGGAAGGCCGGCGACGTACGGTTGACGTCGCCGATCTCCAGACCGGAAACGCCGAAGCTGGGATGCGGTATTTCAATGGCGCTGGCGGATGTGCTAAATGTCATTCTGCTAGCGGCGACCTTGCTGGTATCGCTGGCAAGTTGCAGGGATTAGACCTTCTGAAACGCATGCTCTACCGAGAGAGGGAACGCACTTCTGAGTCCACGCCGAGCGGCGGAAGTCCTGCTGAGTCCACTAAGGCGATTCAAACTGCTACAGTCACGCTTCCCTCGGGCGAAACCGTAACTGGAAAATTGGCATACCGCGATGAATTCACGATCGCAATTACCGATCCATCCGGATGGCATCGGTCCTGGCCTGTCACTCGCGTAACATTCACAGTGACGAATCCGCTCGAAGCGCACATCGAGCAATTAGAGAAGTATACCGACGAAGATATGCACAATGTTTTGGCGTACCTTCAAACATTGCGCTAGCGCAACGCAAGGCCGTAGATGGTAATGAGACTGGAGAAGCGTTCTTGTTGGACGCTTCTCTCAATGAGGTGGCGCAAGAATGGCGCTCGTAAGGGTGATTTTTTCTCTCGCTGTAGTGCTGGTTCTGCCGTTCGCGTTTTGTGGCCGTGCGTCCGCTCAAGGAATCGATCCCGCTACGCTCTTAAAGCCGACACCTGACAGTTGGCCGATATACCATGGCGATTACTCCGGCCAGCGTCACAGCCTCTTGAGTCAGATTACTCCAGCGAACGTTCGCGAGCTCACACTCGCCTGGGCCTTTCAAACAGGCCAGACGACGCAAATCAAGTCTTCTCCAATCGTCGCCAGTGGCATTTTATATGTATCGATACCCGATCACGTTTGGGCTGTTGATGCCCGGACGGGTGCCCCAGTCTGGCACTACAACTATCCGCCCAACGAGGGTTCTCATATCGGCAATCGGGGCGTTGCTTTGTACAAAGACTCTATATATTTCGCTACCCCCGATAATCATGTCGTCTGCCTGGATGCTCGAGACGGGAAGGTCAGATGGAATGTAGTTTTAGCTGACGTGAAGGAGGGCTATTGGACATCTGTGGCGCCGCTTGTTGTGCGCGATCATGTGCTCGTGGGACTTTCCGGAGATTTTGACAACATCCCCGGAATGCTGAAATCGCTGGACGCGGAAACGGGTCAGGTACAGTGGACGTTTTACAGCACTTCTCCACCAGGCACTCTGGGCGCGCCAAGTGGCGGCGCCACCGGCGGTAACATGTGGATAACGGGAACGTACGATCCGGAGCAGAATCTGGTGTTCGTGGGAACAGGAAATCCTACGCCGGTACTGGCAGCACAGCTCCGCCCAGGCGACAATCCTTGGACGTGCAGCATCGTTGCGCTGAACCCTGACACAGGGAAGCTCGTCTGGGGATTTCAGGCCTCGCCTCATGATACGCATGACTGGGATGCCGTTGAGGTTCCAGTTCTCGTTGACGGGACCTTCAACGGTTCGCCTAAGAAGATGCTGCTGCAAGCTTCCCGCAACGGTTATTTCTTCGTACTCGATCGCAACAGTGGGAAGAGTCTGTTGACGAGTACTTTCGCAGCAGTTAATTGGTCGAACGGCGTTGATAAGGACGGCCATCCAATTCGCAACGCAGCCAAGGATCCTGCCCAGGATGGACGCTTGGTTTCGCCCGATGAAGGCGGAGCGACGAATTATCGTTCGCCCAGTTTCGATGCAAAGACCGGTTTGCTAGTCGTTAGCTCGCGGGACGCCTATGGCATTTATTTCTCCAAACCGGAGCACGGTACAGTCGGCTGGGGCGGCGCGGATTACGGAGTCTTCGGGAAGGCGGTGCTGCGAGCGATCGATTATCAAACCGGAAAAGTTCGCTGGAACCATGATCTTGGGGGTGGCGGGGCAGCGGCGGGAGTTCTTACGACGAATTCGGGTTTAATCTTCACTGGCGATTCCGTCCGCAGTGTTATGGCACTGCGAACCAGTGACGGTGCAACACTCTGGCATTCGGCGATTGGGCATGTGGGAAACTCCCCAATCACCTATGAGCTTGATGACCGGCAGTACGTAGTCGTCGCAAGTGATGGAGCCTTATTCGCTTGGGCACTCCCGGAGAAGTCTGTGGAGCAAACTAGATTCGGCCGGCATAAGTGAGCGACAGCCTTTTCGGAGTCGACCTTTCCGGTGTGGGCCGAGGGTTCCCTTCGCTCTTGCCGCCATCAAGGGGCAGGCCCGCTAACGCGGCTCCTGTCACCGTCCGTACAAACTTTGAGGACTAGTCTGTACGACTCGCCGTTTAGCTCCGAATGTCGGACGCGGCGCCGGCGAGCTCATGCAGCTATCTTGATTTCAAAGGGAATTTGAGGAGTTACGCCTCGGCTGTTATGTGCAAGCCGGCCCCGGCACCACCCGTTCGCGCCACTGCTCTATCCTCAAAGAAATCAACCTTTCCGTGGTAATGATAGGTCATTTTTCCGACGCCATCCAAGAAGCCCAAGTGAACAAGTGCGAATCAAACGAGGTTTAGACCTGGCACGGGTTTTCGTTATGTCAGCGGCTTGGCAGCCCTAGGTTCCACCGGCTTCACGGCCGCTTCTGTTTGTTTTTCGGCGTTCACCCCGAGCTGTGCAAGAACCGTAGGAATGTCGAGGCCAAGCGCCTGCAATTGTTGCAGCAGTCCGAATATGAGAGCTGGCCCTGTGCGGGCTACACGGCCGATACCGCCGGTTCCGTCTCCGTCTCTCCCGTTTCCCTGCTCGATCACAACCACTTTGTCGATGTTTCCGAGCGGAGCAGCCACCGCTCCGAAAATCCCCGCGGAGGCTTGCAAAACGGCCGGTAATTTTTCCAAGATGGTTTGAAGTCTGGCAGCGTCACTGAATTGCTTCCACGCTTCCGCTTTCTTGAGGATGGCTTGCGCTTCGGCGACGCCTTGCGCTTCGATGGCGCGCGCCTGCGCCAATCCTACAGCCTCAATTTTCGCGGCTTCCGCGCGTCCTTCGGCTTCGACTGCCGCGGCACGTCCCATACCTTCCTGCCGCAGTTTTTCTTGCTGCGCTTCCGCTAGGGCAATCTGCGCAGACTTGGAGCCCTCTGCTTCGAGGATCGCCGATTGCTTGGCAGCCTCGGCGCGCAAAATGGCAGCCTGCCGGTCGGCTTCGGCGGACTTGATGACCGTGGCTTCGAGTTCTTTTTGTTTGCGCTGGACTTCTTGTTCTTGGACGGCGATCTGCTCTTGCGTGCGCATTTTCTCCACGCGCACTTCTTCCACCACCACTTGCTGCCTGGCCTTGGCCTGCGCGAGCGGTCCCGCTTGAGCGGCCATGGCCTTCTGAGTTTCGACCTCAGCCAGGAACTGCGCTTGTTTGATATTGAACTCGCGCTGCGCGCCGGCGATGTTGGCATCGGAATCGAACTTGGCTTTTTCGCCTTCCTGCATAGCCATTGCTGATTTGATCTTCGAGTCGCGTGTGGCTTCGGCCTCGCCGATGGTGCCGTCGCGCTTCACTTCCGCAGTCCGTTTTTTTCCAAGGGCGTCGAGGTATCCTTCCTCGTCGCTGATCTCTTGGACGGTAAGTACGTCCACTCCGATGCCCATCCGTTCCAGATCCTGCGCGGCCTCTGACGTCAGTTTCTGTGCGAAGCTTGCGCGGTCACTATTCACTTCCTCCACAGTCAGCGTTCCGAGAATTGCTCGCAAATGGCCTTCCAACGTCTGAAAGATTACTTTCTGGATTTGGTCGGACGGCATACCGAGAAAACGTTCAGCCGCCGCTCGGAGCGAGGTGTCGTCACTCTTGATCTTGACGTTAGCGACCGCCTTCACCGAGATCGGCACGCCCTTCAGCGTGTATGCGCGTTTAATTTCAAGTGGAATCGTAAATACGTTGAGCGAAAGATAATCCACCTGTTCGAGCAAGGGAAAACGAAAAGTCGCTCCGCCGTTCACCACACGGTAGCCCACCGTCTTTCCGTCCGCCGTTTTGCGCTTGCGCCCGCTCAGGACGGCTACGGCGTTCGGCGGCACTTTCAGATAGTTGCGGCTGAAAAGCGCCATGGCCACAAATAGCGCAAGCACCACCAGGATTACGATGACCGGAATAAAAAACTGCGTAGGCATTTCTCCCACCCTTCTCGCACTTCGGACTAACCGGCGCGCCGAACCAGCAAAGTTTCGCCTGCCACGGACTCAATCTTCACCGATGTGTTGGCCGGAATCCCTTCGCCATCCACTGTCCGCGCGAGTTTCTCGATGATGTTTTCGCCGACGGAGCAGCGAATCTGGCCCAATCCACCCTTGGGAATCGCAACACTCACCTCTGCGGTGAGCCCGACCAGATCCCCGACGAGAGTGCCACTAGAAGCCTGCTGTCGGTAAAGGAAATTCGCAAACAGGTAGATAATTCCGCCAAACACGGCACCGCCTGCCAGGCCGATCAGCGTACTAATCTCGGTCCGATAGCCTAGATGGACCCCGACAGCTCCAAATCCGCCGAATGCTGTGATGAACACGCTCACGACCCGCGTGTTGAAAAAGCCGACGCCGTGAATGTCTCCATGAATGTCTGCGGCGTGTCCCCCCAGGTCGCTGTGGCCGAAGAGTTCGCCAAATAAGAAACTAACCACCAGGAATAGAAATCCGATCGCAGCAATAGCTAGGAAGATGGTGAATGCTGAAAAACCATTCAGAAGCGACACGCTTGCAAGCCTCCTCAAGCCAGGGGCTCAGAATTGGGTGCACAAATTCAATGTACAATTGAGAATAGCCTCAGGGGAGCACGACTCTAGAACGCGGCCCGCCCGAAGTCAAGTTAGGCTTGCATGAAGCTCCGAAATTGAATCGGTGCAACGAAGTCCAATCGAGTCGAATAACTGTGTGTACTCCTGTACTCCATCCAGCTGAAAACATTCCGCGAGCCGGCGGTGCGCGCACGCCCCAATACGGCATTCGGCCTGAATCATCCGGTAAAGGCCATACGCTTCTGCAAGTGCGGACTGCCTTCCGAGTGCGCCCGCGATTGGCGCTTCGGCCATGAATTCAAGCCGGCCAGGCCAGCCAACCGAATTGAATAGGCAAACGTTCGGTCCAATTCTGGCCCCCGGCACCACCATAACAGCCACTTCCTAGCAAGTTCCAAACTCCCGACGCCACAAACGTTTTTCCCTCAGGCGAGAGCGTGATTTTCGGAATGTGCCTGGCTATTTCCGCCCTCGCGATGGCAGGCTAACCTCAATACTGTTCACTTAAGAAATTATAGAGTATTCTGTCTGGCAGGAGGACAGAATATCGCCATGGCACGCACTCTTGCCAGTTTGCCCATCGGAAGCCGCGTCACGGATTACATCAGCCTTGGGGTGGTCAGCCGAGCGATTCCTCGGGAGAAAATCGATTCGATTTTGGCCTCGACTGGTAAGGCCAGCGTCCGGCAAAGAGAACTACCAGCGCATCTCGTGGTGTACTACGTGATCGCGCTGGCGCTGTACATGCAATCTTCCTATCGGGAAGTGCTGCGCTGCTTGCTGGAAGGCATCCAGTGGCTGACCAAGCCCGAGGAAACCGTTCGGGCCACCGGCAAGAGCGGCATTTCGCAAGCTCGATCACGTCTTGGCGCGGAACCCTTGCGGCGGCTGTATGAGCAGGTCGTTGTACCGATCGCTTCGGAGAAGACGCGCGGGGCGCGGTATCGAACGTGGCGACTGATCAGCCTGGACGGCAGCACGTTAGATGTCGCCGACACCGAGGAGAACGAAAACGAATTCGGACGACCACCGGCCAGCCGGGGAGCGAGCGCCTACCCGCAGTTGCGCTTCGTCGCGCTTTTGGAGAATGGCACTCATGTGTTGCTGGGTGGCCGGATGGGAAGCTACGCCACTGGCGAGATCACTCTGGCCAAGGAAGTGGTTCCCCAACTGAAGCCCGGGATGTTGTGTTTGGCGGATCGATTTTTCTTTGGTTTCACGCTGTGGACCAAAGCCCAGGCCAGCGGTTGCGACTTGCTCTGGCGAGTGCGGAAGCACCTACGACTAGAGGTTCACGAACGATTGAGCGATGGCTCTTATCTCAGCGCCATCTACCCTTCCCAGAAGGATGCGCGGCACAAAACGAAAGGCGTACGAGTTCGTGTCATTGACTACCAGCTCCAAGGCATACCCAACGCCGAACCGATCTACCGGCTGGTGGCTACCATCCTTGATCCGCTGCGGGCGCCGGCCGAAGAACTGGCCGCGCTCTATCACGAGAGGTGGGAGATAGAAAACACGTTTGACGAATTGAAGACCCATCTCCGGGGGCGTCAGATCGTACTGCGCAGCAAAACCCCGGAACTGGTACGGCAGGAATTCTATGGTTTTTTGCTGGCGCACTTCGCCGTCCGCCAGTTGATGCACGAAGCGGCATTGTCTGTTGCGGAAGATCCGGACCGACTCTCGTTTCTTCATGCGGTACGCGTAATTCGCCGTAAGCTATCGGTCTGGGATGCTATTCCCCCCTCGGGCGAGAAAAAACCTGCACCACACGATTCTTGACGAAATACTCGAAGAACGCGTGGTCTCCAGCCGCAAACGATGGAATCCGCGTGGCGTGAAGCGCAAGATGAGCAAATACCCCTTGCGGCCAAGACACCAAGTGCCAGGCAAGTGTCTCAACATCGGGAAATGCATTTGCATTCTTAAGTGAACAGTATTGAGGCTAACCTGAAAGAAGTGAGGAGAGATTTTCTAACCGTCTCTCCACGAAACGACGCAGGCCGCCACCCTAGCGGAGAGTGATATACAGGCATTTGCTGGGTAACTGGTCTATGCGTCCGAGTTGGCTGATCTACCTAAACAAACGACTAGGGGCGAAATTTATTCGTAGCGCAGGGCGATCATGGGGTCAACGCGCGTGGCGCGCCGCGCCGGAATGTAGCAAGCCAATAATGCAATGGCGGCCAGACTTAGCGCGACCGCGGCGTACGTTAGCGGATCGGTGGGCTTGACTCCGAAGAGGAACGTGGAGATCAAGCGAGTGAGGCCGAAGGCCAGGGCGACTCCAATGGCCACACCTATTGAGGTGAGCTTGAGGCCAAGTTTGGCGACCAAACCCAGGACGTCGCCTGGATGCGCGCCGAGCGCCATGCGGATGCCAATCTCGTGCGTGCGCTCGCTGACCGAGTAGGACATTACGCCGTAGATGCCCACGGCGGCAAGCAGGACCGCAACGCCCGCAAAGATTCCGAGCAGCTCCATATAGAACCGGTAATCACCGAGGGACGCCGACAAAACGTCTTCCATAGTCATGATGTTGGTGACGGGCTGATTGGGATCGATCTGCGCCAAAGCTTGCTTGACACTGACCGCCAAATTTTTCCCGCCGCTCATCGGGCCCGAAGATGTTCGCAGCACTAATGCTTTATGCAGGTGGGCCCTCGCCGCGCCCCCGGGAAACACTGCCGGCTGTTGTGTGAAAGGCGCGTAGACAAATGGAGGCGTTTCTTCTCCCAAGCCAAAATGTTTGACGTCGCCGACAATGCCGACGATTTGGCGGGGACGCAGCTCGTCGACCGGGTAGGGATCGTAGCGCAGAAGAATCTGCTGTCCGATGGGATCCTCGTTCGGGAAAAACTTGCTCGCAAAAGACCGGTTTATCGCGATGACCCACGGCATGGCTTCCGTGTCGCGCTCATCGAGGTAGCGGCCCTTGATGAGCGGAATCTTTAGCGTGCTGAATATTCCGGAGCTGACCTCACTGTATCCGGCTCGCGGACGATTTTCAGGAGGCGGAGCGGGATGTCCGAGAATCGCAAACGAATAGAATTCCGGACAGCAGCGCGTGGGCAATGCGCCGATTACTGCGACGGACTCCACACCTGGAAACACGTTGGCTTTTTCCAGCAGGCGCTGATAGAAAGCCGTCACTGAAGGCAGCGTTTTTTCCATGTCGCCGCCGGGGACGCGTTCCAGATACTTTCCTCCTTCGGGAAGTTGCAGATCCATGCTCAAGACGTGGTTGACGTCAAATCCAGGGTTGACTCGCTGCAAATGGAAAATTGTATTGATCATCAGACCGGCGCCTACCAGAAGCACCATTGCCAATGCGACCTCGGCTACGGCAAGCGAATGCCGCGCGAGGCCCCCGGAAGTGGTTGTCGTCTTGCGTTCGCCTTCCTTAAGGACGACATTTAAGTCGGGACGCGAAGCCTGCATCGCAGGGGCCAATCCAAACAAGATCGCTGTCAAAAGCGAAACGCCTAGTGTGAACAGCACCACGCGGGCATCGACAGTGATTTCGGTGGAGTTGGGAAACTCTGCGGCGAGCGCGACGAGTAACCTTATTCCGGCAAAGGTCAAGCCTATGCCCAGCAAGCCTCCGGAAAGAGCCAAGACTCCGCTCTCCGTCAGCAATTGCTGGATCAAGCGGCGGCGCCCCGCGCCGAGAGAAGCGCGCAGTGCGTACTCTTTGCGGCGCGTCTCGGTACGGACCTGCAGGAGGTTGGCAACGTTCACGCAGGCAATCAGCAAAACAAACGCGACCGCTCCAAAAAGCGGGTAGAGCGCTTGTCCGGCAAAGCGATAAAGGTCCTCGTGCAAGGGGCGGACTCTCGTGCCCACACCCTTATTCGTGGCGGGATATTCCTGCTCGAGCCGCCCCGACACGACGTCCATTTCGGTTTGAGCTTGCGTCAGAGTCACGCCAGGCTTTACTCGCGCCACGGGCATGAGCCAGTGGTCGATCCGTGCGGAGTAACGGCTGCTTGCGGCGTTGATGGGAATCCATACGTCGAGGCGCCCGCCGTAGAACGGAGCGAAATGCGGCTGCATGACTCCAACTATGGTCGAAACCACGCCCTCGATAGCGAAAGTTTTCCCTAGGACCTGCGGATCACTGTTGAGCTCGCGCTTCCAGAACTCGGCGCTGATGACGATAGCCTGGGCACGATCTTGCGCTTCCGTGGGAAGAAAAATTCGCCCCAAAATTGGTTTCGCCCCCAGCAAGCTGAACAAATTCGGCGTTACATATTCCACACGCAGGGGCCGCGGCTCGCCGAGACCGGAAACGCTGGCTGTGTCGTTGAAACTGATCAGCGCAATATCTTCGAAGACGTGGTTTTGTTTTTGCCAGTCCACTGATTCTGCAATAGGGGGCGGGATGGTTCGATCCGGATGAGCTGACTCGGTCTCCCAAACCACTACTAACCTTTCCGGATGGGGATAGGGCAGCGGACGATAGAGCAACGTGTCCAGAACGCTAAAGATGGTGCTGTTCGCGGCGATTCCTAAAGCGAGGGAGAGGACAACGACCACGAGGAACGCGGGATTTTTCATTAGGCTACGAGTCGCGAAGCGTATATCTGCGCTGAGAGTCTCGAAGAAAGGAAAGGTTCGCATGTTCGCGGTACCTCCTCAGCAAAGTGGAGCAATTGGTAGGGGACATGGCTCGAAGTCTACGCCAGCGCGTCAGCGGGGCAAACCTTTACTTACACTTCTCCCACAGCAGTAGACGTATTCAAAGTCAAATAGTTCCTCGCAACGCGATGAGGGGGCGCACGTCAGCAGGGTGGCGCTTTCGAGAAAAGGCGTGATTTTCTCTTTTTCCTGCAGTATTATGTACTGCAGGAGGACCAAGCATGGATGATCTCACACCTGCAGTCCCTTCGCGCAT
>Ga0073928_10000847_pt1 | contig 63952 bp, 47 predicted proteins | sample PaiPotPPA55metaG_FD_76969 | JGI IMG/M metagenome (GOLD analysis project Ga0073928, IMG submission 76969) | Iron sulfur acid spring bacterial and archeal communities from Banff, Canada, to study Microbial Dark Matter (Phase II) - Paint Pots PPA... ... | reverse complement strand
GGCGTGGCAAGCGGTGCCGCGACGATTGCTGCCAAGTCCGGAGCTTTTACCAGCTCGGCCGCCATCACGGTCACCGGCGGAACCAGCCCCAATCTGACCTCGATCGCCATCTCGCCCGCCAACCCTTCTATTCCCGTCAATACCACGCAACAGCTTACAGCTACTGGCAGTTACAGCGACGGCAGCAGCCGCGATCTGACTAACCTTGTTACTTGGTCTTCCTCAACCATTGCCGACGCAACCGTAGACGCCACCGGTCTGGTCAGCGCTGTCGCTGCTGGCACTGCAACCATCACTGCAACGCTGGGCAGCGTTTCCAAGTCCACCTCTGTGACCGTCACCGCTCCCACCATCACGTCCATCTCGGTGACGCCAGACGACTTGACCCTTGCCATTGGCATCGACCAACAATTCACCGCGTCGGCGAACTATAGCGACGGCTCCGTCCAAGACCTGGTCGGCGCAGTCACTTGGACCTCCACCACCACTTCTGTCGCCACCATCGACAACAACGGTCTGGCTGCGATTCTCGCTGCGGGCACCACCACCATTACCGCAACCGTCGGCTCTTTCACCGATTCAACCACCATCACTGTCGTGCCAGCGCATCTCACTTCTCTCACGATTTCTCCGGCTACCGTATCCATCGCGGCTGGGACGCAACAACAATTCACCGCGACCGGTAATTTCGATGATGGCAGCACCCAAGTGCTCACCTCCTTGCAATGGTCCTCAAGCGCCACCAGCGTACTCACCGTGGACGCCAACGGCCTGGGCCTCGGCGTAGCACCCGGCACTTCTACTGTCACCGCCACTTCCGGCAGCATCGCCGCAACTGCTTCCGTCACCGTAACCAACGCCACCCTGGTTTCCCTCCAGATTGCACCGTCTAATTCTTCCATGCCTGTCGGAGCGCTGAAACAATTCAGCGCCATCGGTACTTTCAGCGATAACTCTACTCAGGATTTGACCCAGTCCGTCCTCTGGAGCACCTCAAACCCGGCTGTCGCAGTCATCAACAACGTTGGCACTGTCAACAGCCTCATTACCGGCACCACGACCATCACCGCAACTTCGGGTGCCGTCTCGCACTCCACCACGCTCACAATTTCCACTGTCAAGTTGGTATCGATCACGATTTCACCCGCGAACTCGCGGGTCGAAATACATACTTCTCTCTTGTTCACCGCGACCGGCGTGTATAGCGACGGCAGCACTTCCACACTGCCCAGCGTTTCCTGGCACTCCTCGAAACCGCAATTCGCCAATATGCGCAGCACCGGCATCCTGCACGCCAAGAAGGCCGGCACGCTCACCCTTTCGGCTACTTCATCCGGTGTAACCGGCTCAACCACCGTCACCGTCGGCACCGGCACCCTGGTATCCGTCGCCATTACTCCGGCGAACTCTTCGGTCGCCGCTGGTAGTACACAGCAATTAACCGCGACCGGTACCTTCAGCGACAGCACCACTCAAGACGTCACCATCAACTCTCACTGGAGTTCCACCGTTCCAACCGTCGCCACCATCGCCAATGCCCCAGTCCACGCAGGTCTGGCAACGACCTTCGCTACTGGCACAACAACCATCGGCGTCAATCACAGCGCCATCACCGCTACTACCAATCTATCGGCAAACTGAAGCAACATCTCATCTCTACTCTGTTAATTCCAAAAGGGGGGGCGCGGTAAAACCCGCGCCCTCAATATCCCTGCACAATATTCTTTAGCTATCTGCCGTTCACCGCGCCTCGCCGAGAAAACGTAGAGCCGGGCTTCAGCCGGGCTCTTTCTTCGTGTTTTTTCTTTTGCCGTTTTCCCGTCGAGGCACGATATATCGTGCCCTTCTTCGTTTCTGCTGGCCGGGCTTTTAGTCCGGCTCCTTCTTAATATAGCGGCCACCTTGAGGTGGCCATCCTCGTTTCGAAATGCAACACTCCGCGGAACACCAAACCCGCCCACCAACACTGAACCAGTTATTTTTCCGAATCGGGTTTGGCTCCTTTATATTTTCTCGGCCCAAGAAGCCGTTGTCGCCGCCAGTTCCCGCAAAACCTCTTCATCATTCCGCCCGGATTTCTTCAGCACATGAAACGAATGATCCGCGGTCTCAATTACATGTAAAGTAGCGCGCGGCCCAAGCTCTTTACAGATTGGCCGCAACAATTTCAAATCCGCCAGCGCATCCCGTGTCCCCTGCAAAAACAGCATCGGCGCCGGCACTTTAGATAGATGTTCCGCCCGCCTCGTTCCCGGTAGCTTTGGCGGATGCAGCGGAAATCCAAAAAATACCAGTCCTCGCACTCCATCCAACAAACCATCCGCCGCGGCCTGCGAACTCATCCGTCCCCCCATCGATTTGCCTCCCGCCAGCAACGGCAGCCCGGGAACAGCCTCCCTCGCCCCGCGCACTGCAGCCGCAACCGTCGCGGTCAGTACTTTCGGCCGATCCGGAACCCCTCGTCTTTCTTCCATGTAAGGAAATTGGTACCGCAAAGTGGCCACTTGAACCCTAGCCAGTTCCTCGGCCAGCGCTTCCATAAACGCATGATTCATACCCGAGCCGGCCCCATGCGCCAATGTCAGCATCCACCGCGCATCAGCCGGCCGCTCCAATAGCGCCGACACCTCGCCCGTTCCCTCCACCGCAATCCGCATCTCTCGAATTTCTGCCATTCCGCCGCGATTCTAGCAGACTCAAAGTCGAAACCGCGGTGCCCTCTTCACATAGCGACGGCTTCCGTCCGGCTCTTAGTCGCTGTAAATCTCTCGTCGATCTAAACCTTCTTCCGTAGCGCCGGCTCTAGGCAGTTACTTTTTTTGTGTAGCGGCCACCGTTAGGTGGCCATCTTCTTTTCGGATCGCCAACGGGACTTCAATTCCGACCGTGGCGGCGGGTTGATCCCGCGCTCGATTTCCAGAGGTTCACCTCGCGTTGACTGCCCGGTTCGCGGAAGAGTGGGTCTACGCGTTATTCGTCCAAATGGAGGAGCACAAATGTTGCGCTTAGTCTCTTTTGTATTCTCCTGTTAACTCTTACTGTGGTGCCGTCCGGCGCAAGGCCGACCAGATCGGATGTCCAAAGGAGAAGGCGATGCTAGCCAGCAGGACTCCTGCCATTACAAATGGTGGCCGAGCGGAACGTTCCAGTGAGTTCGCATACGATAGTGCCGCCACACCCGCCACCAGCATCAGTGGTGTGATGCTGGCCGCAGCAAGCACGCTGGTCCGCGAACGCCTGCTGATCCACGCGTTCGCGAGAGCCCCAGCCAAGGAAAGGAACATCGCAAAGGCTGGCATGCGGACGAGCCCCTCTGATGCCGCCTCCAGTGAGTTTTCCACCACCAAAGCGCCGGGATCGTTCATTCCGCTCGCGGCAAACGCCTCGTGCAGCTGCAACTCTACGCGCGGCTCGAAGGCCAGGTTGAAGGAAAACGCAAAGCACATCAAATTCAGCATCGCCACCAGTGCGCACCACACGCCGGCGATCACCGCCAACGTGAACGACCGCGTGCGCTCCCACGCGGCAGAACCTGCCGACCCGAACAGCGCCAGCATCAACAAGATGGGACCGATGACGAGAGCAAAGGGTCTATTCGGCATAAATGATTCGATCGCATGGTTCGCGACCTGTACTGTGCCCAGAGCTAGCCCGGCAAACGTGCCGGCACGAAGCGCGATGCTTACGTCCGCGCGGCGCTGATACCAGACGCAAATTCCCGCGACACCGTATGCCAGCAGGAGCCCAATGTCCGCTAGGAGCAAACCCCTTCCAGTGCCTTGAATGCTCGCAGGATGACGCGCGATGCCAACGGCGATGAGCGATAGCACAGCCACTACGCCGAGGACGACTGCGCCACCGGCGGTGCGGTGTCTCTCAATCTGTTTCGCTTCGCTGGTCACCGAACCCACCTCGCCCACGCAGTCAACTTCGCGCGCGAAGGTAAATGCCGTACAAGCCCAAGCTCAGACCACACAAGAGCAAGATAGGTGTCAGGTATTGAGTGACCATCGAGGGAATGGCAACGGGCAGTGCCACTCCGCTATATCCAGCTGCAACATAGTGAATGACTCCAGCTAACAACATGTACAACAGCCCACGCCGTATCATGGCGCGCCCTTTTGCCGCAGAAGGACGGACAACAGTGCGGCTTGTCGGAACCGCTTCCCGGCAGAATGGGCAGCGCTCTGCCCGTGCTCTTATCTGCTTCCCGCAATACGGGCAGCCGCGGGTCTCGCTCCCTCCAGCTTGTACAGGGTGGGCCATTACCGATCCGATGCGCAACAATCGCAAGACTAGAGTTTTTCCTTTGCCGCCGTCAAGCTTCTCGCCGCGCGCTCGCCGGTCGCATCAACACCGCCGAAGTCTCGCTTCCGCTCTCTATAGCAATCCGCATCTCTCGAATTTCCGCCATTTCGCCGCGATTCTAGCAGAACCAAAGTAGATAGCGCGGCGCCCTCTTCAGCAGTACAGCCGCTAGGTGGGTCAGTTTCCGGTTACCGCGTTATCTCTAACGACGCCGGCCGATGCAAGAGTTTTTTCTTACGCTCATCACTCGAACCAGGCACACTTCCTCGTTGGCGCACGGATCGCGTCTGTATCTGAAGCTTCTGTCCATCTGCGTCACCCTAACTTGCCCAGCCGTTTGTATTTCATCTTTATGGTGTTGCCCACCAGTCATCTCTCCGATCACCAGCGACCACGATGAGTTGTTCGATCTCCCCTTCAGGGAGGCGGGTTGGTAAGTCCACCAAGGCGCTGTCGTGCTCCACTGGAATGTTCACCAGGGATCATCCCAACATAACTAGCCAGTTCTTTGTTGTCTGTGAATCGGGACGGATCGCCCAGGAACACTTCGGTCGCTAGCGCCGTGATCGGTCCCACTCCGGGGTGCGTCACCAATAATCGTGCTGCGGGACGTTCACAAGCTTGCTGCTCGACCCGCTGATTCAATGTTTCTGTCTCTGTCTGGAATTTTGCATACATTGCCCGCAACTCATTCCGCCGATAAGCGGCATGTGGTGACAACGGCAAAGACGCGATCGCGTGTTGGCCTGCTTGCGTCCATAGTGAGGAACCTCGCCGGATTCCACGACCGGTGCGTGTGGGAATCGAAGCCACGGGATCAATGCAGTGCTTCGTGTTTCAGAGTTTTCTTCACTACTTCTCCGGTTGTGGTGTGAACCTGATGGAAGAACTTGGAATCGAATGTCTGGTGGGTCATCCAGGGGAGATTCGAGCAGCCGAACCGCGAAAGCAGTGTAAATCGCATCTTATAATTCGCATCTCGGCCTCCTTCGGTCCGAGCTCTGTTAGAGTGAATACCGAACAGTCTACTCGGGGCCGTTGCGAGGCCGGCATCGTTATGAGATCAATCAGGCCCTGGACAAGTTCTCCGACGAAGCGGGTACCAATTGTGATAAGTATGAGCATCCACCATTTCCGAAGCAAAGGAGGACCTGAACAATGTCGCTAAAAACCAATGTTCGGCAATCTAGCGATGTCGCGATTCTCGACCTGAACGGCCGTTTGAGTCTCGGTGAAGCACTGGCCTTCGGTCCCGGCAGTGGTCTCGTACTTAGCGAAACCATTCGCGAATTGACCAAGAAGGGCCAAAAGAAGATTTTACTCAACCTTGCAGGCGTGACTTACGTCGACAGTTCTGGCGTCGGGCAGCTCGTTGGTGCGTTGACGACTGCGCGCAATCAAGCTGCCGATATCAAGCTGCTGAAGCCGTCTGTCCACGTCCTCGATCTGCTGAAAACCACCAAACTGTATGGCGTGTTCGATATCCAGGAAGACGAAACCGCTGCGATCCAGTCGTTCTCCAGAGGTGCCGGAGCAACTTCGTAATTCGAGTCCTCCCTTGCTGCCCGATCCCAGGGGCGAAGAATCTCCCGCCATCGTTGCGAAGGCACTGACGCCAATCGGTTGGTGATAAATCCTGCTGCTGAGAGCTATTCTCAATCGCACCCGAAACCTCTCAGCGCTGGAGTCTTATGGCAAGAACTGTTCGGTTCCTTTTAATGCTACTGACGATATTCGTTGCCGTAATGTGTCTCTTCCTTCTTGTCGTACCGTTTTTAGGTTTTGGCTGGCATGTGCTCCATCGAGATTACATTTCCGATGCCGATTGGAAGATTCCTATCTCGAAGGAACGACTCCAGCTAACAACACATACAACATTCCACGCCGTATCATGGCGCGCCCTTTTGCCGCGAAAGGACGGACAACACGGCGACTTGTCGCAACCGCTTCCCGGCAGAATGGGCAGCGCTCTACATGTGCTCCTATCTGCTTCCCGCAATACGGGCAGTCGCAGGTTTCGCTCCCTTCAGCTTGTACAGGGTGGGCCATTACCGATCCGGCGCGCAATAATCGCCAGACCAGAGTTTTTCCTGCGCTCCCGTCAACCTCTTCTCTGGCAACAGGCAGTGCCGCGAAACGCGATAGCGTTTCCGGTTGAACCAACGATACCCACACCACAAAACCCAATTGAACCCAGGAAGGCCGAACAGGATCGCAATCGGCCTTTGCCACAAACAGATAGGCATCCGCTCCACATTCCAACCCGCCATCCACTTTCAACACTCGGATATCGTCGAGCAAATTCGACAAAGATACCTGTAAAATTCCCTCTTCTTCTGCAGATTGCAAGTCTTTGAGGTCAAATCCACGCCGCGCAACCACCTTTTCCCAGAAATGCACCCATCGAAAACAAAAACCCCATCCGCCATCATAAAGAATCCATCCTTTCAGCGGGCGCGCCACATTCGAATCACGCTCCGTTTCACTGATGCGATTCTTTCTCCAGCAAATACCTCAACCGAAGATCCCTCCGCAAGAAACGCGGAATCAGGTTTCCCTCGAAGAATCTCTGCAAACGCTGTCCCATATGTCGTCTTCGCATCGCCCTCAAATCCCGAGCTTGCCGCCACTGACACACGCCACGGCGCATGCGCGACGCGATACTCAAGACTCCCGCCTGACGGCTGCTTGGAGTATCCCCAATAGTGCTCGGTAATGAACTGTTCCAGACTTCCTTTGTGTGGATATCCGGGCTCATCCGCTGCGTGCACAACAACCGGCAACTTCGGTCGCCCACTCGCCACCCGTACTCGGCCGTTTTTCCTAAAGCGTTGCGCGCAACCCGGTGCTCCATCGGAAACCGGCGGTAGTTTTCTCCATACACAAGCCGCGCCGTCCAAGCGATCGCTCTTTTCGGCACAATCTCGGCGATGAAACAGACGCCTCTCCGCTCCTCGCTTCCCTCCCGTCGCCTCACATAGAAACGTAAGTTTACCTCTTCAAACTCGCCATGAAGCGGGACGGCGACGTTCCCCCACAGTCTGGTCCTACTGAAACAAAAACCCACCAAACTCACATACGTCTTCCCCTCAAATGAGTCCAGCGTAGTTCCCGGTGGAACATACCCAGCCAACAAGCCAGGCTGCACCTCGTAATTCAGCATTGCAAGGTCTCGCCACTCCGCTGTCAGAAAAACCCGCTTCTCTCCCGGCATCATCCATCCTCGTGCAGCCGCCGAGTCTCAATCTATCAAGCCTTTTGCTTTTTTCTCGCTTTTTTTGGTCTGGTCGCTCCGCCCGGAAAATGATATCTACTTACCATGTACCCCACACAAAAGAACGTTCATGCGGCTTGTGTTTTCGCAATATTTTTCCTGCTGCCTTTCTGCAGTCCGCTCTCGGTGGCACAGCAACCACCAGGCGTAATCGAAGATCGACCCATCGCGGCCAGTACTCAACCCAAGGCCCAAGCCAGTGCTCAAACGAACGAAGGATGGAACTCCTACGGAGGCGATCCCGGCGGTTCGCGCTATTCCATCGCCTCGCAGATCTCCCGCGAAAATGTCGCGCAACTCAAAGTCGCCTGGACCTTTCACACCGGCGCCTCACAGCTCGAAACCAAACTCATTCGCAAAGCCGCGTTCGAGTCCACTCCCATCCTTTTCGACAACAAACTCTTTCTCACTTCGCCCTATGACAAAGTTTTCGCGCTCGATCCAGCCACCGGCGAAAAAATATGGGATTTCGATCCGCACGTCGACCTCACCCGTAACTATTCCGAAGTAACCTCGCGCGGAGTTTCCGCCTGGCGCGATACACAAGCCAAACCAGGTCAACCTTGCGCTCTGCGTATTTTCCTCGGCACTCTCGACGCCCGCCTGATCGCTCTCGACGCTCAAACCGGCAAGCCTTGCGCTGACTTTGCCAGCGCTGGCGCTTTCGATCTCTCCGCCGACGCGTCCACCACCCCCGAGTGGCGCGGCGGCTATCAAGTTACATCCGCGCCGGCCATCGCCAATGATCTGGTGATTACCGGTTCGTCCATCGCCGACAACTGGAAAGTAGACGTTGGTCGCGGCATCGTCCGGGCATTCGACGCTCGCACCGGCAAACTGGGCTGGACCTGGGACCCCATCCCCTGGGCCACCACTTCCAACCCACACACCGGAGCCGGCAATGCCTGGTCCACCCTGAGCGTAGATTCCGAACACGATCTCGTTTTCATTCCCACCGGCAGCGCCAGCCCGGACTACTTCGGCGGACTTCGCCTCGGCGACAACAAGTGGGCCAATTCCGTGGTCGCTCTCCGCGCCTCCACCGGCGAATTCGTTTGGGGATTTCAAGTCGTTCATCACGATCTATGGGACTACGATGTCGCTTCGCAGCCTACCCTCTTCGCCTGGAAAGATGGCACTCCCGCTGTCGTCATCAACACAAAAATGGGTCACGTATTTGTTCTCAATCGCTTGACCGGCGCTCCACTTCTGCCCGTCGAGGAGCGCCGCGTTCCGCAATCCGACATCCCTGGCGAAAAGAGCTTTGCAACCCAACCGTTTTCGACCATCTCACTGGTACCGGAAAAAATCGCACTCGAGGATTTGTGGGGAAAAGCTCCCGAAGATGTGAAATGGTGCCAGGAAAAATTGAAAGCATCGCGCTCCGAAGGAATTTTCACACCCCCAAGTCTGAAGGGCAGCGTCGTGTATCCCGGCAATGTTGGCGGCGTGAATTGGGGCAGCGCCGCATACGATCCGCAAAGCCATCTCATGTTCGCGAATACCAATCGCTTGATTGCGTGGATCAAACTAATTCGGCGCGCCGAATATGACGCGCAAACCAAGACCGATCAGGACAATCGCGTTTACGGCGAATTCGGCGAGCAGAAAGGCGCAGCGTTCGGCTTGTACCGAACTTTTCTTTTTTCACCCGGCGCAACACCTTGCAACGCACCGCCCTGGGGCACCACCGCGGCCGTCGATCTTTTTACGGGGAAAATTATCTGGAATGTTCCTCTAGGTTCTTTCGCTCCCGACCAGCCAACCGGCACCATCAATCTTGGCGGACCCATGGTCACTGCCGGCGGGCTGGTCTTCACCGGCGCCGCGATGGACAACGTCATCCGTGCCTTCAACTCAGAAAATGGAAAAGAACTTTGGCAATTTGCACTTCCCGCAGGCGGCCAAGCCACGCCCATGACTTACACCTTCAAAGGCAAACAATATGTAGTGATCGCCGCGGGCGGCCACGGCAAACTCTCGACCAAACAAGGAGACTCGCTGCTGGCGTTCGCTCTTCCCTGACGTATGCCAGCAGCATTGCTACAATCTTTCTATGCGTAGCCGAACCGCTTCCTGGTTAGTGGCCCTGCTCTCTCTGACGGTTTGTTTGCCGGGTGCCCGCGCGCAATCCTGGGTCACGCTGACTTCCGGTATTGACACCAACTTGCGCGGCATCAGTGCGGCAAAAATCGCCGCCACCGGCCACATCGCTATTTGGGCTTCCGGTTCGCACGATGTAATACTTCGCTCTGTCGACGATGGCGCTACCTGGACTCGCCTCTCCATTCCCGGCCAGCCCGATCTCGATTTTCGCGGCATCGTCGCTTTCGACGACAAAACCGCGTATCTCATGTCCAGCGGCGAAGGCAACAAATCCAAAATTCACAAAACCATCGACGGCGGCATCAACTGGGAACTGCAATACACCGATCTAAACAATGCTTTCTTCCTGGACTCCATTGCTTGCTCGTCGCCAACAAATTGTTTCGCTCTCGGCGATCCCATCGACGGAAGATTCTTGTTGCTGCACACCACCGATGGGCACCGCTGGAATCCTCTGCCTCCGCAGGACCGGCCCACGGCTTTGCCCAAGGAAGGCGCATTCGCCGCGAGTAATTCCAATCTGCTGGTCATCTCCGAAAGCGAATTGTTTGTTGTCACCGGGGCTTTCGCCGCTCGCGTTCTGCACACGCGTGACGCCGAAAAAACATGGACCGCGTCCGCGGCTCCGATCGCTGCGGATAATGCGACTTCTGGAATTTTTTCTATCGCGCGTTCCAGCGTCGGGAGTCTCGCCGCTGTCGGTGGCGACTACGCGAATCCAGCTGTCGCTTCGCGCATTGGCGCTTTCTCCGAAGACCAGTCCAAGACCTGGCAATCGCCTGCGCAACAGCCGGGCGGTTACCGCTCCGCAGTCGTTTCCACAGACGGCCAGGTGCTCGTCGCAGTCGGTCCCAGCGGCTCCGATATTTCCATCGACGCTGGCCTGCGCTGGAAAACTTTCATTGCACCGTCGCTGAATGCTTTGTTCACTCTTGATTCCCAACACGTCTACGCCGCCGGGGGCAGAGGCACCGTCGCCCAATTCCAAACCGTGGATGCAAAGTGATAGCCCAATCGAAAACGCCCTCTGTGTCCTCGGTCTTTGATCTTTCTGAATTCTGTGTTACGTCCGTTCTGCATCCTGTTTCGGTCCTGGCCGCTGGCCACCGGCCACCGCGTCGTGTACGATAATTTCTCCACCTACTCCAAGGAGATTGCATGACTCGTCCGGCTGGTACTTACGCCATTTTTGAAACTTCGCAAGGCAACATCGTTATCAAGTTGATGGACAAAGAAGCTCCCAAGACCGTGGAGAATTTTGTCGGCCTGGCGGAAGGCACCAGGGAATTCACCAACGAAAAAACCGGAAAGAAAGAAAAGCGCCCATTCTACGATGGCCTGGTTTTTCATCGCGTCATTCCCGATTTCATGATTCAAGGTGGATGCCCGCACGGTTCCGGCATGGGCGGCCCGGGTTACAAATTTGCCGACGAATTTCATCCGTCGCTAAAACATTCCAAGCCCGGCAAACTTTCCATGGCCAACTCCGGTCCCAACACCAACGGCAGCCAGTTCTTCATCACCGTTGCTCCCACGCCGCACCTGGATAATCGGCACACTATTTTCGGTGAAATCGTGGAAGGCCAGGACGTGGCTAACAAAATTTCTGGCGTACCGCGTGACCGCAGCGACCGCCCGAATACGCCGGTAACCATCAACCACGTAAAAATCGAGCGCGTCGCGTAGAATTTTGTCTCGTGCATGTTCGTTCTATGGCCGTCATTCCGAACGCTGCCTGCCGCAGGCGCAGCGCAGTGAGGAATCTCTCTTCGATTGTTACGCCGAGAAACGGTCTACAACGAAGAGAGATTCCTCGCTTCGCTCGGAATGACGGACAAATGCTTTCTTTTCCCCATTGTTAATTCTCGATTTTTTAGTTTGGACTTTTTCATGCCGCTTACGCCTGACAAATCTCTCCGGCTTGCTATCGAAGTTATATTTGTGCTGCTCGGTGCGCTGGTGATCTGGCTCGGCGCGACGCAACACATTTTCTTTGACCGGCGCCGCATCAGTTGGCTGCTGCTAAGTATTGCGCTGATGTTGTGGGGAGCGCGCGCGCTCTACCGGCCGGGGAAATATTGGTCGAGCTCGGAAAACTTCACTCGCGGACTCTCGCTGCTTCTGCTCGGAGCGGTAATGCTCGCCATTTCGCGCGTTGCCTTTTCCTGGGTAGGGCCGCTGCTCTCCGTCGCCGGCGTGCTTCTGCTCTTGCGTGGGCTGGCGGGTTCCGTGTTAGTGTTTCGGCGAAACTAAATCTCCACGCCACCGTGCGCTCTGCTTCTGACACTTAGCTTCCAAGGAGACCTGCGATGCTCAAGGAATTCAAAGAATTTGCAATGCGCGGCAACGTACTGGACATGGCTGTCGGCATCATCATTGGCGCGGCCTTCGGGAAAATTGTTTCATCGCTGGTGGAAGATATCATCATGCCGCCGATTGGCGCACTCGGCCACGTGGATTTCTCCAACCTGTTCATCAACCTCAGCCATAATTCCTATTCCACTATCGCGCTGGCAAAAGCCGCGGGCCAGCCGACGCTGAACTACGGCCTGTTTCTGAACTCCGTGGTAAATTTCCTAATCATCGCGTTCGCAATTTTTCTTTTGCTGCGCATGGTCAATCGCTGGCTCCTGAAGCCCGCGCCGGCCGCCACGCCAACCACCAGGGATTGCCCACAGTGCCTGATGGCCATCCCCATCGCGGCAAAGAAGTGCGGGCACTGCACTTCAAATGTTTAAGTTTTTCGCATTTGTATTTAGGGCGAAGAAGTAAGAACCTAAGAGAAAAACTGAAGACCAGGTGTAAGCCCGACACCTGGGGCACCCGCCGTCAAAATCGACTCTTAGATTCCAGGCGTTTTCTTTTTGCGGTTGGCAATCAAGTGGTTGCGTAGACGTTCGACCACCTGTTCTTCCCGGCCTTCATCGATTTCGCGCTGCAATTCTTCCAGGCTGAAGTGCACCACATCGTGATGATGCAATTCTTCCGGAGCAACCTGATCGCTGAATCGCAGCCATAGGCGGTGCAGCAAGTTTACTTCGTTGGCGGTAAGGTTTGGCGCGTGCGGACCAAGCACCTTATAAACTTTATCGCCGTTCGGCAAATGGACTTCCAGATTGAATTGCGGTTTCGGGTCCGGAAGTCTCTCCCAGGCTTCGCCGATTTGGCGCGCTTGCTCTTCGCTCTGCCAGTGGCTGGAGGTGCCCACCACAATGGTGGAGGACTGCAGGCTCTGCCCGGCGCGCAAAATACCATCCCAGAGATCGTTGGCGGCAACCACCGCAAGCCGGATGGACTTGCCGCGTTTTTCCGCCATACTGAGCGCTTGCGAAAACAAATGCTGCTCGATGCTGCCAAAAAGCTGGTCGGCGTCGAATTCCTGTTCGCCGGAAGCGGAGCGGCGCAAAATGCGCACATGTAAGACGACCACATCGCGGCGCCCCGGCTTTACGCGGTCCAGTACATTACCTAAATGATACATATTAAAATGGTTGCTGATGGGAACCAGGATGTTGCCGGGCTTGGCGCCGACGGATTCCGGCGTGAGTTCGCCTTCCAATTCCAGATTGAACTGGTCCATTTCCACGTGCGCCACGCCGCTATGCTGTCCACGCCGTTCTGAAATCGTGAAAACGATATACAGCAAAACGGAAAACACACCGCCCGCCATGGTGGCGACCGGCTTAGTAAACAAGTTTACGAACGCGATCAAGAACAGAGTTAGTGTGATCAATCCGAGCCCGAGCGGGACTTGTTTTCCGCGTACGGTGAAGTTCAACGGCACTTGGAATTCGCGCTGGCCAGGATTCGTGTAGCGCAACACCAACACCGCCAAGCCGTTCATGGCAAAACTCCAGATCACACCGAAGGCATACAGGTTTGCGAGGAACGTTACATCACCGCGGCTGATAAAAATGGTGATGATCTGTAAAATTACGATAATGTTAATCAGTCTGTAACTAGTGCCAAAGCGCGGATGGGGCTGACGAAACCAGTCGCTGAGTACGCCATCTTCCGAAACGCGGTTGAGCACGCCATTCGAACCGACGATGGCAGTATTGACAGCGCCGGCAAGGATCACAGCGCCAACCACCACTACGAAGGCGTGGAAGATCAGCCGGACCGGAAACGGCCCTTGCAGGTTCATGGCCAATCCGCCGATAAGATTTTCCAGAAAGGTTTGCCGCACATCGTCGGGAATGATCATCACCGCGAAGAAGGAAACCAGCGAAGTGAAAACCATGCTGTAAACGAAAATCACCAGTCCGGCCTTTTTCAGGTTGACGAGTTTCGGACTTTCGATTTCGCGATAGACCTGCGCGAGCGATTCTTCTCCGCTCATGGCCAGCACGGAATGGCCCAGGGCGATAAATATCGCGATGATGCCGAACATGTGCGGTAAGGAGCTGTGCGCCAGCCAGCCCAGGGAGCCGGCGGTGAGATGCAAATTGCGCGGATAGGGGAAAGGCGGAAGCGCCGAGTGGCGCATCATGACTGTGTAAATACACCAGCCAATGAGAATGACCACCATGACGGTGACCAGCTTCATGATGGCCAAGGCTTTTTCGCTGGATTCCGGGATGCCTTTGGTGTTTTCCCACCAAAAATAGACAGTGACGATGATGGCAAAGCAGGACGCAATAATATCGATAACGCGTGGCGAGAGCGGCCCGCTGGCCAGGTGCGCGTAAGGAAGCAGCTCGTTGAGAAGTCCGCCGACGTATTGTCCGGCAGCCACGCCGCTGATGGGGCCGGTCAAAATGTAGTCGAACATCAGTGCGGATACGCTGAACTTTGCCAGGGCTCCGCCCAAAGATTGCTTGACGGCGCGGTAAACGCCACCGCGCACGAACATGCTGCAGCTTTCCACGTACACCGCGCGCACGGCGTAGGAAAACAGCATGATCGCCAGAATGAACCAGGGAGCGGTTTTGCCGATGTAGCCTTCCGCTTCACCGCCCGCGTAATATGCCGATGATGCCAGGTCATTCAAGACGATGGCAGCAGCCCGCCAGAAAGAAATAAAGGTCAGGAGCGCCGTTGTGGCGACGATGACGCGTGGAATTCCGTTGCCGCGAACTACGCTAGGCGCGGGGGTATTGGGGGTAGTGCTCATGTAACGGCTGTTTGAACTCGCAGGTTAAAATGCTCGCAAATTTGGCGGGCGAAGTCCAGTTACAGGGCTAAATCGCGCAACAACCTCTGACGAAAAAACAAACTTTTGTGCTCCTAGATTGCACGCGGCGGGGGCGGAACAGCAGAGCTTGCGGCGGCCGGAAGCTGGACGGATGCATGGCGAGCGCGGAACAATGGCAGGATCAGAAGAAAAGCCAGGACGCAAGAGCTGAGAATCGCGTACCAACCAGAGATACCGGCGTAGGACGCCGTAGAATCGCCTTCGCTGGTAAACAGTGGAGCGAGACCTGCAAGCGGCAGATGCAGCAGTGACGCCACCAGGCCGGAGAAAATGGCCGCCCAAATAACGAAACCCGGATAGGCTCGACTTTTCACCGCGTCGGCGAGAGACGTGCCGGTGACAGCGCGAACCTGGGGAACGGGAAGCTCTCCACAAGCTGTCGAAATTGCGGGTGACGAAACGGAGGAGGTGCGCCACGCGGCTATGCGCTGGGCAAGCTGGTCCAGCGCTCGATTCATCGCCAGCACCGAGCGAACGGCAAGAGGCCGCAGGTTGAAAATGGCGCTGAAGCCGGACTCAGGGTCGCGCCAGATTATGTACAGGCTGCGTGCGCGGAACCATCCGGGAAAACCTGGACCGAGCTCGACTGCAACAACGTGATCGCGGCGCAGCGAGAATTGAGATTCTTCTCCCACGTAGCACATTCGTTCGCCAGAAAAAAACAAGTATCCCGCATCCCAGGAATAGTTACCTTCAAAAATGCGCGGGGCTGGCCCGGGAGAAAGCCCTACCAGCGAGGCCGCGTCACCGCGAAGAACTTCGCGCGGAATGACACCTTCCGTTGCGGCGCGGGAGAGCATGCGGTTGGCCAGGCGCGATGCCCCGAAGAACGGGAGAAAATTAAGCAGCCCAAGCAAGAGCGCGACAGAGATGCAGAGTGACAAAACAAACCCGGGGAATTCGGAGTTGAACAGATTGAGCACATTACAAATGCGAAGGAGCAGCGCTGGCAGCACTGTCACCACCGCAAATAACAGCAGATACGAGCGAAGAGAAAGAGACTGTTTGAATTCCGTGGAGAAGACTTTTTGCGCGATGCTGCCGGAGGCCGCCAGCGGATAGAACAGGGGCGCGTCACTGGCGATTTGCGGATGGCCGGAGGACGGGACTGGCTCCGCGAGAAGCTGCGCGACTCGCTGGTTTGAAAGATTCGCCACGCGAGCGATGGCCTGCGCTCGACGCATAGTGGAAGGATGCGTGAGAAACTTTTCGCTCCAGCGATTCCAGTGCAACGGAAGCGAATTGAGCCGGTAAATTTTTGCCAGACACGTGATCATCGATTCAGGATCGCCGGTAACACGGACAGCGGTAGCGTCGGCTATAAATTCGAAGCGGCGGGCAACAAAGTAATAGGTGAGGAGAGGAACTGCGACAAACAACAGATCGAACAGCGGTTTCCATCGCGGCGGCGGAGAAAACGCAAAATAAGGAAAAGCCACAACAGCGTAACCTCCCAACAAGGCAAACCCTAGAAGACGTGGATGGTCTTTTTTGATGTGCGCCAATTCATGTCCAACAACTGCGTCCACTTCCTTGCGTGTGAGATGGCTAAGCAGGTGGTGGGTAAACAAAATGCTGCGGCCGGAGCGCGCGTACGCATTGGCCATGCGGCTCTTGCTGGGCGGCAAAAGATAAATCTGCTGAAGCTTGACGCGCAGTTGCGACGCCAGAAAAAAGGCGCGATCGCGGAGTTCGCCGGTGGTGAGCGCATTTGGAGAGAGCTGCAACAGCTTACGCAAGCGGCGGCCAAAGAAAATGAGACAGGTGAACGCGAGAACGCAGGAAATCACGAAGGAAAGCAAACTGCCGTTGGAAAAGATTCCCGTAATTCCCGAAGTCAGCAAGAGCAGCGGCAGGATGCTGGATCCGAGACTGTAGAGCATCTGGCCCGCCAGTTCGGCTCTGGTCCACGTGATGCCGCGCACACCGGAATAAACCGGCTGGAATAATACCTGGCACAGCAAAACCACCAGCACAGGAGGCAGCCAAAAAAAGATCAGTGCCACAAAATGGGCGCCGGGAATGGAAAAGAATCCGCGTGCCCCCAGCAAAAGATCGAATCTCTCGCTCCAGTGCACGAAATCCGTAGCGGCCCACCAGGCAACAAACGTTCCGATGACCAGCCAGCGAAGAAAACGGACACATGAGAACCAGAGTGCGACGCGGTCCACTTCCTGAACACGCTGCGCTTTGCGAACAATGTAAAGCGTCAGGGCGAGCGGCAATAGCAGCAGAGCCACAGGAAGAAGCTCCGACAGCACTTGAGGAATCTTGGAGGACAAGTCGAACGCAGCCTCTTCCAACAGAGTATCAGCTGCACAGCGAAGAGTCTGACCGAGAAAGCTCGCTGTGCGGACTTTAGAAACCGTTGTGGCTGGCGCCACAAGACAATGGCAAACGGGCGCAGACGGGTTCACGCGTGGCGTGCGGTGGCTTTTGATTGCGAGATCCACTTTTTCAGTACGGCCGCGAATTGCGGCTCCGTTCCGGTGAACGTCAGCCCCATTCCGCGCTTGGGCATAAAGTAGGCTACCGTCGCCGGGGTCTCGACAAAATCCTCATCCTTATAGATTTCAATTGTGACTGGGGTGCCTTCGGGAAACGGATTCGGCAACTGCACAAAACAGCCGTGCAAGCTCAGGTCAGAAACTTGCGACGTACTGCGCGTGTTTTCTGCTTCGTCGATAATTTCTGCGCTGGCGGCAAATGGAATACGCGAAGACCGGCGGCGTTCGACGGACATAGGTGAACCTTTCCGGGGGGCGGGGTAAAGAAATCCTAACGCCTGCACAGGCGCGGGGAGAAAAAATAATTAACCGCGACGCGGATTTGTAATGAGCGTTTGCTAGGCGCAATCGGGAAAGAGCCGGGCTTAAGCGCGGCACTACAAACGATAGGATGAAAAGACGGCGATGAGCTAACGGGTCGTATTGTCGGAAGGGCCGTTGGATGCTGCGCTGTGCAGGTGGCCGTGAATATCCGCGATTTTATCGTCGATGGCATTTAACTTGCGTGCCAGGCCCTGGATTTCTGATTCCGAGCGGCGGTTGACGTCGTAGTCTAGTTCACCGCGCAGCCGGTCTTTGGTGTCCTGGCGATTCTGGCTCATCATAATCACTGGCGCCTGGATCGCGGCCAGCATGGATAGAAAAAGATTCAGCAAAATGAACGGATACGGATCCCAGGAAGTCTTGCCCATCACGAGGCTAAGACAGGCATAGGCAACCAACGAGGTGAGGAAGGCGATGATAAATGTCCAGGAACCGCCGAAGCCGGCGACTTTGTCGGCGATACGTTCGCCGAAGGTGGCCTTTTTCTCGATTACTTCGTTGGGATTGCGCATAGCTCGCAGCCGCACTAGCTGCTGCGAAGCGTGGAACTGCCGGCCCAGAACTGTGAGCATGTCCATCCCGGCCATGGGCTTGCGCTCCAACAAAACGGCGATGTCGCCGCGGTCCACTTCGATACAGGCAGTTTCTTCGACGGCGGTGGCGTTGGTCTGGTGCGGAGTTTTCTCGAGCATGCTGGCGAAGCCGAAGAATTCGCCGTGGCTCGGTTCATCGACGACCACTTCCTGGTGGTCTTCATCGACGGTGGTCACGCGCACTTTGCCGGAGAACATCACGTAGGCGCGGCCGTCGGTGTCGCCAATTTTGTAGATGCGCTGGTGCGCTGCGAATTTCTTTATCTCCACTTGGGAAGCCAGCACCGCGGCTTCCTCGTCATCCAGCAGCGCAAACAGCGGCACGTGTTTCAGTTCCTCAGCGTTGCAACTCATGGGCCACCTCTCCGGAACAAATTGTTAGCAAAAGTTGTCAGAGGATTCCACAGGCTGCCGCGCCTGACAAGTTAAGATTGCGTGATGCGCGCTTTGGCGCTGCGCCAGTCCAGCGGAATCTCCTGTGCTTCTACCCTGCCATTGCGCGAATTGTGATTTGCCGATGTGCGGCGCAATTTTCCGCATGATGCGGTTGTGCAGCGATTGGCTCACAAAATCGGTGAGCGATTGCTGGTCGCGCCAGACAGAGAGCGTCCAAAACGTTCGCGCGAACGGGCGCGCATCGAGGGAATAGCCGATTAGTCCTGGCTCAGTTCGAAGCTGCCGCCGGATTTCCGATGTAAACCGGAAGAAATTCGGGAGTGCGCGAAAATGTTTGAGTGGCAAACAGGAAATCAACGCGAGGTAGCGGTTGCCAGCAACCGGAGCCTCCGCCATTTTCCAGGGAATAATTGGCATACCGCGATTCTAATTCGGGTGGCGGCAAGAACTCAAAACTTTGCCAATGGTTATGCGGACGTTTGTTTTAGAGCTATTTTCGTGGCCGTGCGCATTCTGCACACGGACAGATGGAGCGAAGATGCTCGTAGGAATAGATGCCAGTCGAGTGGCCATCGGAAAAAGAAAGTTGGATGGCATATTGTCCGACTGGCGTTGCCGATTGCGCGCGAGCCTTTGCCTTGAACATGGGCAAAGCAGGTGACGAAGCGAAAACCGGTGAAGCTTGGCCGAGTGATTCTTTTTTGAGGCGTTCGTCATTGCAGGTGGCGCACGGACAGTTCTCGCGCAGATACGCAAAATCGAAATGGCTGGAGTGGCCATCGGCCCAGGCGATGTCCACACCCGCACCGCTACTGACGTGAATTTTCACGCTGGCGGGCTTGCGGCGTTGATCGATGGGAATAGGCATGAAATTTTCTGTGGTCGGCTTAGTTCTTTGAACTGGTCTCGCAGCACACACCCGGCGGAATGGGATTGCCGTGTGGGCAGGTCTTTGGATGGCCGAGGAAGGAGCAGATGCGCTGGTCGAGTTCGGGCGTGATGATGTGTTCGAAGCGGCAGGCTTGCTGGTGGACTTCGGCTTCATCGATGGCGAAGGTGTCGGTGAAGAGACGTTCGGCGAGGCGGTGGCGGCGCACTACATCGCGGGCGCGGCGCGAACCGGCTTCGGTCAGATGAACTTCGCCACTGGCTGCATTTGCGTTTCCGTTTGGCGCGCTGGCGATTTTGTTGCCGTTGAATTCGATCAGGTGCGAATCGGACATACGCGCGAGCAGGCGCGTCGCGGGCTCTCCCCCTACGATCGGAAGATGTCCAGCAGGGCCCTCGGCGCGCAAGAGTTCAGATTGCGCGGGCTTGCCTTCTTCGCCGCAAATCCAGATTTGTTCCAGCAGGTGATCGACGCGGATTTCTTCGTCGGCGGGAATCGGCGTGCAGCAATCGGCGGTGTTGGCGAGGGGGCAGGCCATCGGATGATTGGGGCCGTGCTGCGCGGTGTCAAACGAAAGGTGCCCGTGCGCGAGCTCGATGCGGCGGTCGGCCTGGCGCGCGATGTCCGGATCGTGCGTAACCATCAGAATAGTGTGGCCGGATTTGTGCAGGTCGCGAAAAAGATTGATCACGATTTGTTCGTTAGCTTCGTCGAGGTTGCCTGTCGGTTCGTCGGCGAGAATTAATTTCGGTTGATTGATGAGCGCGCGGGCGATGGCTACGCGTTGCTGTTCGCCGCCGGAGAGTTGCGACGGAAGATGGGTCAGGCGTTCGCCGAGGCCGACGTCCTTCAGCGCTTCCTCGGCTTGTTTTTCGTCGGTGACGGAATGGAAATACTGCGCGAGCATTACGTTTTCGACGGCGTTCAGATACGGAACGAGGTGAAATTGCTGGAAGACGAAGCCGATTTTTTCCGCGCGGTAACGGACCAGGGCGTTTTCGTTGAGTTTGGCTAGATCGACGCCATCCACGACGACGCTGCCCGCAGTAAGCGTATCGAGGCCGCCAAGAATATTGATCAGCGTGGTTTTGCCGGAGCCGGACGGGCCCATGAGGGCCACCCATTCGCCGGAGGCAATGTCGAAGGATACGCCGTTGAGCGCGCGGAGAGTGCCGTATTGTTTGACGAGCTCGTGGATGACGACTTGCCTCGGGAGTTGAGGCACGACATGTGTTTGCGCGGTCATTCTTCGCCCCGGAAAACGGACGCCGGACGGATGTGGACCAGGCGACGCAGCGGGTAGGCTGCGAGAATCGCTACGATGACGGTGAGAGCCACAGAAATAGGATACACGATGAGGCGAGGCTGCGCGGCTACGCCGAAGACGGCCTTGCCCAGACCGATCGAAAGTACGATGCCGATTGCCGCGCCGATTAGGCCGCCGGCTAGTCCGAGTAGCGCGGCCTCGGCGAGGAAGAGGCGGAGGACACGGCGCACTGAGCCGCCGATGGCTTTCATCAGGCCTACGTCGTTTCTGCGCTCCATGGCGAAGTTGGTCATCGCGGCCATTACGCAGAGCCCCGTGAGAATCAGAACGACGGCGACAGTGGCGGTGAGAATGCCGGAAATTTTACTGTAAAGCCGCGTCTCGCCTTCGGTGAATTGCCGCACCGGACGCCCTTCGGCATCGCCTAGTACAGGTTGGATTTCTGCAATGAATTGCCCGATTTGCGCGGCGCTGCCCGGAACGCTCATCTGAATCACACTGATGCGGTGGGGCTGCCCTAACAATTCCTGCGTGTCGGGTAGGTAAAAGAAAATTTGCTTGTCTTCCTGGCCGCCCGAAGCCGGCAACACAATCGCAGTGCAACCGGACCGCCGAGCTCCGCTGCTAATCATAATGCCACCCCACTGACCGATGCCCAGGGCCGAAGCCACGTCGTGACCAACGGCACATCGCATGGAACTCGCAATCCTAATTTGGTTTTCTTCTACATCGATTAGCACGGATGGAAGTACTTGCTTGGGTCGAACTTCCGAGTGAGCGTAGCCAGCAATGATGGCTTGATGGCTTACTGGAGTCTTTGGATTCTTGCTGTCAGGCGTTTCCACCGAAACATCAACAACCCCATACAGAAACTCTGCTTTAGCGATTTCGCCGGCGGCGTACCGGTCCGGAATTTTCTCGAAAAGCGACTCCTCCAGAAACTTGGCCGAATCGCCATCGCCGCGCGGGCCAATGATTACGTTTGAGCCGAATGCGCGGAATTCGGTGGTGATGCGGCGCTTGGCGTCTACTTGAAGATTCAGTAGCGCGGCGGTGATGGCGGCGCCTGCTCCGAGCGCGAGAAGAATAGCAAAGAGGCGGCCGCGGTTGGCGAAGATAGAGTGGCGAAGGACGCGCCAGAACATGCTGCGATTGACGGCGCGGCGGTCAGACATGAGAAGACCCACCGCAAGCGCAATTCACGGACCGAAGAAAAATCCCCACCCTTGGCTCTGCGAAGGATGGGGCACCCTGGAAACGAAGAGCGGGCACGGCATGCCGTGCCCCTACGGGAAAGACATGTCCGGGTGTGAAGGTGAATGCGCCCATCATTCGCCTCGCAGGATGGGCGCAGGATCGAATCGTGCGGCGCGGCGGAGCGGGAGCGCGCTGCCGAGGAGGGTGACGGCGGCGGCGAGCACGAGAATGACGCAAAGGACCAGTAACGACGGTTCGGGTGGTACACCAAAGATTTTTGTGCCGAGGAAGCGTGCCAGGAGCAGGCCCAATGCGTAGCCGACGCAGCCTCCTACGAATGCCAGGAGAAGTTGTTCGGCTGCTAACAACCAACCGACGGTTCCGGAGGCTGCGCCTAGTGCTTTCATCAAGCCGATTTCGGTGCGGCGTTCGATTACCGAAGATGCGGAAGATGCTCCTACAGCAAGCGCGGCAGCGAGCAGCGATGCGATCGTTACCAGCCAGAGCAGTGTGCGTACGCGGGTGAGAATTTTTCCTTCGCCATCGGCTACGCGGCGAATCACGCGGACATCCGAGCCAGGCAGAACCTGCTTGATCGAATAGGCAATCGAAGAAACGTAAGGCGAACAGGACCAGCGTTCGAGTTCATCTGGCTTCATCGTTTTCGGATCGCGGCGCGCGAAATCGTCTTCAGGCTTCGTGAGTGCGGAGACGTAGAGCTTGCGGTATTGGCCGGGTTTGTTAAGCAGCTGCTGAACCATGCGGATAGGAAAGATGGCCGCATCGTCTTCACTGGCACCCGTTTCCAGTAGGCCGACAACCTCGCAATTGTCACCCGGCAAAACTCCATTTTCTTCCCTGCGTAAGGCATTAAACCGCCCTCCAATGCCCAAGCGAAGGCGCTCTGCCAAGTTCTTTCCGAGGACACATTCGTTCTTGCCTTCCAGAAACCAGCGCCCTTGCACGTGCCACCAGGGACTTGTTTCCTCAATGCCCGTTACGAATTTTGAGCCATCGCTAAGTTCGACTTGGTGACGATTCCAAGTGCCGAGAATCTGAACTTTCGCAAACTGATCCGGTTGCCGGGTAGAACCGCCTTGCGCAACGACACGAGCAATATCAGGTCGGGGTGCCGGGACATCCATAAAGACTGAAATATCCAGAATCGGGGCGAAGGCGGTGATGTTGTTGTGCCAGAAGACGGATTTGATTTTGGGGAGGTCGGATTCGGGGAGATAGGCGCCGGAGTTGGCGGGGCGAAAGTCTACGCCGCCGATTTCGAGTGGGAGCGAATCGGCTTCTGGAGTGACTACTAGATTTGCGCCTAGTGATTTGAATTCTTCTGAGAGGCGGTCGCCTACATCGAGGGAAACGCTTAGCGCGGCGGTGGCTACGGCCATGCCTAGTGAGAGGGCCGCGGCGGTGAGAAATTTGCGGCGCGGGCGACGCGTGAAGTTGTCGGCGATGAGGCGGAAGAACATGGGGATCAGAGATCAGCGACCAGCGACCAGTTAAAAACAAATTCAAAATCCCCACCCTTCGCTCCGCGAAGGATGGGGCACCCAAAAGCGCGGAAAAGAACCGACCAGTCTAAGAACAGATCCAAAACCCCCAGCCTTCGCTTCGCGAAGGATGCGGGACCCGAAGAGAAATCGTTGCCGGGCATTCTCATTTGGGGACTTCGGTCCAAGATTTTGTGATGGCGCTGACATTCACGACGATGTTGGCGCCGTCCACACGGAACGGAACGCCTACGGGATTACAGCCGCCGGATTCGCCGATGGTCGGAACATAAATCGCAGAGCCGCAGTGGCGGCAGACAACATTTTGGCCGTCCTGGCGGTAACCTTCCGCTCCGCAAATGCGGCAGGCGTCGAGTGCGACGCCCCAGCCTTGCGGCTTCTTGATGACGAGAAAACGGAATGACTCGTCTCCGGACTTCACGGTGAAAAGATGAAGGTTGCCGTCCTGCACTTCGCTAAGTGGAACGCGCAATTCATCGTTCCCTGCTCCCGAGGCGGCTATTGCGCGCGCGGATGGCGCAGCAGAGTTCGCTTTTACGTAAATAAAATCGGCAGTGAGCACAAGAATTACTGCCAGGCACGCGGAAGCAGCGGCAATCATCCAATTTCGCTGCCGCCGTTGCTGCGCGGAGAGCAGACGCTTTTCGGCGTCGGTCGCGTTTGCCGATGCGGCAATTTTTTCATGAGATGCGGTCAGCCATTCGCGCAAAATCAGCAAAACTGCCGCGCCAAAAATAAATACAAAAAAGAAAATTTCGTTGCGAACGACGGGACCGATCAGCGCCATTTCCTGTTTGCTGGAAGGCAGCCAGCGCGCTTCGCTAAGTTCGTGGAGCCCGGTGAGAGCCAGTTGCGCTGCAACCAGCCACAAAATTGTGGTGGTGGCGGCAAAAAAGCGATGCAGCGGAATTTTTAGCGTGCCTTTGAAGAAAAATAATCCGACCGCAATCGCCGCAGCGATTCCGGCGATTGTTCCGATCCAGGTCTGGATGCCTTCGCTGGAGAGTTCCACCGCGCGCAAAATCAGCGCAAGCTCGGCGCCTTCGCGCACCACCATCAGAAAAACAAAAAGGAAAATTCCCCAGCCGGCAGCGGAACCGGCACGGGTCGCGTAATTTTCAATTGTCTGTTCAATATCTTTTCGCAGATGGCGCGCAACGCGGTTCATCCAAATGATCATCGAAATCACAAAGACCGCGGCCAGCAGCAGCATCAGGCCTTCGAAGCCGTCTTCATTGATTTGCCAGCGTTCGAGGGCCATGGCCACGGCCAGGCTGAGGGCGCCGGCCATTGCGACTCCTGCCCAGACAAAACGGGCGAGATTTGCACGGCCGGTTCGTGACAAATAAACGAGTATGATGCCAACGACGAGGGCAGCTTCGACGCCTTCACGGAGCGAGATTAGGAAAGCAGAGAGCAAAGGAGACGGTCCAGTAGTGAGATTCTAGTTGTAAATGATTTGCAACTACGATTCTAAGTTTACCGCTTGGGGGCTTGATGAGTCAATCGGACTAATCTAGTCCTATATCTTCGCGATAGAATACACGAGTCTTATGAAAATTGCAGATTCGAGCGTTTTGCGTCCCACGTCTGGTCGAGCCAGGGCGCAGCATGCTGCGCCCATAAGAAGAATGGTACGGCGGAGCCTGATGGCTTGCGGGAAGTGGTGTGGCACAGGGGTGTTGCTGTTGCTGCTGGCGGCGGGGGTGGCGTCGGGGCAATCGCATGGCAAGCTAAAAGTTGCCAATGATACGAAAGATGACATCAAGCAGGCGCAGCAGCTAGCGGAGCGTGGCGACACGGCTTTCGCCGCAGGAAATATGAATGAGGCGCTGGCGGACTACGGGCAAGCGGTGAAGCACGCTCCGGGAGACGCGGGGATTGTGCACAGAGCCGCGGCGATGCGCACGCAAGTGGTACAGAAACTGGTGGACCAGGCAGAAAGCGATGCGCTGGACGGGTTCCTGGTACAGGCGACGGAGTTGATGTACGAAGCGCTGAAGATTGATCCGGGCAATGCGATTGTGGCGGAGCGCCTGGCACAGATGAAACAGATGCCGAAGGAGTATCTGCCGCGCGGAGACAAAGAGGATTACGAAATGCCGGGAGCGGCGGCGCTGAAGCCGCAGCCGGGCAAGAAAGCTGTCAACGTGCGGGGAGACTCGAAGAGCGCGTATGAACAGGTCGCACAGATGTACGGAATTACCGTGGCGTTTGACCCGGATCTGACGTCGAAGAACATCAAGCTGCGCGAGAACGACGTGGACTTTTACACCGCGATGCAATTGCTGGGCGTGGAATCGAAGACCTTTTACCGGGCGGTAAATTCGAAGCTGATGTTTGTGGCCGAAGACACCATTGCCAAGCGCAAAGAGTATGCGGAGGAAGTGGAGCAAACATTCCGGCTGGACAATACAGTTGCACCGGAAGACCTGACCGAGATGGTCCGGGTGATCCGGGAAATCACCAACTCCACGCGCATCGCTACGGACCCGGCGAACCACACTCTGACGGTGCGGGAAAGTGCGGATAAAGTAGCGCTGGCCGGACAGTTGATCAGGGAACTGCAGCAATCGCGCCGGGACGTAATGCTGGACATTGAGCTGCTGGAAGTGGACCGAAACACGGCGAGGACACTGGGCATCACACCACCATCGAGCGTGCAAGCTTTCCCGCTGAATTCGAAAGATGTAGCGCAACTGGAACAGGCCACCGACATTGCCAATTTGTTGACTTTGGTAGCACAGGTTTTTTCCGCGCGGGGTATCACGGCAAGTCCGACGGATGTTCTGCCGGTGGGCGGAGGGAAAAGCACATTCCTGTTGACGATGCCGAGCGCGTCGGCGACATTTTCCACGGGATTGTCACTGGTAAAAAGTGGACGGCAAATTCTGATGCGCGCACAAGATGGCAAGGCGGCAACATTTTTTGTGGGGCAGCGGTATCCGGTGACGTTGTCGCTGTTGTCGACCAGCCTGGGCGGAACGACGGTGGGCGCGGTAGTTTCTTCGACGGTGTTTGCGCGAAGCGATTTTGCCGTGGGAAAAGATCCAGTGGCGGTGGTTACACAAGATTTCAATAACGATAGCAAGCTGGATTTGGCGGTGGTGAATCAGGCGGACAGTTCGATTTCGATTCTGTTTAACAACGACAACGGAAATTTTACCGTTCCTGCGGGGTCGCCAATCAAATTAGGCGCCAACGAGCAGTTGCCTTCGGCCATCGCATCCAAAATTTTTCGCCAGACGGACCCGACGCACCTGGTGCAGCCGGCGGATCTGGTGGTGGCGAACAGCGGATCAAATACGGTGAGCGTGCTGTTAGGCAGCGAGAATTTCGATGGGACGTTTACTGAGGCGGCTGGTTCGCCGTTTGCAGTAGGAATAAATCCGAGCGGAGTAGTGATTGCGGATTTCGACGGCGATGGGTTTTTTGATTTTGCAGTGGTCAACCAGGGAGACAACACGATTTCCGTTTTTAAGGGTGACGGCCAGGGCGGGTTTACGCCATTTCCGAAATCACCGTTCGCGTTGCCGACCTCGGAAAAAGGGCCGATTGCGGTGTTGTCGGGAACGTTTGACAAATCGGGCAAACCCGAGATTGCAGTGTTGAACGCCACGACGCAGAACATCGGAATTTTTCAGGCCAGCGGCATCAACACGGGCGCCAACGCGTTTGATGGAACATTCACGGAATTGAGCGGATCGCCGGTGGCAACCGGGGCTGATCCCGTAGCTTTTGCTACGGGCGACCTGAACGCGGACGGCATCGATGATTTCGCTGTGGTGAATCAATCGCAAAGTGAAGTCACAGTGCTGCTGAATGACACGACCGGCTTTTTCACCGCGGCGGCAGGTTCGCCACTGGCAACGGCGGCAACTCCAGCAGGCGTGGCGATTGCAGACTTCACAAACGACGGAGTTGGCGACATTGCGGTCACCAATAATGGAGCGAGCACGCTGGGCGTTTATGCGGGGCTGGGCTCCGGACAATTTTCGCAGCGAATTGAATTGAGCACGCCGCCTGGGCCGCTGGCGTTAACGACCGCACTGCTCACCTCGAGCGGTTTGCCGGACGCGGTTCTGACGGCCAGCTCTGGATCGAATAATTTTGTCACAGTGCTGCTGGATCCATCGTCTTTCGCAGCGGGCGCCGGGTCGGTGCAGACCCCCTATCCCGGATCGGAATATATAGATCTGGGAATTAAAGTGAAGGCCACCCCGTCGGTACATGAAGACAACGAGGTGACGCTGCAGCTGGAGTTTGAGATTCGAGCGCTGGCGGGGAACAGCGTAAACGGAATTCCAGTCATCACAAACCGCACGGTCTCGCAAACGGTCCGGCTGAAAGAAGGCGAGCCTTCGGTTGTGGCGGGGCTGCTGGACAATGAAGAAACGAAATCGCTGAATGGAATTCCTGGATTAGCGAATTTGCCGGGAGTTGGCTACGCGTTCGGACGGCGCAGCACTTCGTTGAACGACACCGAACTGCTGATTGTAGTGACGCCGCGGCGGATGAGCGATCGCGTGAGGACATCTGTGCCGAGGTTCGCGGGGCGTGGCGGCGCAATCAGTCCGAGCGCGCCGGCTCCGACTTCTTCCGAGCCATAAGTTGTCGCGCCGCTCGGGGAATCTTGCGTAGCGGGATTCGAGAAACAACTTTCCTGATTCGCCGCATTGCGATTTTCGTCAAATATCACTGCCTTCATATTTTCGGTACAGGTTATATGGAGTGCGAGGAGCATGGAAATGAATCAAACGGTTGTGCGAAAGATTGCCGCGGGATCAGCGGTCTTGCTGGTGTGCGCAGGAGGATGGATGAACAGCGCGCGGGCCGGGCAAGGCGGGAAAGCGGCGGGCTATGCGGAAGCGGAACGCATAGTGACCAAGCTGGAGCAGGAATGGTTCGCGATTCAGCAGGCGAATGATTGGGCGAGATTGTCGAAATTAATTTCCGACGATTTTGTAATTGTGGATTCGGACGGCAGTTTGGGGAATAAAGAGTCCATGGTGGCGGGGTACAAAGAAGAAGCGCCGCGCGTGTTGAGTTTGAAAATGCAAGTCTTGGTGGCACATGCGGTTGCTGCGAACACGGTGATTGCCAGCGGTCTTGATGACATTGCAACGAAAAGCAGCAACGGCGCGCCGGTGCACCGCTACGAACGGTTCATCGATACCTGGATTTTGCGCGACGGGCGGTGGCAGTGCGTGGCGGAGCAGATTACGCTATCGAAGCCCGAGAAGCGCTGACGAACATGTGTTAAAAACGGCGGATGAGCTCGCCGATGCTCGCCTCAAGCGTTCTATTCTTAGCTGCTCTCCAATGTGCCCACCACGCGAGAGACAGGCCGGCCGCGAGGACAAAGCATGCACTGTACACGCTAATTTTCCAGCACCATGCCATCGCGCTATTCTAGGCTCTACGGGGGCGTCCCATGGGCCTGGCGGACGTGGTCGATCGCGAGGCGTTGAAGCGCTACTGCGGCAGAGGTCATCTGCACTTTGTGACGTTAGCTGTTATCGTCGGCGGCCTCTTCTGGGGACGATTCGTGCGCGGGATGTTTTTCTTGAGGAGTTGGGGAAAGTTCGGGACGATTTTCGGCTGATTGGCTATGTGGTGATGCCGGAGCATGTGCACCGAGCGAACAGCTCAGAGTTTGTAAGCACAAACCCTGAAACCCGTGATGAGTGAGCCGATCAAGGGCACGCCATCCACTGTGCTGCAGAAGTTGAAACAGCGGGTGTCACGGCGGATGAAGAAGCGGAAGAAACGGGTGACGGCGAACCAAGTGGCGGTTGGGATTCGATCAGGGGGAAGAATCGTCTCGTCGGTTTTGGCAAAGCGCGATTTTACGCCTGCAATGTTTATAGCGCTGGAAAGAGAAGCGAGAAACTGCACTATATGCATGCAAACCCGGTGATTCGCAAATTGGTGAAACCTCCGAAGGATTGGCGGTAAAGCAGCTGGTCGGATTATCGGGAAGAAAAGTCTGGTTGATTCGGATTGATCTGCAGGAGTAAAGGCAAAATCAACCCCAAGACCCACCCTCACAAAACCGAGGGCGGGGCATCCTAAGTGTCTTTTTCGGTTTGCGTGAACGGGCAAGGCTTGCCAGACTATGAAGAACTCAAAGATTTTTTCGTGTTGAGGGCGTCGCGGACCGTGCGCAGTAAAACTGCTCGCGTAAATGGTTTGGGCAGGAGCAGCGTATTCTCTGGCGAGACACCGCGATTGTAGATGACGTCGTCGCTGTAGCCGGACATGTAGAGCACATGCAGCCCTGGCCGGAGTTCCAGCAGCCGCTTTGCGAGTTGCTTGCCGCCGATGCCGGGCATCACCACATCGGTGAGGAGAAGATCGATGGGGGTCTGCGAGTGTTCGACCAGCTGGATAGCTTTTTCACCACGCTCCGCCTCGATCACTGTGTAGCCGTTGGCTTCGAGAAGCTCGCGAGCCAGCTCGCGCAGAGCGGCTTCGTCTTCGACGATGAGAATTGTTTCGGTGCCTTTTGCGAACTCTCCATGATTCGGTTTCTGGTTTCGTAGGTCTGGAGTCTCGCGTACGCGCGGGAAGTAGATGCGGAAAGTCGTGCCGTGTCCCAGTTCGCTATACGGCATGATGTAGCCGTTGTTTTGTTTCACGATGCCATAGACGGTGGACAAGCCGAGACCAGTTCCTCGTCCGTCCGTCTTGGTGGTGAAGAAGGGCTCAAAAATGCGCGCCATGGTTTGCGAATCCATGCCGGTTCCGGTATCGCTGACAACGAGCATTACAAAATCGCCGGCCTGAGCGCCGAAATGCTGCCGCGCATAGGCCTCGTCCAGCTCGACGTATGCGGTTTCCAGAATGAGTTTTCCACCGCTGGGCATGGCATCACGGGCGTTAACAGCCAAGTTCATGAGGATTTGCTCGAGTTGAGATGGATCGACCTTGATGTTGCCGGCATCCGATGCGAGGCGAATGGTCAATTCCACATCTTCGCCGATCAACCTTCCCAACAGCTTTTCTATATCTCCAACGATGGCATTGGTGTCGACCACGCGCGGCTCGATGAATTGCTGACGGCTAAACGCCAAAAGTTGCCTGGTGAGTTCCGCGGCGCGGCCCGCGGAGTGCTCGATGGCTTCAGCGCGCCGGTGGACAGCGGGATTACTACCCAGTTCGGCCTGAAGCAATTCGGTTTGTCCCAAGATCACGCCGAGCAAGTTATTGAAGTCGTGCGCGACGCCGCCAGCCAATCGGCCGATGGCATCCATTTTCTGGGATTGCAGAAGTTGCCTTTCGAGAGACTTTCGTTCGGTGATGTCTTCGGCGAAGACTTCGAAATAGGCGAGTTCGCCTCCAGGACGCTGAACCGGCCGGCCTGAGAGACGAACGATGATTCGCTCACCATTCTTTCGTTTCCAGGAGGCTTCCACGTCCCGGAAGTCCTTGTCCTGCCAGTGTTCATCGATCAACTGTTCTCGAAAATCGGCTTTGGCATAGACATCTGTCTGGATATTGCGGGCCAGTAGCTCGGCCTCCGATTGATATCCGAGCATACGAACAAGGGCGGGATTAACTTGCAGGAATTGGCCTTGCAAAGTCACGCGAAAGATTCCATAGGGAGCGTCTTGCACCAAGGAAGCAAAACGGGCCTCGGAGCGGAGGAGATCCTGCTCGACGCGGCGGCGCTCAGTGATGTCTCGCGAGATGGCGGAAGCACCGACGATCTTTCCGCTGGCGTCATGAATCGGCGAAAGGGTAAGCGACACAATAATTTTCTGACCATCTTTGCGAACGCGAGTGGTTTCGCGGTGTTCAATTTTCTCGCCGCGGGCGAGCCGCTCGAGTAGTTGGTTTCCTTCGTGCCGTTGCTCGGGCGGCAAGAGAATAGCGATGGATTGTCCCATGGCTTCCGCGGCGGAATAGCCGTAAACAGCCTCGGCGCCGGCGTTCCAACTGAAGATGGTTCCGTCCAGGGTTTTACCAATGATGGCGTCAAAGGAAGACTCGACGATGGCTGCCAGTTGCGAGAGCTTCTCTTCGGCCCTTCTGCGCTCGGTAATATCCCGGCTGGTGGAAAGCATGTAAGAGCCAGAATCGAGTGCAAGGTGCACGGCGGAAACGGTGGCGTAACGGTGTTCACCGGCTTTGGTTCGGAAACCAAACTCGACGTCACGGACCTCGCCCTCACGCCGCAGATTTTGCAGAATTTCTATATGCGATGCCTCGTCCGACCAAATGCCGAGTTCGGAAGGCGTTTTGCCAATCACTTCCTCGGCGGTATAGCCGGTCAAGCGCGTGAAACCCTCACTGACCTCGACGTAGCGGCGGTCCGGCAGACTGCGCAAGGTGATGGCATCGGGGCTGGAGTGAATCATTTTGGAGTACTTCTCTTGGGAATGGCGCAACTCTTGTTCGATTCGATGGCGTTCCGATACGTCCCGCAAAATCCCCGTGAAGGTGTGTTTGCCGTCGCGGACATGTTCACCAAACGAAATCTCGAGAGGAATTTCCTCGCCGCTCTTGTGTAAGCCGGTCAGTTGCAGGCCGGTCCACGACATATGTTTTTGGCCGGTTTTCATGTAGGCGAGCACGGCGGATTTGTGCAGATGACGGAGATAATCCGGCATCAGGATTGTCACCTGCTGACCCAGAATTTCGGAAACTGGATAGCCAAAGATTCTTTCCGCGGCCGGATTCGCGAACAGGATGACGCTGTCGCGATCGATGCTGATGATGGCGTCGGACGCGGTCTCGGCAACGACCCGGAACAATTCGCTGGATTCGTTGGTTGCGGGATTGTGGTCCATCGCTGGCGGATCCTTGGGCTCGAAATCGTCTTGCGATGCGGGCGGCCAGCCAAGAAGGCAAGAAAAAAACCGCCGAAAGTCTTGAGCAGGCGGGGCGTTTCTGGACTGGACGGCGGTCTGACTTGGCTCAGCCCCCTTTGCAAGGCACCGAGCTAGGCTGAATGTACCATCAAAACCGAAGCGCCGGTGGTCCTGATGATTAAACTGTTCAAACAAGCAACAGCGGCCCTATAGCATTGCCGTTTTGAAACGAACGGACCGACCGGAGTTAGCGGCGAGAGCGAACTTATCGGAAATATCTGCATCCGACTTGTGAGAAGCCGCCAGCCAGAATTAATGCTGGCCGGCCCAAGCCATTCCGTCGGGTGCAGGGCCGGCGTCGATGTGCGCTGTGACCTGGAAGGATTTTAAGTCGATGGCGACTACGTAATTGTCTGGGGTGCAGGCGACGAAAGCGCGGGAATTGTCTGGTTGCATCTGGATCCCTGCGGCGCCGTGGCCCACAGGAATGCGTTTGATTTCCTTGCGAGTGGCGGCGTCGAAGACGGCTACGTCTGGGCCGGATAGCGTGGAGACGAAAACCTGTTTGCCGTCTGGAGTGAATTTCAGGCGGTTGGCGCCACGGACGTTTGCTGAGAGAGTTTGCAATAATTTTTTCTGGGCGAAATCGATGATCGAGATGGTGCCGTCGTGGGCGTTGGCGGTCCAGATCTCTTTTCTGTCGGGAGAAACGTCAAAGCCTTCGGAGCCTGCGCCAACTTTGATGATGGTCTGATTCCAATCTTCTCTTTGTGAACCTGGGGGTGGGCCGGGAGGAGGCGCACCTGGGGCAGTTCCCTGCTGCGAATTTGCTGGCGGGCCGCTGGGGCCGCGCATCTGGGATTTTTCTATGATGCTTACTGTGCCGGAGTTGACGTTGGTGGTGACGATGCGTTTGGCGTCCGGCGAAACGTAAATCATGTGGGTGCGATTTTGTCCGGTGCCGAGAATCCAATCGATTTTTTGCGTTGCGGGATCGTAGCTGGCGATGGCTTGGGCGGCTTCAGCGGTGAACCAAACTTTGCCGCCGGCAAAATCGAGACCGTGAGGACCGCGCAGTCCGCCGAGATCGATTGTGGCTAGCGGCGTTTGCAGCACCACATCCACGACAGTAAGAGTGTTGTAAGCCCCGCCACCATAGTTTGAAACGTACGCAGTGTTGCCGTCAGGGGAGGCAATGACTTCGTGCGGGTCATTGCCGACGGGGATTTTGGCTACGACTTTGAGCGTGGTGGGATCGACGATGGCGACGGTGTGATCCTGTTTGGATAGGATCAGGAGCGATTCACGGGGCGTGTTTTGGGCGAGGAGTGCGGCCGAGAGGGCAAGGGTTAAGAGAGAGAAAGTTGCGATGCGGACTGCAGGTTTGGCGGACATGAATTCCTCGTGCGATCTGGGCGGGAATGCATTGAATTTATCATGCGGCAAAAGAAGGAGGGAAGGAAAACGCCGCGACAGGTCGGGGTAGACACCCAAACCGCGGAGATCGCGGAGAAGAGAAAGACAGCGGCATAAAGCCGCTGCTACATGAGGAAAAAAACGGCGCTCGTGACTCAGAGCAACCCTTCGTCTGCTGCACCGGCTCAGGGCAGGGGATCGAAGACTACGATGGGCTGGTAGGTGCGCGGGACTACGGCTTCAGCTATGGCGATTAGTTTTTGTTCCTGATTGAAGACGCGGAGGCGAGGTGGGCGCGGTTCTCCGGAATCGAGTTGCCTGGTGGCGCCTGGAGGCGGTTCGGTGCGACCGGGTTGGAGTTGCGAAAGGGTGATGGTGAATTTGGAACCGTGGCGGACACGTTTTTCTACTACCGGGAGAACTGTGACGCTCGGAAAGTTTGCGAGGAGATGTTCTAGCTTAATGACGCAGGATGCGAATTTTCCGTTGCGGGCGGCTTCGGCTAATTCTTCGAGCTTGAGAGCCTGGTCGAGAGAAAATTCGCCTACGGCGGTGCGCGAGATTTCGGAGAGATGCGCGCCGCAACCCAGCTTTTCGCCCATTTCCTGGGCCAGCGAGCGAATGTAGGTGCCGGAAGAACATTCGATGACGAAGCGGGCGACGGGACCCTCGATTTCTGCCAGCCTGTATTCGAAGACTTCTACTTCGACGGGTTTTAGTTCGACCGCGAGATTTTTTCTGGCTAGTTCGTAGGCGGGCCGACCGTGGATTTTTTTTGCGGAGTAGATGGGCGGCATCTGCGCGAAGAGGCCCACACGTTGGTTGGCTAATTTTTCGAGAGTGGCGCGATCGAGCACGGGAGGATTGTCTGGAGATTGTGGCTGGCCTTCAGAGTCGTAGGTGTCGGTGGCAAAGCCGAAACGGAAACCGGCGGTGTAGCGTTTGCGGCGGCCGGTATAGAACTGGACGAAACGGGTGGCGCGGCCAAGCAGGAGGACAAGAACGCCGGTGGCAAGTGGATCGAGCGTGCCCAGATGGCCCACCTGGCGGAATCCGGCGAGGTGGCGGACGGCGTCCACGATGTCGTGCGAAGTTTTGCCTTGCGGCTTGTCGATGACGAGAGCGCCGTCGAAGGGGGCAGGTTGTGGTTTGCGGGCCATTTGGAAGAAGCGATCAGCGACCAGGGATCAGCGACGAGTTCGTTATGACTTGCAGTTGGCGGCTGGCACTGCGTAAATCTGCTGGGCGTAGCTCTGCGAGTTCCGAGTTGAACATGGAAAGTTGATGGTCGGAGATGCGGAAGAGTTTTGCGCGTCGAGCTTGCGAAAAAGTCATGTGGCGGACGGGTTGTCCTTTTTCATTTCTTTGAGGATTTGGTCGATGCGCTCGGTGTATTCCTGGGAATTGTCGAGGGAGAAATGAAGTTCGGGGACGCGGCGGAGTTGCAGGCGTTCTACGATTTCGTGGCGAATGAAGTTGGCGGCGTGCTCGAGGGCTTTGATGGCACCTTTTTGTTCGGCTTGAGTGCCGCGTGCGCCGACCAGGACGCGGGCGTGGCGCATGTCTTGCGCCATGAGAACCTGATTGACGACCACGGAAATTTCCAGGCGTGGGTCTTTTAGTTCGCCGGCGAGCATGGCGTTAATTTCGTGGGCGATTTCTTCGCCGATACGTTCGTGACGGTGATTGACGGTGGTCATGGTGGCCTACGCGATGGCGAGGACATAAACATTATGAATTGTTTTTTAGCTTAATGGAAATGCCGGCGCAAGGGAGTGGGGCAAATTCAAGAAAAGCTGGGCTGAGTCCCGGCACTAGGAAAGCGGGAAAAGACAAAATACAAGCCAGCACTCTGAAGGCTGGAACTATAAAAGCACCATCAGGAAAGATAAATCAAGAACGCCGGTCTGAAGACCGGCCGCCACAGCCATCACAAAAAAACAAGATGCCGGCTCGGAAGGCGGCCACTACACCAAGACGGATGGCCACCTGAAGGTGGCCGCTACAACTGCAGGAAAATCGTTGCGCGGATACTCTCGCGTTACAGGAAGTCTACGGAGTGGTCGACCAAGATGGGGCCGAGAAGAAGCTCGGCTTCGCGTAGGACGTGTTGCAGGGATTCTTCCACGTGCTGCTCGGCATTGGAGAGAGTAACGATGCCAACGGTGGACGATTGCCAAACGTCGTGGAAGTCGAGTTCAGCGATGGCGATATTGAATTTGCGGCGGAGACGGTCTTTGAGGCTGCGCAGGATTTGACGCTTGTCCTTGAGAGAGTGCGCGTCTGGCAGGCGGAGTTCGAGAATGAGCAGGCCTACGGACATTGTCATTTACAAGCAAGCGGCAAGAATAAGAGGACTCGCACGATAGGCTTACAGGATTTCCTCAGGGGCTAAAGACCCCTGTTATCTTGCGGGTAAAGTCGGGCCTAAAGGTCCGACCCCCCAGCTTTGAACGGCTACATGTACAGCTGCGGAAAGGCCCATAGCACATGAAACCGAATCGAGAAATTTAGCGGCGGGCGGAGGCGCCGGACTGTGCTGCGGCGGCTTCCGCGCCGCTGACTTTTTGTATGCTGAAAGCTTCCAGGATGTCCCCGATTTTTACGTCGTTGAAATTGGAGATGCCGACGCCGCATTCAAAGCCGGTACGGACTTCGCTGGCATCGTCCTTAAAGCGTTTGAGCGAACTTAGCTTGGAAGTGTTGATCACCACACCGTCGCGGATGACGCGGATTTGCGCAGTGCGGTTGAGAACTCCTTCGGTTACGTAACAGCCGGCGATGGTGCCGGCGCCGGTGACGCGGAAGGTGTTGCGCACTTCGGCGCGGCCCAGGTAGCTCTCCTGGAAGACGGGTTCGAGCAGGCCTTCCATGGCTTTCTTGATTTCATCGGAAACTTCGTAAATGATTTTGTGGGTGCGAATTTCCACGCCCTCTTGTTGCGCGAGGTCGGCGGCTTTGCGTTCGGGACGAACGCCGAAAGCGATGATGATGGCGCCGGATGCGGAAGCGAGCAGCACATCGTTTTCGCTGACCGCGCCTACGCCGGACCCGATGATCTTGAGCTTGACCTGATCGGTGGAAAGCTTGGGCAACATTTCGCTGAGAACTTCGACCGAGCCTTGCACGTCGCCCTTGATGACCACGCCGAGTTCCTTGACTTCGCCGGTCTTTAATTGTTCGTGGAGCTGATCGAGAGTGATGCGTCCACCGGCGCTGGCGCGGAGTTGCGCATCGCGCTGTTTGCCCTGGCGATAATCCACGATGTGGCGAGCCTTGGCTTCGTCGGTGACCTGGAAGTGATCGCCGGCTTCGGGAACGCCTTGCAAGCCGAGAACTTCCACCGGAGTGGATGGGCCAGCCTCTTTGATAGAGTGGCCGTGATCGTCGAACAAAGCGCGAACTTTGCCGAACACTGCGCCGCAGATGAAGAAGTCGCCGGCCTTGAGCGTGCCGTTTTGGATAAGAATCGTGGCAACAGGGCCGCGGCCTTTGTCGACACGGGATTCGAGTACGGTGCCGGCTCCGGGCGCATCGGGATTGGCCTTAAGTTCACGGAGATCAGCGACCAAGAGAATAATTTCGAGCAAACGGTCGAGACCTTTTTTCTGCTTGGCGGAAACTTCGACGAATTCGGTGTCGCCGCCCCATTCGGCAGGCATGAGGCCGAGGTCGCTGAGCTGGCGTTTGACGCGTTCGACTTGCGCTTCGGGTTTATCGATTTTGTTGATGGCCACGATCATGGGGACGTTGGCGGCCTTGGCGTGGTCGATGGCTTCCTTGGTTTGCGGCATGACGCCATCGTCAGCAGCGACGACGAGGACAACGATGTCGGTAACTTTCGCTCCACGCGCGCGCATGCGAGTGAAGGCTTCGTGGCCGGGCGTGTCGACGAAGACTACCGCGCGGTCATTGACTTGAATTTTGTAAGCGCCAATGTGCTGAGTGATGCCGCCTGCTTCGCCCGCGGCAACGTCTTCGGAGCGAATAGCGTCCAGCAAACTGGTTTTGCCGTGATCTACGTGGCCCATGACGGTGACGACGGGCGGCCGCGGCTTGAGATTTTCCTTGGTTTCTTCCTTGGCGACTTCGAGCATCATTTCGTCTTCGAAAGAGACGACGGTGACGACGCCGTTGAAAGATTCCGCGAGTTGCGTTGCGGTAGGCGAATCGAGAGCCTGGTTGATGCTGGCGAAAATTCCTTTGTCGAGAAGAACTTTCAGAAGATCCTTGGCGCGAACATCGAGTTTTTCGGCCAGTTCGCGAATAGTGATGCCTTCAGTAATGTTGATGTCGCGTGGGGCGCGTGGCTCCGGCGGAGCGACGGGCATTACCGAGCGGCGATCGCCTGCACCGGGACGCTGACGAGTGGGATGGAGCTTGCGCTCGCCTTCCATCTCGCGTTTATCGGAACCAGGTCGCTGGCGTTGCGTGGGACGGCGCGTATACAGCGGCTTGCCGGGCTCTGCGCGCGACGGCATTTTGTCAGGAGGAGGCGCGGGAAGCATTCCTGCGCGACCAGGCTGGCCGGGTTGGCGTGAACCGGGACGCGCGCCGGGAGCTGCTCCAGGACGCTGGCCGTAAGGACGATTTTGCGGACCGCCAGGTCCACCTGGACCACCAGGTCCGGTAGGACGCGGAGAATAAGGACGACCTTGTCCACCGGCGCTTCCTGGTTGCGGACGCATCGGTTGACCGGGACGCATGGGCTGGCCGGGACGTGGGCCGCTGGGGCGATCGCCGGAAGGCAGAGGACCACGATTGCCAGTGGGCATGGGACCGCGATTGCCGGTGGGAAGCGGGCCACGATTGCCGGAAGGCAAAGGAGGACGTTGAGGCTGAGTGCCGGGTCGCGCAGAAGCGCCAGCCGCAGGCCGGGCGGCTCCTGGCTGACCCGGCCGTTGCTGGCCAGGCGAGAACGGACGCTGCGGGGCGGCGGCGCCAGGACTACCTTGAGAAGCCGGGCGTAACGGTTGGCCGTGCGGAGCTGCTGGCGCGGGCTTGGGTGCGGATGTCGGGTGGCCCTGAGGCGTTGGGGCCGACGGGCGTGGCGCGGTGGGAGCCGCAGGCCTCGTCGCTACCGGAGGAGCAGGCTGTGCCGCAGGAGTAGCAACCGGGACCGAAGCTGGCGGCGCGGCTGGCGCCGAAGCAGGGGCAGCGGCAACTGGTGCTGCAGGCGCCGGAGTCGGAGGAGCTTGCGGAGGAACGGCAACCGGCGTAGCGGGAACGACCAGCTTTACGGCGGCTGGCGTGGGTGCAGGCGCTACGGGTGATGAAACATTTGCAGGAGCAGCGGCGGGCGTGGCCGAAGGCGGCGCGGCAGACGCGGGTGCGGCTGGCGGCGCAGTGGGCCGCTGACGGGCAGCTCTTGCGGCCGCGTCGCGAGATTGTTTTTCGGAGACTGCCGCGGATTCGGCGGCAGCGTCGGCTTGCGCTTGTCCCTGAATGGTGCTGCGAACTTTTTCAGCAACATCGACCGGGATAGAACTGGAATGAGTCTTCTTCTCCGAGACGCCGAAGCCGGGCAGAAGGTCGATGATGGCCTTTGCTTTGACTTCGAGCTCGCGGGCCAGCTCGTTAATTCGAACTTGATTAGCGTCGGTCATGCTTTCCGTTCGGGTCACCTGTTATTCTGAACTCTTTTCTTCATGTTTTTCTGGAACTGGTTTCGCGTCGGGCGCTTCGGATGCTTCAGGCGTTAGTTCAGATTCGACGGCCGGTTCGCCAGCAGCTTCTGGAGGCAATTCGGTCTGCACTTCCTCGTTAGCGGAGGCTTCTTCTGTTTGTGAGGCTTCCGTCTGAGGAACAGCGGATTCAGCAGCAGCGGCTTCTGACGTTTGCCCCTCGGCTGTCTCCGTCGCGTCGCCTTCCGATTCAGCCTCAGCGGAAACTTCACCTTCGACGGCTTCGCCTGTTTCGCCGGAACCTTCGGCTGCGGCAGCGGTGCCGCCGCCTTCGTAAAACTGATTTACGGCCTGGTAGATTTTGTCCACCATTTTTTCACCGATGCCAGGAATTTCCATCAGCTGTTCCGGGGTCATGCCGGCCAACTGCTCGAGCGAAGTGATGCCCGCAGCTTCGATTTTTTCGATGGTCTTGGGGCCGACTCCAGCAAGCGCGGTGAGCGGAGTGGTTGGCGCAGTGAGAGCGGTCATCTGCTCTTCGATTTCGCGGCGCTTCTCTTCTTCGCTCTTGATGTCGATATCCCAGCCGATAAGCTTGCTGGCCAGACGAACGTTCTGTCCCTTTTTGCCGATAGCCAGGGAAAGCTGGGAATCTTCCACAATCACTTCGAGCTTGCGGCTTTCCGGATCGACGATTTGCACACGCGTAACTTTTGCCGGGCTCAATGCTTTTTGCGCGAAGGCGACGGTCTCTTCGCTGTAAGGAATGATGTCGATTTTTTCACCGCGCAATTCGCGGATGATGGACTGAACGCGCATGCCCTTCATGCCGACGCAGGCGCCGACCGGATCAACGTCCTTGTCGCGGCTGAACACGGCAACCTTGGTGCGTTCGCCGGACTCGCGCGCGGCGGCGCGGATTTGTACCGTGCCGTCGTAAATTTCCGGAACTTCCATTTCAAAAAGTCTTTGTACCAGGGCAGCGTCGGCGCGAGAAACGATGACTTGCGGGCCCTTGGCGGCGCGGTCCACCATGCGAATCACAACACGCAGGCGTTCGCCGATATTGTAAGTTTCGAGTTTCGATTGTTCGCGCTTAGGCAAACGCGCTTCGGTGCGGCCCATATCCACGATCAAATCTGGGCCTTCGGCGCGCTTTACGATGACGGTTACGAGTTCGCCCACACGGCCATGGTATTCGTTAAATATGGTGTCGCGTTCGGCTTCGCGCACTTTTTGCAGGATGACCTGCTTGGCGGTCTGCGCAGCGATGCGGCCGAGAACGTCGGTGGGTTTGTTGGTCAGAATTTCCGTACCGACTTCGGCCGTGGGATTCTTGCGACGAGCGTCGGTGACGCTGATTTCGCGAGTTGGGTCGGCAACTTCCTCGACCACGGTCAAAACAGAAAAAACATCCACCTGACCAGTCTCGGAGTTGAACTTGCCGCGCAGGTCTTCCTCGGTTTTATAATATTTGCGAGCCGCGACCACCATCGCATCCTCAATCGCAGACACCACGATTTCCGGTTCGATGTGCTTCTCTCGGCTGAGCATTTCGATCTGTTGATAGAGCAGATTCGCCATAATGCATTCCCGGACTGAGAAATTCTCCTAAAGTGCGGCCGGGCTAAAGCCCGGCACTACAAAATCCAATCGGCACGTGCCTTGCACGCAAGCGCGCCGAAGAAACAAGCGTCGCCACGACTTTCCATCCCAGGGTTGTAAGTACGAACTTCTTTATCCAAGGGTCTGTAAAACAAACCCTTGGGCCCTGGGACCCGGACGTAGAGTGTGGACTAAAACTCGACGACGAGGTGCGCCTTGCGAATGAGGGCTAGCGGCACGGCCACCGTGCGCGGAGTTTTGCCTTTCAACTCCATCTTGACCCGGTCATCTACAACACCGGCCAGACGGCCCTCAAAGAACTTCATTTCATCCACCGGCTGATCCGTCCAAACCTTGGCCGCACGCCCAGTGAAGCGCACGTAATCTGCGACCCTCTTTAGAGCGCGGTCCATGCCGGGAGAACTAACTTCCAGCACATAGCCTGGTCCGGGAATCAATTCCTCAACATCGAGGATGACGCTCAACTGCTTGCTGACCCGCTCACAATCTGCGTGAGAAATTTTCGGATACGGGCCGGGCGTTTCGTTACCGTTGTGGTCTCCGTCCGGCGACTCTGTAGAGTGCGCCGCACCAGCAGAAACAGGAAGGCGATCGATATACACCCGCAGGAAGCGCTGTTTGCCGATTTTCCACTCGACATCAACGACTTCCAGCCCTTCCGAGCGTGCTACCCTCTCGGCGGCTTCGCGAATTTTTTCCAACTGCAAGCAGAGACTCCCCGACCTAAGCCGGTTTAACGCCCACGAACTTCGTGTCAGGGTTTGTAAGCACAAACCCTGAAACCCGGCGTCCCAACAAAAAAGCGGGCTTGCGCCCACCCCGTCGTGCGACCCGTTACAGAGCGAAAACAAAGTATATGCCCAGGGCAAGGCAAAAGCAAGGCAAGGGTGCGCGGCGTGCGCGGCGCGGGCAAGTCGCGCCCAGTCAAACCGAAATCGCGTCCCGTCCGGAAGATGCGAACGGGACGCGGGAAAAAGCGCTACGCGGACTTATGGCTTTGGCGGCGCGGTAGTAGAAGCAGGCTTTGGAGTGGTAGAAGCAGGCCTGGTGGCCGCGGGCTTGGGAGCGGTGGCAGAGGCCTTGGCCGGATAGGCCTGATCGTAAAGTTTGATGATGTCGGGAGTGACGTCGATGCCGTTCGAAGCATAGATCGGAGCGCCTTGCGCCGAAGAGTCAAAAATCGCGACAAAGGCATTTTCTCGGGCGTAACGGTCCAGCACGTCCATCATTTTGCGCCCGATGCGGTCGATAACTTCCTGCTGCGAAGCGTTGACGTCTTCCTGATAATCTTCCTTCTTGCGTGTCAGTTGCTTCTGCAGCGCTTCTCCCTGGCGCTGCAAACGGGTAGCTTCTTCCGGACTCAGCTTATCGCCGTTGGCCTGCAGACGCTGGCTGATATCCGCCAGCTGCTTATTCAAATTTTCCAGTTCTGTTTGGCGCGAGGTAAACTGACCTTGCAATTCGGAAGAGGCCTGCTTGCCTTCCGAAGTAGCAACAATCGCCTGGCGAACATTAAGGACGCCGACTTTGCCGGCGATTGCGGAACCGGCTGAGGTTGGAGCCGTCTGCGCGACCACAGATGCCGCACCGATCAGGCTGGCCGCTGCGAGCGCGGCGGAAAGATACATCTTATTCACAGTAGTCTCCTTGTTGTCAGGAAGCGCTGGCGCTTCCTTTTGCGCCAATCGTAATTGGCAGAAATTTTTTTCCTTACCTTTTTACGTCAGGGTTTGTAAGTACAGCTTTTTCACCTCAGGGCCTGTAAGTGCAGGCCCTGCAACCCTGAAACTTTATCAACTCAGGGTTGCTAAGTACAAAGCCTGAAACCCGGCGTCCCTGCTGGAATTCGCGGGCCCCGTACAAACCGAAAAGTATAGCCGAGGCTAACCTTTCCAAGCAACGGCAAAGCGCAATGTGACAGCGGCAGGCGAAGCAGCAAAGCTCTGCCAAGTGCGATGCGCATACAGGCGGCCTGCGTTGTACCTACCCAGGTATCCCTGCTGCTCGACAATCCGGTTTGCAGCCAACAGCCGGCAGTTTGCCAAATTCAATTCGGCATGGGAAAGATCAGTACGCGGTTGTTGGCCTGATCTGCCAAGACCGCCAAATTTGTGAACTGATCGATGGCGATACCGAATTGCGGCGAACCGCCAAGCCCGAAGGTGCTCCGGGTTTTGAACGGATTGGAAAGCGTGTCGATAATCGAAATGGTCTGGCTGGCGCTGTTCACGGTGACGATTCCTCCGGTTTGCGGATTAATCGCCAGCGAGGTTGGATTGATTCCGACGCGCACTGAAGTGCCGACGCCAGTATCCGGATTGAATGTTGTGACCACATTGCCACCGCTGGAGGTTGCATAGAAGAGCGTCGGAGACACGGTTGGATTGAACACGATTCCTGTGGGAGTTGAAGTGATCGAGCCCACTGCAGCAGAGGTGCTCTTTACGGGCGTTTGGCCGCCCAGATCGATGGCATCGAGTACGCCCACCGGCGATGAACCGCTGACTAACTGCAACGCGGTGACAACTGCCAGGCCGTTGTTGTTGGTTCCGCGATCCGGGTCTATAGCGACAGCGATCGGTGACGTGTCGATGGCAATGGCAAGTGCGGTGAGAGAAGTTGCGGGCGACGACCCGGTAAGCAGCGCCAAGTTAAGTTCGGAAACGGTGTTATCGCCGGTGTTGGCAATCAGGGCGGTACCAGTTCCTTCATCGATGGCGACTCCAGTCGGCGAAGCCCCGACGGTGACGTCCGTGACTTGTTGTTTGCCCGTCTTCAAATTCAAGACAGAGGCGGTGCCTGCAGTATGATTCGCGACAACCGCCATACCAAATCGCGGGCTAACGGCTACGCCCTGCGGGCCCGCTCCAGTCGGAATGGAGGTGAACTTCCCGAAATTGGGGTTGTCCGCAAAACCGGTGAAAACTCCGTTGTTGTAGACGGGGAGCTGAGGAGCAATATCAATGACGGCGACGTTACCACAGCCGCTGTTGCTAACTACCGCGATGGGCGCGAAAGTCTGACCGGAGCCCGCCAACTGATCGGCAATCGCCACCGAACTGGGCTGAGGCAAGGCGCAAGTGGCCGTGATCATGTTCACGGGCATGATCACGAAAAAGTCAGTCACGCCGGAGGATACTCCATTGCTGTTGCGCACATCCACGGCATAGCGATGCGGCAAGGCAAGGAACGTGTGTGGAATAGTAACGTCGATTTCACGGCTGGTGACGAAGGTTGAAGGAATCGAAGTACCGTCCAAACGTACTTGCGAAGTGCCATCAAAACCGGCGCCAAAAATTCGCACGCCGCCGAGGTCAGTGCTTGAAGTCAACGTCCCTTGCGCCATCGACGCTCCGGGAATACCGCCGATGAGCGGCGCGCCTGAAACGGTAGGCACCTGGAGTTCGGTGATTTCAACCGGTTTCAATTTGGTTGAAGCAACCGGACCCAGGTCCACGATCTGAATCGTGCTGCTGCCGGACTGCACTACGAAGGCCTGGTTGGTTGCAGGATCCACGGCAAGTCCGCCAAAGAGACCGAGCTCGTTCGGGGGCTGACCACCGTTGGCGCAGGTGCTGCCTACGGGGATTGTTACGCAGGCCGTGCCAGTTCCAGCGAGAGTGACCTGGCTGGTGATTACTGGGTCAATTTGGCAAGCGGAAGCTAATTTGCATACCAGTGCATACCGGCTTTGCTTGACTGGATTCGAAATTGAAACCTGATTCTGCTGCGGATTGTAAGATACCAGCAGATTCGAGTAAGGCTGGAAGGCTACCGACGATGTACCCAGAAGCTCCGGCGCTCCGGAGCATGAGCTAGAGTAGATGGTACAACCCGCATGAAAGGTGATCGATGAAATCGATTGATCGAGGGAATTTAGCAAATCAATCTGTGGACCATTGCTACCGGTTGCGTTGGCGTCGGCGAGGGCCGCAGTGCGGGTGATGGGATTGATGGCAATGCCCTGCGCGGTCTGACTGACGGCGATGCTGATGTTGGGACTACCGAAGAAGGCGAAGGCGGGCTGAGGGGCGGGGAGAGGCTGAGCGGGCGGCTGAGGCGGGACGACGGAATCGTTTTTCGGCGCACTCAGAGCATAAGTAAAACTATTACTATTCGGCACGTTTTGAATTGTGAATACTCCATTGAAATTAGTGCCGTTCATCGAGCCGGGCGGAACGTTTTCGATCAGGACCGAGCCGGGATTCCCAGGATTTAGCGTAAGTGTTTGACCGGTCGGAATGTTCAGCGTCACGGTCGCTAATCCAGAGCTTACCGATACGTTAGCGATCGTGAATGAAGTAGAGGGTTGCGTTACATCCACACCTTGAATGATGCCAGCGCCTCCGGGCGTAACCAGTGCCCGATGCGAGTGCGGAATCATTGCAATCTGGGGAAATTGGCCAGTGTTGAGAGTGACCTGCGCGTGAATACAAGGTGGTGTCGGCGTCGCCCCGCCGGTCGGGCTTGGCAGGCAAGCTTGTGGATCGGTTTGTCTATCTTTATTCAGATCCAGCAGGAACCCGATTTTGGCGGTGGTGGGATTGGCGGTAGAGGAGTATGCCACCACCGCATTGTTGGTGTCGGGATCGACTCCGATCGAATAGGCAAGCGGGGCCGGCGTAAAGGTGGAAGGAATCAAGCCGGCGAGAGAAATCCTCAGCGGATAAGTGATCTTGGGATCGCCAGTCTGCCCAGGTAGCGGGACGACAAATACGCCCTGATTCTGAAAGTCCACGATGGCAACAGTGTGATTATTCTGATTGATGGAGAGTCCGGAAGGCACACCAAGAGTGCCGGCGGCGGTGTTCACCTTTTGCGTACTTAAAGAACTGAGAGTTCCGCTGCCAACGCTGAAAAATTCCACCTGGTTTGCGCCCGGCTCAGCGACCGCAAGGATACCCAGGCGAGTGTCAATGTCCACTGCGCCAGGGTTTGCTCCTGTTACGGCGGACCCGACCACTGACGGGGCGGCAGCGGAGTAATCCGGGAATACCGCCAGATTCGTTACGGATGGATTGTTGGGCGTGGGCGGAGGAGTGGCACGAGATGCGACCGAAAGCTGGTATAGCCCTGGCAACGCGGAGTTGACATCGTTCGATGGCAGAATGAGATTCAGTTGCCGCGAGAAAGAAGTCGTACCTTGCCCGAGACCGATGCCATTAAACGAAGCCGCGACGAGTGAACCGCCGTCGCCAAAATATCCGCCATCAATCGTGAGACCCAGGTCGTTTGCAGTGCCGCTTTGCGGAATGCCGTCAGGAATGGAGGCGACGCTGGTCGGACGAACCGGAACTATAGAAACGGTATAGGGCCCGCCGCCGGCAGGCTTGGTGACCGGCTGCGCAGGGTCGCTGACCGATACCGTATAGGTGTCCGCGACATGCAGATTCGCGGCTGTCAACTGTATCCGTGCTCCGGTAGACGACGGATTGGTTACCGTGGTGGTGGGAATCGGGAATAAAATCTTCATCTGAGCGGTGCCGGAATTGATGTTGATCACGTTTCCTGAAATTGTGCCGGTTAACTTTATAGAGGATGAAGAAGAAATGAATGGCGCATCGAGAAAAATGTTGTATAGCGACGCTCCCTGGGGAGCGATGGTCGGTGAAACGTTGTTAAAAGTAATCGGTCCGCCCTGGATAATGGTGATGGTGCCGATCGAAAATCGATTAGTGTCCGCTTTGGAAGTCGCGACAATCGTCAGTGTCGCGGTGGTTGGAATCGTCGAGGGTGCGGTGTAGGTAGCGGTGGTGTTGGTGGTTCCGGTTGTCGTAATGGCTCCGCAGGTGGGGCTACAGGTGGTAAGCGAGGGATAAGGAATTGTGGTAGTCGGAGTTCCTTGAGTGATCAGGAAGGTGACGCCCTGGGTCTGCAAATCGTTGGTAAGGCTGACGCTGAAGTTTTGCTGTTCGCCTGTAGGAACGGTTGCAGTTGCTGGAGTCAAAGTGACTGAGATACCGGAATCCAACGTCAATGTCGCGGTGCCGGTTTTCTTGGTGTCCTGAACAGAAGTTGCGGTGATGATGACCTGAAGATTGGGGAATTTTGTCGGATCCGGAACTTTGTTGGGCGCAGTGTAAGTGACCGTAGTGTTAGCCGAACTTGCGGGAATGTTTCCGGTATCGGAGGTGCAAGGAAGCGCCTTTGCAGTGGTGGCCTTACCGGTCGAATCGACCGTGGTAGTGGTGTAGGTGCAAGCCCAGGTCACGTTCAGATTGGTTGCGCCGCTAACCACCGAGGTCAACGTGATGGACTGGGACACGATGATCGTTGCAGCGGAGGGGCTGACCGAGACCGTAACCACGTTGCTGTTGCTGCTGCCGCCGCAACCGGCAATGGCCAGTGCGAAAATTGTGCTCAGGCTCAGCAACAGCCTGAAATAAGAATTTCTATCCTTCATCACCACGAGAACCCCCGAATTTTCCGCGCAACCCGCTTCAACGGTTTGCACGCTTTCTAACTTTATCCGGCGACTGCCGGGTACTTCGGAATCCATAAAAACTTTTGCCGGCGCACTTGCACTAGAACGTTCTGCTCACGGTGAAGCGGAATGTTGTAGCCGGTTCGAAATAATTCAAGCGGCCCGGGTTGTTCTGAATCAAATTAATCTGTGGCTCCACTTGATATTGAAAAACCGTGGGGTCCAGATTGGCCCGCAAAAAGTCAATTTCGCTCTTCTCGATAAACGGCGATTGCGCCACGATGGATTGGTGCAAGCGGTGAACGTTATAGGCGTAGTAGATTCGAAAGGGCGCCTGTACGATTGGCAATCTGACCACAAATTCGATACCCGCCGAACCGCGCAAGCGGAAATTGGTTCCCGATTCGATCGGCAACTGGGCACTGATCTTGGCATCCGGGAACTGGCAAACCAGGCTGACTGGCGGCAATCCCGTGCAGCCATTTTGCCCGGAGAGTGCCGAAGGATCGAGTTGCAAACCGCTGCGCTTTAATATGCCGTTGGTGCCACCGTCAAAGAACAACGCCGCTTGAACCGGCCCGACGATGGGAATACGGTATTCGATATTTCCAAAGCCTTGCAAATCGCCGCCGGGCAGTGTCGCTGTATAGGTCAAAACCGGAATGGTAAAGGCGCGCAAGGTGCCGCCGGAGGCAGGATCGTTATAGAAAATGGTTTGCGCGGTAGCAGTCGGAATAAAGGTAACCGGCGAAATCGAGCGAATATCATAACCGCGGATGTCGTTTTCGCCGCCCATATAGAACCGGTTGAAGGGCGGAATCTCTTTCCCGCCGTATCCCGCGATATAGGCTACTTGCGCGTGTAATCCCAAAATATTGCGGCGCTTTTGCATCGGCTTGAACTTCTTCCATTCCAGCACGTTGGTAATGGTATTTACGTTGCCGCCGATGGGGCCGCCGGTAAACGCCAGCGAGTAGAAAAGGCTCTTGCCTTTGCTGGGCTCCTGCGGATTGTCGATATTGTTATAAGAGATCGTCGGTGTAATGGTGCTGGAGATGATGCCATTAAGCGCGCTAGGTCCGGCAAAGCTGCGGAATTGGATGGATTGAAAGAGCAGTTGCGACGCGTCGTTGAATGCCGTGATGTTGGTTCGCGTGAGCCCATAAGTCAGCCCCACCCGCAAAAACGAAAAACGCTTCACAGGATAGCTGGCGAACGCGGTGAAGCCGGTACTGTTCTGATTGTAATTTTGGATGAATTGCGGATTGATGCTGACGGACTGGCCCAGGAGCAGCGCTTCCTGCTTGGCTTGGTTAAAGCTGTAACGGCTGGAGAAAACCGTGAAGCCGGTGGAAATCGGGCGATCGAATAAATACGGTTCGGTGAAGCCGAATTGCAAGCTTCTCTGCAAGCTGCCGAATTGCGCGGAGAAGGTCAGCGTTTCGCCCAACCCCAGGAAATTGTTGGTCTGGTAGGTAAGGCCGATGAAGCCGCCGGCGAGTCCGCTGACGCCGCCGTTGAGGCCGATGGACTGTTTGCCTTTTTCATGAACCTTGAGGTTCAGGTCCACCGTGCCTTCCTTAGTATTGCGCTTAATTTCGACGGCCTTGTCTTCTTCGATCTTGTCGAAGAAGTTCAGCTGATTCAGCCGCAAGATACTGATTTCCCAAGCTCGTTTGTTGAACAGCTGGCCTTCATCGAGCAGCAGTTCGCGGCGAATTACTTTATCGCGCGTGGTGGTATTGCCACTGAAATCGATTCGGCGAACGTAGTATTGTTTTTGTTCATCGAACTTCAGGGTCAGATCAACGATTTTGGTGTCATCGTGAATATCGAATTCCGGCTCGGGAGTGAAGTCGATGAAGCCGTATTCACCATAGATGCTGGTGTAATCCTTCATGGCTTTGCGCAGCTTGGCGACGTTGAAAATGTCGCCTTTCTTCAGCGGAAAAGCGCCTTTCAGAGCTTCCACTTTCAGCGAAAGCGCCTTATCGGGGTCGGCGCTTACGATTCTGAGCGTGCCCATATGGAACTGCGGACCTTCTTCGATGGGAATGGTGATGTTCACTGCTTTGCCGGACGATTTCCCCATCAGCGGCACGGGAAGGCCCAGCTTGTTGTTTTGTGTGTCCAGATTTTCCAGGATCGGTTCTTTGACCAGCACGTGAAAGTAGCCATTGTCCTGATACATTCCGCGCACGCCAACTTCCAGGTCCTCGTTCAGCTTGTCCCGGTCATAGGTCTTGGACAGCACATTGATCTCTGTGATGTACAACGGAATCTGGTACGGCCGGTCATGCTTCATGGCTCGGATCAGCTTGCGATCGCTGAAGGCGTGGTTGCCGGTAAATTTAATTTTGCCGACCTTGACTTTGGGCCCTTCATCCACTTTGAAAATCAAAATGACCGCGTTGCTGGAAGCGATGCGCTCGTACTGCGGACTGACTTTGGCAAACTGCCGACCATGTTCGCCCAACAGTTCCTTGATTACCACTTCCGCTTTCTTAATTTTGGTGGGGTCGAACTGGCTTTCCACGCTGAGGCCGACTTTGCGTTCCTTGAAACGATCGAGAATATCGGATTCCGAGACGGAATGAATATTGTCGTAGCGAATGCGCCGGATGATCGGGCGTTCCTTCACTTCGAAAACAATGATCTTGGCGTCGGCGCGGTCGGGCGATTCTTCGACGCGCAGTTTCACGTCCTCAAAGAATTGCGTATTCCAAAGAGCCTGAAAATCACGGCGCAGAGTCTCTTCGTTATAGACGTCGTTTTCGCGGCTGAAAATCCGCGCTTTCAGGGTGTCATTGCGCACGCGGCGATTGCCGATAAAATCGATGCGCTCGATGATCTCGGGCTTTTGTTGTTGCTGCCCTGCCTGTGAGGCGCCGTCGGTAGCAGGACGACTTTCATGAAGAACGACTTCGCCGGTCAGTAAATTTAATGTTGAGGTAATCACAAAAGAAGGTGCTGGGATGGATGATTGCGAGGGCGAAGAATGATCCGGAGACGCCGCTGCTGCCGAACGGGAACCGTCTTCCGCAGCGAGAGACCGGGCGTCCGCGAGGCACAAAAGTATCGCGACAAGACCCAAACCCAAGATTGGAAAATTCCCAAACGGAGAACAAACTTTTCTATAAGCGGCCATTGACACGATCAAGGCCGCGCCCCCAAACCCAAGTTGTTCTTCTCCCGCCTAACCCGATATTGACCGATTTAAGGTCACGCGTGGAATGACCGCTTCGCGGTCACACAAGCAACGGGCCGGCCGTGCGCATAGCTGACGGGCAGCAACGCGTGTTGGTGTCAGATTCGTTAGTGAATGACCGGGGTTGCCTCAACCACCGGACGGAACGCAAGGACTTCCCCGGCGACATAAATCTGCAGCGTCGCAGGCCTTTGAATTCCTCCCTGAATCAGGGCTTCGGAGAGCGGGTCTTCCACGTATTTCTGAAGAGCCCTGCGCAACGGCCGCGCACCGTAGCTGCGGTCCGCGCACGTCTTCTCCAAAATCCACTGACTGGCTTCCGGTGACAGCACAACCTGGACCTGCCGGTGAATCAGCGTGTCGTTCAGCTGGCCCACAAGCAAGTCGATGATACGGAGCAAATCCTCATCACCGAGCGGATTGAAGATGATTATTTCGTCCAACCGGTTTAGAAACTCTGGATTGAACGCCCGCTTCACTTCGTTCATTACCATGTCTTCCATGGATTTCGCACCGGCTTCATCGGTGCCGCCCTGGAAGCCAATCCCGGTGCGCTTTTGCAAATGGCGCGCGCCAAGATTCGAGGTCATGATAATGATGGTATTCCGGAAATCCACCGTATTGCCCAAACCATCCGATAACTGTCCGTCTTCGAAGACTTGAAGCAGGATGTTGAAAACGTCTGGATGAGCCTTTTCGATTTCGTCCAAGAGGATAACCGAATATGGCGTCCGGCGCACGCGTTCTGTGAGCTGGCCACCTTCTTCATAGCCGACGTAGCCGGGAGGCGCGCCGATCAGCTTGGAAACCGAATGTTTTTCCATGAATTCCGACATATCAAAGCGCACCAAAGATTTGTCGGAGCCAAAAAGAAATTCCGCCAGTCGGCGCGCAACTTCGGTTTTACCGACGCCAGTGGGACCAAGGAAAACGAAAGAACCAACCGGACGCCCAGGTGATTTCAATCCAGCGCGGCTCCGGCGTATGGCGCGGGCGAGTGCGGTGATAGCTTTGTCCTGGCTGATGACGCGCTTGTGCAGTTCGGGTTCGATGCGCAAGAGTTTTTGCTGTTCGTCTTCCTTGATGGAAGTGACCGCGACACCGGTCCAGCGGGAGACCACTTCTTCGATGTCTTCGCGGGTAACCACACCGGTAGTGGCGTCGTCCAGCTTGTAGCGATCACGCAGGCCGCGCAGAGTTTCTTTTTCCTTGCGCTCTTCCTCGGAGTAGAAGCGGGCCTTTTCGAATTCGTGCGCGGCAATCGCGCTTTCCATGCGATGAGTGATAAACTTCACGCGCTTTTGTACTTCGCTGACTTCGTCCGGCACGCTAGCCTGGCGCAATTTCACGCGCGCGCCAGCTTCATCGATTAAGTCGATGGCCTTATCGGGAAGGAAACGGTCAGGAATGTAGCGGTTCGAAAGGTAAACAGCGTAGCGCATCGCTTCTTCGGTATAGCTGACGGCGTGAAACTTTTCGTAACGCTCGCGCACGCCGCTCAACACCAGAATGGCTTCTTCTTCGTTGGGAGCGGGAACTTTTACGGACTGGAAGCGGCGTTCGAGTGAGCGATCTTTTTCTACCGACTTGCGGTATTCGCCGGGAGTGGTTGCGCCAATGCACTGAATTTCGCCGCGCGAAAGCGCTGGCTTCAAAATGTTTGCCGCGTCCAGCGAGCCCTCGGCCGAACCGGCGCCAACCAAGGTGTGCAGCTCGTCAATAAAGATGATGGAATTCTGGCTCTCCATCAATTCTTTCATGATGGTCTTCAGGCGCTCTTCAAATTGGCCGCGATATTTTGTTCCGGCGACGATCAGCGAAAGATCGAGAGAAAGAATGCGCTTGTCGGCAAGGAACGACGGCACATCGCCATCGGAAATGCGCTGCGCTAGCCCTTCGACGATAGCGGTTTTACCGACGCCCGGTTCACCAATCAGCACGGGATTATTTTTTGTGCGGCGGCACAATATCTGGATCACTCGATCCACTTCGCCTTCGCGGCCCACCAGCGGGTCAAGCGCGCCTTCGGTGGCAGCCTGGGTAAGGTCGCGGCTGAATTCAGAAAGCAGTGAAGTTTCTTTGGGACGCGCCGCCGCGGGCTTTTCGCCAGAGGTCCGCGCCAGTTCTTCGCGCAGCGCAGAAAGACGCAGCCCGCGTTCCATCAGAATTTCCGCACCGAAACATTTTTCTTCGCGCAGGATTCCCAGCAGCAAATGTTCCGTGGCCACGTGCTTTACGCCCAGCCGTTCCGCTTCTTCGGCCGCCATGTTCAGAATGCGTTTGCATTCCGCGCTGAGTGGGACTTCCACCGAAGTCGAGATGCGTTCGCGAATCGTAATCCGCGCTTCAATCTCTTTTCGAATGGATTCAATCGAGCCTTGTTGCCGCAGAAAACGATTGGCAAGGGCTTTGTCCTCGCGCATCAATCCGAGCAAGAGGTGCTCAGTCTCGATGTACGGGCTTCCGTACTGACTGGCTTCGTACCGCGCAAAGAAGATGACGCGACGCGCCTTTTCCGTGTAGCGTTCGAACACGTTAGCTCGTTTCTCCCTGTGGGGCCCCACCCGCAACAGACTTTTCCGGCAGCGTCCCGGTTGGGGCCTTGCGAGTTTGCAGAACACCGTGTTCCAGTCCCAGAATTCGATCGCAGCGTTGCGCAAGAGCCAGATTGTGCGTCGCAATCAGTGACGTCAGCCCGTGCGCGCGGTGCAACCGTTCCAGCAACTCGAAAACGGCCCAAGCATTCCGCTCGTCCAAGTCTCCGGTAGGTTCATCTGCCAACAGCACGCGCGGCCTGGTGACGAGGGCCCGGGCAATCGCCACGCGCTGTTGTTCCCCTCCAGAAAGCTGTCCAGCGAGGTGGCCGGCGCGCTCCGCCAGGCCCACTTCTTTAAGCCAATTTCGCGCCTTTTCCAGGCCCCTCGAAATAGACTCCCCCCGCAGTAGCAGAGGCATCGCTACGTTTTCTTCGGCCGTAAAATCCGGCAGCAACTGATGCCTCTGCCACAAAAATCCCACGACGCAATTACGAAAATTGGAAAGCGCCGCTTCATCATTTGTTTCAATGCGTTTCGATTCGAAGTATATAGCACCGCTTGTTGGCGTGTCCAGAGTCGCCAACAGATGCAAAAGCGTACTTTTTCCCGCGCCGGATGGGGCAACGATCGCAACCATCTCGCCTTGGCGCAAATTCAGATTCACTTGCTGAAAAACGTTTAACGCGCGCTCACCCGAGCCGTAAATCTTTCCCAATCCGCGCGCTTCAAGCACGATTTTCGCGCCTGCGTCCGCGACCAGCGTTTGCTGGCTACTACTTGCCGCCGAGTTCGAGCCGAATGCATTCATAATGAAGGGCGCAATTGCTCTGTGTGATTCCTGACTTCGTGCTTTACCAATCGTCCACTAGGTTAGATGCACGAAGCGGCCACAACTGTGGCGTCCTCTGCGCATGACACCCGGTGAATCGTTTGTTTCCGTTTGTTTCCGCTTTTCATGCTATTGATTCCGTCGTTGGCGAGCAGCAGCAAAGACCGTTTCGGCAATCCCGCAAGCACCTAGAAATCAACCACTTGTACGATGCTCGAAACGGCCCGTTCAGCTTGGCGTGTGAACTGCACTTTGGGTCGTCTCCGGGGGAATTAAAGTGCAAGCCGGGGGCCAAACGCCCAATCCGTCGTCGTACACTAACTTACTCAAAACGAAGGATTTCCACGGGCAGCAATTTTGCTGCAGCGCGGGCCGGAACCAGGGTGGCAAGAAGCGAAATTCCCATCGCGACTACGGAAATCCACACCCCGTCCATTGCACTCGGATGAAACGGCACGTAGGGTACGGCATACACCTGCGGATCGAGCGGGATAAGCTGGTATTTTCCAGCAACAAACGCGAACGAATATCCCAAGACCAATCCCAGAATCGTGCCGGTTGCGCCAACGGAAAATCCCTGCAGCAGGAAAATATTGCGCAGTTGGCGCGACCGCGAACCCATTGAACGCAACACCGCAATGTCTTTTGCGCGGTCGGTTACCGTCATGGACAGGACCACGAGAATATTTAGACCTGCCACCAGCGTAATCAGGCCGATGAAAATAGCGGTGACCAGTTTTTCGAGCCGCAGCGCACGGAACAACGCTCGCTGCTGCTCCATCCAAGTCGCGGTCGCGAAGCCGGTACCAGCCTGTTGCTCGATCTGGCTGGCGATCGCCGGTGCCGTTTCCGGTTTCTGCAATCGAAACTCTAAAACATTCACTACATCCGAAGCGCCTGCCAGCGCCTGCGCGGCGTTCATCTTCACAAAGCACCAATTGGCGTCGTAGTCGTAGAATCCGGAGTCGAAAATTCCCACCACGCGAAATCTCCGTGTACGCGGCAACAGTCCAAACGGCGTCAGGCGGCCCTGCGGACTGGTCAGCGTCACGTAGTCGCCTGGCAGAAGCTTCCAGTCATCGGCCAGTTGTTTGCCCGCCAACATTGCGTCAATTCCATCGGCGTCGGGCTGGAAGTCCAACTTTCCAGAAGACAGTTTGCGCAGCGCTTCGTCCGCTGCCTCTTCCCGTACCGGGTCTATGCCCTTCGCTACCACGCCGCGCGAGTCACCACCAAATGTCATCAACACGGTTTGGTAAACGGCAGGTGTTACGCTGCGGACTCCAGGAATTTGTGAGAGCTTGGTTGCCAGCGCTTCGTAATCGTGAATGCCGCCGGACCCTGGTCTGGTCAGCGCAATGTGCGCGGTCACTCCCAATAGCCGGTCCTGAAGGGCTTCGCGAAATCCGGTGTTCATTGCCAGCGCAATCACCAGCGTCGCCACGCCCGCGGTAACGCCCAGAACGCTGAACGCCGTCACCAGCCGCAACACCGCCGGACGGTTCGGTGAACGCAAATAACGGCGGGCGACAAACCATTCGAATCGCATCAGGAAAACACAGGCTACGCGCCGTGCCCTTCAGAAAGCCGCTTCCCTTCGTCCTTGGCTTCAGAAACTTCGCGGGCTTCGGGCCCCACGCCGGCTGGCGCCCCCGGACGAAGTTGCGGAAACAGAATCACGTCGCGAATCGAGTGCGAGTCGGTGAGCAGCATGGTCAGACGATCAATTCCAATTCCCTCGCCGGCCGTCGGCGGCAATCCGTAGCATAACGCGCGCACATAATCCACATCGAGCTGCTTTGGCACCTCTTCGCCACCGCGGGCGATTTGCGCCAGGAAGCGCCGCTCTTGTTCAGCGGGATCATTTAGTTCCGAAAAGCCGTTGGCGATCTCCATGCCCGCGATGTAAACCTCGAAACGTTCCGTGAGCGACGCATCTTCCGGCTTCTGCTTGGAAAGCGGCGAAATGTCGGTCGGAAAATCGTACAGAATCGTCGGCTGGATCAGCTTGTGCTCGGCCACGGTCTCGAAGAGCAATCCAGTCCACTCACCGTCGCTCAATGTGCCTTTCGCCGCGGCGTATGGCGCATGGGCGGGCTTGGCCCATGCGTTGTAACGTTCTGTGGCAGCTTTGGCGCCGCCCGGCACACCCAGGTCTTCGACGGCCGGTGCATTCCCCGCATCTTGTGGCCAATATTTGACGATCGCTTCGCGCATCGTCAATCGCTCTATGTTTCCGAAGTCCAGTTCCACCTCGCCGTATTTCACTCTCGTCGAGCCGGTGATCTTTGTCGCCAATTGCGCCAACAACTCTTCGTTCAGTGTCATCAGGTCCTGATAGTTGCTGTACGCTTCATAGAATTCCAGCATGGTAAATTCGGGATTGTGCTGGGTGGATATTCCTTCATTGCGGAAGTTGCGGTTGATCTCATACACGCGATCCAGCCCGCCCACCACCAACCGCTTTAAGTACAGCTCCGGCGCAATACGCAAATACAAATCTACATCCAGAGTATTGTGATGGGTGATGAACGGCTTTGCAGCAGCACCTCCGGCGAGCGGATGCATCATCGGAGTCTCTACCTCTATATATCCGCGCGCGTCGAAAAGTCGCCGTAGTTCCTGAACGATCCTCGCCCGCGTTAAAAAAATCTGGCGGGCGCCCTCGTTCGCGATCAAATCCAGATAACGCTGCCGGTAGCGCAGCTCGACATCGCTCAGACCATGCCATTTTTCCGGCAACGGCAAAAGCGCCTTCGACAAGAGCGTGACTTCCTCGACCCACAGCGACAGCTCGCCTGTTTTCGTCCGGAAAAGATGCCCGTGCGCGCCAATCACATCGCCAAGATCCAACTGGTGAAACAATTCGAATCCCCGCTCGCCGACCACGTCCTTGCGAACGTAAATCTGTAATCGCCCTCCGCCTCCCTGCACGTGGGCAAACCCCGCCTTCCCCATGAGCCTGTAGGACACTAGGCGCCCCGCGATGCCCGCTTCGATCTTGTGGGCTTCCAGCTCCGCTGCAGTTGCTTCGGAATACCTTGCCGCCAACTCCGCCGGCGTTGCCGTCCAGCGAAATTCATGCGGATAGGCCGCATGCCCCGCCGCAATGATTTTTTCCAGCTTGCGCTGCCGCTGTTCGAACTGATCCTTGGGCTCGAATTGCAATGCCTGCGACCTCTATTCTGTCGAAGATAAACGGCGAGTATAGCGGCCCACATGAGCCTGCCGCAACAAAGCACTATTATTTGGGAAACATTTTGATATACTCATTGGTCCCAGGAGAGAGCTTTGACAACCCGCGTCCCGTGCCGCAGGTACGATTCTGTCCGGCAAGACTGGCGCGCCATTCTGCCATACGCCAAAGGCTCGCTGTTCTTCGATCATACCGACAAGCTGGAAAACGCCTACGTAATGCTAAGTGTTTCACTCAACGAAGCGATCTCCTTGCAGCGAAATGGCGATTCCCAGAAAGCCAATCAGGAAATTCGAGTAGTCGGAGAACTCTGTTCCCTTTTGGCACTGCGCATGAACGCTGTATTACATGCCATGGGACAGCATGCCCGGCATTTTGGCATCGTTCCCAACCTGTCGCTCCTTGATGCCACAAATTTTCAGAGCGAGCGCGGCCAGCGCGCTGCCCGTCTCAGTAACCTGGTTAGCCACGTCCTGTTGTCCGAGCGGTCGCAGTTCCTTAACAAGTTGCACACCCTCGAGGAGCTGGTGGACGAACTTAGTGACGGCTTTATCGAAATTGCCAGCGAGCTGGCTAACGGTCTCTCCAAGATTCCATCGCGCCTTTGGCGATATCTGGAACAAACACATTTCGATCTCAATACTTGCCTCCGGGAAACGGATGTTCTACTAAAATCTTTCCTTTTGGTGCTCCCGGAGGAACAGCTTGCGGGTTTCGATTTTACCATTTGCGGCCTGGCGAGAGCCCGCCGGCCAAACCCGATCCCCAGCCTAAACTTAATCCACGCTAGACGAATTTCCGCTATCGCGGGAGAATGAATCTGCCTTGCGGGCCGATGCGTGCCGGTTAATCCTGAGCCCCGTTTTTTCTTGGGGGAAGGGTGCATCACAGGGGTGTTCTCCACTTTCTTCTTCCCTGCTGAGTCGAGCGCTTCGCGGTCGTTGATTCGACCACTTGCGGTCGCACTTAAATTGAGCAACTTCCGCTTGCCGAGGGACAACTCTAAGGGGGATAGCGTGCATCCGACGTGTTGGATGCGCCGTTATTGGACTGTTGGCCCAACGACGACCAACCGAGCCGAAGCAGTTGGCTGCTTCTAAGCCTACTGCTCCGTTGACCGAAGCGGAAGCTATTCGCCTCGCTCAAGCCGGGAATGCTGCGGCCTTTGAGTTTTTATACGCGCTGCACGGCCGCCGCGTTTACGCCTTGTGCTTGCGCATGGTAAATAATCCGTCCGACGCGGAAGACCTGATGCAGGAAGCCTTCCTGCAACTTTTCCGCAAAATCGGCACCTTCCGCGGGGAATCAGCGTTTTCGACTTGGTTGCACCGTATGACGGTCAACGTTGTACTGATGCGCTTGCGCAAGAAGTCGCTGCCGGTCGCTTCACTTGAAGAAACGACAGAACCCGACGAAGAGACGGGTGGGCCGCGCAAGGACATCGGCGCGCCGGATCTTAAGTTGAGCGGCGCGGTGGACCGGGTCAATTTGGAACGTGCGGTTGAACAGCTTCCTCCGGGCTACCGGACAGTTTTTGTGCTGCACGACGTGCAAGGCTACGAGCACAACGAAATTGCCGAAATCATGGACTGCTCGGTGGGCAATTCGAAGTCGCAGTTGCACAAAGCCAGAACCCGGTTGCGTGAACTGCTGCAAGAGGATGCGCGCAGTCAGGCCAGGAACGAACGGCAAGAGGCAAAAGCACAGGCGCCGAACCGCGATTGAGTTACACTAGCTTCAACGGGGATGTGCCAGAGCAACTGCCAGGCAATGCGCTCAAGGAATCGAGAAATTCGGCGAGCGAAAAGTTTTGGTAATGCCGAGAGCCCAGCTTTCTTAACTCTCGCGGAGTGATGAGCCATGCAGTGTAAAGATGTCGCGGAGATCATCGAGCAACAAGGTTTTTCGCCGTTGCCCGAAAGCGCTCGCGGTCACGTTACAGGTTGCGCTAGCTGTTCTTCATTGCTCGCGGATTTCGCACTTATCACCGCTACTGCAAGTCAACTGCCCTCAGAAGTTGAACCCCCAACGCGCGTTTGGGTTGCGCTGCGCGCGCAATTAGAAGCAGAAAATATTATTAGAGGGCCGCAAGTCACCGTTCCCGCCGACAAGTCTCCCTGGTGGCAGGGATTCGGTCTATTGATTCGAGGCCGTGGACTGGCCGCTGCCGCGATTGCTTTTGTCATCGTCTTTGCTGCCGGATACTTTCAAGTGACTCATCGGCCGGCCGTGGCACCGTTAGCTGACGGGACACCTATTGTTACCTCAGCTCCTGTCGTGGTTGAGCCGTTCGCCGTAGCGGCTTCGAGTTTGGATCAGGAAGAGCAAAGCCTGGGACCCATGCAGACCGCCAGTACCGGCGTTTCCGCCGTTTCTCCAGTGGACGATTCACTGCGCGAAAACCTCGCTACCTTGAATGCCTTTATTAAAGAGTGCCGCAAGCGCCTGCAGGAAGATCCCAATGATCAGGTCGCGCGCGATTATCTTGCCTCCGCGTATCAACAGAAAGCAGAGATTTTGGCCGCGATGATGGAACGCGGCAGGAGCGTAAACTAAAATGACCCTGGGCCCGGCAATCCGCAGAATTCTTGTTCCCGCAATGCTTCCCATTTTTGGCGCTGGGATGCTAATGCTGCCTGTCGTTTCCTTCGCCGCCGGTCAAAAAATCGAAAAACATTTCAGCGTCAAGGGCCGCCCGGTGGTGATGATCCAGAACGTCGCCAACGGCCGCATCGAAGTGAAGTCCTGGAAGAACTCCGAAGTGGTCGTCTCTGCATCCCAGTCCTCGGACAAGATTGGCCTGGACATGGAGCAAGCCGATGAGCGCATCGAGATTACGGCAAACATTCTGGACCCCTCGGCCCAGCAATCCGATCTGACGGAAAATATTCAGCTCACCGTTCCGGAAGAAACCGAACTGCAAATCAAGACGCAAACTGGACTGATTTACGTCGAACAGGTGATCGGTGACATGAAGCTGGAAAGCGTTGCTGGCGATGTTCACCTGAAGGAAGTTTCCGGCTACATCATCGTGCACACCACTGGCGGTTCTCTGGTCTGCACGCAGTGCGGAGGAAAGTTTCTGGAGTTCAACTCCATCAGCGGCAGCGCACAAATTCTGCAGCCGTCATTGTCCCGGGTAGACTTGAGAACAACCACCGGCAACATTCTCTTCGACGGGGATTTCATTCGCACCGGTATTTACACCATGAAGAGCGGCCGCGGCCTGGTGGAAGTGCGCTTTTCCGGCAGCGATTCTTTCGATCTGAATGCGCAAACATCTTCCGGCACGGTGGACAATCGCGCCGAAGCGTTCCTCAAACCAGACACGCACGGTTTCCGCCGCAGCGCTTCGAAATACGCAAAAGGCCTTTTCGGCACGGTCGGCAACGGCCTCGCCAAAGTAGAACTTTCTTCCTTCAGCGGCACTGTCCGCATCCTCAAACGCGATTAATTCGCATAAGTCCCCCAGTTCAGCGAGAATTGTCATCCTGAGTGCCGACGCAGTCGACGCGAGGATCCCAACTTCAAGGCCTCGAATAGCTCAAACATTCCGCACTCTTTGCGTCGCGTCGCACACTCATCTAAACTTTCCGCGTGCGTCGCACGCTTCCAACTTCCATCGTCGCCCTCGCCGGATTCATGGGCTCCGGAAAAACCACTGTCGGCGGGCAACTCGCCCGCCAACTGGCGTGGCGTTTCGTTGATCTGGACGACCGCATCGAAGACGCTTCCGGCTTGCGCATCACGGAATTTTTCGAGCGACATGGCGAACCGTCGTTCCGTTTGCTCGAAGCGGCGCAACTTCGCGCTGCGCTGGGTCGCTCATTCGAATTGCGTGAACCGGCAGTGCTCGCTCTCGGCGGCGGAACCTACGCTCAATCCGGCGCACCGGATTTTTTGCGCACCCAAGGCGTGCCGGTCATCTGGCTCGATTCTCCGATCGAAACTTTGCTCTCGCGCTGCACGACTATGACCGGCCGCCCGCTTTTCCGCGATGAATCCAGCTTTCGCGAGCTTCACGCGCAGCGCCTGCCCTCGTACCAACTCGCCGATTATCGCGTGGATAGCGCTCGCGAACCCTCTCTCGTCGTAGCCGACATCCTCCGCCTCGGCATCTTCCCCAGCGCCGATCCAAACACTCATATCCTGGTAGAAGAACCGCAGCCCTGATTCACGTTTCAATTTATGTTTCGAGGCCCCATTCTCGCAGAACTTGTCGCAACATCCGCCCATCCGTTCGAATCCCGTCATTCCGAACGGAGTGAAGCAGTGTGAGAATTCTCTCTTCGCTTTGCCGCCGAGACATAAGAGAGAGTCCTCACTTCGCCTGCCTACAGCAGGCAGGCTCGGATGACGACTTACCATGTCTACTGTCGGCCGCTCCCAACCGTTTCCTTCAAGCCACATCACTTTTCTTTTGCATTCTCTCCACGCGCGCGGCGTGTAACTCTATTTATCGTTGGGGGATCGTATGACTACCTTGATTTCACGCCGAATTCGCAACGCATCCACGGCACTCGTTCTCTTCTTCGTTTGCGGAATCGCGCTAGCATACCCACAAAAAAAAGACGTCACCGGTATTTTCCAACCCGACAAGGGAAAATTTTCTTTTCTGCTGGAAGGCAAACAAATTGGCCACGAAGACTTTGAAATCGCGCCCAACGGAGCGGGCTGGCTGGCTCGCGGCAACACGACTCTAAAAACGGAAAAAGGCCCCGAAACAAAGGTGAGTGGCAATCTCACTCTGCAGCCCGACGGCGCACCGGTCGCCTACGATTGGAGCGCGCAAACCGATCAATCCAACAGCGCGCACATTCTTTTCGCCAATGGCGTCGCCAAAATCACGTTGCAAATGCAGGGTACCAAGCCTTACGAGCAGTCTCTCTCGTTCGGTTCCCCGCTAGTCGTGGTGCTGGATAACAATCTTTATTATCAATACGCGGTGCTGGCGCGTATCTACGACTGGAACAAACGCGGCTCGCAACAATTTCCCGTTTTGATTCCGCAGGAGATGACGCCGGGGATGATCACGCTCGAAGCCACCGGCTCGGCCTCGTCCAATGGAAAAACCTACGAAGGCCTCCGCGTCACCACCAGTGACCTCGAAATCGACCTGCTCCTCGACGCAAATCACAAATTGATGCGCCTTGAAGTCCCCTCAGCCAAAGTCTCCGTGGTCCGCGACTAGTTCTTGGTTGCACAGGCACTCTTGCCTGTGCGCGGTTGAAAAAGCACTGAAAACGCCTCATCAAGCAAACGAGAAAACACATGACACTCTTGGCGCTGCGCGCAGATCGCGCCAATGCGTACACCGCGCGCAGCCAGGCGTGGCTAGGCTACGAACACCTCACAAAAAAGGGCGTGCCGAAGCACGCCCCTTCCGTTAAATTTCACTGAGTCCCAAACGGCCGAGCGCTTCAAAACGAACTAGCGCGCCAGCGGCCGCTGCGCCCCAAACACCACGCCAGGACGCCGCAGCGGATAACCCTGCGGATGCCCGTGCGCATGCTGAAACGCCGTCGCATTCGCATGATTGGCCACAGGGCCCATATGGCCCGCGCCAGAGACCGCCGCGGGCTGCGGCAGCCGCGACGGATTACCGATAGGGCGGAGGTTCACCGGAGCAGCGCCAACATGGTCGCTGATCGCCTGCAACCTCTTCAGTATCGATTGCCACTGTTCCCAGTCAAGTTGCTGCAAAAACGGGCGCAGACCCTGGATGAACGGATCCTCGAGCAGCGCTTCGCCGTCCGATTCCGGTATGAAAAACCGGTTCAGCCCGACGTTCAGCGCTTCGCTGATCTTTTCCAGCGTGCCCAGGCTCGGCGTCATCTGCCCGCTCTCAATCCTCGAAAGATAGGACCGCGACACTTTGGACCTGGACTGCAGCTGGCTTTGCGTCATGGAGCGCGATTCGCGCAACTGGCGGATGCGTTGCCCGATGTTCTCTACCGTCGTTTGGTTGGCGAACTTGTCGGTTACCGCTTCCACGCCCTGCTCCTCGAGCGGTGGCGCCTCGGGGATCAGGAACTCCAGTCTCTGCGGCAATGCACGCACACAGCGGCGGCAATTGCCCGTGCGCGTCCGGTATTGCACCAGGCCGCACGTCTTGCAGCGGATCACTTCCCTGTCCATCTCTAACGAGTTCAAGGACTCTTTTTCAGTATTTGCAGACACCGGTACTCCTCGCTGACTCAGTTCGGCATGCGGATAGGAGAGAGGAACGTTGGAACGTTCTCGGGGGAAGGCAGATACTGGCGCGAAGGGAGTCTCGCCGAAGCGGCATTAACTGTCAAGAATATTTTTGAATTATTAGGAAAATTTAGGCAAGGACTAGAACCCCACTTACGCCTGATTTTCGCCTTGTCTCTTCCGGTTTTCGCCGCGTTCCCAAATACCCACAACGGCTAGTGTATCGTTACCGTAACTACCACATTCCCCGGGGTTACAATTCTTTTCGAATTTCGACGATTGTGTCGTATTAGTAAGCCTACTCCGTTCTTTTACGAGAATCGTACAAAATAGAATCGCGTCTCCTTGACTAGTAGAATGATGTGTCTAGCGAGGCCTGTCATCGATCATCTGAATCTGCATTTTTTTGAACGCTCGCCGGAAATATAAAACATATCAGCATCTGCGCCGCAGGCGCACACCCCTCATCTTCACTCATCTGATAGTTTGATCACCGCCGG
>Ga0073928_10000845_pt1 | contig 64159 bp, 64 predicted proteins | sample PaiPotPPA55metaG_FD_76969 | JGI IMG/M metagenome (GOLD analysis project Ga0073928, IMG submission 76969) | Iron sulfur acid spring bacterial and archeal communities from Banff, Canada, to study Microbial Dark Matter (Phase II) - Paint Pots PPA... ... | reverse complement strand
TCCATCATGGTCATGTACTCAAATGCGGGCCCCGGAGTTGGCGCACGAAAATAGACTTGCCTCCACAGGAGGCTGCAGCGTAGAACAACTTAGTCCCCCGGCCTCTTCCCGTTGGCCGGTTTTGGGGTGACCACTGAGGTTTGGGGGCACCACGGCGGTTGTCCCCAGTAAAATCAAGGCTCACGAGACCCGCATAGAATCATAGAATGCCGGTTTTGAGAACTTAGCGGGAAACCGAATAAAAATGCACCTTCCGTGTATGCTATTTCGTTCACACTTCTGTGCATAAAATTCTATGCACAGATTGCCCTGTATTTTCAATGACTTGCAGGTGTACATCGTTGGGCCTCACGCAAGCGTCGGCCCATCTCAGAACGGTCTCAGGTGTGCATAACTTAGGCCCAGAGTCCATTCTTGGTGGCTGAGAGTTAGCGCGAGCTTAGTCGGAACCTGCACGCATTCTGGTATTTGACGGACGATCTGTGATCTCTGCAGTCGAAGTGGCGGGAATCTTCTGTGTCTTGTTAAACCAATCGGTCGCCATTTGCGCGGCGTGCACGAGTTGCTCCATCGTCATTGCCCGGCTGACCGTCTTGCTCGTTCGCAAGATTTGATCGCTCGCAATCAGATACCACTTGTAGGCTTCCACAACATCCTTGGAAGTAGCCTTTCGATTCCAGAGGAATTGGGCAAGAATAAGTTGCGCGATCAACAGGCCCTGTTCAGCAGCTTGTTGGCATTCGGCTGCTGTTGCGGTGTCCTGCAGGCCGCCAGCCATATAGTTCTTGAAGTAGCTGAACTCCGACTGTGAGCTGCTACTCTGACTGAGAGTCATGAACAGAAGTTCAATGCGGTTTGAGGCTCCGAGTTTGTCAAACACTCGAAACAGGTAGTTCTTGATGGTGTGCTTGCTTAGCCCCAAGCGTTCAGCAATTTCGCGGTTCGTGAGTCCCTCGGCCAAGCTTTGAACGATTTCCATCTCTCGTTTTGAAAGCAAGCTCAGACCCTTCGCATCTATTGCGCGGACCTGATGGGAGGAAGCCAACGCTTCCAGAGCTAGCGACAGCTGTTGGCTGCTTGCCCAGATCTGGCCTTGGTGCACGCATCGGATACACTTGCGCAGTGTCTTGATCGACTCAAATCGGGAAAGCACTCCGCGGGCGCCGGCGCGAAAGGCCTTTAGACTAACTCCTATTTGTGACGAGTCCAGCAGGATTACAGCACGAAGTGTTGGTCGCGACGTATGCAGCTCGTGCAGAACTTCGAAACCACGATTAGCCTGCTCCTCCAGGTTGGAATTGATCACAAGCACATCGACTTTATTCTCGAGGGTGGCCTCAATCACAGATTTGGCATCTGCATCCGAACAAATTACTTCCAGATCCCGATCGCGTCTCAGTGCATCAGCAAGCAACTGTGTGTGTATCAGGGTATTGTCTGCGACTAGCACACGGATTGTCTCGCCTCTGGTTTGTTCGCGCTCCATGGTCCCTCCTGGCGCGTCACCGAAATAAACTTCGGGGTCTTATCACTAAACAAAAAACCGCGTAGTACCTTGTCGGTACCTGTTACGCTAAATAACGCGGACTACCGAGTGGCGCGCGGAGCGCGGTTTTGGAGGCCTAGAATACAGGGCCCAAAAAATTGCGCCGAAGCTTACAGCAAAAGCTGCATTAATACAAGGCAAATAAGTGGGACAAGTTTTCCACAGGTAAACATGGCTTGCGATTGGGTGAATACGCCTGCAGCCCCCTCCTGGGTGGCGAGGGATTACAGGCCAGTTGTTGCCGCACAGGGCAAACGTCGAGGGCGGGCAGGCCGAGCCTTCTAAGTTGTTCGCTGTAGTACCATGTTCTCTCAAGGTGAGGACTCCTTCTCTGATGATATCTTCCGTGCCAATGTGACATCAGACCCTCATCGCAATGAGAAAAGCTCCCCTGAGGGCGTGTACCTCTTGCAGCGAGTTGCAATCGAGCCTATCTTCGGCGCACTTCGGGTAGCGAACTCTTCGTTGAGTTTCTTTTTCCTCTATCCGTTGAAGCCAAAAACTCATGTTTGTCATAAAGGGACGAGTTAAACAGGAACCCCAGAGGGCGAAGCTATGAGCACCCTCAGTCAATCGTGGGAATCCCCAATCCCTGTTCCGGTTGTCGCCGTCGAACCGCGAAACTGGTATGGATTGCTGACCCAGGCTCGCCACGAAAAAATTGTGACCCAGCGGCTCTCCGAACGTGGCATATCTGCGTTTCTACCACTGGTCACTGAAGTTCGACACTGGCGACACCGAAAAAGAAAAGTGGAATTGCCGCTCTTCAGCTGTTATGTGTTCGCGAAACTGCTGCCGACGAACGAGGACCGATTGAGGGCACTCCGTGTAGACGGAGTATTCGGCCTCGTTGGTGTTCGCGGTACAGGGACCCCGATTCCTGATGAGCAGATTGAGGCAGTTCGGAGACTCGTGGAAGAACATCTACCGTGGGGTTCTCACCCCTTCCTCAAAATTGGACAACGTGTGCGAATCCGCAGCGGAGCTCTGGATGGCCTCGAAGGCATCCTGATTTCGCGGAGCGGAGAACGCACGCTGATCGTCTCTATCGATGCTATCCAGAGATCACTGGCGGTCCGCATCGAAGGGTATGACGTTGAGCCCGCGTAATTCTTGCGGAGAGCGTTCTGTCGCTATCCCTCGCCGAAGCGGCAGTAGTTTTTTGTGCTTTGCCTCCTTGTGTCGCAGTTCCTCGTAGGATCTCTAACTCCGTGACAGAAAACGCAGTCGAAACAATCCGTCTGCTGGTCGTGAGCAGAGAGCCCTCCGTACTCGGGCCTCTCTGGGCCATGGGCGAATCGAATGCTTGGCAACTCGAAACCGCAGGTAGTGGTTGGGAGGCTATGGAGCGGGTACAATCTGGGGTCGTCGTCCCCCACCTGCTCTTGCTGGACTTACCCCGCGGCGAGGGCGATGGTTTGCACATCTTGCGGTGGCTGCGCTGGCTTCGTCCTGAACTGCCAATTATCCTTCTTTCGCACCCCGAGGATTTGGCACGAGAAAAAGAAGCAGTCCAGCTCGGGGCCAAGGATTGCCTCGTCCGGCCATTCAAAGAAGAGCAATTGGAATCGGCAATTCGGCGACATCTCACTCCGTCACACGATAATACGCAAGCCTCTTGTACGAGTGAAGACATTGAACAACTCAGCCATGACACAGTCTTCGTGGGCGCCAGCACGGTCATGCAGACACTTCGGGCACAGGTGGAACTACTGGCTCAAGCAAATGTTCCGGTGCTCATCGTTGGTGAAGCGGGCAGCGGCAGAAACACAATTGCCCGCCTCATTCACAAGCTATCGGTTCGCTCCGACTGCAGGTTCATGAAAGTGAATTGCGGCGCACTCCCAGTTGACCTTCTCGAAAAAGAGATTTTCGGGCACGGGGGAGGGTCATTTGGAGACGACCACCGATTCAGTCGTGGTAAGTTCGAACTTTGCGACAAGGGAACGATTTTCCTCAACGAAATCGTTCACCTGCCGCTCTATCTACAAAAGAAGTTAGTTCATGTGATGCAGGCGAAGCAGCTCGTGAAATCGAGTGTCGATAACCGCGTCGATGTCGATGTTCGAGTTTTGGCAGCAACAAATGCGAATATCGAAAGGGCGCTATCGGAAAAAGCCATCTGCGAAGACCTCTACTACCGTCTGAGCGCCTTCACAGTTCATGTCCCTCCGTTGCGACAACGCAAAGACGAGATTCCATTCCTCCTGCAGCATTTCATGCACAAACTAGCCAAGCACTATAGCTTGCCTCCGCGAGAGCTCTCCCCGGCCGTCCTCGAGGCCAGCCAACGCCACTCATGGCCTGGAAATTTCAGAGAACTTGAGAACTTTGCTAAACGGTACTTAATGATTGGCGACCGAGATCTGACCTTCGGAAGGTCGGATGTGAGCCTGACAAGAACGCTATCGTCCTGGACAAGAAGCAATGCGGCGGGCACGGCGCGGGACAATGAATTAAGCTCGATCGCCAAGTCGCTCAAGGCTCTCATCAAGGATGTCAAGTCCGAAGCCGAGCGAAGCGCGATTGCTGCAGCACTTGAAAGGACGGGCTGGAACCGCAAGGCCGCCGCTCGGTTGCTCAGGGTCAGTTATCGCTCCATTTTGTACAAGATCGACGAATATAAGATGAGGTTACCGGAGAAGCACTCGTCGCCGGCTCGTGAACTGCCCGCTCAAAGCCACGGAGATGGACCCCACACATGACGTGGAATCCAATCGCCACGGGAAGACGCGACGAGGGCAACTGTCAGAAAAATCTGCGCAATGCGGAAATCTCATCAAGCGAGCCAGGACCACGAACGCCCGACGCCAACACTGATTTACCTCTGCCAAACCTTTCTGTTTCGGACAAGTGGTCGGCCAAGTACACCCCTTCATTGAAATGAGCGCAGCAAGGAGCCAAATGGCTACACCGAAGACCAGCGTTCCTGAGCTGCCTCCGGATGCAGTGGTATTCGGCTGCTCTGAACAGATGAAAGAAGTTCAGCAGAAGGTGGAGAGGATCGCGAACACAACCCTTCCCGTTCTCATCCGAGGAGAGAGTGGCACTGGGAAGGAAGTGATCGCGAAGCTGCTTCACCAGCGTTCCAGCAGGAAGTCTGGTCCGTTTGTAAAGATCAATTGTCCTGCTATTCCCGGGACATTGATGGAAAGCGAGCTGTTTGGCTACGAGAAGGGCGCCTTTACGGGCGCTGATGGCAAGAAACTCGGATTGGTGGAACTGGCCCATGGCGGCACTCTCTTTATGGACGAGATTGCCGAACTCGATTTCGGACTTCAGTCCAAGTTGCTGCAGTTGATGCAGGAGGGCCAGTTTTATGCAATCGGCGGGCAACGGGAAAGACACGTCGAAGTGCGCTTCATCTGTGCCACGAATCGGCATTTGGAGCAAGAGATTCAGGCGAGAACCTTCCGGCAGGATCTCTTCTACCGCATCAAGGTGGTCACACTGAGCCTGCCCGCACTGCGGGATCGCGGGCGCGACATCCCAGTCTTAATCGAGCACTTCTTGCGGAACTCCTCCCGCGAGTTCGGAAGACATCCCCGTCCGCTTTCAGCCGCAACCATGGCCGCTCTGCAGCGGTACTCGTGGCCAGGCAACATTCGCGAGTTGGAGAACCTCGTCAAGAGTTACGTAATCCTGGATTCCGAAGATGTTTTACGCCTCGAGTTGCTACAGGGGGAGATTGGTAACAATGGCAATGGATCGACAGAGGATCCCACTTCACTTAAGGGTGCTGTTAAAGCCCTTGAAAACCGTCTAATCCTGCGCACGTTAGAGGAACACCATTGGAATCGGAGAAGTGCTGCTCGGGCGCTGAAGATCAGCTATCGTTCGCTGCTTTACCGACTGAGTGCTCTCGGGCAACACGTTGAGCCGCACGCCGGCAATGATTAAGGGAGGTACTAACACGATGCGTTTCTATCTGAGCAAGCACTTGTTCGGTCTGGCACTCCTGGGCGCGTTTCTGGCTGGTGGGTTGTTCGCCGCCCACGCGCAAGATCCAGCGGAAGAGCCTCAACAGAAAGCGTCCGATACAGATTCAACCTCCAGCGACAGCACTGCATACATGCCCGCTGCCGCGACTGAGCTGCCCAAGAACTACGTGATCGGTTCCGACGATGTACTCGCCGTGGACGTGTGGCATGAGCGCGAACTCTCCCGCGTCGTTCCAGTGAGACCGGATGGAAAAATTTCCCTTCCTCTGATCGGCGAACTGCAAGTCGCGGGCGAAACACCGTTGCAGTTGCAGGATGCCCTCACGGAGCGGCTGAAGGAGTACCTGGAACATCCGCAGGTCACTGTGATCGTCCAGGAAGCGAAGAGCCAGCGATTCAACGTTGTGGGTGAGGTACAAAAGCCCGGCTCGTTCGAATTCGGCCACCCCGTGACCATCATCGACGCGATCGCTCTTGCGGGCGGATTCCGTGATTTCGCAAAGACGAAGAAGATGTACATCATCCGTACGGCCGCTGACGGTACGCGACAGAAGTTGCTGGTTCACTACAACGAAGTTCTGAACGGCAAGCGGCCTGAAGAAAGCATCGTCCTTCATTCGCGCGATACGGTAGTAGTTCCGTAACTGTAAACCTCCCTTGACCATTCGCAAAGCAATACGATTTCTAGTGGTTGTTCTCGTCCCGTCGATTGGGTTGGCACAATCGTCGCCGACGACGAGCCCCCTCATGGGAGACATACGTCCCATCTCGTTCCGGTCTGGTTCGGGAGAAACCAACGTTGTATTTGCAACCCTCGCGGCGAGCGCTGCAGTAGACGACGACATTAACGACTCACTTATCCACCCAATTGGGGGTGCGCAGTATTCTCTTGCGCCGAGTGTCGAAATTCAGGAGACACAGTCGCATCTGGTATGGAACTTGTCGTATCGCCCGCTGCTGAGATTTTTCGTTCCTCAAATCAGGCAGCCTGACCTGTTCAGCCAGGCTTTCGACGGCAATCTGCAGTACAACTTCACGAAGCGCCTCAGTCTCGGGTTACGCCAGGATTTCCTTCGAACCACAGACCCATTTCAGCAATTGGGTGAGGCTGGAACTGGGTTGCTGACTCAACCTGGAGATGTGGTCCTGGGGAATTTCAGGCGCACCCAACTGCTCTCACAGATTGAGTTGAACTATCGGTCGTCAAAGCACACTACCGTGGGCATAGACGGCACATTTCTGAAGAACGACTATCACCAGGCGTTTGGCATCGCGAATAGCCTCATCGATTCCCGGGACATTTTGGGCACAGCATTCGTCTCCCGCCAATTCACGCCACGACAGTCGTTCGGCGTGCAATATCAGTACATGGATATCGTGTTCCCCGGGCGGAACAGCCACAGTACTACCAACGGCATCCTTTTCTTTGATCAGATCGCCATCAGCCCGCATACGAGCTTCCTGGTTTTCGCAGGACCTGAGTACTCCATGATTCACAACAATGTGTATCTCAACTTCCTGGGTGTTCTCATACCCATTCCAGAGTCAAGCATCCTCTGGTCGCCTGGGGTCGGGGCCCTGCTGGACTGGCGTGGACATCGGTTCTCAATCCAGGGTTCCTTTGTGGAGCGGGTTAGCGATGGCAGTGGACTGATGGGTGCAGTCCAGATGAAGGATGGGATGATGCGCATCACCGGAAAGCTGGCGCGCCGCTGGGTAGCTTATGCGAACGGCGAGGTGACGGATCGCAGCTTACTTAACGTTTCTGGAATCGGCAAGTTGGAAGCTCTGGACCTGGGCGCGGGAGTAGGCCACGAACTGTCGCACAAATTCTTGATTCGTGCTCTGTATCAAAGCAAACATAACATCGGCGGGTATTCAAACACATTGCAAGTTGGAAATCACAACCGATTCACCTTAAGTGTGGAACGGGACTTCACCATGCCGTTAGGGAGATAAGCATGCCACAAGAATCTTCTGGGGCAAGTTTAGGTCAGTATTGGGATGCCATTCGCCGGCGAAGACGGAGTATGTTCCTCGCGTTTGTCATAACGTGGGCCCTTGCCTGCTCTCTGGCATGGTATCTGCCTGCTTTCTACCGCTCCGACGCCACCATCCTCATTGAAAAACCGAAAGTTCCCAAGCAGTATGTCCTCCCAAATCTCGAGTCTGATCCCGAGCAAGAGATGGAGTTCCTGACTCAGGAGATCCTCAGCCACGCTCGCCTGCAACGGATAATCGACGAACTACATTTGTATCAGGGAGGCCTTTCCGGCCTGCTGGCCAGCGGTGATACTGTTGCAAGAATGCGCAAAGACATCGACATCGAGCAGGTGTTGACCCAGTCCAAACCGCCTCACCTTGCTGGTTTTACAATTTCGTACTCCAGCTCCAATCCGCGCTTGGCTCAAACCGTTGCGTCGCGAATCACGTCGCTGTTTATCGACGAGAATCTGCATGCCAGAGAACAGGAGTCGGAAAACACAACGGAATTCCTTGATCGGCAGTTGGGGGGAGCGCGAGCCGATCTCGAAAGACAAACGCAGCGGGTTCGAGAGTTCAAGGACAAGTTTGCCGGTCAATTGCCAGGCGAAACTCAGTCAGACCTGCAGATTCTGAATGGACTGCAGATGCGCTTGCAGCAGGCTAACGACGGCTTGAACAGGGCCGAACAGCAGAAAATGTACCTGGATTCAATGCTCACCGCATATCGAGACAGCCCGTCATTGGCGACTGCGTTGACGCCCGTCGATGTAGAGACGCAACTAGCGCGCCTCAACACAGAACTCTCTGAAGTGAAGTCACGTTACACGGATAAGTACCCCGCTGTTATCCAGGTTCGCGATCAGATCGCAAAAGCGGAGAAGCTCAAAGCTGAGATGGACGAGAAACACTGGGATGACACCGGCTTGCCCGTTTCGCGCGGCGTCGCGGAGATTAAGAGCCAACTGAAGGAAACTGAATTAGACATTCAGAACCGCAAGGAAGAAATCGCTTCTATGCAAACGGAGATGCAGGCTTACGAGAAACAGTTGAAGCGTATGCCCCAACGCGATCAAGAGCTGGCTGATTTGACCAGTGACTACAACCAATCACGCAAAGACTACGAAGACCTGTTGACTAAGAAAACTGACTCGGCACTTGCCACGGACTTGGAAAGGGCCCAGCGAGGTGAGCATTTTGCCTTGCTGGATCCGCCAAGCTTGCCACATAGCCCGTATTTTCCTAATCGGTTTCTGATTACGTTGGGAGGTTTGGCTGCGGCGCTGGCGGCTGCTTTGGTGATGGCTTTTATCAGGGAGACGCTCGATGACAGCATTCATGCCGACAAAGAGATCGGCGGCCTGTCCAAAATGCCAGTTTTGATCGCTATTCCATCCTTTGTTACAGCGCTCGATATCAGGAAGAGGCGCTGGCGTGCCATAGCGGAATCTACATGTGCGGCCCTAGTTCTGGTCATGGCGGTTTACTCTGCATTCGCCGCATATGTCTATGGCTAAAACCAAAGTACTCAATGCTTTCGAGGCGCCCCTAAATGTATAAAGACTTTTACGAGCTACAGCGAAATCCGTTCGATATCACTCCCGATCCCGCTTCTTTCTTCTCCACGCCACGGCATAATGAGGCGTTGGCTAACCTTGCCTACGGCGTCCGTTGGCGTAAAGGCTTCATCGTCCTGACTGGAGAGGTGGGCACGGGGAAGACGCTTCTGTTGGCCTGCTTACTGGACCTTCTCCGACGTATGCAGATTGCATCTGCGTATGTGGTGAATCCACGGCTGACCGCGGGCGAGTTTCTGCGGCACGTAGCGGCTGATCTGCAGGTGCCAACACGCGCGCGCGACAAGTCTGAGCTGTTATCCGACTTCAACCGGTTCTTGATCGATCGTTGCAGGCGCGGTTCGACCACAGTGTTGATCGTCGACGAAGCTCACTTACTGGAATGGGAAGTTTTGGAAGAGATTCGCCTGCTTGGAAATCTTGAGACTGCTCAGGAGAAACTCCTTCAAACTGTGCTCGTCGGGCAACCCGAGCTTGGCCGTAACCTTGATTCACCTCAACTGCGGCAGTTGAAGCAACGGGTGATGCTGCGTTGCGAGCTTCAACCACTGCGCGAATGCGAGATCCACCCCTACATCGAGCGGAGACTGGCGGTGGCTGGGGCCAAACCGGATAAAGTCATATTCCATCCTCGGTCTGTAGAGCTGATCTACGATTACTCGGGCGGCATACCGCGCATCATTAACATGACTTGTGAGAACGCACTGGTAATTGGTTGTGCTCAGCGACTTCGCACGATCGGTCCCAGCATCATTGAGGAAGTGGCTGCCGATTTTCACCTTAAGACATCACGGATTCTTCCGAAGAGCGCCGACCGCATGGAATTCCACGGCGGAGAGGTATCGTCCCCGGTTGCTGCCCTTCGCGCCTAGTCCTAAGAAGAAAAAAAGAAAGCAAGGAGTAACCGAATGAGCCAAGTCTACGATGCTTTGCAGCAATGCATTCCAGGCCAGGCTGCACAGGGCACGCGCCAAAAAAGGGATGCTATAGATGCCTTGTTCCCGGAACAGTTTGCTGATCCGGGGTTGGGTCGCGACGCTGCACCGACAGTGCAGCCAAACGTCGCCAGTAAAGACCAGATGCCTACGCTGTTCTCCACCTACAGCTTTGCATCCGAACAGTTTCGTTTGCTGGCTACGCGCCTGCAACAGCTGAGGCAATCTCGAGCGTTGAAGTCGGTTCTCCTGACCAGCAGTGTCGCGCAGGAGGGCAGGAGCCTGCTAATTCTCAACCTTGCAATGTCGCTGTCACAACGTGGCCAGCAAAAGGTTTTGGTCGTCGACGCCGACCTGCGAAAACCGGGCATGTGTGCCACACTCGGAGTTCGGGAGCGAGCAGGTTTACGAGAGTGGTATCAGAGTGATCGTCCAATAGCCGATTTCATATTCCGGATTGATGGCCTCAGCGTTTGGGTACTTCCAGCCGGGAGCTCCTCAGTTGACCCCCTGGAATTGCTGAAGTCACCGCGAACAACAAGCCTGTTTAGCTCGGTAAGTGCGGCGTTTGACTGGGTGCTGATGGACTCGCCACCTCTGATACCGCTCGCGGATGCAGAAGTCTTATCCCGGATTGCCGACGGTAGCATCGTAGTTGTCCGCCGAGACAAGAGCCCCAAAACCGTGCTCAAGCAAGCCTTGCAGAGGGTGGATAATTCCAAAATGATAGGGTTTCTGTTAAACGGCTTTCCCTCGATCGGCGAGCCCCCCGATGCGAGAAGCGATAACGGACAGCGCCTCTAAAGCCTCGGTTAGAGCCGCGCACCTCGGCATCCTTAGACTGGTAGCTAGCTCACGCCGATCAGTCTCTGATGCTCGAGAACTCGCCACCTCAACCTCTCTTCTCACTGGCGCCTCCGGGTGCGTAACGTCCCGTCGATTTAAATCGCAAGACCATGGGTCTATTCAACTACATTCGTGGGACTGAAAAACCCGAACGGCGTCGCGTGGAAGGCAACCCGGGCTGGCGGAAGGTCACGGCGATCAAGCTTGATCGAGATCCGTACGACGATCGCGATTTCTTGCAACTCCTGTATCTTGAACGGCGGCGAAGCGAACGTTCCAGTGGTCCGTTCTGCCTGATTCTCCTGGATGGAAGCGGCATTACGGACATCGACACCCGCAAGTTTTGTTTCCGGCAGGTGTTCGAACAGCTGCGCGGATCCATTCGCGAAACCGACATCATCGGGTGGTACAAGCAGGACTGCACGCTGGCGATTATCTTCTCGAACCTCACCTCCGACGACGCTGCAGTAGTAAACGCCGTCCAGGCTCAGGTCAACGGCGCCGTCGCCGCTGCGTTACCGATCGAACTGGTCAAGCACGTCCACATGTCGGTGCATTTGTTCCCAAAGAACAACAACCTGGGTACGGGGATCACTGATTTGACTCTCTACCCTGATTTGCCCCCTCAGTCTCCGAGCCGGAAGGCCGCGCAGACCTTGAAAAGGCTGATTGACGTGGTCGGCACCCTAATCCTCATCTCCCTTTTCGCGCCGGTCATGGCGCTGATTGCTCTGGTCATCAAGCTGAACTCCAAAGGGCCGGTGATTTTCAGGCAAGTGCGTGTTGGGCATCAAGGACGGCTGTTCAGCTTCTGGAAGTTTCGTTCGATGTACGTGGGAAATGACGCGACCATTCACAAAGAGTACGTAACGAACTTTATTTCAAACGATCAGCCCGCCAATGAAGGTGAGGCAGTTTACAAAATTGTCGACGACCCGCGTGTAACTCCAGTGGGACGTTTCTTACGAAAAACAAGCTTGGACGAGTTACCTCAACTGTGGAATGTGTTGCGCGGCGACATGTCACTAGTAGGGCCACGACCACCAGTGCCCTACGAGTTCGACTGTTATGCACTTTGGCATCGCCGCCGCGTTCTGGAAGTGAAACCGGGCATCACGGGCTTGTGGCAGGTTATGGGACGGAGCCGGATCAGCTTCAATGAGATGGTGCGGTTGGATATCAGGTACGTGCAGCAGTGGTCACTTTGGCTTGATTTCAAGATCCTCCTTCAAACACCAAGAGCGGTGTTGATGGGGGGAGGGGCGTACTGAGGACTCCACATGGCGACTGTCGTCAGCAATACCTTAGCTCACACTTCACCAGGCTCAACCGATGTCATCCGATTTGGAGTAGTTGGCTACGGTTACTGGGGGCCGAACATCGTTCGCAATCTCGGCTCATTACCAGGGGCGTGCGTAGAATTTTTGTGCGACAAGAGCACGCAGGCTTTGCGGCGTGCGTCCCAAGCCTATCCTGGTCTTAAATTGTCCTCCGACTGCGCAGAGGTTATCTCTTCTCCGTTGGTGGACGCGGTTGCGGTCATCACGCCGGTGTGGACGCACTACGAACTGGCGAAAGCAGCTCTCGAAAATGGCAAGCATGTTTTTGTGGAAAAGCCGTTCACTTCCACAGCTGCCCAGGCGGAAGAACTGATTGAACTCGCCGACAAGCGCAACCTGAAGATCATGGTCGACCACACCTTCTTGTTCACTGGTGCCGTCAGGAAGATTCGTCAACTGATCGACGAAGGGACACTCGGAAGTCTCTACTACTACGATTCAACTCGCGTGAATCTCGGGCTTTTTCAGCACGATGTCAATGTCATTTGGGATCTGGCTCCCCACGATCTTTCGATCATGGATTTCCTGATCAAGGTTAGACCGGAAGCGATCAGCGCCACTGGCCAACGCCATTTGAACGGCTATGAAGATGTGGCCTTCATTACGGTCTACTTCCCCGACCGCCTCATTGCTCACATCAACGTGAACTGGCTCTCGCCGGTCAAGGTGAGGACGACACTTATCGGCGGCGAGAAAAAGATGCTGGTCTGGAATGATCTGGACTCGGACGAAAAAGTCAAAGTCTACGATAAGGGCGTTGATATCTGCACGAAGGAAGACGTTTACGGGCTTCTCGTCAACTATCGATCGGGAGACATGTGGGCGCCGCAGGTTGAGCAGGTAGAGGCACTCAAGATAGAGATGCAGGCATTCCTCGAGTGCATCACGGACAACAAGCCTTTAGTCAATGACGGTCCCGCGGGGCTTCAGGTCGTCCGCATGTTGGCAGCGGCATCCACCTCTGTCGCCAAGAAAGGGGAGCTTGTCTACCTATGAGCGACTTCCTTTCGATCGCACCGGATGTAAAGCTCGGTCAGCGAGTAAAGCTGTCTAAGTTCATCAACTTGTACGGTTGTGAAATCGGAGACGACTGCAAGATCGGCGCCTTCGTCGAAGTGCAGAAGAACGCGAAAATCGGCAACTGGTGCAAGATTTCCAGTCACACATTTATTTGTGAAGGCGTAACCATCGAAGAGGGCGTCTTCGTTGGCCACGGCGTCGTCTTCATCAATGACTCGTACCCGCGAGCCACGAATTCCACAGGGTCGCTCCAGACCGAAAGCGACTGGGCAGTAGAGCGGACAGTCATCAAGAAAAGAGCCTCGATCGGCTCGGGAGCAACCATACTTGCAAATGTCACTGTCGGTGAGAACGCCATCGTGGGCGCGGGAAGCGTAGTCAGCAAAGACGTGCCCGCCAACAGCATCGTAGCGGGAAACCCGGCGCGAGTTCTGAGGTACATCCCTGAGGGAGAAAGAAATGATAACGAATCTCGGCATTCCTTTTCTAGACCTGGTCAGCGCGCATCGTAACCTGGAAACTGAACTGGTGGACGTCTTTCGGAAAGCCCTCAACTCTGCCACTTTCATCGGCGGGAAGGCGGTTGAGCAGTTCGAGGATGCCTTTGCAAGTTTCTGCGAGGTATCTCACTGTGTCGGGGTCGGTAGCGGCACCGATGCACTGCGATTTGCCCTCGCTGCGGCGGGAGTTTCCCCCGGAGACGTCGTCGTCACAGTGCCGAACACGTTCATCGCCACCACGGAAGCAATTTCTCAGGCGGGAGCCGTTCCGGAATTTGTGGAAATCGATGAACGGACCCACAACATGGATCCACAGAAGCTTCAGCGGTACCTTCTCGACTGCAAGAGGAAGATCGACGGCTCGATCGTGAGCCGCCGAAGCGGCCGTCGAGTATCTGCGGTCGTGCCCGTTCACTTGTACGGACAGATTGCCGATATGGACCCGATCCTTGACCTCGCTCAGGAGCACGGTCTGCTGGTAATCGAGGACGCGTGTCAGGCCCACGGAGCAGAGTATTTCTCACGAAAATCAGACACCTGGAGGAAAGCCGGATCAATCGGCCACGCGGCCGCGTTCAGCTTTTACCCAGGCAAAAACCTCGGTGCTTGTGGTGAGGCAGGAGCGGTCACGACCAATAACGAGGCGATTGCGGCGAAGGTCCGCATGTTGCGCGATCACGGCCAGATTCGAAAATATCATCACCCCATTGAGGGGTACAACGGAAGGCTGGATTCCATTCAGGCAGGGATCTTGTCCGTCAAACTCAAGCTGCTCTCGGAATGGAATGAGAACCGACGCGAGCGCGCGGCCACGTACAACGCCCTCTTCTCGACTTCAGGGGACTGCATCGCAGCTCCTATCGAGTCGTCATCATCAAAGGCTGTCTACCACTTATATGTGATACGGACGCCGGAGCGAGATCAGCTTCAGGCATATCTCTCTTCGGTTGGCATCGGGACCGGGATTCACTATCCGATACCGCTTCACCTTCAGAAGGCATATGAGAGCCTCGGATATAGCGAAGGAACCTTTCCAATATCAGAGCGTTCCGCGCGAGAGATTCTTTCGCTTCCCATGTACCCGCACATAACGCTCGAGGCTCAGGTAGAGGTTGTGCGTCAGATTGCCGCTTTCTCTGTGGGAGATGCAAACGTCACACTCAATCTGCCTGCGGCATAAGGGTCGCAATCATGCAGCACCTGATCTTGGCTGCTCTTGCTTGAATGTGAGGTAACTGTCATTTCGACAGGCTTGCTGATGAGACGTTTATTTCTCAACACTTACTTCTGGATCAGACCGACTGTGCCCCGCCCCTTCCGAATGGCGCTCCGACGCTTTGTGGCGAAGCGGTCCATGCGCTCACACTCCGCTTCTTGGCCGATTAATCAGCTCGCTGGAGCGGCACCACGGTGGTGGAGGGGATGGCCGGACAATAAGAAGTTTGCTTTTGTACTGACCCACGACATCGAGGGAGAGAGAGGGCTGAATCGGTGCCGCCAGCTCGCTGAAATGGAGATGAGCACGGGATTTCGGTCCTCGTTCAACTTTGTGCCTGAAGGAGAATACACACCGCCCCGGGTCTTACGTGAATTTCTCGTAGCTCAGGGATTCGAGGTAGGCGTTCATGATTTGACGCATGATGGCAAACTGTACGCCTCCGAGAAGAACTTCCGCAGGCATGCGCAAAGAATCAACCAGTATCTTCAGCAGTGGGGAGCAGTCGGGTTCCGATCCGCCTTCATGTTGCATAACTTCGATTGGATCGGCGACCTTAATGTTCTTTACGATGCTTCCAGCTTCGATACTGATCCCTTTGAGCCCCAGCCGGATGGATTAAACACGATCTTCCCTGTCTGGGTGGATCGAGAGGTCGGTTCTGGGTACGTGGAACTTCCGTATACGCTGCCGCAGGATTCGACTCTTTTTCTCCTGCTTCGACAGACGAGCATTGAGACCTGGGTAAGGAAGCTTGATTGGGTGGCGGAACAGGGCGGATTGGCGTTGGTTAACGTTCACCCCGACTACCTGAATTTTAATGGCAGCGTGAGCTCTTATGAATACGGGGCGCACCTTTATCAAAGATTCCTGGATTACGTCGGCATGCGCTATCGGCAGGAAGCCTGGTTTGCTCTTCCCAAAGATGTCGCCGCTCACGTGCACCGCATGAAATCATCTCTGGCTGCTGCCCCGATTGCCACCGCACCGTCCGTACTCGAACGCGCAAATCCCGTGAGCGATCGGCTTTACGGCGAGGCCACGCCTCTACCTTGTTTGTCTGAAACCACCGCTCCGGCGGACCTTGACTGCGTCAAGCAACTCGAGCAGAAGGCGAACGGTAATGGTCACGCTTTCCGTCATGCGCCCCCGATCCAGCCCAATCCGTCCCTGTCCGTTGGAGCCGGCTTCGATAATTCAGGTAACTAGCTAACTTTTGGGATGCCTATCTCGTCCCACAACAACAACGCGCGTACCAACAGCTGACGGCACGACCGAAAACCAGCCGGAGCCCCAAGGAGATCTTCCCCATGAACAAACCAAAGAAAGTCGTTCTCGTCGGACTTGGAGAGGTGGGTCGCCCGATCTTCGAACTCGCTTCGAAACATCACAACGTGTTCGGAGTGGATATCACGGCGCCTACCGAAACAGTCTCACCTGTAGACATCCTGCACATTTGCTTTCCGTTTGGCATTGACGATTTTGTCGGGGAGACTATGCGTTATATCGAACTCTTCAAGCCCGCATTGACCATTATCAACAGCACAGTGGCCGTCGGCACGACCCGCCTCGTGGCCAGCCGCACGGGCACACCCGTTGTGAACAGCCCGGTTCGCGGCAAGCACGCTCACATGACGGAAGATCTCCTTTGCTATGTAAAATTCGTGGGAGCTGTGCATGCATCCGAGGGTGAACATGCGGCTGAACATTTTCGCTCCCTGGGAATGAAAACAACTATCCTCTCCTCTCCAGAAGCGACTGAACTCGCGAAGCTCACAGAAACTACTTACTTTGGCCTGATGATCGCCTGGGCCCAAGAAGTAGAACGTTACTGCGATCAGCTTGACCAGAACTATGACGAAGTCACTTCTTTCTATGAGCAGATCGGCTTCTTCCCTCCTATGAAATACTTTCCCGGGGTCATTGGAGGGCATTGCGTCATGCCGAACATCAAAATTCTGAAGCGACTAGGGCCGTCAGAAATCGTGCAGGCCATCGTGTCGTCCAACGAGGCGAAAATTGAACGGGAAGCGCAAAGAGCCAGAACAGACGCAGGAGGCGGCGACGCGATTTCGCGTGTGCTGCAACCAACTGCCTAGAAGCAACTCGGGACATCACTCACCGATGAAGATTTCCTCTGTCGTAGGGACAAGGCCTAATTTTGTTAAGGAGTACCTTGTCAACCGCGAACTGAAGCGCCGTGGTATTCAAGAGATCCTGATTCACACGGGTCAACACTATGACTACGAGATGTCGCAAGCCTTTTTCGAATGTTTCAAATTGCCTCCGCCCACTTATCACCTGCAAATTCCAAACTCCGATAACGTCGACTTTTCTGCCCGGGCTATCCAGGAGTTGGCCGCGGTTTTTCGGAAAGAAAAGCCTGACTGCGTAATGAGCTACGGAGACGTCAACTCCACCTCGGCGGCGGCGATTGCTGCTAGTAAATTGCATATTCCCTTCGCTCATGTAGAAGGCGGAATTCGCGGCAGTGACCGATTTAATCCGGAGGAAATCAATCGGAGAGTTTCAGATGTCCTGGCAGACGTCATTTTCTGCTGCACCCAGACCGACGTTAACAATCTGGAGAAGGAGCACTACGAGTCGGATCGCATTGAATTCTCCGGAGACTTGATGAAGGATGCGCTCCTCGCGACGCTGAAGCAGTACGGGATAGAAACGTCCAGGGGCGACTATCTGGCCCTGACGCTGCATCGTCAGGAGAACCTAACCGACGGCTCTCGACTCCGCGCGATCTTCACCGGGCTAGTTCGATCGGAGCGAAAAATAGTTTTCTCGGCTCACCCGCGCACGCTGCAAAGCATGAAGAACTTCGGCATATTGGAAATGCTGCAGGGGTCGCAAATCGAGATTCGAAATCCGATGAATTATGTGGACTTTCTTCGCTTGATGGCCGGCGCCGACAAAATACTCACCGACTCCGGTGGAGTTCGCCGGGAAGCGTATCTTTTGAAAAAGCCCTGCATCGTTTTAATCGAGCTTTCCTGGTTCCCCGAAATTTCGCAAGCGGGTTGGAAGGTTTTGACCGGGCCAGACCCTGACCGGATCGTCGATCTGATACGACATTTTGAGCCGGGTGGCCCGCACAAGGAGTTGTTTGGCGATGGAGCAGCCCACTTAAGGATTGTAGATGGCTTGGTCAAAAGATATGCGGCGTAAACATTCGGCGAGGGTGGCGATGCTTGCCCATGCCTGCTATTTGACCGATCCCCGCGTGCGGCGCGAGGCTGAGGCGCTGGCGGCGATGGGCGTGCAGGTACACGTGATCTCGCTGGCAGAACAATGTCAGGGCGCGCCACAACAATCAGAGTCGGTTTTGAATGGCGTCCATATCCATCGGCTTCCGATTAACAAAAAGCGCGGGAATTTCCTTCGGTATCTCTACGAGTATTCGATGGTCGGACTGCTGGGGAGTCTGAAGGTCGCGAAGCTACATCTTGGCGGAGGTTTGGATGCCGTTCACGTTCACAATATGCCCGACATCCTGGTCCTGGCTGGCGCCTTTCCTCAACTGACCGGAAGCAAGGTCGTCCTGGACGTGCATGACCCAATGCCCGAACTTTACATGAGCTGGAACCACGGAGAACGCAGCCTGACGGTCCGGTTGCTTCGCTTGCAGGAAACGCTTAGTTGTTGGATAGCCGATCGGGTCATTTCCGTGAACGATACGATGCGGGAAAACCTCCGTGCCAAGGGCGTCGCCGACGAAAAGATCTTCATCGTGCACAACTTTCCAGATGAGACACTCTTTCGAGTTTGTGAGCTTCCCGAAGTCTGGCCACAGAATCCGGCGCGTTTCGTGATGCTGTATTGCGGCACCATTACCGAACATTACGATCTCAGTTTGGCGGTCAAAGCTATGGCCAAAGTTGCGGGCCAGGTTCCTGTGCGATTGAAAATCATGGGTCAGGGCAGCAAGCTGCAAGAAGTCCTAAACCTTGCCTCGTCCCTGGGAGTCCGGGATTCGATTGAACTTGTCGGCTCCTTGCCGATTGAAAAAGTAGCCGAAGAGATGAGAAAGGCGGACGCAGGCATTTCTTGCCACCACGCCGGCATCTTCGGCGATCTATATTTTTCCACGAAGATCATCGAGTATCTGAGCCAGGGGCTGGCCGTGTTATCGCCCCGCACCTACACCATAAGCAGATATCTCCCTGACGACTGTCTCTTTTATTTCGAGCCGGGTAATGATGCGGCGCTGGCCGATACGATTCGGTTCGTCTGGAATAATCCGCGTGAGGTGTTGAAGCGTATGACCGAGGCGAGAAAGGCATTGGCACGCCTTACCTGGCAATCGGAGAAGGAACTGTTTTGCCGCTTCTACACTGACCTCCTCAACGGTGCGACTGCGCGGGCTCGTGTGGAAGCCGCCCGCTGAGAGTCCAAGGAAGACATACGCCATGGAAGTCACCACCGTCTCGGACAAAGAGAGAACGCTCGGCACCGTAGATGCCGCAGAACAGAAGGCTGGGAGCCGACCCCAGCTCTCCTATGTTCTCATCACCCCGGCTCATAACGAAGAGACTCTCATTGCAACTGTGATCGACTCTGTCGTGAGTCAGACCGTTCCGCCGCTGAAGTGGGTCATCGTAGATGATGGTTCTACCGATTCCTCTGCCGCGATAGTCGGTAAGTATCTTCCGACGCACAAGTGGATCGAGCTGGTTCAGATACCGCACCGTCAGGATCGGAGCTTCTCAGCTAAAGTATGGGCATTCAACGCCGGTTATGAGCGTGTCAAGGATCTGCAATACGACCTGATAGGAAACCTGGATGCAGATGTTTCCTTTGAACCCAACTATCTGGAGTTTCTCCTTGGACAATTTGCCGCGGATCCCACACTTGGCGTGGCAGGTACGATTTTCAAAGAAGACGGATACAGTTCCGAGCGCGACAGTTTCGAAGGACAGAATCATGTTGCTGGCGGTTGCCAGCTTTTCCGAAAACAGTGTTTCGATCAGATTGGCGGCTTTAAGGCAAATAAGGCTGGTGGCGTCGACTGGATGGCGGTCACGACAGCCCGCATGATGGGATGGAAGACTCGAGCGTTTCGAGAAATGTCCTTCTTCCATCACAGGCATCTGGGCACAGCCGAACTCAGCATCGTGCCGGCGCTGTTCACCTATGGCGAGAGAGATTATTACCTCGGCGGGCATCCGGTGTGGGAACTGTTCCGAGTCGCTTACAAGATGACGAAGACGCCTTACCTAATCGGAGGACTTTCGCTGGGACTTGGCTACGCATATGCGATGCTGCGGAGGATCGACAGGCCGGTATCGAACGAGCTGATGGCGTTCCACCGGAAGGAACAAATGCGGAAGCTGAAGAACATTCTGAAAACGCTTCTGACCCTCAAGCCCGTCGACAGCTTCACCGTACTACAGGATTAGTTCCTCACGTTTTCCCTCGCGACCCTGGTTCCATGAACGAAACCTTAGCCGAGAAAATTGCCCCAGTGGCAGATGGATTTCGCGACTGGCTCGATCGATACGGGGAAACTTCCTACGATCATCAGAGTTTCTTTGCCAGCCCTCTCGGGCGAGGCGCGAAGGCTTTGTATTACCGACGCCCGCTGCTCGGCACCCTGGCCGTATCACCGATGATATTTTGTGAAGCCTTTCTTCCTTCTGCGCGTACGTTGTTCTGGAAGCCACTGCGATTCCCCATCGCGGACGCCCATTACGCGATGGCCTTCGCCTTTCTCGCAGAGATCTATCAGGAGGAGAAGTATTATCGGAGGGCGGTCCACTTTCTTCAGAACCTTGAGCAGAGCCGCTGCCGGAGTTATCAAGGCTACGGCTGGGGTTACCCCTTCAACTGGGAGACGAGAGCCGGCGTTCTCCGCGAAGGCACTCCGCTGATTACAACCGTGCCTTACATTTACGAGGCTTTCTCGCACGTTTACTCCATTGATAAGGACCGGAAATGGCTGCAAATTATGCAAGCCATCGCCGAGCACGCGTTCAACTGCTATCGGGACATGGAGACCGCGCCGGACGCCGCCAGCTGCGCCTATACTCCCGCGCATGATGACCCATGTGGGGTGATAAACGCGAGCGCCTATCGGGCGTTTCTCCTGACCGCGGCAGGCGTCGCGCTCTCTGAGCCTCGCTACATCGCGGTTGCAAAGAGAAATTTGAATTTTGTTCTCGCCTCTCAAAACGCCGATGGCTCCTGGTACTACGCGACAGATGGAAAAAGAGATTTTGTAGATCACTTTCACACTTGCTTCGTTCTGAAAGCTCTCACAAAAATCCACCAACTCAAGGGATGGGAACAATGCTGGAACGCCATCGAACGGGGAGTGAGTTATTACGTGAAAAACCTGTTTGACGCAAATGGCCTACCCCTGCCCTTCTCCAAGGCGCCGAGACTGACAGTGTATCGTCGCGAATTGTACGATTACGCCGAGTGCATCAACCTGTGCGTACTGTTGCAAGGACGATTTGCTGGGTTGGATAAGATTCTGCCATCCGTTGTCACGGACTTGCTCGAACGCTGGCAGAAGCCGGACGGCTCATTTCGTTCCCGTCAACTGATCCTGACTTGGGACAATGTGCCAATGCATCGCTGGGCGCAGGCGCAAGTGTTTCGCAGCTTGTGCTTCTTGCTGTTCCGGAGCCTGAGCAAACCTCAAGAACGGACTGCCCCTGTTTTTACATCGTTTCTCCAGCCCACGAATCTAGCTTCATAACCACTGCCATGTGCGGCATTTGCGGTCAATACAACTTCGGAAACTCGGCACCAGTTCAGCGTCGAACCATCGAGGCCATGACGAGGAGCCTCGCCCACAGAGGCCCGGATGACGAAGGCTACTACATCGAGGGCCCACTCGGACTCGGTTTTCGCAGGCTCTCGATCATCGATCTTTCGGGTGGGCATCAGCCCATGTCGGATTGGGAGGAATCCGTTTGGGTGGTTTTCAATGGCGAAATCTACAACTTTCCCGAGCTGAAGCGAGAACTGGAAAGCTACGGACACGTTTTCCGAACGAAGTCGGACACCGAAGTGATTGTGCATGGCTACAAGCAGTGGGGAGACGACGTACTCAATCACCTCAACGGCATGTTCGGGCTGGCGATTTGGGACGTGCGCCAAAGACGACTGGTTCTTGCGCGGGATCCATTCGGCATCAAGTTGCTCTACTATACAATTGATCAGAACTCCTTGTACTTCGGCTCGGAGATGCGGGCGATTCGCGCCTCGTTATCTGATGAGGCCGAGATCGATCCCAGGTCGCTGAATTTGTTCCTGCGTTATCGCTATACACCGTCGCCTTACACCATACTCAAAGGTGTTCGCAAACTCGCACCAGGAACGATGCTGACCTTCGAAAACGGGTCCTATCGAATATCCCGATGGTACAGGTTCAAACCCAGCCCTTTCTCGCCGCTCAAATCGCCGAGAGAGGCCAGAGAGGAATTGCTGGAGATTTATAAGAGGGCGGTGCGCAGGCAGCTCATCAGCGATGTGCCGGTCGGTTTGCTGTTGAGCGGCGGTGTCGACTCGGGGTTATTGCTCGCTCTGATGAACCTCAACGGCAGTGGCTGGCCCACGTACACCGTGGGATATGGATCGACATTTGCAGATGATGAATTGGCGGATGGCTCCGACACGGCACGGATATTGGGATCGAAGCACACGAGTGTTACGCTCACGCGATCAACTTTTGAGCAGGAACTTCCCAAGATTGTTTCCTGTCTGGAAGAACCGATCGCATCTGCCTCCATTGTGCCGATGTATTTCGTTTGCCAGCGGGCGCGACAGGATGTCAAAGTGGCCCTGGTCGGGCAGGGTCCCGATGAGTTGTTCGGCGGCTATGTTCGTCATCTCGGCGTTCGTTACGGAGCATTATGGGCACGATTGCCTGGCTGGATGCGAACGCCAGTCTCTTCTGCGGTTCTCGCTCTTCCGAGAAATGAGACCTTGAAGCGAGGAGTGCAATCTCTGGCAACTCCGGATCGCAAGAAGAGGTATCAAAGTGTCTTATCCTTGTTGCCGGTGGCACAGCTCGACGAGCTCTTCCAACAAGGGCTGCTCGAATCTGATTCGGGCGATAGTATGCTCGAGAACTGGGATGATATAGACGATCTCATGGCAGACACCGATGAGCTTGGGGGGCTCCAGTTTCTGGAGCTGCGGTCGACACTTCCCGACGAACTCCTCATGTACGCGGACAAACTCTCCATGGCTCATGGCCTCGAGCTTCGCGTGCCTTATCTCGACAGAGAGATAGTGGAGTACGTGGAACGACTGCCGGCCAATCTCAAAGTTAGGAACGGATCTCGGAAATGGCTGCACCGTCAAGTGTGTGAGACCTTTCTGCCCGACGCAATCATAGCCCGGAAGAAACGCGGATTTGCGTGCAACGTGGTGGATGACTGGTTCCGCAGCGCGATGGATGGCCGGATGGCGGAGTCTCTAATGGACGGCGGTTCCAAACTCTACCGCTATCTGCGCCCGGCTGCGGTGCGCGCACTCTTCGACCAGCACGCCTCTGGTCGTGAAGACCACCACAAAATCCTGTTCAGCCTGGTCGTTTTTCAAGAGTGGCTCCGGACGCACGAGGAGCCCGTGGCTGCCCTCGGCTGAGGATGATCCTTGACATGATCGGTGTCATTGCCAATCCTTCAGACGAAGGCGTTGTCCGGGAATTCTTCGAACTCTTCAAAACTCCTTGGGAGTTTTATCGTGGCGATCGACAATACGAAGTACTGCTTTGCACGGACGATCGCCGATTTGAGGGGACTGCGAAGTGCATCCTCCTTTATTCCGGCAGGAGGACGCAGTTCGACCGTGAACATAACGTCCGGTACGCTGCTTCCCGTGTTCTCTTGCTTGAAGGCAACCGAATTCCAATCTATGGCGATACAGTCACGTTTCCTCAGGAGGACAGGGACTTTCTCTGGGAGGAATGCTCGCAACAAAGCGCGGCATATGTGACTCCTTCGGCAAAAGGGACTGTCGTTCGTATCGGGTACGACCTGTTCAGCGAGGTTCGCACCCTGCTAACGGCAGGCCAACCGGCTGCCAACGCTCATACACCGACGTTGGAGCTGCACATCTCACTACTGAGAGACTCAATCACGGGATGTGGGCTGCCATTGGTTGAAGTGCCCCCGGTCCCAGAGGGATATCCATTCATAATGTGCCTGACTCATGATGTTGATCACCCCTCGCTGCGCCAACACCGATGGGATCACACCATATTCGGTTTCCTATACCGCGCAGTGGTCGGCTCTGTGGCCAATGTCATTGATGGGCGCAGGCAATTTCGGGATCTGGTCAAGAATTGGATCGCAGTGTCCAAGTTGCCCTTCGTTTTCCTGGATCTGGCAAAGGATTTCTGGTGCGAGTTTGATGATTGCTATCTCAAGATGGAAGACGGTCTGCCCTCAACGTTTTTTTTGATTGCGTTCAAGGACAATCCGGGAGAGGGCCCGGAAGGCGGCCGGGCGCCGGCGTTTCGGGCTTCAAAGTATGCCGCTCGGGATCTCGCCAACACGATCGACAAATTGACCGCCGCAGGGTGCGAGATTGGACTGCACGGCGTCGATGCCTGGCGCGATAGTTCTAAGGGGCGCAAGGAATTGGACGAGATTCGACATCTGACAGGAACGCCGGGAGTCGGCGTGCGAATGCACTGGCTCTATTACGACCAAGACTCTCCGGCAGCTTTAGAAAAGGCCGGCGCAGAGTACGACTCAACAATCGGCTACAGCGAGACGGTGGGATATCGTGCCGGCACGATTCAGGCCTACAAGCCGCTGCAAGCCGGCCGACTGCTCGAGTTGCCGCTGCAAGCAATGGACACTGCTCTCTTCTACCCCGCTCATTTACACCTGTCTATGCGCAAGGGCAGAACGCTTGTTGATCGCATGATCGAGGACGCGATTCAATTTGGAGGTTGCCTCACCATCAACTGGCACGACCGCAGTATCTTCCCGGAAAGACTGTGGGGGGAATGCTATCGCGACTTGATTGATGATCTTAGGATTCACGAGCCGTGGTTTGCGACCGCCCGGCAAGCGGTCTCCTGGTTCAGAAAGCGCCGTGCGGTCACGTTCGAGACAGATTGTTCGGAACCTGGCGGGATATCGGCCAAGGTTATGTCTGAGGATGGAGAGAATCTTCCGCGCTTGCGAATGCGCGTCCGTGAGGCACGACATTCTATTCGCGATCATCATCAGCGATCAGAAGGCTACATCGATATCCCGTTTGACAAAAGCGTCGATGCATTCTCGGCTGTGAGGCTGGCGCATGAATAACCTGGACAACAAAGTCGCTAATCAACCGATGGCCGGAAACAGCGCCTGGCACGACGCCAGTTCGTTCATCGCGTCGCCCGAAGATCGGATTCTGGTAACCGGCGCCGCAGGATTCATCGGGCCTCACGTACTCGAAAACCTCCTGGAACGGGGCTTTCGCAATTTGGTGGCCTTTGCCCGACCGTCAAGCAAACTGTCTCGTATCAAGACCAGTGCGCGGCCTGCAGGAGCACGAGTTGAGGTGCTCGAAGGAAATCTTCTTTCCCGTGCAGACTGCGAGGTCGCGTGCAAGGATGTGGCGGTCATTTTTCATCTGGCTGCGGCGCTGACCGCGAAATCCTTCCCCGATGCTTACATGAACTCTGTTGTCACCACACGGAACCTCCTCGAAGCCAGGGTGCGCCATGCGTGCCTGCGACGATTTGTTCTGGTCAGTTCTATCTCCGTGTACACCAATCGCCAGAAGAGCCGCCTCTTGGACGAATCGTGCCCGATCGATGATCGCCCTGAACTTCGGGGAGAGGCCTATTGCTTTGCCAAGGTCAAGCAAGAGCAAATCCTCGCCGAGTACGGGCAGCAATTCGGAACCCCTTACGTCGTGGTCCGGCCCGGCAGTGTTTACGGTGCGGGCCAATCCGGAATAACCGGGCGCATCGGACTCAGCACATTCGGCCCCTTCCTGCATCTGGGAGGTTCGAACACGATACCGTTCACTTACGTGGAGAATTGTGCAGATGCAATCGTTCTGGCCGGCCTGGTCAAAGGGGTCGACGGCGAAGCCTTCAATGTGGTCGACGATAACCTCCCTACCAGTCGTCAGTTTCTACGTCGCTACAAGAAAGATGCTCGCCATTTCAGATCGATCTATGTTCCTCGCGCAGTAGCTCATTCGTTTTGCTATCTGTGGGAGAAATACTCCCAATGGTCCGAGGGGCAATTACCTCCGGCCTTTAATCGCGGACAGTGGTATGCCAACTGGAGAAAAACACGCTATAGCAATGAGAAATTGAAGACCAGGCTGGGCTGGCAACCAAGAGTGTCCACCAACGAAGGGTTGCGGTGCTATTTCGAAAGCTGCCATCAGGAAAATTGCCATGCTTAAAGTCGCCATTGTGGGCTGCGGCAAAATTGCGGATGCGCATGCATCGCAGATCCTCAGGATCCAGGATTGTGAGATCGTTGGCGTTTGTGACCGCGAGCCGCTGATGGCCAGACAACTTCAGGAGCGCTTTCCAATCAAGCGCTACTTCTCTGATCTGAGCGAGCTTCTGGATGACGCCCAACCTGACGTAGTCCACATCACAACGGGCGCGGATAGCCACTTCGAACTTGCCAAGGTTTGCCTCGAACACGGCTGCCACGTATACGTCGAAAAGCCCTTCACGGTTTATGCGGAGGACGCGAAAGAACTGGTCGACCTGGCCGAGGGTCGCGGGCTCAAGGTGACTGTTGGACACAGCGACCAATTCAGCCCGGCGGCGCGCCGCATGAGGGCGCTGGTCGCGACAGGCTACCTGGGCGAGTTTCCCGTACACATGGACAGTTATTACGGCTACGATCTCGGAGATCCCAGTTACGCGCGGGCATTGCTCGGAGACAAACGGCACTGGGTTCGCAGACTACCCGGCAAGTTGCTGCAAAACATCATCAGCCATGGAATCGCGAGAATCGCCGAGTTCCTGAGTTCCGACTCGCCTCAAGTCACGGCACAAGGTTTCGTGAGTCCACTCCTCAAAAGCATCAACGAAACTGAAATCATCGATGAACTCCGGGTGATGATCTGCGAGGAAGAGCGGACGACTGCTTACTTTACGTTTTCTTCGCAAATGAGGCCGTCGATTCACGAGTTTCGAATTTACGGCACACAAAACGGCCTTATTCTCGACCAGGATCACGAAGTCTTGATCCGTCTGCGCGGCAACAAATTCAAAAGCTACGCTGACAAGTTCATTCCGCCGCTTTCGTTTGCCAGGCAACAACTCGGCAACTTCGTCGCAAATGCGAGACTGTTTCTGACTAGCGATTTTCACATGGATTCTGGTATGAAGTACCTCATCGAATTGTTTTATCGTTCGATTCGCGAAGGTGCTCCACTGCCGATCTCCTATCGCGAGATTCTCCTCGTATCGAAAATCATGGACAGCATTGTTGAACAACTCGCAGCGGGAGACGTTCAACCGCGCGCCTATCCAGCACACCTCGCGTCGCCGGATATGCTGACTGCCTGACTGATGTCGTCATGAACAACGAAGATCCGCAGATCTGTCCCATGCTCACTCCACTCTTAGCAGAGATGCTGGTATGGTTGTAACAACCTGGAAACGTTCTGTTCTGAACGTCTGTGGCAGCTTGATGGCGGATCCTTATCGCCCGCTCGCAGGTGTCTTGTTACCCAGTGGACACATTGTTAGCGACAGCGCGCCGCTACACGTTAGACATGTTCTCAGGATACCCAGCTTCACCAAATTCAAGGCGGATCTCGAGTTCTTGCTGCGGCACTATCAACCGTTACAGCTGTCCGAACTGGAACGAATCGGTCATTGTCATGAGGCGAAGAGACCGGCAAGGTACTTCGTGTTGTCTTTTGACGATGGAATGCGCGAGGTGCACGACGTGATCGCGCCATTCCTCCTTGAGAAGGGCCTGCCGGCAATTTTCTTTCTGAACAGTACGACGATTGACAACAAGCAACTGATGTGGCGCCATAAGGTAAGCTTGCTTATCGCGAGGGCACAACAAGAGCCTCAGCGCGTTCCTCCGCAACTAGCAACCTATCCCGGCAAGAGCGTATCTGCAAAGCTGTTGTCACTGCGGTTTGTGGATGCTGGCATTCTGGATGAGGTCGCGGCCTTTTTTGAGGTTGACTTTGAAGAATATCTTCGCAGCCATCTGCCCTACATGACAACAGAGCAAGTTTTGAAGCTGGCCGGTGACGGTTTTGAATTCGGATCTCACAGCGCGAGCCATCCTTGCTTCAACGAAATATCGGTTGAAGATCAGAGGCAAGAGATCTTTCAGAGCGTTCATTTCATCCGCTCGCTTGGCCTGCCATGCCGTTACTTTGCCTTTCCTTTTCATGACCAGGGGGTTCGGGCTTGCATCTTTGACTATATGCGGCAACTCGGTCTCGCTCTGTCCTTCGGGAGCAGTGATGCGCGCGTGGATTCGGTTCCATTCTCCTTGCAACGATTTGGGTTGGACGCCGAAAACACGGATTTGAGCATTCCGGACCTGCTGTACCAGCTATCTGCAAAATCGCTGGCTTTTCGCCTGAGCCGAGCCGAGGTAATCCGCAGAAACTAGAGTTGTGGAACACGGCGCCGGGCAATGTGGCCTGCACGCTGCGCAGCAAGCGATTTGCTAAGCCGAGTAAGACGATGCCTCCTTCTCTAGCGTTGTTCATTTGGTTTGTCCTGCTGGCCCTGCTATTGCGCTATGATCCGGCCAAAGTGCCGGGCACCTCGTGGGCTTTGTGGCTGCCGGTGATCTGGATCTCCATTGTTGCATCGCGATTGCCTTCCCAGTGGCTTGGTGGTCAGCTCGGCACCGTGGCTGGGACTCTTGAGGAAGGTAACGCAATTGACCGCACCATCTGGCTGATCCTGCTCGTGCTGGCTATTGCCGTTTTGATATCCCGGTCTTTCAACTGGGCGGATTTTGTCGCACGCAACCTTGCCCTGACGGCCTACATTTCTTTCGCTTTGATGAGCGTTATATGGTCTGATTTTGCATTCGTCGCCTTTAAACGCTGGTTTCGGGATCTGGGCAGCTACTTCATGATCCTCATCGTCCTTTCCGATCCAGACCCCGTCGAGGCGGTTCGTACCTTTCTGCGTCGCGTCTGCTATCTCCTGATTCCGCTGTCCGTCATTGTCATCAAGTACTTCATCAATATTGGCAGAGCTTACGATAAATGGTCGGGGCTGCAAATGTTCGTTGGAGTTACAACCGGGAAGAACCTGCTTGGTGTGTTATGCCTGGTCAGCGGACTTTTCTTCTTGTGGGACACGATTGTACGCTGGCCGCACCGGAAGGAATCGCAAACGAAGCGGGTGTTGCTTGTGAACCTGGGATTCGGCCTGATGACCCTGTACTGTCTGCGCCTGGCTCACAGTATGACCGCCTTTGTTTGCTTGGGCATAGCCTGCGCAGTGATCACAGCGGCTTACAGCGGCTGGGGCCGGAGACATCCGGTCTTCCTCAAGGCGATGATCCCCACAGCCTTTTGTCTGTATCTGATTTTGGGATTCGGCCTCGGTCTCAACGCACTTTTTGCACAGATGCTTGGTAAAGATCCGACACTTACCGACAGGACGCACATCTGGAGCGTGCTCCTTGGCATGCACACCAATCCATTGGTCGGTACCGGCTATGAGAGCTTTTGGCTAGGTTCACGGCTCGATCTAATATTTGACAAAGCTGGCGAGCACATCGACGAGGCACACGACGGTTATCTCGAGGTCTATCTTAATTTGGGCTCGACCGGCCTGTTGCTTCTTGTAGCGTTTTTGGTCACGGGTTACGCAAACATCTGCAGACAGGACATCAGATCCAGGACGAATTTCGCATCCCTCGTCCTGGCCTTCTGGGCTGTGGCGGTCATGTATAACATCAGCGAAGCCGGTTTCAAGCATGGCCTAATGTGGCTCTCGCTACTACTGGGAGCCATCAATCTCGCCCCCCAAGAGGATCAGATACAAGACGAGACTCTCGTACCTAGCGCCCCTCCAATTGCCCCGGACCAGGACATGGGAGGGCTCCCAATCTCGGATGACAGTTTTAGCTGGAATTGATGATTCGAGAACTTCACCGTAGTTGTATCTCCGTTTTGGAATCGACATAGATGAGGACACCCTTGGAACTTTGCGGTAAGGAACTAAGGATTGCCAGAAAGGTTGTCCGGATTGGCTACCTCGATGGTGAGGGTTATCAATTCCTCGAGGATCCTGAAGCCGCGCTGCAAACGTTGCGACGATCTGGCATCCGCATCGATCTTTTTACGTTCGTCCAAAAGTTGTCCGCGCCGTCTCCCAAGTACAACTATCCAATGGAGCCGGACAACCTGGCTGCACTTCGCATTTCAACCTTCAACGAGTGGCTAACCCATCAGATCAACTTCAAGGTGAGAAATAAGGTTCGGAAAGCTGAAAAACTCGGGGTGGTGGTGCGGGAGGTCCCCTTCGGCGACGATCTTATGCGGGGAATACACGCGATTTATAACGAGACACCGATCAGGCAGGGCAGGAAGTTCTGGCACTACGGAGAAGATCTCCAGACCGTACGCACGATTAAGTCGACTTTCCTTGAGCGGAGTGTTTTTATCGGCGCGTTTTTCGAAGGTACGTTAATCGGTTTCCTGAAGCTCGTGAGCAATGAAGACGCGACGCAGGCCGGTCTCATGCATATTGTATCCATGGTGCAGCACCGCGACAAGGCTCCTACCAATGCCCTGATTGCGCGGGCTGTGCGCTCCTGTGCGGACCGCAAGATCCCCTACCTCTGGTATGCGAATTTCTCTTACGGCAAAAAGCAGCGCGACACTCTGGCTGACTTTAAGCGCTATAACGGATTCGAGAAGATTGAAGTGCCCCGCTACTACGTTCCGCTGACAACTGCGGGGCGGATCGCTCTGCGACTAGGCCTGCACCACGGTTTGGCTGATTGGATTCCAGAGCCCGTCACTGCCACATATCGAAAAATCCGAAGCCAGTGGTATGCAAGAAAGTTTCCCGGCTTCGAAGGCGCTTAGCAAGGTCGACCCTTATCCGCTCATCAACATGTTGTCCACTATCATCTCGTCATTTTTCAGTTAAACCAACGAACCATGCCAGGAATCGTAGGATTGCTGACCCGCCTCCCGCGTGAGCATGCGGAAAGGAAGATTCTGCAGATGCTGTCTGTCGTCTCCCGCACAGACCGCGATATTACTGGGATCTGGGCGGAGGAGTCACTCGGATTGTACGTCGGGTGCGTCACGGAAGAGGGTCCGTCAGGTCAGGCGCCGTTGCGCAACGAACGCGGCGACGTTGTGCTTTTCTTTTCCGGAGAGGAGTTTCCAGAGCCCGGGAGCCAGCAACGCCTGAAACTTAGAGGCCATGAGTTTAGCGAGTTCGGTCCATCTTACCTGGTTCACTCGTACGAAGACGATCCCGCATTCCCAGCGGGGCTAAATGGCAGGTTTCACGGACTATTGATAGATCGCAATCGCAGGGCGGCTTTTCTGTTTAACGACCGCTACGCCATGCACCGGATCTATTATCACCAGGCAGAGGATGGGTTTTATTTCGCGGCGGAAGCCAAAGCGATTCTTGCGGTGTGTCCTGAGACCAGGAAGATGGATCTGCAGGGAGCCGGAGAGTTTGTCTCCTGCAATTGCGCTCTCGAAGGCCGAACTCTTTTCGAAGGCATTCACGTTTTGCCAGGAGGCGCAAAGTGGGTCCTGGACAAGGGGTCTGCTCCTGAAAAACAGGCCTACTTCAAGCCGGAGGAATGGGAGAATCAGGAACCGCTGGAGACCGAGCATTACTATCGCGAACTTCGAGATATTTTTTCCGGGAACCTGCCGCGTTACTTCGAAGGGCAAGAGCCGATTGGAATGTCGCTGACCGGGGGCCTGGACACGCGGATGATCATGGCGTGGCAAAAGTGTTCTCCGGGATCCTTCCCTTGTTATACCTTCCGCGGAATGTTTCGCGACTCTCAGGACGTGCTTTTAGGGCGGAAAATTGCCAAGATGTGCGGTCAGTCGCACGAGGTAATCGAAGTAGGGAAGGAGTTCCTGTCGAAATTTGCCCATTACGCCGAGCGCACTATTTCGCTCACTGATGGATGTATCGATGTGGGCCGTGCTCCCGATCTTTATCTGAACGAGAAAGCACGGGAGATCGCGCCGGTCAGGATGAGCGGTGTGTATGGCGGAGAGATTCTGCGCCGCGTATGTTCTTTCAAGCCAGAGAAGACCCAATCCCGGTTATTCGTTCCCGAGTTTTCCCGCTGCATTCGGCAAGCGGAGGAAAGTTACGTGAGACTTGCGCAGGGTCACCCAGTCTCGTTTGCTGTTTTCAAGCAGCTGCCTTGGTACCTCTATGGGGTGCTCGCGCTGGAGCAAACGGAAGTGTCTGTGCGCACCCCGTTTCTCGATAACGATCTGGTTCGCACGGCTTTTCGTTCGCCACAATCGGCCCTCGCTTCAAACCAGATCTGCGTGCGGCTGATTGCCGATGGGAATCGCGCTTTGCTGCCGATCCCCACGGATCGAGGCGTGTACCTGAACGGGCACCCATTGATGGGGGCGGCCTCTCAGGTGCTTCTCGAGTTTCTTTTCAAAGCGGAATATGCGTACGACATCGGAATGCCGCAATGGCTGGCCGGCTTGGATCATACGTTTTCGCCATTCCGTTTCCAACGTCTCTTCCTCGGCAGACACAAAGTTTTTCACTTCAGGGCCTGGTACCGGGATCTGCTGGCCGGTTACCTTCGGGACATGCTGCTCGATTCAAAGAGCCTTTCGCGGCCTCATATCGAAAGAAGAGAGCTCGAGTCCATCGTGCAGGGGCATATCCAAGGGCATCGAAACTACACTTTGGAGATCCACAAAGTACTAACGCTTGAACTTGTTCATCGCCTCTTTCTGGACAAGTCTCGGAAGTACGATACAAAGGACGTTTGCTGCGTCCCTTTAGCCGAGCAAGCCAGCGCGTAGCGCGAAGGCTTGGACGATTCATCGCGTCGACCTGAATTGCCAACGACCGAGGAAAAAGTGACTCTAGCGCCGGTGAAACCGCACCTCCAGAACTTGCTGAAAAGCGCAGGTGTCTACGAGCGTGCGAAGGTGTCGATGCTTTACGACCTTTACTGGTATCTCATTGACCGGTCCATCATCGACGATAGGCAGCGGGAGATTGATTTTTACCGGGATTTGTTGCAGGGGTTTCGTGATGGTGAGCTGATTTTCGATGTGGGTGCTAGCCATGGCTACAAGGTCGATATTGTTTTGAGGCTTGGTGCCCATGTAATTGCGATTGAGCCAGACGCGACGAACCAAGAAATCCTGAGACAGAGATTCCTAGAGCTACGACTTAAGAAAAGGCCGCTTGTCATCGTAGGCAAAGCGGTCAGCGACAGCTGTTCTATCGGACGAATGTGGATCGACGCACCGGGGTCCGCCAAGAACACGCTTAGCCGAAAATGGGCTGAAACGTTGAGGGCTGATGGGAAACGCTTTGGAGATAGGCTCAGTTTTGATCGGTGGCGAACGGTTGAGACAGTTTCAATGGAGAGACTGATAGATGAGTATGGACCGCCCTTTTTTTTGAAGATCGACGTCGAAGGCCACGAGCTTAACGTGTTGAGGGGTATGCAGCGACCTGTCCCTTATGTTTCATTCGAGGTTAACCTTCCGGAGTTTAGGCCTGAAGGCTTGGCTTGTGTAGAGGTCTTAGGCCGTTTGGATGCGGAAGGCACATTCAACTACACAGCCGATTGCAGGCGAGGACTTGCGCTGCAGGAGTGGTGTCCAGCGGATGAATTTTCATCGTTGCTCAACTCGAGCACCGACGCGAGCATAGAAGTGTTCTGGAAAAGCGCAACAGCAAGGCCCTCGCGTGGCGCGGTGCACGCTGCTCGTCACGCGGGGAGGTTAAGGTCGCGTGCTCAATCCGCCGCTCAATGAACTCCGATCACCTTAAGCTCAGTCGGGGGAGCCGCGGAGGTCCCCTGGAGCGGGTGCGGATAGGTGTATGGCCGGTAATAGACAGTCCAACTGTTCTTGGAAGAACATTGGTAAAGCGTGTTCGTGTCCGTGGCCCAATAGCCCACAAGGGGAGTACAGGTCGCCGGTCTTGCGGAGAACAGCCCTTGACCAACTCCGGACGTACCGTCAAAGTCTGGCGTCCAGTCGTAGTAATCCCGGTTCGCCTGGACATGCGTAAAGTAATGACCGATCGCCGGAGTCAATGTTTGCTTCGATCTATTGTTCCACGCATACACTGGATCCATCGCTTGATGTGGCCATCCTACCGGGGTTGGGGGCATTGCGTAACCGCCCCCTGAGATGTAATCGCCCATCCCTCTGCCGGGCTGATCAAGGCAGGGATATACTCTCAGGATTTGATAATTGTCGCCCGGATTCCAGATGTGAGCAGGCCCCATCGCCGCAGGATAAGGAATAATCGTTGTGGCCGTGTTCGATTGGATCGAGGCTCCCCATGGATTCGCGCTGCTATTGTGTACTGAATAGCCAATCCACTGGTTTGTAGTCCAATGCTTCGTGGTGTCGGCCAAAAATTGTTGCACTCCTGCGCCGCCTCCGAAAGTGCCACTTTCGAACGCAGTTCCAAGATTACTGTCGAACGGCCCGGTGCCGTCGCAGCCGCCTTTGTATCTATTGGAGGAAGGACCCCACGGTGTCCAACTGTTCACCTCCCGGTAGATTTCGAGGGCCAGCAGTGCCTTGTAGCTTGCGTCCGTGGTCGGGTTGACCGTGTTGTTGAAGAACAAAGATGTGCCGCCTCTCAACTGCATGGCTTGGCCTACAGGTGAACCGTAGTCGGTGATGATGTTGTTATATACCTCAAATTGACGAATGCTTCTCATGCGCTGGCCCGAGTCGTTGCCATGAGTTCCCAAGTACGGCAGAGTGTTGTATCGAGCGACACAGCGGCCCCCAAATTCGCATGCAACACTGCCTGCGCCTGACGCGTGTGTGATGTTGAAGGTAGAATCCTCTACGAATACTGCCTGGTTGGTTCCCATCGTGTCGGGCTGTGACCAGGAATTGTCGCCCCATGCCCCGACTTGTCCCCAGCTAGTGTGGTGGATGAGCACTCCGCGTTTGTGAGCGCCATTGAAAATCGAGTGATCAATCACTCCCCAGGCATCGCCATTGACCAGTATTCCGGTCGACTGCATGTTATTGAACGTAATGTGATCGATTCGAAACGCGTGCGAGTTGGTGACGGCTTTGATGTGCTCGGAGCAACCTCCCGGATCGGGAGCACTTCCCTGAATGGTAAGCTGGGCCAGTCGCCAGGGCTGGTTCACTGAAATGTTCATGAAAAGAAGGGGATGGTCGCTGCAGTGGGGTCGATCGACATTGTCAACGAGTTCGGTTGTCCCTGTCGCGGAACCCAGCAGGTTCACCGCCGTAGACACCGTCAGCGTGCCGGTCCATGTGCAGGTTCCAGCCGGGATCGCAACCGTGTCCCCCTCGTGCGCTTGATTTAGCGCCCGCTGCACGTCTGATGCATTGCACGAAGCTGCGTTGATAATTCGAGGGGCGGGAGCACTCGCGCTAGCCGTGCTGACCTGCCCAAACTTAAACGACAAGATAATGACAAAGAGAACCAAGAATAAATACATCCTCGGAAACTTCATCGATGCCCTTCTCCGGAATGCAACAAAATCTTCAAAAGGATAGCACCTCGCGATCCGGGGCGCTGGGCGCTCTTGAAACCCACGGAATGCTAGATGACTTGTCCATCTCGGCCGGTCGTGACATCACTTCAGTAGTGGATGCTATTGATCTAAAGGTCAGTGCTGATGCGTCGGCTTTCGATGTCGTACAGCGGTAACGCCTGCGAAGGACCCCGCTGGCGGTTGAGGCATCCCTCCTTCCACTGGTTGCTGTAACCCCTTAGAAAAAGATCGAGCCCGTTCTTAGAAAAGAACCAGAAGGCCCGGTCGAAAGAAAGCGCTCAGCAGATGCGGAAATCCGCCTCGAAACAAAAACCTTGCTCAGCTTACCGCTGGCAAAAGCTTTGAAACCTCTGGCTCTCAAGACCCGCTACTGAAGGGGTGCCAATGGAAGGCCAAACACCGACTCAAGAGGTGGCGTCGCCGAGCCCAACTTCTCTGCAACAGGGTACAAGTTCGATTATGGCAATCTCAGAATCCCCCCGGTTCGCATCTGCATTGGATGCGCCGGTTGCACAGGCAAAGTCCACCGGCTCGGAAATCGGATCCAGATGCACCAGGCCAGTGTTTGTGCTGGGATGTCCGCGCTCAGGCACGACCGTTTTGTATCACATGATTCTGTCATCCGGCGACTTTGCCGGATACCCTTTCGAATCCGATACATTCAGAATCCTCGGCCCGAAATTCCCCGGACTAAGCTCTCTGAGAAATAGGAAGCGGCTGCTCGAATTCTGGCTGCACAGCAGCAACGGCACTGAATCGGGTCTCTATCGAAGCGACATCGAGTCGAGAGTGTACGGAGAGTGCCGGAACATCGGCGATTTTCTCCGGATTGTGATGGAGGAGATGTGCCGGAAACAAGGAGTTCGGCGGTGGGCCGAAAAAACACCGGATCATGTCTTATCCATGACCGAAATCAAACGGCTTATTCCGGACGCGCTCATTGTCCACATCATTCGCGATGGCAGAGACTCGGCTTTGTCCTTGGCCAACTTTGGCCGCATCCAACCCTATATTTGGCAACGAGGCAGCAAGTTGCTGTCGTTCGGCGTCTATTGGAAATGGCTGGTGCGAAAAGGGCGTGCAAGCGGGCGAAAGATCGGCCGCGATTACTATGAGCTGCATTATGAAGATCTCATTGAAAAGCCCCGCGAGACCCTCGCTAGCCTCGGAGATTTCATCGGCCACGATCTGGATTACGACCGCATTGACCAAATTCGTGTCGGTTCATTGAGCCGTCCCAATTCATCTTTTGAGAAATCAGGCTCGGAGAAGGGCTTTAATCCGGTGGACCGGTGGAAAAGGCAATTCCCACCTGAGGAACTTGCAGCCTTTGAAGCGCTCGTCGGGGATTGTTTGGAGGAGACAGGGTATTTTCTTGCAACATCTCCGGAACAGAGACACGCGGCAAGAACCGTTTTGTTCTCGGCATTTCACGCCTCACAGCTCGAAATAAAGCATCAGCTGAAGTCCCACACACCTTTACGGCGGTTCGCGGGATGGAAAAAGTAGATCGTTACATCCCTCCCGTCGCCCTGCTCACGGGCGGAGGCGACCAGCCGTATGTGTACGGCCTGGGCATCGCGCTCATTTCGAAGGGAGTGCCCTTGGACCTGATCGGAAGCGACGAGCTTGACTGCGCTGAATTTCACAACCGGCCGGAAGTGAACTTCCTTAATTTGCGGGGCGATCAGCGGCCTGACGCCACCCTGCGGCAAAAGATCTCGAGGATATTGGTCTATTACGCCAGGCTGATTCGCTATGCCGCGACGGCCAAGCCGAAAATCTTTCACATTCTCTGGAACAACAAGTTCGAGCATTTCGACCGTACTCTGCTGATGTCTTACTACCGGCGCCTGAGCAAAAAGATTGTTCTCACCGTTCACAATGTGAACGCAGCTGTTCGGGACGGCAAGGACACGCCCTTTAACCGGTTTACGCTGCGTATGCAATATCGGCTAGCGGATCACATCTTCGTTCACACGGAAAAGATGCGGCAGGAACTCACCGCCCAGTATGACGTACCGAAATCGCGGGTTACTGTCATTCCATTTGGGATCAACAACGCGGCTCCCAAAACGCGTCTCACTTCAACCGAGGCCAAGCAACGGCTTGGCCTGGATAGCTCGAACAAGACGATTCTTTTCTTTGGCAGTCTCGCGCCTTACAAGGGAGTCGAATACCTGATCGCGGCATTTCGTCAGCTCCTGAGTCGCAGCGACGAGTACCGGTTGGTGATCGCGGGCAGCCCGGACATTTACGAAAAATATTGGCGGCCGATCCGCGAGGACATCAGGGAAGATGTGTCGCGGGGGCGCGTGCTGCTCAAGGACGAGTTCATTCCAGACTCTGAGACCGAGGTCTACTTCAAGGCAGCTGATGTTCTCATACTGCCTTACCGGCACGTCTACCAGAGCGGCGTCTTATTTCTCGGGCATAGTTTCGGCCTGCCGGTGATTGCCGCTGACGTTGGGTCTTTGAAGGACGACATGGTTGAGGGACAGACGGGTTTCGTATTTCGGCCTGAAGACGCGGATGACCTGGCGCGAACCATAGAACGCTACTTCGCAAGCGATTTATACGCGAATCTGGCCAGCAGGCGAGTGCAGATACGAGACCATGCAAACGCGCTGCATTCCTGGGATGTGGTCAGTCAAATTACAACGAGTGTATATGCCGCCTTAGCGCATGGCTCCAAGCGATCAGCGAGCCTCGCCACATTAGGCGATGCAGTCGAGGTGAACCCCTTACCGGCTGAGGCCAGCGTTCCGCCTGGGCAGATGCGCACTCCTTTTGACGCGCTTTAAGAATTAAAAGGGACAAAACGCTCTGGTGAGCCTTACTTCCCTGGCGTGACGACAAGGTTGACTCAATGATCATTACGCGGACGCCTCTACGCATTTCATTCTTCGGTGGTGGAACCGACTATCCGGTCTGGTACCGCGAACACGGCGGAGCCGTGCTGGCGACCACCATCGACAAATGCTGCTATATCAGTTGCCGCCCCCTGCCTCCTTTCTTCGAGTATCACAGCCGGGTATCGTACTCAAAAGTCGAAAACGTAAGCGATAACGCCGCGATTGAGCATCCCTCCGTCCGGGGCAGTCTCCAATTCCTGGGAATCGAAGACGGCGTTGAGATTCATCACATCGCGGACCTGCCAGCCAGGACGGGCCTGGGTACCAGTTCGGCCTTCACGGTCGGCCTTCTTCTGGCGCTCTACGCCCTCAAGAATCAAATGCGCGACAAGCACGGCCTGGCTACGGACGCCATTCACGTGGAGCAGGAACTGCTTCGAGAAGCCGTGGGCGCGCAGGATCAAGTAAGCGCGGCCTACGGTGGCTTCAATCGAATCGACTTCCAAAACAACGGCGCGATTGAGGTAACGCGAGTGCTCGCTGTGCCGGCCAGACTGGCGGAACTTGAGCAGCACCTGGCCCTCTACTTCACCGGGTTTTCACGCACTGCCTCGGAAATTGCGAAAGAGCAGATTCGAATGACCCCGCACCGGACCCGGGAATTGGAAACGATGCATCAAATGGTGAACGAGGCAGAAGCGATCATCTCCAATTCGGCCTATCCGATCGGCGAATTTGGCAAGCTGCTGCATGAAAGTTGGAAGCTCAAGCGGAGTCTAACTCAAAACATCACGAACTCATCCATTGATGAGATCTACGATACAGGACTCAGCGCGGGCGCCCTGGGCGGCAAGCTTCTGGGAGCGGGCGGGGGCGGATTCATGCTGTTCTTTGTTCCGCCGGAACGACGCAAGGCTCTGCGCATGCGCTTGCAGAAGCTCCTGTGCATTCCCTTCTCCCTCAGCAGCCGCGGTAGTCATATCGTGGTCTACGAGCCGGAGGAAGTCTACGACAAGTCGCTCGCCGATGAGCGCGGACTCGTCTATGGTCGCCCGAATGCCCAAAGTACGCCGGTGCATGGCCTGACTTCGACCGTCACCACTCTGGTGTCTTAGCCAGCAGGCAGAAAAACTTTGCCTCCATAAAACTCTCCATGCCAAGAAAGATCGCGCTGGTCACCGGCTCCGAGGGATTCATCGGCTCGCACCTCGCCCGATTTCTTGAGGCGAAGGGGTGGAGTGTGATCGGCGGATACCACCTGCACGGAACTAACTCTTTTCCGAAGCTGCGCAATCTATCTTTCGTTCAGTGCGATCTACAAAACGCACAACGAATCATGCGGCTTCTCCACGAATACCAGCCCACACACGTCTTCCACTTGGCGGCGCAAAGCCTTCCCACTGTTTCCTGGGAAGATCCGGTCGGGACGTTTGAATCGAACATCATGGGCTCGCTGCACCTATTCGAAGCTATTCGCTCCATGAAGCGCACGCCCGTGGTGGTTTCGGCCTGTTCCAGTGCCGAGTATGGGCATGTTCCATCGTCGGCAATACCGGTAACCGAGGACCAGCCACTAAGGCCACTGCATCCCTACGGCATCAGCAAAGTGTGCCTGGATCTGCTGGCGCGTGAGTATTTCCTGGATTACGAAATCCCCGCGATAAATCTGCGCCTCTTCAATACGACCGGTCCCGGCAAAACGAATGACGCTCCATCCGACTTCGTGCGGCAATTGATTCGCGTCAAGAAGGGCCTGCAGCCCCCCACCATAGAAGTCGGAAATCTAAGGCCTCGCCGCGCATTTCTTGACGTCAATGACACGGTGCAAGGATTTTACCTTGCCGCATTAAAAGGAAAACCCGGTGAGGCCTATAACGTGTGCGCAACCAGCACGCACCAGATGGGCGAACTGCTGCGAACTGCGATCCGCCTCTCTGGCGTGGAAGTCGAAATCCGGCCGGTTCAGCGATTGATGCGGCCCTCTGACGAGAAGATCATTTTCGGCAGCACCGCGAAGCTGCGCAAAGATACCGGATGGAAGACTAGATTGTCGATCGAGCAGACTCTGAGTTCGATGTTGTCTTATTGGGACAAGGTGATCTAGGACAGCCGAACAATCAGTCAAAGACAGTATGACCAGCGCTGTACACACTCTCGACGACAACCTTGCAACCCGTTCGCGGACCCTCGTGGACACGAAGGCAGTTCTTCTGGTGGGCGGTCTGGGAACCCGTTTACGGTCGGTAGTGCCGTCTGCCCCAAAGCCGCTTGCCTCCGTCGGCAACCAGTCGTTCCTTGAGTTGTTAATTCGGCAATTGCGCTCGCAAGGGCTTCACCGCCTTGTGATGTGCACCGGCTATCTCGCCGACCAGATCGAAGAGCAACTCGGGGACGGTAGCATGTGGGATGTGAACATCGAATACTCCCACGAGAAGACTCCCATGGGAACGGCCGGCGCGATCAAGCTGGCTGAAGGCTACCTCGGGGACGGTTCCGATTTCCTGGTCATGAACGGCGACTCGTTCGTACAAGCCAACTTTCGGCAGTTATTGCATTTTCATCGCGAACATGGCGGATTGATCAGCATCGCCGCCGTTGAGGTCAGCGATGCCGGCCGATACGGCACTCTGCAGGTTGGTCAAGGCGGAAGAGTCACGGGTTTCCTGGAAAAGACCGGCCGTGACGCTCCCGGGCTGATCAACGCAGGAGTGTATGTTTTCAGCCCCGCGGTTCTCGAGCACATCCCAGAAGGCCAGGTCAGCCTAGAGAGAACCTTATTCCCCCGGTTGCTCGATCACGGCGTATACGCCATCAAGCAGGAAGGATTTTTCATCGATATCGGCACTCCGGAAGACTACGACCGCGCGCAGAAGCTTTGCCAAAGTCTCGAGCAGGCGGCATCCGGTCTGGGGAGGGACCAATGAACGGAGGCAGCGACTTCGAGGTTCGCGTAGCAGACTCAATTGAAGCTTCCATCAAGGTGAAGAAAAGCCTGCTGAACAACGCCGAACTTGTGTCGAACATTGCGAAGGTGGCGGAACTCTTGGTCGGGGCGTTCGAGCGAGGAAACAAAGTTCTTTTGTTTGGCAACGGCGGCAGCGCCGCGGACGCCCAGCACATTGCCGCGGAATTTGTCGGACGCTTCGCGTTTGATCGCTCGCCCCTCCCGGCTTTGGCATTGGCGGTCAATACTTCCAGTGTGACGGCAATCGGCAACGACTACGGTTTTGACCAAGTATTCGCGCGGCAAATTGAGGCCTTCGGCCATGCAGATGACGTAGCCACCGGCATTTCAACCAGCGGCAACTCTCCTAACGTTGCGAACGCATTGTTAGTGGCGCGACAAAAGGGCTTGCAAACGATCGCGTTGACGGGTTGCACGGGAGGAAAGCTCCGGGGCGTGGTGGATTACTGTCTTTGCGTACCGTCGAATGAGACGCCGCGCATCCAGGAGTGCCACATCCTGATCGGCCACATTATCGCGGAACTGGTGGAGCAAACGATATTCCATGAGCAAAGCCGCGTTCTTAGATCGTGACGGGACGATCAACCGGAAGCCTCCAGAAGGGCAGTACGTGACCTGCCGGGAGGAAATGCATCTTCTTCCTGATGCAGCTCGAGCCATCGCCTTGCTCAATCGAGCCGGTTTCCGCGTCATCGTAGTCAGCAACCAGCGCTGCGTCGCGAAGGGCTTGGTGACTGAGATAGCTTTGGAAGCGATCCATCAGCGAATGTGTGAGGAACTGAACTCAAAGGGCGCCAGGGTCGATGAGATTTATTACTGTCCGCACGAAAAGCATCCGCCTTGTACATGCCGCAAACCGGCACCTGGCCTGCTGCTGGCGGCGGCCCGCGCCCATGACATTGATCTGACGGGATCTTGGATGATCGGCGATTCCGACGTCGATGTGCAGGCCGGTATCAATGCGGGATGCAAAACAGCCCGTATTCTGAACAATCATGACAGCGCAGCTATCGATTCGGATCTAAACGGAGCAACCTTGCTCGAAGCTGTCGAGAAGATATTGAACTGGAGTCGCACTCCCGGGGCTGCAGCGCTGGAACAACTGTCTTTGCCTTGATAGAGATCTAGGAATGGCCACTCAACAACAAATCAGCGCTCTTAGCACAGACCACCTGCAGTCCGACCTCAAGGGTCGATCGATTCGCGGCGTCATGTGGACACTGACGTCGCAGGGCAGCCTGTTCTTTCTCCAGTCCGTTTCAACGATTGTGCTGGCGCGCCTTCTCACTCCGGCGGACTTCGGACTGGTCGCAATGGTTACTGCGATCAGCGACCTTGCCACTCCATTTGCAGACCTCGGGCTGTCGCAGGCAACGATCCAGCGCAAGGAGATCAATAACGATCAGGTGAACGCGCTGTTTTGGATCAACGTAGCCGTCGGACTGGGCCTGACGGCGCTGATGGCCGGGCTGGGCCCTGTCATGGCTTGGTTTTATGGGCAACCGCGGCTAACACCTATAGCAGCGCTGGTATCGCTCACCTTTCTTATCGCTGGTGTGAGGGCACAGCCCGAGGCTCTTCTCAGACGCCAGATGCGTTTTTCGGCCTTGGCCATCCGGAATATTGTGAGCCTTGCCTTGGGGGTTTCTCTTGCCATCGCGCTAGCTTGGAAAGGGGCCGGCTATTGGGCCGTTGTCACAGTCCCAGTGACAACCCAGTTTTTGCAGATGGCGTTCTCGTGGGTTCTGGTTCGGTGGAGGCCGGGCCTGCCCCGTCGAGCGGCTGGGGTTGGTTCCATGGTTGCCTTTGGCGGCAAAGTGGCTGCCTCGTTCTTGACGTTCGGTGTACATCGCAATCTCGACAACGTGCTGGTTGGCTGGTATTGGGGAGCAAGCCCACTCGGCCTGTACTCTCGGGCCTACAGTCTTCTTATGCTGCCTCTGCGCCAGCTCAACGCCCCGATTGCCGGCGTTGCCATTCCGGCCTTCAGCAGAATACAGATTGATCCCGAGCGCTTGGCACGATACTATCTCCGCGCGGTCAGTCCGATGGTTTGGATCGGCGGCCCCCTCTTCGGATTTCTTTTCGTTGGGGCGGAACCCTTCATAAGACTTGCGCTGGGTGATCAGTGGAACGAGGCTGGGCCTGTCTTTCGAATGCTTGCCATTTCTGGACTGGGGCAACTCCTCCTGCAATCAACCGTGTGGCTGTTTGTGAGCCGGGGAGAATCGCACCGGCTTCTGAAACTCCTGTTGACCATCACGCCCATCATAGTCTGCAGCTTTGTGATCGGCTTGCCATTCGGGATCAAAGGTGTAGCCCTGTCTTATTCGGTCACTCTTCTTGGTATTCTGCCCTGGGTATTAAGGTACAGCTTCCGCGGCACCAACCTGACCTTGCGGCGTCTCGGGCGCGCCATCGTGTATCCCGTGGTGCTTTGTTTCGCCGGCATTTTTGTTGCGAGACTTCTGCTGCATGTGATTTATGTAGACGGCGCCATTTCGCGTCTTCTGGTCATCGCTCTCGGTTTCGCGGTGGTTTATCTGGCCGCATCACTGATCCCCAGCATCCGGGAAGAAGCATCTTTTGTTAGAGACCTGGTGAGCGCGCTGCGCCCAGCCAGTCAACCTGTTTCGCCGGCGAGCTAATGTTGTACGAAGTGCAAATGGAGAATGCGGCTACAGCCGAAGCGCCTTTCCCAGCAGGTTCTGCTCCACGGGAAACGCGAAAGCAGGCACTCAAGTCTTCTTTAAAGCGCTCGCAGTTCGTCGTCGGCTTGGCGCGGGCCGTTAAAGGACTGATCCGCGACGTGCGCGTTATGGCTTGGCTCGCCAGACGCGACCCCGTCATCACCGACTATTTGAACAGTCACACGGTGAAGAAGCTTCAGCTCGGCGCCAGCAACAATCTGCTGCCCGAGTGGCTGAACACTGACATATCCATAAACCACAAATCGGTCGTCTATCTGGATGCGACGCAGCGTTTTCCATTCAACAACGACACGTTCGACTACATCGTCTCCGAGCACATGATCGAGCACGTCCCATATCAGGCGGCGCAGAGCATGCTGCGCGAGTGTTATCGCGTCCTTCAGCCAAGTGGGCGGGTGCGATTGGCCACGCCGGATCTGCGAGTCCTGTTGGCTCTGCACAACAGGGAGAAGACCGACGCGCAGATACGCTACATCGATTGGGCAATCACACGATTTATGCCGAATGTTCAGGAGTGCCGGGATGTTTTTGTAATTAACAACTTCTTTCACTCCTGGGGCCACTGCTTTCTATACGACCACGAGATGCTGCAACGTGCACTCGAGACTGCAGGCTTTTGCCGAATCCAGTTCTACAAACCCGGTACGAGCGACGATTCCAACCTTAGGAATCTGGAGTTCCACGGCAAAGAACTGCAGTCTGAGGAGATCAATCAGTTCGAAACGATCGTCGTTGAAGGCAGTAAGGAAGCTTAGTTTCCCACATAGGAGACTCTCTACATGAAACCGCTAGTTTCGATTTTGATCCCCGCATACAACGCCGAGCGGTGGATCGGTTACACGCTCGAGTCCGCGACTCGGCAAACCTGGCCCCGAAAGGAGATCATCGTCGCGAACGATGGTTCTGCAGACCGGACGGAGGAAGTGGCGCGGCGGTTCGCCTCGAAAGGGGTTCGAGTCGTGAACACGGAAAACGAGGGGCTATCGGGCGCTGTGAATAATGCCTATCGGCAGAGCCAGGGAGACTACCTCCAATACCTGGATGCCGACGATCTCCTCGCCCCGGACAAAATCGAACGGCAGCTCGCGGCACTGCGCCCGGGTGACAGCAAGCGATTGCTGCTCTCCTCCCCGATGGCCTTTTTTTACCATCGGAGCCGGAGTGCTCACTTTATTCAGACTTCCCTCTGCCAGAGCCTTTCGCCGGTGGAGTGGCTCTTACGAAAGATGGGAGAAAATCTCCACATGCAAAACGCCACCTGGCTCGTAAGTCGCGAACTGGCGCTGACAGCCGGCCCTTTGTGGGACAAGGATCTTCATTACGATCAGGATGGCGAGTACTTTACGCGCGTGCTGGTTGCTTCCGAAGGCGTTCGCTTCGTGCCCGGGACGGGGATCTACTATCGCGTTGTCGGTACCAATCGCGTCAGCCACATCGGAAACTCGGATAAGAAGAAAGAAGGACTGCTGCGGTCCATGAAAAAGCACGTCCAGTACCTTCAGTCTCTCGAGGACAGCGAGCGGGTTCGCAAGGCCTGTCTGGCCTACATGCAGAATTGGAGTCACAATTTTTATCCGGAGCGGCCGGATCTTTTTGCCGAGGTGCAGGCCATGGCGGCGCAGCTTCACGGTCATCTGGAGGTGCCACGCCTGCGATGGAAATACGCCTGGATGCGGCCGGTATTCGGATGGAAAACCGCAAAGTGGGCTCAAACCGTGCTTCCGCAGTTCAAGGATTCATGGCTCAGGCACTGGGACGAATTTCTGTTTAAGTTAGAAACCCGGCAGAACCGCGATTGTACATCGACCGTGTAGCAAGTGATTAAGCGAAGGAAGTAATGCGCCGAGACCTGATTCACTTTGCCGGCAAACCCTTAGCGGGACGCTACGAGCCTGCGAGCAACGACCGCGAGATGAAGTACGTATTCGTGTGCGGCCTGCACCGGAGCGGGACCACGACTCTCGCTCAGAAGATCGGGGAACTGAAGAACTGCACCGCCTTTGACAATACCGGCGCGATTATGGGCGAGGGGCAACATCTTCAGGACGTTTATCTCCCGGACTATATTTATGGAGGCGTCGGCAAATTTGGCTTTGCTTCCGAGGCGCATCTGACAGAAGATTCTCCCCTTCTGACGCCAGAAAACGTTTCGCGACTCCGCCAAAGCTGGGAAGGCTATTGGGACCGAAACAAAACCATCCGCATAGAAAAAACGCCCGGCAATCTCCTTATGACCCGGTTTCTTCAGGCTGCCTTCCCTAATACCTACTTCGTTGTCATTAAGCGTCATCCGGTGGCTGTAAGTCTTGCCAGCCAGAAATGGAGCAGGACATCGCTACATCACCTCTTCGAGCACTGGCTACAGTGTCATGAGATTTTCCAGAAGGACAAGAGTTACCTAAAGAATCTGTGTGAGTTGTCTTACGAAGCTTACGTCGAGAATCCCAACCAACACCTTGCAAGGATTGCGAGTTTCATCGGCACGGAGTTCTCACCCACCGTAAATGAAGAAACAGACGTCCATAATAAGAAATACTTCGACCGATGGGCACAAATGCTGCAAAGCTCGCCATTCAGGCCGTATTACCGTGCCGTTGCCGCCAGATATGAGAAGAGGTTTGCGGAGCATGGTTATTCTCTCGTTCCTGTGGAAATAGAAGCGACGCTCTCTGTTGGCGAGGACGTGCCGTTCACATCGGCACTTTGTTTGGCCGCCGACTTTTACTCCTCTCTTTGGAGAGTGACGATGTGGCTGAGGCGCTGGTTCCTGAAAAACGCAAGAAGTTTGTGCCCCGAGAGAGTTCGGGCCATTTTGCGCAACCGCAAAGCGAACCTGGCAGCAACGGCCGACAGAACGCTCTCTCGATGAAGCTCGTTCCTGATGGATTCTGAGGCCGATTCACAGGCTGTGGAGTGATCGCAAATGAAATATCCCTACGCGCTGGAGCGCATTCTGGATCACTTTCCAGACCTGAACCCCAGTAATGTTCTGCGTCAGTTGCGGCGTACCACTTTCGTCAGCACAGAGAAACGGTACTTCTATTTCGCGGTTCCCAAGGCTGCATGCACCCAGATGAAGGAGTTGCTGAGGACCGTCCTAAACGCTCCGCCGATCAAGGTGTTCGCCGACAGATCGCCACAAACCCGTCGCGACATGTTTATCCATGCCCGTCCCAACGTTCCATTACCTTCTTTGTTAGACCTTAATAATCGGACTCAAAAGGACGTTCTGGAGTCACCCGACTTTCTGCGTATGACAGTCGTCCGCAACCCGTACACCCGACTTATTTCAGCCTGGACGAACAAAATCCTTTTGTGCGAGCCGGGAGTCAAAGAGGAGTATCTGGAGATCAAGGGGCAGTTGCCGGCTCTCCACAAGAAGTCCCTGATCTCGTTTCCCGAGTTCGTTGAGTATGTTGAGAACAAGTGTGATCTGCGCAGCTGCAACAATCATTGGAGACGTCAGGTCGACCATACTTTCTATCCGGCGATGAATTTTTCCCTGGTGCTAAAGGTGGAGCAGCTGGCTGAAGGTCTTCGCCAGTTCGAGCGCCACATCGGGGCTGAGAAGCCCTTGATCGCAGCAGGCAAGAATACGTCCATAGCATCCGGGCGCGGCCTTTATACCAGCGAACTCGCCGACAGAGTTTATTCCGCGTACCGGGCGGACTTCGAGGTCTTCGGCTACGACCGGCATTCATGGCCGCAAGAAGACGATAAGAAGGGCAGTGAGCCAAGGAAGGCCTATGTTTCCGAAGAGAGGTTCCGAGACGAAGTGATCGAACGAAATCTCATCATAGCGAGCCTTTACGATGAGCGCGACCGACTGCAAAACCAGTTGCGATGGGTATCCCGGCTGCGCTTGCTTCCGCTCCTGAACACTCTCGCCTCGTTGGATTCAACATCTCGCAGGCGCGCGTCCCAGCTTAAGATGTGGGCCAACCGGTTGCTTAGTTCCACACGCAGGTGGAGAGAACATTACCCGGCGGAAGCGCGCGCGCATCTCGCCAAGATCAAGCAGCGCTAAACGGTTCTTGACCAACGAAAAACTTCGGAGAAAACAAATGACGAACACAGCTGTTAGCAACACCAGCTCGCTAAATGGCGCCTTTCTGCAAGAATACAATTCAGAAAACAGCATCCGAAGATATCTGAGAGAAACTGCCGGTTACAGGATCAGTTACTTGCTGGAACATGACTATGGAAGCCTTTATCTCGACATTATCGAGAAACATGTTCTGAAGTCTAAAACCCAGAAGGGGGTCCGCCTTTGGGAATGGCAGGACGCCCCGAGCCTGCGAGCAACGACCACGAGGTAAAGTACGTATTCGTGTGCGGCCTGCACCGGAGCGGGACTACGCGCTGGAGCGCATTCTGGATCACTTTCCAGACCTGAACCCCAGTAATGTTCTGCGTCAGTTGCGGCGTACCACTTTCGTCAGCACGGAGAAACGCTACTTCTATTTCGCGGTTCCCAAGGCTGCATGCACCCAGATGAAGGAGTTGCTGAGGACCGTCCTAAACGCTCCGCCGATCAAGGTGTTCGCCGACTGATCGCCACAAACCCGTCGCGACATGTTTATCCATGCCCGTCCCAACGTTCCATTACCTTCTTTGGTAGACCTAAATAATCGGACTCAAGAGGAAGTTCTGGAGTCACCCGACTTTCTGCGCATAACAGTCGTCCGCAACCCGTACACCCGACTTATTTCAGCCTGGACGAACAAAATCCTTTTGTGCGAGCCGGGAGTCAAAGAGGAGTATCTACAGATCAAGGGGCAGTTGCCGGCTCTCCACAAGAAGTCGCTGATCTCGTTTCCCGAGTTCGTTGAGCCGATGTATGTCTGCCGGAGCGTCGAGTTAAACCGCGAGGGCCACCGAAACACCGGAAATCACAGCGTTCAGCACCGTTAACGACGAGCGACAGAAAGAAAAACACGCTGCCCATCAATTTTTCCGCAGCCTGCTAGACTAGGCAGATGGAGGAGGCAATACCCTCCTGAAGACCGCATGGCTTTGCCAGGATCAGACAGCGCCTAAGGGGACGAGGGGATCCTCCCTCAACTGGCACGAACTCTACCCCGAGCTGGATTTAGCGGTTGTCGGCGGTGAAGAAAGATGGCACTTACGTATGTATTGGATTGATCCTCTCCAGGACTCGCGATGTGCAAGTTCTCTGGGAGGAACCGTTAATGTCTGTTTATGAATGGGCGGTCAGTTCGCGCAACCGATCGAGAAGTGCAGAAAAGGAGGTAGCATCCCCGAATTCTGCGAAATCAATGTCGATGCCGAACTCCTCGCAAATCACGCTGAGCAGATTAACGTGCGCTAGCGAGTCCCATTCGTTTAGGTCGCGAGCGGCGGCGGCGGGAATCTCATCCGGGGACAAGTTCGGAAAAACCAACAAAAAGCATCTAATTAGTCGGTCAGATATGCTGTTCATGGCTCGATTCGATCACTTGATGAAACAGCTGGGGGCGATTGCCAGCAAAAACACTCGCCTCCAGTTCTAGCCTCTCTTTTGGCGGGCTGTGAGGAAAAAAGCGGGCGAAGAACTCCTGCATTGGTCCATTGCGGTTAGTTGGACGGAAGGCGAACTCGATGCGATCGGCGCTAAATCGGTCATATAGGTGTTGCAGAAGCTGGAACTCAATCTGTCGTGAGAATGCGCGACAGCTCATGACCCAGATATCCACATGCACTTCTCGTGCTTCTTTCCGTCCGGCCAACACAGCGATTTTCCCTAGAGGTCCGAAACGGTCTTCATAATTCGCCGTGAGCAGGAAGGCGCCGGTCTTCTGAAAGTAGGCTCGCCATTCACTCTCTGTGAAGCGCTGTGCATTAAGATTGAATTGGTTGGTCTTGTTTACTAACTCAAACGCGCGTCCATCGTTCGGGGTGGTTGTGAAGTGGAGCGTCAACTTCGCTCCGAGGTCTGCCAGAAAAGCGGACGAGGCCTGAAGGTATTGGGTTGGCTCTAGGGCGGCAGAGGCACGCACGCTCGCTAACCGCAGGCGGTCCTCCTCCCGAATCTCTGCCTTGGCGAAACGGTCGCGCAATTGATTCAGCAATTCCATGATTCCGGACGGGTCGGAGGGAAATCGCAAGCATTCGAGGGCGGGATGGTTAGCGGCGACCTCTGCGAGCTCTATTGGGCTGTCGTCGACGAAAACCACGCTGTCGGCGGAGATATTCCATGTCCTCAAAATTCTTCCAACACTATCAGATTTTGCTCCCCAATTGGATTCGATGGGAAAGACCTGCGATTCCTTCAATAAGATATCCGGCCGAGCGAATGCTTCATGGACCAACGCAGAATCGTTCTTGGACGCTACCGCGACCAAAACTCCAGAGTCCGCCAAAGACGCCAACAGTTGCTGATAGAGCGCGTGCGCCTGAGCGTGTCCATCGAGGGACCAGGATATTACGCTGACGCCGATCTCGCCGAGGATTCCCTTCCACAGGGTATCGTCCAAGTCAGTGATTAAGCCCTTCTTCGGCACGGGCGGGAACAGACATTCCACGGACAGTTCCGCAAGAGCCGCAGCGTGCGGGATTGAGTAGGGAAATCCGGCATGAAGTTCCATCTTGACATCGCGCCGGTTTGGAAAAGCCGACAAGCGTGCCAGCGCGGAATCGCTCACCAGTCTCAAGCGACCGGTGCCACAGACACGGTTCAGAAGTTCCATCAGGTAAGACTGCAGTCGAAGCTCGAAGGTGCCGGTTTGCACCGAAGGAAAATGCGTCAGTGGCGGCAGAGGCAAAGTGGGAGCGGCCACCGCCACGGGCATCCGGCTAGCAAGGTCGGCGATTCCATTTTCAAGCCGGGAGATCCTAGCTGAAACCAGTTCCAGTATGTCGGCGAGGATCCGGCTGCTCCAACCACTAGAAGCACGAAGTCCTAGGCGTGGGTCAACGTCGCCCCATTCTATCACGACAACGGCACCTTCGCCCGAGTGCCCTCGAGCGCGCTGCACATTACCCTCCAAGTCTCCAAAAAGTCCGTTAGTTATACTGATTTCGTCGCCCGGGAATCGACGCCTGGCATAAGCCTTTAAGAAAGTCCCAAGGTGCAGTGGCGTGAATCCGCATACCAAGTGAACCTTCTTGCCGCGGCTGCTGGGTGACACGGGTTGCTGATTAATTTGCAGGGCTTCGCTAAGACGCATAAACAACTCTAATTCTAAAGCAACGCGATGCCAGTGTGTGCCCCGAGCGCCCCGTTAGCCATTTATGTAGACCCCGCAACACATCCGGACACATTGGCCAATCCTACTCAGACTCCCTTTTTCTTTGTAGCGGTCTTAATCCCGCGAGGAACCGCTCATAGGGAGTCTCGATCGTCAATGCGATTGTGGCCTTCGCGAGCGGCTTAGCCTTCTCATGGCCAACTAGTGTGTGAGCAGGAACATCCGATGAAACGACCGACGAAGACGTAATGACTGCACCCTCTCCAACCGTGAGGGTTACACCCGGCGATGCATTCAACACACAGTTTGCTCCCACGAAAGCATCCTTGCCGATCACGATCCGCCCTGATCCGTGCGTGTGGGCGATCAGAATGGAGCGGACGCAAATTTGGGCGCCATGGTGCAACTCGATGCATTCGGGGTACTCATTTTCGAGGTAGACATCATCACCGACAAAAACCCGACCAGAGATACGAACCCCGCGAAGTTTGTGAAGAAAGGGCCGCAACGATGTTGCTCCAGGCGCAAACCGAGCTAACATCCCCAGAATGCGATTCAACAGCCGTCTCAGAATAGATTTCTTCATGCGTATCCCCTGACTCTCAGTGTCCTCTCTTTCGCAATCTTGTGGAGAGCACCGGACGAGCGAGTGTTTTGTCCCTGAATGCCGCGAATGTAAGGAGCGATTGATGTGCTGCCGATTCTGTGCCCGAGATGAGTAAGATCAGATGTTTTATCGGGCCAACTCGTAAAAGCGTGCTATCCATAACTGATGTGATGATACTGCCTTACACGTGGAAAACAAACAACTGAATTTGTCGGTGGCGCGACAACAATTGCGCACTTTTTGCAGGTTGCAGCGCAACCCTTTCTTACGAGTCCGTCTGACATGCACGCCAGACGTAACTTAATTGTAGACAACAACCCGCTGCTAGGGTGACACGCGGAATAGGAAACCCGGGGGCATCTGTCAACTGAACTTCAGCAACGGGCAGTCTTCCTGGAACGGTACAAGTTCACGGATGTCGTTGACATTTTTCCCGAGCGGGCCGCACACGGGACCGGACCCGCGCAACACACGGGTCGCCTCTGCTCTTGGTGCCGCTGCGCTGCGACTTTAAGACGTACCAGTGGTCGATCATGACGATCGCACGAGAATCGGGTACTGTGATTAAGTACTGGCTAACGCGTGTCGGGGAGCGACTTTCGTCACAGGCTATTTACAATCTGAACGCTGCCATTAATTATCTGGAAGTCGGAAGGTGGATGCACCGAAATGGTTATGATGGAACCCATCGATTTGACCGTCGAGAGCAATTGTTTGACATTGTGGGATCCCAGGTAGGTCAAAGGGAAGTTCTTTACCTGGAGTTTGGGGTGTTCCAAGGAGCCGCCACCATGTATTGGTCCAAGCTCCTGAGAAATCCGAGCAGCAAACTGCATGGCTTTGATAGCTTCGAAGGTCTGCCGCAGAATTGGCTCCCCCATCGTCCGAAGGGGCATTTCTCCCTTCAAGGCAAGATCCCTCAGATTGACGATGCTCGAGTTCGATTTATCAAGGGTTGGTTCGAACAGACTTTGCCGGACTACGAGTTGCCTGTCCATGAAGTACTCGTACTGAATTTTGATGCCGACCTGTACTCCCCGACCATTTTTGTCTTGAATGTTCTGGAGACCTCAATTGTTCCCGGAACATATATCTACTTTGACGAATTCAATCATCAATTCCATGAGCTACGTGCCTTCGATGAGTTTATCAAGAGGACCGGCATGAAGTTCAAAATGCTTGGTGTGACGCGCACGCTTCAACACGTAATATTCCAGCGCACGTCATAGGTTCGTGGGGAAAAACTCCGTCTGCGATACCGAGGTACTCCTCGTGGCGCTAGCGACCAACCCCGATTCGTTGGCAACGTGTAACTTCAGTTGTGGGTGGTTTGAGGAGTTCGTCCATTGCTTAGTCGGGAAGACAGTGTGATCCACCTCGTTTGCGCAATAGAGCCCGAGCCGTACCATGCGATCGTTGGAGGTTTTTCAAATAAGCCCGAACGGCCATTCGTGGTGTGGATCAAGACATACCAAACGCGCCTCGCCAGGACCCAATGCACTCATTAGAGCAGCCTATTCTCGAATCCGGAAGCCGGCAAAGCGCTGGCGTTGCCACACCTTGGTTGCGGACAGCACTCTTGCTCTCCGGAAAGAATTCCTCCTCTGAGGATTACAAACTCGGGGAGATGCTCAATTTCTTCGGAATACTCTGGAAGGCAGTTTCGATGGACGAAATTACCGCCGGGAGCTTGCCCTCCGGCTGCGGCAACTACTGTATTTTGAGTTCTGCGCCGGACGTGGCTCGGGCGTTGCAAGAGGTCATGGAGTCAGATGGTCCATTGCCTCGGTGGATGATAGAAGCCAGTTCAGTGTACATCGGTGGCTTCGCGGACACCGATCTTTCTAAGAACTTGCTGCGCTTTTTGACTGGCGACGCTCAAGCAACGATTCGCAATCTGGGCAGTCTGCATGCGTTCATGTCTATAACTAGCGATTTTCCGGAAATGTGCGGTCCGATGTCGGGACTGCAGGTGCCGGTTGACTTGACTGCGGGCGACCTTCTGTTTGGTGTCACACCGAGGAACGAGCAATTCCAGAGCATTATCACTACGCGTGACGGACAAGTTTTCGTTAGGGTTATATACCAGGGCACGCCCTTCTACCTAAATGTTTCTTCTAAGACCGTCGATATCAGTTCTCCCAGCGACAAGCACTTCGATGTCAAGAAGGATTTTTGCAGCGCTGTTCCAATCACGATGTATCTGAAATGGGCATTCCACGAGGTTTGCTGGAACAGCCCGGAAACCAGCGCCTGCCTTATTATTGACGACCCGCCGCTCAAAACTCGATATGGGTTCTTGAATTTCCGCGAAATATCGGAATTGATGAACGAGAAGAACTTCACCACGGCGATTGCCTTCATTCCGTGGAATTGGCGGCGCACCGATCGCCATATTGTGGAGCTTTTGCGAAGACAGCCCCAAAAGTTCTCCCTCGCTGTCCACGGATGCGATCACACTGCCAGCGAATTCGCGACACGGTCTGCAGCGCAGTTGGACCGGAAGATTAAGGTCGCAAGACAAAGAATGGAGTCTTTGACCCAAAGAACCTCGCTGTCATACGACCGCGTGATGGTGTTTCCGCAAGGCGTTTTCTCGCCGGAAACGGGGCGTGCCCTGAAGCTGAATAGGTTTGTTGGAGCAGTGAATACTGAGGTGGCGCCCTGGCAGAACGAGGGGAACGAAACGAAGATTCGCGACCTGTGGGATGTCGCGATTATGAAGTACGGAAGCTTTCCTATATTTACGCGGCGCTATTTCAGCGCCGGCATCGAGAACTTTGCGTTCGATGCCCTTCTTGGCAAACTGTGCCTAATCGCCGCACACCACGATGTTTTCAAGAACCATGGCCGCGATCTAGCTGAGTTCGTGGCGAGACTTAATTCTTTGAATTGGAATCTCCACTGGCGCCCTCTGGGTGAAGCACTCAACCACAGCTTCAGCGTTCGCCCCCAGGCCGACAACACCATCGTCATTCGGATGTTCTCCAAGAGTCTGGTGGTAGACAACCCAACCGCGAAGGTGCAGGAAGCCGTTTTCATCAAGGAGGAGGGCGAGCCCGGCCGGGTGCAAGCCGTTACGTTCAATGACAAGGAAATTGATTTCAACTGCGTCGACGGATATCTTCAATTCTCCGTTCGGTGCTTCCCAAACGAAACTATGCGTGTTCACATTCGCTATTTGGAGAGTCAGAATCTGAATGCAGGCCCGGAGAGCGGCGCGATCGGGTATAAAGTGAAGACCAGTGTCAGGCGATATCTTTGCGAGTTTCGTGACAACTACATCTCGCAAAGCGACTTTCTATATAAGACAGCAACGTGGATCAGGCAGTTGCTAAGGGGATGAGGGGATCCATCTCTCGGCGGCATGGATTTCCCAAGAGCAGGATTCGTGCTTAGTCGGGACTGACGGGACAAGGCTCATGGATTGGATAGACCCTTTGCAGGACGCGCGATGGGCACGCTTCGTAGCGCGCCACCCGAAGGCCTCCGTCTTTCACACACCAGCATGGCTAGACGCTTTGCGTCGCACTTATGGGTATCAACCTGCAGCTCTGACAACTCGATCGGTCGGCGCCGAACTGGTCGACGGCTTCCCGTTTTGCGAAGTGAAGAGCTGGATCAACGGCTCGCATCTGGTGTCGCTGCCTTTCTCGGATCACTGTCATCCGCTCTTGGAGCATGCGGAAGATTTCTCAGCCTTTACCGCAAGTCTGCGCGAGCAATGTGGCCCAGCAGGCTGGAAATATGTCGAAATCAGACTCTTGGGGGATGGCAATTCTGACGTGTGCGGTCAGGGCTTGCTAGCGAGAAGCGAGGCCCCGTTTGACGACAGCATTCCCCTGAAGAGCAATAACGGCGTTTCTTGCTTTGCGAAGTGCGAGGAATACAGCTTTCACAAAATCAACCTTCGCTCGGATTTGGAGGCAATCTTCGGCAACTTCCACAGGAGCTGCATTCAAAGGAAAATTCAGCGGGCCGAACGGGAAAGCCTCGAATATGAAGCCGGACGCTCACAATCCGATTTAAGGAAGTTTTACCGGTTGCTTTTGCTGACGCGGCGGCGGCACGGACTTCCTCCGCACCCCATGACGTGGTTTCAGCACCTCATGAGCTGCTTTCGCGACGACCTGACGATTCGCATCGCGCAAAAAGATGGGCAACCCATCGCGGGTATCCTTACGCTGCGGCATAAGAACACTCTCGTCTACAAGTACGGCGGTTCCGACGCGACGTTTCATAGCCTGGGAGCTATGCCGATGCTGTTCTGGAAGGTAATTCAGGAGGGTAAGGAACAAGGGGTTGAGGAATTCGATCTTGGCCGGTCGGACATAGACAATCCAGGGCTCACTGTGTTTAAAGAACACCTAGGCGCGACGCGCTCCAAGCTGACCTACCTCAGGTTTGGTCGTCGTCGCTTCAGAATCACAACAGCCGACTCACATTTGCGGATTGCACGTGCCGCGTTCCGGCGAATGCCCGAACGATTGGCGCAAGCGGCGGGCTCGTTGCTGTACCGGCACATCGGTTAAGTGGAAACTATCCCCGCAGACCCCAGAATGAGCGGAATCTTGGAAAACAGAGTTGCTTCAGGAGCCCCGGACGTTCAGCGTCGTGGACGCACGTTTCTACCGTCTCAGGTTACCTCCTATGCATTCGTCGCTGCACTGCTGACCAGTTTGATCGTATTCCGAGCTCCACTGGAACACCTGCTCAAGTTTTCCGACAATTCGGAGTACTCGTACATTCCCGTGATTCCGTTTATCAGCGCATTCCTGATTCTTGCGCGTCGGAATGGCATTTTTAGATATGCAAAACCTTCCCCCTGGATCGGCGGCTCCGTCGCGGGCGGAGGCATCTTGTTGGTGCTGGTCAGCAATGTCTTCGGCGCCGACTCAATCGATCGTATCGAGTTATTTGCGCTAGGCATTGTGAGTGTTTGGTGGGGCCTGTTTCTGCTCTGCTATGGCGCACAGGCGGCACGCCGGGCTATGTTACCGGTGGCGCTGTTGCTGTTCATGATCCCTGCTCCTGGGAGTGTGATGAACGCCGTGATTGGATTCCTGCGGGAAGGGTCGGCGGCGTTGTCCTATTATCTCTTCCGCGCGATCGGAGTACCGGCAGTCCGCGAAGGCATGGTAATTTCGCTTCCGCGCCTGACCATTGAGGTGGCGCCGGAGTGCAGCGGGATCCGTTCCAGTATTAGTTTGCTGATCGTCGTTTTGGCCGGCGCGAACTTGTACTTGCGCTCAGGCTGGAACAAGGTGCTGCTGGTATTGACCCTCGTACCGCTGGTCATCGTGAAAAACGCGATCAGGATCGTCACGCTAAGCACCCTCGCGTTGTATGTAAATCCGAGTTTTCTGAATGGTCGACTCCATCATCAGGGTGGGATTTTGTTTTTCTCAATCGCTGCGGTCTCGCTCATCCCTATCGTTGTAGTCATGCGACGGAACGAGCGCCAAGCCGTATCCCATTGAAAAGAGACAGCTCCACCTAGGGAAAGAATGGCCAAGGAAACGTGAAAATAACGTTCACGACGGCCTCAATATCAATAATGACCTAAGGGGCGAGGTTACCTATACCCTCCCATATCCCTCCGAAACACTCAATTTCGTAAAGGGTGGGCAACAAACTACGCTGAATGGTTTTGTGTTGAACTTCCGGTTCCCGAGCCCAGCGCCGATTGATGCTGGCCTCGGCCACGATCATCGTGATGGGTGTGACGCTGGTTTTGAGCAGGTCACAGCCTAGCATCTCCATTGATTAAAAGGGTATTACCATGAAAACATTGCGGATCGTAGGCATCGCTCTGCTCGTGTCGCTGACGTTTGCCGCGTGTTCACGCAACGCACAGGCGCGACGCGATAAGTTCATTCAAAACGGTAATCGTTATCTGGACCAGGGCAAATACGCCGAGGCCGAAATTGAGTATCGGAGCGCGCTCCAAGTTGATCCGAACTCCGCCGACGCTCATGAACGCTTGGCCTCCGCTTACGTAAATCTTGGCGACTGGAACCGGGCGGTCGTGGAACTGCAGAGAACTGTCGACCTGCACCCGAACAATGCGCGAGCGCAACTGAATCTTGGAAACCTTGTCTTGGCTGGCGGTGACTTTGATCAAGCGCGCCAAATCTGTTCTGCATTGTTGCAGCAAGATCCCAACAACGCGGACGCACACTCGTTGCTGGCCAACGTTGCCGAGGGCCAGGGCAAACATGACGAGGCGACGAATGAGATTGCCAAGGCCATCTCTCTGAAGCCGGACAATGCAGCTTTTTATGTGACGCGAGGCGCTTTCGAGTCAAACGCTGCGCAACTGGATGTTGCAGAGCGGAACTACAAAAGGGCTGTTGAGATCGATCCCAAGAACAATGCTGCGCTGGTTGCATTAAGAGAGATCTATGAACGACAGCAGCGCTGGGATGATGCGGAAAGGATTCTTCAGCAGAATATCAAAGCAGATCCGAGGTCGGTTTCGCCTCGGCTGGAGCTGGCGAAGCTTTACCTTTCCCAGCAGCGAAAAGACGCAGCTGAACAGGTCCTGCTCCAAGCACAGAAGGATCTGCCGGGCAACCCTGAGTCTTACCGGCTATTACCCCACTTTTACAGCAGAATCGGCGCGAATGATAAGGCATTGGCCCTTTTCGAATCCTTGTACAAGCAACACCTAAATGATTCAAAGACGGCGGAGGAGTACGCTCGACTGTTATTCGCGATGGGACAGGTCGACAAGGCAAATGCAGTCAACGAGCAAGTGCTGGCGGAAAGTCATCGCGACTCCGATGCATTGACCTTGAAAGGCCAGATCTTCACGCGCCAGGGAAACCCGGACGCCGCCGTTTCGTTACTTCGCTCTGTGGTCAACGACCAACCGACCAATGCGATGGCTCACTATGCGCTGGGCTCCGCTTTGAGCGCTGCGGGCAACCAGAATGCGGCCAAGGAGGAATGGCGACGAGCCGCCCAACTGCAGCCCACCTTGCTCCAGGTGCAGCGCGTCTTGGCGCAGGTTGCACTCGCGGAGAATGATAAGACTTTGCTAAGAGAATCGGCCGAACAGATCACAACCAATGACCCACAGTCCCCGGACGGTTACGTGTATCGAGCGCAGGCGAATGCTGATGACGACCGGAATGACGAGGCCGAGGCTGACTTGAATAAAGCCATGCAAGTGGCACCCCAAAACCCTCTAGGCTTCGAAAAGATGGCGGAGTGGCGATTCACTCATAAGCGGTACGCAGATGCGGAGAAATTGTACGAGCAGGCATTGGAGCGCGATCCCAATTATTCCGACGCCCTGCGCGGCCTTGTCGCAACCTATAAAGAAGAGAATCGGGTCGATAAGATCTCGCCGCGTGTTCACGAGCAGATCGCGAAAGCCCCTAACAACAGCACGTATTACTTCCTTTTTGCGGAATCGCAGGAGGAGAAGCAGGACTTAGCAGGATCGCAATCTTCTGCGCAAAAAGCCATTAATTTAGATCCGAACAATAACGCGGCCTTCGAATTGCTCTGTCGGGTGGAAATGAAGGGCGGCGCATCGGAAAAAGCCCTAGCGAGTGCATACGATTGGACTAAGAAGAACCCCAAGTATGGACGGGCCTACGTTCTAGCGGGTTCGATCGAAGAATCACGGGGAAATTGGAAATCAGCCGGGGCGCTCTACCGGCAGGCGATTGACATCCAACCTCACTATCCCGACGCTGAGAATAACCTCGCATACTTGCTTTTGCAGAGGGGCGAAGACACCGATGCCGCCCTCTCGCTCGCGCGGGCCGCGCACACAGAGGCCCCGAACGCACCCACAATCGACGACACGCTGGCGTGGGCTTTCTACCATAAAGGGCTCTACAAAGCGGCGATCGGCCTCCTGGAAGATGCTCTCAGGGCCGAACCGCAAAGCGCCCTGTATCACTACCACATCGGTTTGGCATACGAAAAGATCAACGATCGATCGCAAGCCAAGTTGCACTTGCGCCGGGTGCTCTCGCTGGAACCCAACTCCGCCCAGGCAGATCTGGCGCGAAAGGAATTGCAAGATTTGGGAAGTTGAAGTCGTATATGCGTTGGCAACGCCTCTTGTCACGAATGAACTCGGACAACGATATCGACGCCAGACGGGCAATTGACGTGTTCCTGGTTAAATCCGCGAACACCGATGTTGCGCTCAATGCCGCCGTGACGGTTCTGCAGCAGAACATCGGCGCCAGTGGCGTCGCCGTAGCACTGGCGCAAGGACGGCTTAGTTTGCCGCGCTCGCGCGGGCGAAATTGCTCCCGCTATAGGAGTCGCGTTGAGAGTTATGCCAGCGTTCGCGCTGATGAGCGCGTCGATGCCCGCGGTTTGCCGCACTTTCGGTATCCGCTCTATTCTCGTGACTCCGATCCTGGTCGGCTGAAGTCTGTTTACAGCAATTTGCAAGGCGAGACGAAAATTGCACACTGTTTGCAGGCCGTGAACGAATTTTTTCCACAGGCGGTTGGCGTTCAGGCGGTGACAGCGTAAGTGCTTGTGAATCAAATGGTTAATAAATCGTGTACCACGTAATGTCTGGCTGTCTGATTGCTCATGTTGGGTTGTGGTTGGGGGTTACGCTGCAGAAGTGTAACCCAATCTCAGGTTTAGGGAGTCAAGTCAATGACGAGAAAAATGGTTCTGCTCGCAGCTTTCGCGTGTCTCCTGCCGTGTTTGGCCATGGCCGGCTCGGTGAGCTTCACGACAACCGGAGCATTTAGCGACCCAGGTCTCTTTCCAATAACATTCACGGGTCAGAGTTACACGAATGTGAGTGCGAGTCCCGCGAATAACCTCCTCTTCGGCACGTTTTCTTTGGGAGCGTGCCCAACAAAGTGTAATGGCTCGGAAACGTTTACTCTCACAATTGACCAGACTTCGCCAACTTCTGGCACTGGACCTCTGATCGGAACGCTCTCGGGCAAAGTCACAAAGGTTGGTACGAACCTCTCTCTGACGTTCACGACAGCCACAATGACAATAGGCACGGATACATACAGCATTCCGTTTCCTTCTGAAACAATAAATTTTAAGGCTAGGACCACGCTAAATGGTAGTGCGTTTAGTCCAGTTGCTGAGCCAAATGCCAGGCTGTTGCTTAGCCTAGGTACACTCGGTCTGATGGCGGCGACATTGGTCTCACGCAAGCTGATCAATACTTAGCCGTCGACTTCAACCTGTTGGCAGAAACCATTTTGGAGCCGGAGCGCGCATAAGCCTCCGGCCCTTTCTCTTCTGCGAACGATTTCTCCTGGTTCTCGACGCCTCACGTGTGCTGTGTGGGAGCCAAGTGCCGTCTATATAGCTTGGCGAGACCACGCAAAATCCATGCTTTCTCGGTAAACGTCCAAGCACAATCCTGCATGTTGTTGCGATCGGACTGATGCCGGCCTTTCTCTGGAGAGATATGCGTGTAGTTTCTCACTCTGTGCTGTTCGTAGCGGATCGTGCTCATTCTTATATGCGATGGTTACACTTCCTATTCCGAAAGAATTCGCGCAACAGTCGCGATGCTAGACGCGCAAGTGGTGTGTTCAGGTTGGGGAGGCTCATCAAACCTGAGAACCCGGACATCGCGCTTCACTTAGCGGTTCGGAGTGCTCTGCAAAAGACTGGTGCTACTGGTTCCGCTTTAGCGTTGACAGATAGGGGCTTGTTAGTATGTCGGGCACGTGCTGGTGACATCGCTCCAGATCTAGGGGTCGCCCTCGACGTGAATACGGGCATAACTGGTGCCTGCGTACGTGCTGCCCACCCTCTTAATTGTAGTGACGCGATGACGGATACCCGCGTTGACGGCGCTGTTTGTCGAGCACTAGGTATTCGGTCCGTTGTCGTGGTCCCCATCCTACTCGATGGAGCTGTGGTAGGCATTCTTGAGGCCTTTTCCGTCAATGCCAACGCATTTCAATCGCTACACGTAAAATCGCTAGAGAGAATCGCCGATGTCCTGCTAGAGGTCCTTTATGGCGCCCACCGGAATACCAAGTCCGATACTGTTCAGAAGCTTGACAGCCAGCCACGGCGTATTTTGAGCTCAGCCAAGCGCGAGGATGCACGCGAGCAGATCATGATGAAGGCGGAAAGGCCACGAGCTGAGAATGGAGGGCAGGAACAGGATCCCGGACTGCCGAAGTTTCGAGAGGTCTTCGATAAGATCACAGGCGCATCTTCTTGGGAATACATTTGTCAGGAGTTAATTTCGCGCTTGGAGACGTGATTGATAGGAGGTCATCCTCAGGCAAGGACTTCTCCATTGTTATGCTTCCCTGTTCTGGCAAGCTGACTATATTTCAGCGAAAGAAAGCGATCAGCGTGTATGTCAGGAAGCAGGCACGGGGAGGTTCAGATGGTTGGGCTGTGAAGCAACTGGAGACCGGGCAGAAGGGGAAAGAAGCGGCGGCGGAAGGTCGGCGTATGGAAGCACAACGATCTAGCTGGAAGGAAAAGAACTGCGGGATGCATGAGGGATGGATGAGAGCCGAGCGCAGGAAGGGAAGCAGTTGCGCGATGAGATCACGCAGCTGCGAAAGCTATGGCGGATCTGAGTCGGGACACATCAGGGCGAGCGCTTCTACAGCGTTGGACTGGGCCTGATACCTCGGCCCCTGGCCGCGCGGTCGCCTATCCTCCTAAGACCAGGGATGGAGCCTGAAGAATTATTGTCGTAGCCTCAAGTGAACGAAAGCAGAGACAGGTCACAATTTCAATGAGAGCCAGCGTTTGTCACGCCCGCCTCAACTGTTAAAATATTCAAACCGTCGAAATTAAACTGCCGAACGCTAGGGTTGGTGTTTCGGAGTATTATATCTCTTAGCTTACTGAGGTTTAACCTATGACACTCGGTCTACGCAGCCGGCACAACTGCGATGATCGAAGCCTGAGCCAGATGTATGCTTTGCGTTTACGCGCACAGTTGTGTCATGCCGGCTCGCTGGCTTTCCACTCTTCAGCCACCACTGTGCGGAATTGTTCTAATTCCGTCTTACCCGTGAGCTATCCCCTCTATCGCGAGCCAGGGGCGCGAAATAAGAGCTATGCCTGTCTCGTCGGGAGCCGTAATATGAGCACCCCACACGAACGAAGATTCCGGCGTTTCAACCTCAGCTATCAAGTCCATGTGAGGTTTCCTTCCGGGGACTCTGTGGCGGAAGTCGATGCTGTCAGCAGAAACATCAGCATCTGCGGCTTGCTACTGGAATCAACGCTACCGATTCCTTGTCGCAGTCAGCTTGAGTTTACGATCATATTGGGAGACCCGATCCCACGATTGATCAAGCTTGGAGGCAGGGGGGAAGTAGTTCGGCTTGAGGCAGGCGCAACGACGAACACATTTGGAATCGCAGTCGCATGCGCCGAACCGATACACCAAATTGAGAATTATCTCCCTGACGCAAGTGGATTGTGAGCTGGGCACGCGCCTCGGGAACTGTGCGACTTGGAGGTTAAACCAGCGGTGAATACCGCCCGTTTTCTTTGGCACTTCACCATACTTCGATGAAAATGCCTGATCGAAGCCCGGAGCGAAATGGCTGTTCTCGAGTGCACGCAGAGGTATGCTCAAAAGAGCTTGACACAGCCGACATCGTCAGAGACGCCTCATAACAGCAGTTAACTTTCGGATTGCCCGTTTATTGCGAACTGGCGTTCGCATAGCGGTTCGTCCAGAGCACCCGGCCCAGATCCCGTCTCGTTCTCCATGGCCTATCGTAACTTTATGACGAAGCCATGAGGTAGTACGGTGGCAAAGAGAAACCAGCAAGCAGGAATTGTGCCATCTAGTCGCGCCGAAGCCAGTGCCGTCTTTACCGAAGAATGTCCACGGCCACCGTCAACCTTGTTTCCGGCAAGGAGGAGCGCATCAATGCCGAGGTCCATGCGTTCCGCATTATTTGCGCTTATTCTAGTTACCCTCTCCTGCCAAGCTGCGCACGTTAATACCAATAACGCTAACCCCGGCCCCACCGTCACCGCACCGTCGCTCTCCCCGACCAGCCTTGCTTTTGGCTCGCAGAATGTGGGCACAAGGAGCGCCGCTCAGAGCGTCACTCTTGCAAATTCAGGAAGCGGCGCGCTGACCGTCTCCGGTGTCACCGTCACGGGCAACTATGTCCAGACCAACAACTGTCCCGCCACGCTCGCCGTCAACGCCAGCTGCACGATTCAGGTGACTTTCTCGCCGTCGACTACCGGCTCGCTGCCCGG